>Ga0209088_10001477_pt1 | contig 15166 bp, 17 predicted proteins | sample S_140625_EF_Meta_FD_187324 | JGI IMG/M metagenome (GOLD analysis project Ga0209088, IMG submission 187324) | Freshwater microbial communities from Lake Simoncouche, Canada to study carbon cycling - S_140625_EF_MetaG (SPAdes) (version 2) | ecosystem: Environmental > Aquatic > Freshwater > Lake ... | reverse complement strand
CAGTAATACTGCTGCCGATGTTGCTAACAGTTAATGACGGGCGTGGCAACGTGCCGGTGCTGGAATAATCAAAGCCAGTAGCCTCAATCGGCAGCCTTACATACGCTTGGCCATTCCATGTAATGTTACCAGTTACCGCTGCATTGACACCATTATGGAAGTAATAAATCGTGCTGCTGCCATGCAACGTACTATCAAGATGCAACTGGAACAGCTCGATGATGGCATTAGGTGCCAGCACGCTGATGTCTTCATAGACCGCGCTGATTGCTGTCCATGTGACGCCACCATCGACAACAGTGCCATCAATCAGCGTTGGCCATGCCGGCTGCGTGGCGCCTGACGTGCCAGCAGTTGTGCACTTAAATACCAGGCCAAAGTTCTGCACCGTACTGGCGCGAACAATGGCGCCAACCGCATAGCTAGTAGCACTGGCCCAGGCTGTGTATGCCATTAGGGTTCGTACACTTCCCGAAACTTGGTTTGAATTGTGTTGAAGTTACACGACCGCAGTGTCACCTGCCACTCCTCGCAAACATACTTACCTGCGCTGCCACGCGGTGGTGTCCAGTCAAAACTTTCGACTGCGTTGCGCGCCTCCAAAAATGTAAGGATGTTGTCGCGTTCGGTATCAGTGCGTTCTGAAAAGGTAAGCGTCCATTCCTTTGGATCAGTATTTAATCCAAATGTTGCACGCATTTCATAGCCATCGCCATACTGAATCTTGGAGACACGCGGCTTGCTTGCTTCCGTTGCTTCAAAGCTGGGTGTGTAGGTAAAGGTTGCCATCAGGCCAACAATCCTCCAGGACGCTTTTGCTTGACCAGTTCAGCCTGCACGCTAGCAGCAATCGCTTTGCCCAATGCAGCACTGTTGCCACCATCACCGGAGACGCTGGTGCCTTTGGCGTCCACGCTGACGTTGACGTTGATGCCGCCACCGCCACCGCCAGCAGCAACACCGAGGCGCCCATCACGGCCACGACGCAGTGGCATGATCGCCTCTGGGCCAGCCTCGCCCATGAGGCCCGTTCCATTGGCGAACGGGAACATGGTCGGTCTGTCAACGATGCCACCGCGGGCAAACTTCTGGATCCCGTTCTGAGCAAAGACGCCGCCGTTGGCGAAGCCCTTAAGTTTGAATAGCTTGCCAACACCTCCCACCAGTGGCGCGATGATCGCCTGCTGGATCGCAATCCGGGCGATGTCCTGAATGATGCTGTTCGCCAGATCGGCAAAGTTTAGCTTGCCGGTGGTGACAAAGTTGACTAGCTGATCCTCGAGTCCTTTGAATGCCCCCTTCACCGAATCAGCTACTTGCGCACCGAAGTTGGTCAACTGGTCATAGTATTGCTTGAGGCTTTCGCCGAAGGTGTCCTTGAAGCTTTTCTTCACATCTTGACTGGCCTGGATCAGTTCGCGCAGCTTGGCGATCTGCGCATCGGTCAGGCCTGGCATCCGCTGGCGGATAGCATCCAATTCCCGATCGATCTCGAGTTCTTTGAGTTTTTCGCCGGTGATCATGCCGGCCTTGATTTTCAAATCCTCAACCGTGCGATTGTAGTTTTCCTGCAGCTCTTTACGCTTGACAAAGTCTTGCGCAACAGCAACGCCCAGCTCCTTTGCATAATCAACCTGCTCCTGCAACAACGTCGTCGCAGCATCGGCCTCTAGCTTCTGCCGTTGCCGTATGCCCAACTTCTGCTTGTCAAGATCCAACAGAGTTAGCACGTACTCCAGCTCGGCCTGCACCAGCTTGTTACCATCGAGCTTGGCCCTGTTCAGCAACAGGTTGAGATCCAGTTCCTCGGCCGAGATCTCCTTGATCTCCTTGGCAGCCTTGGGCGCCTTGGCTGTTTGCAGGCCAGCCAAGTTAGGGACCGCGCCAGCTGCTGCTGATGGCAACTCAGGCATCTTGGGCATCATTGCACCAAAACCAGCAAAGGCTTGATCAAGCGCGCCTGTAATTCCGCGAGTGATACCACTGACAATCTTGCCTTGATTGAATGCAGCATCAATGCCAACACCAAGACCTGCGACAAGAGCAGCGATCAAAGCAGGCTTGCCCTTCAAGAATCCTGCAACGCCCGCTAAGAGGTTGGCTGCAGTCAATGCCTTAATAGCTTTGATCAATGATCCAGTGATCACTATCGCCAGCCTTGCGCCAGCGATAAAAGCTGAGAAGACTTGCACTGATGCGAATGCCACCAATGCCCCAACCAACGTATCAATCGAAGCCTTGAAGATTGTATTTTCTTTGTAGGCAGTTTGGATTCCTTGGATCCATTGTCCAATCTGAACAACCGACTGAGTTAGCGTAAGCACTAGCCCATTCAATACTGGCAGCAATGCAGATCCTATCTGAATAGTAAGATTAGTAAGTTGAGCATTCGCGATGCCAAGTTGGTCGTTGAATGCGTCAGCCTTGTCTGCAAAATCTTGGCTGATGTTTAGTCCAAATCGCTGAATCTCCTCACTGCCAAGGTTCAAGATTGGAATCAGCTCCGCGCCCGCCTTGCCAAAGATCTTCATTGCTAGCGCTGCCTTCTCTGGTCCATCGCGCAAGGTGGCGAACCGGTCCGCGATGTCCAGGAACACCTGATCGGCAGATCGCAGGTTGCCCTGTGCATCATTGGTCGCCACGCCAATCGTCTTGAATGCAGCAGCCGCACCATCAACGCCAGTCTCTGCGGCAACCATGTTCTTGTTGAGGAAGGTGAGGCCTTTGGCGACGCCTTCCAAGCTGCTGCCGCTCAGCTCTGCCGCGATCTTGAACTGGCCCAAACTTTGGATGCTGACCCCTGTCCGCTGCGACAGGTCGCGCATGTCATCCGCCAGATCAATCGCGCTCTTAGCCAATGCCACCACGCCGCTGGTGACGGCTGCTGCTGCTAGCCCTTTGATGCCCATGACCAGCAGACCAGCCGCTTGGTTGGTGTTCTTGATCTGGCCCTCGAGCCCCTGCATCGAGTTGCCAAGCCGGCGGATGTTGTTCTCGCCGACCACGTTGGCCGTGATCTTCAGGGCAGCTTCGAGGTTCATCGCCATGATCAGCCCCCCGGCTTGTTGATGACTTGCATGGCCGCGACCTCCATGGTCTGTAGGTCTTCCAGCAGGGCGCGCTGGTCCTGTACCTCATACAGTCTAAACAGCCATTGGGCTGCTGAATAGTCCAGGCCGATAACCCCGCTCATGGTTGATCGCCATTGAGTTTGTAGCCGCAGGAACATCTCCACAGTTGCCCAGTTTTCGGGATGCACCTCGAACTGAGCTGCCACAGGTGGCGGCAGGTCTGGCAACTCGAAACCCATGGCCACGGCATCTGCAGCGGCATCATCAACGACACCGCCGCCTGCCCAGTATTCCGCAGCCTCTGTCAGTTTTTTCGCTTGGCTCCCTGCAGGCTCTCGAAGTAGGCCAGCGTGATCGCGGCCGCCAGCATCGGCACGTCCAGCAACTGCTGCAGTGCCAACTGGCTGAATGGGATTTGATTGCCACTGTTGTCAGTGACCCCAGCCCATCCGATCAGAACCTCACCAGCCAAGATGGCATCAGTGATCTCCTCCCCCTTGATCTGCTCACCGATCTCTGTGATGCGCGACTGCGGCAGCCGCTTGAACTCGCCATCGAATGTCTGCCGTTCATGCCGGCCACCATCGACTGGGATGTCGAAGGTGACCGGCCAGGTGTAGGAGTCAGACTGCTTTAGAACGAATGCCACGCGGATCAGGTGTAAGCGATTGACAGTTCATCATTGCCCGAACTGGTCGGAACCGCAATGAAGGGCATGTTGAGCATCTGCACGCCGTCCTGGTCGCTGTAGCTCAGATTGCCCAGGTCAGACTGCGCAGTCGTCACCGTACACCTGTTGCCGGCTGTGGTGCCGTGCTGGAAGGTGATGCTGCCAGTGCTGCTGCCAGTGGCGATCGCGAAGAAGTCCTTCGCCGTGATGGTCGGCGCCTCGATCACGACGGTGCCGCTGGGTGCTCGGTTGGTGATCAGGATCTCCTTCGAGCAGCCGACCAGCTCGCGATAGATGACATCGTTGGCCATCGAGAAGTTGTAGGACTGCAGGCAACCGCTGTAGGAGAAGGCGGAGAAGCTGGTGGTGTTGCCTTCCTTGAACAGCAGCGGGGCTGCCTGGTTGGCGTAGGTGGGGGTCGGCAGGGTCTCGTCGGTCGGGGCGTTGTAGATCCCGGTCATTGTGAACGCGATCGAGGGGATCGCACCCACCTCAGCGTTGAGCTCAAAGGTGCCGCGGCAACCCGTCAGCTTGTGCCGAATGCCGTCTTCGTGGAAATGAATCGTGCAGCTCTCGAAGCCGCTGCTCTCGGGCGCATAGGTGGCGCTGGTGCTGGTGACCAGGGTCTCGCTGAGGCCGCAGCTGCGCAGCACCGGGCCATAGGCCGGGGCCGTACCAGCGGTGCCGGAACCGGCCAGCTCAACCTCAAAGCTGACTTCGACTCGGGTTCGCGCCAGCAGTTGATCGGCCTGGCCCATGTATGGCCGCACCAGGTCGCGGTTCACCGTGTCGGCAACGAGCGGCTGGATCTCAAGGTTGCGCACCAAGATCGCGTTGCTGCTGCCTGTCGGCGATGAGTCGGTGCCGTAGGTGGTTTCAATCTTCGCCAGGATCAGGCGTCGGCGAGTCAGAACTGATGCCATTGGAGGCTACCTCGAAGGTTGGATGAGGGGCCGGCTGGGTCCGCTCGACGAGCTTTCGCTTGCCGGTTTTAGGATCGACCAGATAGCTGCCGCCCTGGCCTTTGTGTTCGTCCACCATCGTAGCTGCTACGGGCTGAGGGATAGATCGGCCACTTTGGTCCGATACCTGACAGCGTAGTCGCAGCTGATCACACCGCTGGGCTGATCTGCTTCGACCAGATCAAACGACACCGAGACAGGCTGCACATCGTAGGCATTGCCGCTCAGGGTGAGATCTGCCATCACCTTGGCGTGGAGGCTTTGAACTGTTGCATCAGCCACTTGGTCGGGGATGTCGCCGCGAACGATCACCGAGATGCGAACGGTCAGGGTCCAGTCCAGCGTTGGCAAGCTGGTGTTCTGCTCAGCGTTGTCGCTGACAGGCTCGACCACGATCGCCGGCAGCTCGCCCCTGGCTAGTGGTTCGACCCTGCTGCGGTAGATCCGCGTGCTGACCCCTGTGGTGCCGATTAGCGCCGTGCGGATCGCCGCCAGGATGGTCTCGCGTTTGGTTGCCATGGGTCAAGCAGATGCGACTTGAACAACGGTGCAGATGATGCCGGGGACGCTCGGGTGAGCGTAGGGACTGGTCTGGGCTGCCTCAGCATGGATGTAGGCTGCGACGTTGCTGGTCGCCCAAATCAGCTCGAGGTAGTCGTTGGTAGTCAAGCCCAAAACAAAGTTGACGCAGCCGATCACGTTGCCATCAACGTTGCCATGCCGGGCAATGATGCTGAACCGGCTGTCGCTAGCGGACACGTTGGTGCCGTTCTTGCGGAGCCAGACGTTGATGTCGTGAATCGAGTTGTCTGTATTGCTGAATTGAATCGAGAACGTGATGCTATAAATGCCCGGATGATCGAAAGTAATCTGCTCGTTTGAGATAATCTTGGTGCCACGGCTTGACGTGTCAACTTGCCGCAGCTTGATCGCATAGGCCGTGTTAGCCAGCGCCGCCACCTGCGACGTGTCATCATAAAACGATCCCCAGTAGCCAGGGTTTCCGAAGTAGGGCAGGCCAGACCATGCCGTCCGATTGTCGCCAATTTTCAGGTTCTCAGTATCGCTCTCAAGGCCAGGCTCACCAGCCAGCAGCACTGGATTGGTTGCCGACCACTGGCTGCGTGTGTTGACCTTGAATGGGCCGCTCATGTCTTTTGGAGTGCGATCTGAACAAACTTGCCATCGTCGATCAGCATCGTTTCGCGCACGGTGTACGCCACGCTGTCAACCGTGATCGCGTTGCCGCGGATCAAGCTGCCAAAGTTTGACGCCCGCGCAGTCAGCGTGTAGTCAGTGCTAAGCACCATGCCATCGCTAAGGATCTGGCTGGGCATGTCCAGGATCCCATTAGCAGTAACGGCGCCAGCTGTGCAGCTGACGCCGAAGTCTGCCAGGAAGATGTCCAGATCTTCCGTGATCGCCATCAGCTGTACTTCTTGGAGCCCAGGCCGACGATCGTCACAGCGCCGGCGCCAGTGCCGCCTGCAACCGTAACCACTGCCTTGATGTATCGCTTGGTGTTGTCAGAGTTGACAGCGATCTTCTGAACCGATGCGGTGTTGGCGGTTGTGATGGTGAACGCGCCGCCGGTCACATCAGTGTAGGTCCCACCTGATGTGTCAGATTCGGTCAGCTTGCCCAGGTAGGTGATGCTGGCGCCGCCTGCTTCAGCGCAAAGGATCACGGCGATGTCGCCTTCATAATCCACCAGGTCGATGGCGGTGCTGGCGGTGACAGTAGCGGTCACCACATCATTGGGCAGGAAGTTGAGGACCTCAGTTTTGGTCCCGAGATTGTGGATGGTCATGGCTTAGTCCTCCGTCTTGGGGGTTGTGTTTTTGATGCAGGCTCAGGCTGGATTGCCTCAACCGTTTCGACTGCCGCCTTGGCAGTCTGGATTGCTTTGCCGATGCCGATCAGTAGCTTGGCGTCGGTAGGAGATGCCTCAAGGACATCTCCCACACGAACCACCTGGCCCGCCAGCATCGTTTGCCGTAGGACCTGGATCAACATCAGAGGGTATCAGCGCCGCGGCTGAAGGACTCAGGATGACGCACGGCGATGTCCACGTCCTGCATTGCGACCACGCGGACGGTGCCGCTGGTGCTGTTGCTGTAGGGATCGACCATGATGTCGAGGCCGCTGAAGTAGCCGATGATCAGGTCGGCGAAGTTGCCGAACCACAGATCACCCGATGCCACTTGGTTGGACAGCACACCGCGGTAACCATTGACCTCAGTGCCCTCCATGATGAACATGCCGGAGCCGGCGTCCTTCTTGGTGGTCTTGAGGCCGCCGCGCATGGCAGCGTTCATCAGGTAGACAGGGCTGCCGAGCAGTGCGTTGGCGGTTGCCACGTCGCTCTCGAGTGCCACCACTTCCTCGAAGGTAGGGGCAGCAGCGGCGAAGTTCTCGGTGCCGATGCCGGTGGTCAGCTTCAGACCCAGGGGCTCGCTGTTGGAGCCGGTGCCGTAAAGACCAGCAAGGTCAATCCTGAGCGCCAGCACGCGAGCCAGGTCGTTGCGAACCATGTTCTCCACGTCAATGGAGGACTGGATCATCAGGCGGCGGCTGTAGTCGGTGTAAGCGGCCACGGTCTTGGGGGTCAGGCTGACCTGATCCACCGTCTGCTGCGACTCGGTAGGAGCGCCGCTCTCAGCCACCCAGTAGGCAGTGGCAGCGCCGGACTGGCGGGGGATGGCTACGTTGCCGGTCAGGCCGGTCAGCACGGTGGCGCCAGCTTGATCCAGAGCCGAAGCGTTGCGCAGCAGGTCGATGAAGCTGCCAGCGTCGAGCATGGTCTCGACCAGGTTGCCGCCAGCGGTGGCAGTGCCGACGTTCAGGTCACGACGCAGCACGTCCTGGGGGATCGTGATGCCACGGGACTGACGGCCGAGCTTGGCAGCAGCAGCATCAGATGCCTCGATCTCGAACGCAGCAGCCTCACGGGCCGAACGGTCGGTCGGGTTGGACAGGTAGTTGATGGCACGGAGGAAGGAGAAGCTGCGGACTTCCTTCACGGTCATGCCGAGATCGGCGGCGCTCATGTTGACGGTCTCCTGGGGAATGTTCATTTTGTCAAGAACAGCAGCCCGGGCCTCGTCGATTGAACGACCAGACTCGACCAGCTGGCGGCCCAGCTCGCCCATTTTGTGCTTGTCGCACAGAGCAGAGATTTCAGCAATGCGGGAGCGCTCAGCCTCAACGGCTTCGGCCCGCACCACGGCCAGATCGGTGGCGTTGGTTTCCATTGAAGGAAGGGGATCAGGGGATGGTGCTGCCGAAGCAGCGGGTTCTGTGGGCGTCAAAGCGCGGCCGATGCCCACGGTTTTGTCAGCGGGGACGCTGACAATCGACACCTCGTAAGGTGCCCAAGCAGTAGCGACATAGTCACCGCTGCCGCGCTCCTCCATTTTGTCGATGGAGTAGCCGAAGGACACGTTCCGTAGAACGCCATCCTTCACGTCACTCAGGATTTCCTGAGCGAACGGGTTGCGGCTGAACCGCACCCGTGCATAGCCGCGCCGTCCTTTGCTGTCGATCCTTGCGCCCTCAACCACACCGATCACACGGTCTGGGTTGTGATTAAACAGCAACGGAGCGCCATCGTTCAGGCGGCTCAGGTCGGCCGCGTTGGCCTCATGGCTCAGGATCTCGTTGCCGAAGTACCGAGCAACAGGGAACTCAGAGCTGAACGGGAACTCATAGGTGCGATCCTCCACCTCGTCGAAGGTGGTCAGTTCAGCGCGTTGATACTTGCCGATGCCCGGCATGGCCCGCAGTGCGTCGATCTTGGTCAACGTCGAGAACTTGTGCCCAACCAGCACCTCGGTCGGCTCCCAGCCTTCATCGCCTTCGCTGTAGATGCGGATCAGTGCAGCCGGATCCTCAGAGGTGGCGTCGATGCTGAACTCGGTCCCGGGAACACCAAGCGTACCCTCGCGCATCACGTGCTCGATTCGGCCGCGAGCAGTGCCGCCGCTGCTGTCCCATTGCACGAAGTCACCCTCGGATAGGTCCCCTGGTTCGGCACGTTCGCCGTCGCCTGTTGCCTCTTCAAACATGATCGGATTGAAGTCATGCTCGCCCAGCCAGTTGCGCGCCTCGGCTGGGGTGTATTGCGCGCTGCTAAATCGGATCGCCTGGATCTCGCTTTCGCCTCCCTTGATGCCATAGATGAAGTCAATGCCCGGACCGCCGGCACCATTTTCGCGGCGAAGCGAATCGTACTGATCGGGATCCGTCAGTCTTGCAGCGTGCTCATTCGGATAGGGGCGCTCCATCTCCATAGCGCTTCTGTCTTGTAGTGCCTTGATTCTATCCGCTTTGCCATTAGACCAGCTCTGGCCAGCATCGCCACCCCATGCCGCCCATGCCACACGGCCCGGCGATGGATAGCCATCCTCGTCAGGGCTGAAACCTTCGCCCTGCTTGTCCACCTCATGCCGCGCAAACCACGCCGCCATCGTGATCACGGTCTCGGGTGACAGCTCATCACCCGACAGGATCTGACTCGCCCGCGTCGCTGCCACCTCGGTGCCACCCGGCTCGCCATCAGCCTTCCACTCGCGGTAGCGCTCCGCTTCGGTGCGCATCCCATCGGTTGGCATCAGGTCGATCTCGGTGCCGTTGACGTTCGCCATCAATCCTCTGGATCCTCCAGCGGATCCTCGAGCACCGATAGCTCCTCGTACTCCTCCTCCTCCATTGGCGATTCGGTATCGTCAAACGCAGGCTCGGCGCCCATTTGCATGAATGCCTGTGACGCGCCGCTACCGTTCACCTCACTCGGGTCGGTGTCAAGCACGATGTCCATCTCATCCAGCTTGGCCAGTTCTGACTGACGCTGTGCGAGCACGTCATCCAGATCGCCGCCCTGCTCGCTGATCACCTGGGCCAGCGTCTTGAAGCCACACCTCACGGCCGCCTTGTAGGCATCCACCTCGCGCTGAGGATCCACCCATTCCCAGCTCCTTGGCACCCACTTGCTGGCCCGGTAGCGGTCGGGGTTGGTCTCATAGCCCGGCAACCTAAGCGCACCGCCGAGCACCGCCATCTCGAGCCATGCCTCAAACACCGGCTGGTGGAAGTTCTCGATCATGTAACGCTGCAACACCCGATAGGTGTCGCGCTCCTCAAGCAGGCTCAGCCGGCTGCTGCTGTAGTTGCTCTCGCTGAAGTTCTTGCTGATGCTCTCGAAGCTCACGCCCACGCCAGCCGCCACGGCACGCAGCATCGACCGCGTGAACGGCTCAAGCTGGCCATCGGGTGAGTTCAGATCCGGCACCGTCACGCTCTCGCCTGGCGCCAGATACTTGAACACGCCTGGCGTGAACTCACTCACGCGCTCGCCTTCGTAGATCTCATCACCAACCAGCTCGCCCTCCGGCGATTGGATGAACCCCATCAGCGCGCTGCTCGCCCGCGCCCGTACCACCTCGGCTTCCTCATAGCCCTGCAGCATGTGAAGCCGCATCAATGCCGACGCGAACCACGTCACGCCTCTGGTCTGGCCCGGCCGCTCAGGCAGGAACAGATGGATCACCTCATCAGCAGGAACCCGGATCCGCCGGCCATTGGTCCGCGGGTTGCCCGCATAGGTGTCGCCCGGATGGTTGGCATAGAAGTGGTAAGCCTGGGGCCGCAGGTAGCCATCCACCTCGATGCCCATCCGAACCGTGTTGCCGTCCGCCGCCTGCGGCACGTCGTCGTCGATCAGATAATCCGCCTCCAGGATCTGCAGCGCAAACGGCACCTGCGAATCACCGAACGGCCTGCGGATCATCCGAACAAAGACCTCACCAGACTCGGCCATGCTGCGCGCTAGCAGCCGCTCAATGTCGTGGAAGCCCAGCAGCCCGCTCACATCACAGCGGCTCTTGTGCATCCACCGCTCCCATTGCTCATGGATCTGGCCGTTGATCACCTCATCCAGCCGTCCACCGCGCAGCATCTTCACCTGACCTTGATGCCGGATGCCGTGCCCGATCACGTTGTTCTGGATCGCGCGCACTGCCTGTCTGGCGTAGTCATTGTCCCGCACCAGTTGCCGCGCACGGTTGCGCAGTGACTTAAAGCTGGACTTGATCTCGCTGTCGGCGCTGGTGCCACTCGTCACCCAGTCCGCCGTAAGCCGGCTCACCCGTGCGCCCTGATACGCCCGACGCTTGGGCCGCAATGGCTCAAATCCCATCGCCCGGAACAGTTGCGTGCGCAATCCCATCAGAACCTCACGAACAGGTTGTGGGGGTTGCCGAGCCCATTGGCGATCAGGTCCGCCATCTGCTCACGCTTCACCTCAGCCTTGAGCTTACCCTCGAGCTGCAGCAAATCCGTCATGTCGTATTTCTTAAGGCTGCGGTTGCCGATCGAGTACTCCTTCGCAACACCACCCGCCACGATCGCGCGGATCGCTGCCTGCACCGCGTCAAGGTCCTGCTGTGCCTGCGACCGACCATCAACCGCACCAGGTGTGCCGCTATAGCTCAGACTCCGCAGCACCGTCAGCTGACCCGAGCCCATCGTCACTGTGCTGCCAGTCTTGGTCGCGACTGCCTGCCAGAACCATGTCCCAGCATCGAACCCCGTGCTCGTGCCCGCGGCAATCGTGAACTCCCACCCGGTCCCGTAGGCAGTGCCGACCACCGTCGAGCCTTCGCTTGCCGTATTGGTCCGCAGGTAGTACGTCAGCACATAGTCAGAACTGCTGATCGCATTGCCCAAATTGTCAGCACCAGGAACATCCCGCCACTGGATCGTGTCGCCTGCCCGGATCTCGCTAGGGATGTTCACGGCCTACCAGTTGCTGACAAAGCCAGTGGCCCCGGTTGGGGTCTGCTGTTTCGATCTTAGCGGCTTCTTCTTCTTGCCTGCTCCCTCAAGCCTTTTCTCCAGCTGGTCCCACATCGTCCGCCGGTCAAAGCGCTGATACATCCGATTCAGCGCCGCGTATGCGTAGACCAAGCAGTCGAGCGCCTCATTGCGTTTGCTCGCAGGCAGCACCCATTCGCGCACTGGGAATCCATTCCGGTTGGTGCGCAACACCTGCTTCTCCGCCGTCAGTTGCTCGAAGTATTCGCTGGTGGTCTGCATGTGGAAGTGCAGGTAACCCGGGCCAGGCTCGTTGTGCTTCAGCCGACCGAACAGCGTGGTCTTTGCCGTGTCGCTACCGACCGGCCACACCTGCGCACCACGCTTGAGGGTTTGGCCCTTGGCGTTGATGTCCACCTTGTTTGGCTTGCCGATTGGTGGTTTGCCCCGCTGGCTTTGGCCCTTGATCGCGATCACACCCTGCCGGCCTCGTTCCCGTGCGTACTGGTAAACCTCCGCAGTGAAGTGGCCGCCAGAGTCGATCGCCACCACATCAGGCCGCAGCTTGCCACCGAGCACATGCGGCCACTCGCGCAACGCCACCTCGTCAAGCTGCTTCCACAGCTCCTGCCTCGAGGGGTCGCCGTAGATCTCCTGATGATCCAGCAGCCAGCCTTCCTCATCGCGACCCCATGCCCACACGCTCACCGCCAGGCGATTGTCCTGCACGTCAACGCCAACCGTTAGCGCCAGCCCGTTCTCTGGTATCACTGCCGGCTCGAAGTGCTCGCATCGCTCCAGCAGACCATCAGCGCTGACTTTGCTGGCATAGTCCTCCTCCCAGGTCTCGCCCAGCACGGTGTTGACCCAGGTCTTCAATCGCGGCGCATCGCCTTTCGCGCGCAGAAAGTCTTCGACCACCTCATGCCAAGACTTCCACCCGAGCGGGCTGTAAAGGCTGCTGATGTGGAAGCCCGCCGTCTTGCCGTCACCCGGGGCCGTCGCGCGCCATTCGCCAGCCTGCAGCATCCCCGTCTTGTGATTTTCTGAGAACCGCTCACCGCAGACCTCGCACTCGTACTGCGCGGTGCTTGGGTCGTTGTCCTGATACTTGAGCTGCGTCCACTTCAGCCATTGCATCCCGCTGCAGCAGGGGCAAGGCACGAAGAAGCGGCGCTGATCGCTCAGCAGATACTCGGCCTCGATCCGGCTGAAGTCCTTCACCGTTGGCGTGCTAGTCATAAAGATTTTGCGCCGGCTGAACGTCGTGCTCCGCCGCTCGGCCAGCGTTACCGGATCGCCCTCGCCATCTACGTCACCAGGAAAGGCATCCACCTCATCAAGGAAGATGTACCGGCACGGGGTGGAGCGCAGCCCGGTAGCCGAGTTGGCCCCGGTCAAGATCATCATCCCGCCAGGGAACTCCTTGGAGAACATCGTGTTGCCCGAGTCCCGGGAACGAGCCGGCGCAATCTTCTCCGACAGGACCGGTGTCTCTGTGATGAGGCTCTCAAGCCGCTGCTTACTAAGCCGCTTCGCCATGTCCACCGTCGGCTGCACCATCAGCATCGGCCCTGGCGCGTGGTCGATCACATAGCCCAGCCAGTTCGCGCCGCCCTCCGTCTTGCCCAACTGCGCACCCGCCATCAACACCACTCGTTGCACCGGGCTGGTCGTGCTCAGGCAGTCCATCACCTCGCGCAGGTAAGGCGTGCGATCCGTGCGCCATGGGCCAGGCTCCGCGCTTGCTTTGCCCGACAGCACCCGATGGTTGTCAGCCCACTGGCTCACCGTCAGATCTGCCTCGAACCGCAGTGCCTCTCGGCAAACCTGCAGCAGATCGTCAATCGCTGATGGCACCACTCAAGCCCTCCAAGGCTTGTCCGATCTCCTTCAGCAGCATCGCGTGAATCTTTGCTTGGTCTGTTTCGGCCGCCACGATAGGTGCCACACGGTCAGGGATGGTCCGCAGGCTGTCCCGCACTCCCATGTGCAGCTTGGCCAGCCGCATCTTCAGCTCGGACTTGTCAACCAGCTTCCCCGAGCGCTGGTCAAACTCGAGCCGCGTCAGCCGTGCCGCATAGGCCTCCCGGATCGCACGCGACTGCGCAAACGAAGGGATCGCCGCGGCCTGGTTCTGCTGCTGCTGCAGCGACTGGTCGATTGCTGGAGCGCCACCACGGCCCCCACGGTCGGGGCTCTTGGCCGCAGCCACCTGCCGGTCGAGCTCCTGCGGATCCGCCACCACCCAGCTGCGCTTTTCCTTGCGAAGCGCATCGGTGCTGAACCGGCCCTGCCCAGCCCATTTGCTCAGCTGCGTGTATTCAACACCGCGATCCGTTGCGTACTGCAGCAGGTTCATGCGTCAGCTGGGAACGGCTCGCCGGTCCCCTCTAGCTTGGCCGTCTTGCCCGTAAACTGCTGCCACCGCTTGACGATCACGTCGCAGTAGCGCGGGTCGAGCTCCATCAGCCGCGCTTGGCGGCCGGTCTTCTGGCACGCGATCAGCGTACTGCCGGAACCGCCAAACCCATCGAACACCAGCTTGCGCTTTGGGTGATCCTCGAGCGCCATCTCGATCAGCTCGATCGGCTTCATCGTTGGATGCAGCGTGTTGCGCTGCCGCTTGAGCTGCCAGACATCTCCCCTCACCGTGGACTGCCCGCCAAAAGGGCCGTGGTAAAAGATGATTTCATGCTGCTTGTAATACAAGTCCAGGTTCTGCGCTGGGTTCACCTTGTCCCAGATAATCATTGCCTTTGCCGGCTTCCCCAGATCAGCCATCGCCTGCTTAAACAGGTGGGCGTACTGCCAAGAGCAGCAGACGTACATCACCTCACAAGGCATCACAGTGCTGCGGAGGAAGTCCAGAAACTCTTCATCGCTCATCTTGTCGTTGGCGATCTTGTCAAACTTTGCGCCCATGTCCTGATAGCCGATGTTGTAGGGCGGATCCGTAAACACCAAGTCCGGGGTCTTCCCACAGAGCAGCTTGTCGAGACTGAGCGGGTCGCTGCTGTCCCCGCACATCACCCGGTGCTTTCCCAGCAGCCACACGTCCCCCGGCTTGCTGACCGGATCCTCGGGTGTTTCCGGCACCGCTTCTTCGTCGCCCATCTCCTCGGGCGCAAGCTCCTCGATCTCCGGCAGCAGGTCCGCCAGCTCGTCATCGCTGAAGCCGATCAGGCTGAGGTCGAAGTCCAGCTCGGCCAGGTCTTGCAGCTCACTGCGCAGCAGGTCGGTGTCCCACCCAGCGTTCAGCGCAAGCTGGTTGTCGGCCAGGATGTAGGCCTTCCGCTGCCGATCGCTCAGGTGGTCGAGCACCACCACCGGCACCGTCTTCAGCCCCAGCTCCTGCGCAGCTGACAGCCGGCCATGCCCAGCGATGATTCCGTCGTTGCTGTCCACCAGGATCGGGTTCGTGAAGCCGAACTCAACAATCGACGCCGCGATCTGCGCCACCTGCTCGGCGCTATGCGTTCTTGCGTTGCGGTCGTAAGGCTTTAGCCGGTCTAAAGGCCATAGCTCAATGCGTTTGGCCATGGCGATTGTGATGCTTGCGTCCACTGTCATGCGCTTGTTGAGAGCCGTTCTCAGTTGGGCGGTTTCAATTGTCTCACGCTAGCGGAAAGCCGGGGTTTTCGATGACC
>Ga0209088_10001475_pt1 | contig 15173 bp, 20 predicted proteins | sample S_140625_EF_Meta_FD_187324 | JGI IMG/M metagenome (GOLD analysis project Ga0209088, IMG submission 187324) | Freshwater microbial communities from Lake Simoncouche, Canada to study carbon cycling - S_140625_EF_MetaG (SPAdes) (version 2) | ecosystem: Environmental > Aquatic > Freshwater > Lake ... | reverse complement strand
CAGCTCTGCGGTGGTGCGCACCAGTGAGCCGGCGCCGAGGTGAGCGCCGCCCGGTAGGCATCGGTCTTGCTGCCATAGGCGCGTTTGGTGTCGGTGTCGTTGACCCAGCCCCAGACAATCAGCCGTCAACGGGTGAGAAACCGGAAGAACAATCGGACCTGCTGAAAGAACTTGGCTCTTCGCCAGTGACGTTGGGCGGCGCCGATGGTGGATCCTGGCAGGTACCCCCTTCGGCTGGGGTCCTGGGGGATGTCCTGGAGCAACAGGCGAGTGATGGCCGCCAGGCGCTTGCTGGCGTTCTTGCTGCCATAGCCTGTGGGGTCCTTGGCGCGCAGCGATTCCAGCTCAGCAATCAATATCTCGAGCTGATCCAGAAACAACGGATGCGCATAGATCGTCCACCCATTGATCACGCGTCGTCAGGCAATGCCTCATCAAGATCCACCTCGATGGCACCCACCAGATCCTGCAGACGCCGAACCAGATCCGCGCCGATGGGCTGGAGCCGCTCGGGGTGGGCGGTCATGTCCCGCTCCAGGAGTGCCAGGAAAGAAGCCAGCGCCGGGTCTTCCTCGATCGGATCCGGGCTGACGCGCTGCAGCACCACCTCACCGTTGGCGCGGAAGGAGTACCGAATGCGGTCGCGCTTGCGTAAGCCCAGGGCCCGCCGCACGGGTTGCGGCACGGTGGTCTGATAGCGCTCCGTGAGCGCTGATTCCACTTCCTCCATCAAGCCACCCACGGAACCCAACGCCTGGTCATGCAGATGCATTGTCTTGGCGAGGTTGGCTGGCCTCCTGCGGGCAGCACCGGTCCTGAGGAGCATGGCCAAGGTTCAAGCCGGTTGCGCAAAGGCGTAGCTGTCCGTGGCGATCACGTGATCACGGATGCCCCGGTGCACGGCCCGGGCATTGGCATGCAGGCCAGCAGCGCCCAGCGCGGTGAACAGCGGCAGGAGGTGCTCGTCGTGGGGCTGAGCCTGCACCGCATCCGGATGCTGCTGGCGGTAGTCGAGGAGGGCTTCCGTGTTCCCCGCTTCCAGCTGCTGCGCGACCCAGTCGGAGAAGCGCCGCCGTCGTGCTGGATCGAGAGGGGCACCACAGGCACATCCGCCGCGGGGAAGAGGTAATGCAGCGGTACCCAGGCGCCGTGGTCCAGCCCACACCGGGGATCGGTTGCCACAGCTAAGCCGTCGGCCTGCAGAACCTGTGCCACCTCCTGGGTGCCCTGGGGGCTGCCGCTGGCAGGGTATTGGATCTCGTAGAGGCGCTGATCGAATCCACTGAAGTCGTGAATCGGCTCCAGGCGGTGGCCCGCCACAGCTTCGGTGGTGCCCACCGCGGGCACCTTCGTTTCCCAGTGAGGGCTGATGACCAGCACAGCCCGCGGCCGAGTCAGCTCAGTGGCCAGGGACTGGAGCGCAGCTCCGCCAGTACCCGGCTCGATGGCGAACATCGGCGAGCCTTGGGCCACGAACAGGACCGATGGAGTGGTGCCCCTGCCTCAGCCAGGTGCCTGAAGGCAAGTCAGCCGGGCCCTTCCCGCTCAGCTGCAGTGGGCCGCTGCCGCCGCCGCGCGGGCGCCATGGGCCGGGAAGGTGATCACGAAACCCCGCTCGGCCTGGGCGCAGAGGGGCAGGCCAAAGCGGCCGCCGCAGCTGATGCACTGCACCTTGCGGCCGCTGCGGCTGGCAGGGCAGGCCACGAACCGCACGCCCTCGTGGTGGAACACTGCCGGCGCATCGGACGGCACCACGCAGACCGCCGGGATGCCCTGCCGCACCAACGCCACCGCCCTGGAGCGGGACTCGTTGGAGGCATTGACCACCAGCCCCTTGGCCGCTGCCAGCCGCAGGGTGGCCTGATTGGCGGGGCCCATCGGGAAGTGGGTGAACGACCAGGCGGCCCGCAGATGCCCGGTGGTGCGAGCGAGCTGGAGCAGCAGGGCCTGATCGATGCGCAGCCGATCGTCCGCGGCACATCAGCTCTGGTGCGATCGATGGCCGCGGTTGTGCCAGTGGTTGCGCGGGCCTGTCACCATCGGCTCTGGCGACGTGGGCCGGCCAGATCAGGCTGGTGGGCAGCCCTTTCAGCCACGCCATGCTCCGCATTCATGGCGACACTGACAGCCAGCTGGCGGCCCTCAAGGCCGGCGGTACAGCCCTTCCCGCGGCGGCCTCAGCCGCTGGGCGGAATGGCCTCAGCCGCTGCGCGGAATGGCCTGAACCGGCTCCAGCGGAAAGGCGGGTAGAGGGAGTACTCGATCATTCAGCGCTGGCGGATGCCGCAGACCGTTGGAGTCACCTGGCAAGACCGGCTTCCCCCTGCTCTCCCTCCCCACCGTCCACGAGCGCCAGGCGAAGTGCAGGCACCCTCTGGAACCCGGCATCGCCGGTGACCATCACGGCAGCGCCAGCAAGCTGAAGGCAACTGGCGGCCTGCAGCGCATCAGGAGTGCGGAGGTTGTGTTCGGCCCGCAGCAGGGTGGCCTGCTCGACAACGGCCGAATTGAGCTCCACCCACTCCAGATCCGGTCGCTGGAAGAAGGCGTCGAACCGGGCCAGTGCCTGCACATCCCGTCGGCGGAGGGGCCCAACCCGGCACTCCAGCCAGCTCAGGCGGCTGATGGCCAACTGCAGGCCCCCTGCTGCAGCCTCATCGGCAAGCCGGCGCAGCTGCTGTTTCAGGGCCTCGGCCCATGCCGGCTTTCCTTCCACGGCGTAGATCACGGCGCTGGCGTCGAGAAAGGCGATCACCAGTCGCGTTCCTGGTGCAGCTCCGCATCGATCTCAGCCTTGCTGCGGCCCTCCGATGCAGGGGGGAGATCCAGCAGCCACTCCAGGCAGCTGGATCCTGCAGTGGCAGGCCGATCGGCCAAGCGACGCAGGCGGATGTAATCGGCCTCGCTCAGCACCACCGCGGCTGGGCTGTTGCGCTTCAGCAGATGCACTGGGCCAGCGCGCAGGGCCTCCTCCACCGCCGCAATGCCGCGGCGCTTGAGCTCGGCCGAGCGGAGCACATTCAGCGGCTGGTCGGGCACGGACCGGATTGGCGGCTTGTGGATTCACCCTACGCGGCATGGGCATGGATCGGTACCGAAGTCAGTACCGCGGCAACCAAGCCCGATGATCGAGCAACTATGGATCGAAATGCTTGATGTAGTCGCCAACAGGGCGCCAAGGCCACCTGGTTGTTTGCGGCCGCGGTCTGCATGCCGGAGGGGAAGAACAGGGCGAGAGCCGGGCTGCGCGACCGGCAGCCATTCACCTGGCGGGGGGCCTGGATCCAGTTCGGCAGCTCACAGGCACCGACGAATGCGGTGGAGAAGATGATCTGACCGCTGAGCAGGCCGTTTGACGCGGCCGCTCCGAGCAGCCGCAGCAGAGGGTTCATGGAGCCAGAGGGCGGTGGGTTCTCTGGCTCTTGCCACGGCGATGGCCAGGAGCCCATGGGGGCATCAGCCCGCCCCCACCAGCTGCTGGCGCAAGGCGGCGAGAGCCTTCTGCTGGGCCTGAAGAGTCGTCAGGCGCACCTCTCGGTGCAACACCGCCATCGGGCTGATCTGCAGCTGCGCCGCGGCGGCCCTGAGGGAAAGACCCTCGAGGATGGTGAGCCGCAGGGCCGTGGCCTGCGCCGCGGGCAGCTGCTCCACCAGGCGCTCCAGCGCCAGCCCATCGGCAGAACTGCCTCCAGCCCACTCGGGCTCGGGGGAGACCAGCTGATCCAGCAGGGATTGCTCACCTGCGGCGGGGGTATCGAGGCTGGCGTGGCCAAGCGGGCAGGTGCCCTTCTCATGCTCACGGCGGGAGACAGGCACCAGCCGCACCCGATCGCGCAGATGGTGCTGCAGGGCCCCGGTGATGCAGCGGCGCAGATAGGGCCCAGCGGGCTCGCCTGCTTTGCAGCGGGGAGCAGAGCAGACGAGGGCCTCGCGGGCCACCTGGATCAGATCTTCCCGCTCCACCAGCGGGAACAGACGCCGGGCGGCGGCCGAAGCGATGGAATCGGCCAGGGGCAGATGCTGCAGCACCAGGGCATCACGAGCCCGCAGAGACGAGCGGCTGAGGGAGGAAGCGGGGGAAGCCATCGGCAGGACGGCGAAGAACCCCACCCCCACCGGCCGGCCGCAGCGCCGAGGCAAGGACGCCCCGAGGCAATGCCTCCAGGGGCGCACGGCCTGATCCTTGACGCGGCGTGAGGACTGGCCAGGGGATGGGGTGGGTGTGCGCCGGCCCTGGTGGCGACTCGTCCCACCTGGATAACAATCCGGGGAGGATCACTCGGTGACCTGCCGCGGCCTGAGAGCTGTCGGTGGAGTCACCTGCCCCACTTGGGGGTCAGACTTCCAGGCGAGACGCGCTTTTGAGCAGCCGAATGGGGGCAGACGACCAGCAGCTGGAATTTCTCGGCGCCCTTGAAGCCCTTGGCGGTTCGGCAGGGAACGGCAAGCTCCGCGAGCTGCTGGGCTGGGACGAGGCCACCTACGAGACGGTGAAGAATGTGCTGGTGGCCTCAGGGCAGCTGCAGACGGGCCGTGGACGTGGAGGGTCGGTGAGCCTTGCGGGCAGCGGGAATGGCCACGAGTCCGGGCACGGAGGGCTAGAAGCGCCGCGCAGCGCAAATGAGATAACGCCACGGATCACGCCGGCTACCCCGTCACCAGGCCCCCAGCCCACCGGCAAGCAGAACCTCTCGGCCTTCATCTGGGGCGTGGCCGACCTGCTGCGGGGGGACTACAAGCAGAGCGACTACGGCAAGGTGATCCTGCCGTTCACGGTGCTGCGCCGGCTCGACTGCGTGCTGGAGCCCAGCAAGGAAGCGGTGATGGCCGAGAAAGAACTGCGCGAGGGCCAGGGGCTGGATCCCGAGCCGTTCCTGCTGCGGGTGGCGGGGCAGGCGTTCAGCAACACCTCAGCCCTGAGCATGAAGCGGTTGATGGGCGATCAGGACAACATCGGCGAGAACCTGCGCAGCTACATCCAGGCGTTCACGCCGGCAGTGCGCGACATCTTCGAGAGCTTCGAGTTCCACCTGCAGGTGGACCGTCTGGAGAAGGCAGGGCTGCTTTACATGGTGAGCGAACGCTTCGCCCAGATCGACCTGCACCCGGAAACGGTGAGCAACGCCGAGATGGGCCTGGTGTTCGAGGAGCTGATCCGCAAGTTCGCCGAACTCTCGAACGAAACCGCCGGGGAACACTTCACACCGCGGGAGGTGATCAAGCTGATGGTGAACCTGCTGTTCATCGAAGACCACGAGGCCCTCACCCGCCCTGGGGTGGTGCGCACCCTGTATGACCCCACGGTGGGGACCGGCGGGATGCTGAGTGTCAGCGATGAGCATGTGCTGGCGTTCAACCCCCTGGCACGACTGGTGATGTATGGGCAGGAACTGAATGCGGAGTCGTACGCGATCTGCAAGGCCGACATGCTGATCAAAGGACAGGACATCCGCAATATCGTGTTCGGCAACACACTCAGCGATGACGGACTTGCAGGCATCCTGTTCGACTACATGCTCTCCAATCCCCCCTTCGGCGTGGAGTGGAAGAAGATCGAGAAGGTCGTCCGCCAGGAAGCAGAACGGCTCGGCTACAGCGGACGCTTCGGGCCGGGGTTGCCCAGGGTGAGCGACGGCTCGCTGCTGTTTCTGCTGCACCTGATCAGCAAGATGCGACCTGCCAAAGATGGCGGTAGCCGCATCGGCATTGTTCTCAACGGCTCTCCCCTGTTCACCGGCGGCGCGGGTTCTGGCGAAAGCGAGATTCGCCGTTATGTGCTGGAAAACGACCTGGTGGAGGCGATCATCGCCCTGCCCACCGATATGTTCTACAACACCGGCATCAGCACCTACATCTGGATTCTCAGCAACCGCAAGCCCGAGGAGCGCAAAGGCAAGGTGCAGCTGATCGATGCCAGTGGCTTCTGGCAGAAGATGCGCAAGAGCCTCGGCAGCAAGCGCAAGGAGCTGAGCCCGGAGCACATCGAGGAGATCACGCGCCTGTTCGGCAACTTCGAGGAGGCGGAGAAAGACGGCAAGCCGGTGAGCAAGATCTTTCGCAATGAAGATTTCGGCTACCGCACGATCACCGTGGAGCGCCCGCTTCGCGATGGGGCCGGCAACGTGGTGCTGGGCCAGCGCGGCAAGGCGAAAGGCCAACCCCAGGCCGACAGCAGCCTGCGCGACACGGAGAACGTGCCGCTCTCAGAAGACGTGCAGAGCTACTTCGAGCGCGAGGTGCTTCCGCATGTGCCCGATGCCTGGATCGATCATGACAAGACCAAGCTGGGCTACGAGATCCCCTTCAACCGGCACTTCTATGTGTTCACGCTACCCAGACCGCTGGAGGTCATCGATGCGGAACTGAAGCAGGTGACCGATCGGATCCTGGAGATGATCGGGGGGCTGAGTGGCTGAGCGTGACTGAGCAGCGCATCATCATCATCGCCGGGCCAAATGGAGCTGGAAAAACCACCTTCGCTAGAGAGTATCTGCCTCTCGAAGTTGGCATCACCACCTTCATCAATGCCGATCTGATCGCCGCTGGCCTGTCGCCGTTTGCACCGGAGCTGGCGGCACGCCGTGCCGGGAGGTTGATGCTGGAGGAGATCGATCGCTGTGCAGCATCTGGGATGAGCTTTGCCTTTGAAACCACACTGGCGGGGAAGGGCTACTTGCGTCGCATTGCTGCGTGGCGGCTTCTGGGCTATCACGTGAAGCTGATCTTTTTGAAGCTCAACAGTGCCGAAGATGCGATTCAGCGCGTGCAGCTTCGTGTCAGCCAGGGTGGTCATGCCATCCCTATCCCAGTGATTCAGCGCAGATTTGCTCTTGGCCTGGCCAATTTTGAACAGGCTTACCGGCCTGCCGTGGATGCCTGGCAGCTGATCGATAATGGTGGCCGTGGTCCCGTTCTGGTGGCCGAGGGAGTTCATTCATGACAAGCGGCTTTCAGAGCCATCTCGATGACCCCGATCTCAGCCGGGTCTCCGCAGCCCTGGTGCGTGCCGGTGAACGCGCCCGCGAGATCGCCCGCCAGACCGGCACCGGCATCGCCGTGCGGATCGACGGCGAGCTGCGCGTCTTGCGCGGCGAAGAACTCGACAGGGCTCCGAACGCAGGCGAAGAGGGCTGAAGCGATGGAACGGGACGCCGATGGGCTGCCGCTGTTCCGCCCGCATCCTGCCGTCGCTCTGGATGCCATTGATCTGGCCACCGCCCTGCGGCTGGAGCAGGAGGCGCTTGAGCTGCAGGACCTGGAAGCCACTCTCATGGCGGAGTGGGCCTCTACGGAGGACGAGGAGGCCTTCAAGGACCTCTGAGGCCACCAAGTCTTGGCAAGTTTTGCCATCCCAGATAAAATGAAGACTTGCGCCTGGCGGCCCATGACGATGAATGTCAACCTGTCGCCCCAGCTGGAGGCGATGGTGAAGGCCAAGGTGGCGTCCGGTCGCTACACCTCCGCCAGCGAAGTGGTGCGCGAAGCCCTGCGGCTGATGGAGCGGCAGGATCAACTCAAGGAGCTGCAGCTGGAGCAGTTGCGCCAGGAGATTCAGAACGGTTTGAACAGTGGCGAGCCGGTTACATGGAACCCTGAGGCGATCAAAGATGAAGGCCGCAGACTTCTGCAGAGATCTGCGGAATCGAACTATGATGCTTGAGCGTTCTGTCCATTGTTCTCACACCGAATTGCTGCCGGGGATCCACAGCGTTCCGGCAGGGAGCCACGTGATCATTGACCTCCAGGGTTCCCTTGTTCTGCGGATCGTGGGGGTGTTGCATGGAGCCCGCGACCTTGAGCTGCAGTTCAGCGACACGGACCAGCCATGAGCTTTCCTGGCGATCCAGCCTCGGATCTGATCCTGTATCAGACCGAGGATGGCAGAACCCGAATCCAGTGCCGGTTTGAAGACGAGAGCATCTGGCTGACGCAGGCACAGATTGCGGAGCTGTATCAAAAAGATGTCAAGACGATTAACGAGCATCTTCTGAATATCTTTGAAGACAAAGAGCTCGATGAGGATTCAACCATCCGGAAATTCCGGATAGTTCGACTCGAGGGAAAACGTGAGGTGGCCCGTGAGATCATCCACTACAGCCTGCAGGCGATTCTGGCAGTCGGTTTTCGTGTTCGCAGCAAACGCGGCACCCAGTTCCGCCAGTGGGCGAACGAGCGCCTGAGCGAATACCTGGTCAAGGGCTTCGCCATGGATGACCAGCGGCTGAAGGAGCCGGTGACATCTGGCATTACGGATTACTTCGATGAGCTGCTGGAACGGATTCGCGACATCCGGGCCAGTGGGCAGCGGCTCTATCTCCGGGTCAAGGACATCCTCGCCTTGGCAGCTGATTATCAGCCATCGGATTCAGAAACTCAGAAGATGTTCAAGACGGTGCAGAATAAGCTGCACTTCGCGGTCACGGGTCTTACGGCTCCTGAGATCATTGCCAAGCGGGTCAACCCCGAGCTGCCCAACATGGGGCTCACCAGCTGGAAGGGGGCAAGGGTGCTCAAGGGCGATGTGAAGGTAGCCAAGAATTACTTGAAGGAAGACGAAATCAAGGAGCTGAATCGCATTGTGGGCATGTTCCTCGACTATGCCGAGGATCAGGCCCAGCGGCGCAAACAGGTTTCCTAAAGGATTGGCCCGAACGTTTGGATGCGTTTCTTTCCTTTAACGATCGCGATGTGCTGCCGGGGCTTGGCAGCGTGTCACGCGACGCAGCCGAACAGCGGGCCATGGCTGCCTATGACCAGTTCAATGAGCGCCGGCGTCTTGTGGCTGAGGATCAAGGGGCACTCGATGCCATCGCAGCCCTGGAGGATGCGGCTCGTCTGTCCGAACGGCGTGGCGTTGCTCAGGAGCCCCGACCATGAGCTTTCCCCGTTACCCGGCCTACAAGCCCAGCGGCGTGGAGTGGCTGGGGGAGGTGCCGCAGCATTGGCAGACAGGCCAGAGCAGAAGGCGCTTCGCGCTTCGTAACGAACGAGCCCTTGACGGGGAAGAACAACTAACAGCGTCCCAGAAGCACGGGATCATTAAACAGGCCGATTTCGTTGAGTCGGAGGGTCGCAGAGTCGTCGAAGTCATCAAAGGGGCTGACATTCTTAAACATGTCGAGGCGGGTGACTTCGTCATCAGCATGAAGAGTTTCCAGGGAGGCATCGAGTATTCCCCCCATTGCGGCTCTATCAGCTCGGCCTATGTGATGCTGAAGCCAATCAAGGATGTTCACCCGGGCTTCTTTCGATGGCTTTTCAAGAGTAGTCGTTACATACAAGCCCTTCAGTCAACATCGAATCTTGTTCGAGATGGTCAGGCATTGCGATTTTCTAACTTCGCGCAAGTTAATATCCCAGTTATTCCTCTGAGTGAACAAGCATCAATTGCAGCCTTCCTCGACCACGAAACCGCCAAGATCGACGCCCTGATCGCCGAGCAGCAGCGCCTGATCGAGCTGCTGCAGGAAAAGCGCCAGGCCGTGATCTCCCATGCCGTCACCAAGGGTCTGAATCCAGACGCGCCGATGAAGGATTCGGGGGTGGAGTGGCTGGGGGAGGTGCCAGAGCATTGGGATGCGGCCAAAATTAAGCATCGTTTCAGAACAACAAGTGGTAGCACGCTTAATAGCGAGGCCCTTGACGTCTACTACACAACTGATGACGACGATGAGGCCATACCCTGGATACGAACCACTGACATCAACAATGATGAGGTGAACGTGGCCGAGGTATTCATAACCCCCAAAGCCATTGCCGACACTGCCTGCAGTGTGTTGCCGACTAATACGGTTCTTGTCGCCCTTTACGGAGGTGCGGGAACCGTTGGGAAAAATGGAATCCTGAAAATCGAAGCAGCTGTGAACCAGGCCTTGTGTGCCATTCTTCCCTCGAGGAATGCCTTGCCAGAGTACGTACACGCGTATGTGCAGTTTCTAAGACCGTTCTGGATGGAAAGAGCGGTAAGCGCCAGAAAGGCAGGCAATATAAGCCAGGAACTTGTCAGGGATACACCATTCCCCTTGCCGGCGATTGAAGAGCAACAAGCGATCCTTGACAATCTGAACAAGCATTTGCGCGAGATTGACCTGTTAGAGAGTGAGTCAACAGCATCACTAGTTCTTCTTGAGGAACGCCGCTCCGCCCTGATCTCCGCCGCTGTCACCGGTCAGATCGATGTGCGAGGTCTGGTGCCTGAGGCCAGCGCCGCATGAGCCAGACACCCAAGACGATCCAGATCTTCCTGCCCAGCGGCGAGCCCCACGGCATCCGCATCGCCGAGATCACCACCCGCATCGTGCAGGTGATCGAGGTGCCCCGCAGTCTGCTGGCCGATTTCCTGGCCATGGAGCAGAGCAGCCAGGTCGGCGTCTACGTGCTGGTGGGGGAAGACACAGGCGACGAGGACCGGCGGGTCTACGTCGGCCAGACCGGTGATCTGCGGGCCCGCCTGGCCCAGCACCATCAGAAGAAGGACTTCTGGCAGCGGGCCCTGGTATTGATCTCCCGCACCAACAGCCTCACCCAGACCCATGCCCTGTTCCTGGAATGGCATGCCCTGCAGCAACTCCGCCAGGTGGGCCGCTTCCGCGATGAGAACAGCACCAGCGGCTCGCGCCCTCACACGCCCGCTCCCTTGGAAGCCGACTGCATGGAGATCTTCGAGACGGGGAGCACCCTCTTCTCCACCCTTGGTTTTCCGCTGTTCGATCCGCTGGCCACAGCCATAGAGGCGGAGAACCCCGCCGAGCTGTTCTTCTGCCGCAGCCCTGGAGCCGGTGTCGATGGCAGAGGCCTTTACACCCCCGAAGGCTTTGTGGTTCTGGCCGGTTCGGTGGGCCGCCTGGAGAACGTGCCATCGATCCAGGGCACCAACGACGGCCGGGTACGCGAGCGCTTGATCGCCGCCGGGGTAATGGAGGTGTCAGAAGCAGGAACGATCACCTTCCCGCGGGATCATCTCTTCCGCAGCCCCAGCAGCGCGGCATCGGCTCTGCTGGGCCGTACCGCCAATGGCTGGCGGGAATGGAAGAACGCCCAGGGCCGCACCCTCAGCCAGGTCAAGCGGGGATAGACTCCACGTATATCCCAGGGGAGGGCCATGGTTACCATCACCAAGCTGTTTCTCAGCAATCGCAGCCAGGCGGTGCGCATCCCAGCGGATCTACGGCTGCCTGACTCCGTCAAGGAGGTGGAGGTGCGCGCCTGCGGGCAGGAACGGATCATCGCGCCGGTGGGCCGCAGCTGGGATAGCTTCTTCCTCGAAGGCCCGGGCGTAAGTGACGACTTCCTGGCGGAGCGGGCTGACCAGGAGCAGGCAGAGCGAGAGGCCTTCTGACGACGGATGCGCCGCTACCTGCTTGACACCAATATCTGCATTTACGTGATCAAGCGCCGGCCCCAGGAGCTGCTTGATACGTTCAACCGCCATGCCGGCCAGATGGCGATTTCAGCCATCACCTTCGCGGAGCTGTTGCATGGCGTCGAGAAGAGCGCGGCCCAAGCCCCCAATCTTGCCGCCGTTGAGGATTTCTGCAGCCGTCTGGATCTGCTGGCCTATGGCCCCAAGGCATCCCTGCATTACGGGCAGATCCGTGCCTCCCTGGAGCGCAGCGGCACACCTATCGGCGTCAATGACCTTCACATCGCCGCCCACGCCCGCAGTGAAGGGCTAACCCTGGTGAGCAACAACCTACGCGAGTTCGAGAGAGTCCCCGGGCTGCTGCTGGAGAACTGGGCCTGACGGCACACCATCAAGCGATGCAGTTCACGCATCATTGTCATAGCCCGCTCCCGCAGCGGCATCTAGGCTGGAGCCCGCCCAGGTTGGCAGTGAAGCGCATGCCCATCTCCAACAGTTGGCTGCCTGTGGGGACAGCCGTTGCGGAGAGCGAGGAGCGGACGTCCTGATGGCACTGCACCACGAGAGCGCCTTCGAGCAGGAGATCTGCGAGCACCTCGGCGCCCACGGCTGGCTCTATGAAGAAGGCAGCGCCGCTGCCTACAGCCGCGAGCTCGCGCTCTACCCGCCCGATCTGATCGCCTGGGTGCAGCAAGCCCAGCCGGAAGCCTGGGAGGTGCTGCAGAAAAACCATGGCAGCAAGGCGGAAGCCACCCTGTTGCAGCGACTGCGCCAGCAACTCGACCAGGTGGGCACCCTCGATCTTTTGCGCCACGGGGTGGAGGTGCTCGGCCTGCCGAAGGCGCTCAAGCTGGCCGAATTCAAGCCAGCCTTCGGTCTCAACCCACAGGTTCTGGCTCGCTACAACGCCAACCGGCTGCGGGTGGTGCGGCAGGTGCGCTTCTCCACCCGCAACGAGAACTGCCTCGATCTGGTGCTGTTTCTCAACGGCATCCCCGTCGCCACCGCCGAACTCAAGACCGACAACACCCAGTCCATCGCGGACGCGGTGTGGCAATACAAGACCGACCGGCTGCCACGAACCGCCGGCCAGATCCCTGAACCGCTGCTCTTCTTTCCCAGTGGCGCCCTGGTGCATTTCGCCGTAAGCAATCGCGAGGTGCAGATGACCACCCTTCTGGAAGGCCCCCGCACCCAGTTCCTGCCCTTCAACCAGGGCAGCGACCCCGGTGGGCCCGATTGCGGGGCCGGCAATCCGGTAACGGATGGCCATCGCACCGCCTATCTCTGGCAGGAGGTGTGGGAACGCGAGAGCTGGCTGGAGATCCTCGGCCGCTACTGCATCGCCGCGCGCGACACCAAAAAGCAGCTCAAACGGCTGGTCTTCCCCCGCTACCACCAGCTCGCCGTGACCCGGCTGCTGCTCAAGACCGTGTTGGAAGAAGGCCCCGGCCACCGCTACCTGATCCAGCACTCGGCCGGCTCCGGCAAAACCGCCTCGATCGGCTGGAGCGCCCATCTGCTCGCCGATCTCCACGACGAAGACGACCGCAAGCTGTTCGACACCGTGCTGGTGGTGAGCGACCGCAGCGTGATCGATAGCCAACTGCAGGAAACCCTGGAAAACTTTGAGCGGCGCAAAGGGGTGGTGGCTTCGATCACCACCCAGAAGGGCATCAAAAGTGCGCAGTTGGCCGCTGCCCTCTCCGGCGACAAGAAGATCGTGGTCTGCACCATTCAGACCTTCCCGGCCCTGATCAAGAAGATGCAGGAGCTCACCGCCACCAGCGGCAAGCGTTTCGCGGTGATCGCCGATGAGGCCCACAGTTCGCAAACGGGGGATGCCGCCCTCAAGCTGCGCAAGGTGCTCTCCACCGCTGAATTAGCGCAGCTCGCCGACGGGGGTGAGATTTCCATCGATGACCTGCTGGCCGCCGAAATGACCGCCCGTGCCAGTGGGATTGGCGCGGGTGCCACCGGCATCACCTACGTGGCCTTCACCGCCACCCCCAAGGCCAAGACGCTGGAGCTCTTCGGCCGGCGCCCCGATCCAAGCGAACCCGCCGCCCCCGGCAATCTGCCGGCGCCCTTCCATGTGTATTCGATGCGCCAGGCGATCGAGGAGGGCTTCATCCTCGATGTGCTGCAGAACTACACCTCCTACAAACTCGCCTTTCAGCTCGCCCAGGAAGGCCAGCAGCTTTCCAATGAAGAGGTGGAACGCAGCGCCGCCCTCAAGAAGCTGATGGGATGGGTGAAGCTCCACCCACATAACATCGCTCAGAAGGTGCAGATCGTGGTGGAGCACTTCCGCCAGTTCGTTTGGCCACTGCTTGATGGCAAGGCCAAGGCGATGGTGGTGGTGGGCTCCCGCAAGGAAGCCGTGCGCTGGAAGCTGGCTATCGACAAGTACATCAGCGAGAAGGGCTATCCGCTTGGCACGCTGGTGGCCTTCAGCGGTGAGGTGAGCGATCCCGAGATCAGCCCTGATGGCTTCACTGAGCGGAGCCAAACCCTCAACCCTGCCCTCAAGGGCGACATCCGCGAAGCCTTCAAGGGCAACGACTATCAGATCCTGCTGGTGGCCAACAAGTTCCAGACCGGCTTTGATCAGCCCCTGCTCTGCGGCATGTATGTGGATCGGCGCCTCGATGGCATCCAGGCTGTGCAGACCCTCTCCCGCCTGAACCGTTGCCACCCCGGCAAGTCCACCACCTACGTGGTGGACTTTGTGAACGAACCTGACGACATCCTGGCAGCCTTCAAGACCTACTACGCCACAGCTGAACTGGCCGAGGCCACCGATCCGAACCTCATCCTTGATCTCAAGACCAAACTCGATGCACAGGGACATTACGACGAATTCGAAATCGACCGGGTTGTGAAGGTGCTGCTGGATGACACACGCACAGACAAAGTGCGGCAAAGCCAGTTGATCGGAGCGATCGATCCTGTGGCGCAACGCCTGATGACCCTCTACAAGCAAGCCAGGCTCGCCTATCGACATGCGGAAGAGATCAATGACGCCGACGCACTGAAGCGCGCCAAAGACGAACTCGATGCGCTCACCCTGTTCCGCAGCGATATGGGCACCTACGGGCGCTTCTATACGTTTCTGTCGCAGATCTTCGACTACGCCAACACCGGATTGGAGAAGCGGGCGATGTTCTACAAAGCCCTGCTGCCGCTGCTGGAGTTCGAGCGGGAGATCAACACGGTGGATCTCTCCAAGGTGGTGCTCACCCACCACCATCTCCGCAATCTCGGCAGCAAAAAGCTCGATCTCGCCCAGGGCGACAGCCTTCCGATCCCCGCCATGGCCCCAGGCGGTGGTGGGGTGCAGGACAAGGACAAGGTGGAGCTGGCGGAGATCATCGCCAAGCTGAATGAGTTGTTCGTTGGGGAGCTTGGCGATAACGACAAGCTGCCCTATGTCTGCTCCGTGATCCGCAGCAAGCTGATGGAGTCGACAACCCTGCAACAGCAAGCGGCGGCCAACAGCAAGGAACAGTTCACGAATTCCCCCGATCTGAACAAAGCATTGCTGGACGCGATCATCGGCGCTCTCGATGCGCATCAACTGATGAGCACCCAGGCCCTCAACTCTGCCGAGGTGCGAGAGGGCATCATCGACATCCTGCTCAATCACACGAACCTCTATGAAGATCTGCGTGATCAGGGCCAGCAGGAATGAGCCCGGATCCGCGCACCCTGGCAGCCGCCCAGCAGGCCCGCAACGTGGCCGTGCAAATGATGGTGGAGCGTGGGCGGGGTCTGGTGCTGGTGGGTGCCGCCCGGCTGGACCTTGCCC
>Ga0209088_10001473_pt1 | contig 15175 bp, 14 predicted proteins | sample S_140625_EF_Meta_FD_187324 | JGI IMG/M metagenome (GOLD analysis project Ga0209088, IMG submission 187324) | Freshwater microbial communities from Lake Simoncouche, Canada to study carbon cycling - S_140625_EF_MetaG (SPAdes) (version 2) | ecosystem: Environmental > Aquatic > Freshwater > Lake ... | reverse complement strand
CCTAAGCGGTAGGTCGCAGGTTCAACTCCCGCCGGGGACGCAAATAATTTAATTAATGATTAATTGTAAAACGTTTCATTGCTTTTGGTGCCCACCAATTACGTTCACCAAACAAACGCATTAGTGCGGGTACCAGCAATGCTCTTACTAATGATGCATCAAGCAAGATTGCAAATGCAACACCAAAACCAAGCATCTTTATTGATGTCACACCACTTAACATAAATGATGAGAATACGATTGCAAGTAAACCAGCGGCTGCGGTAATAATTCTGGCTGAGCGCTGCAATCCGGTAGCGACTGATTCAATATTTGATTTACCGGCATCATGTTCTTCTTTAATTCGAGATAGTAGGAATACTTCGTAGTCCATAGATAACCCAAAGGCAACAACAGCAACCAAGATAATTGATCCGGTATCTACCGACCCTGTAACAGTGAAATCACCAACTAACCACTTCAAATGCCCATCAACAAATATCCAAGTTATAACGCCAAGAGTGGCACCTAGTGAAAGGATATTTAAAATAATCGCTTTAATTGGCAAGATAATTGAACCAGTAAAAGCAAAGAGCAAAACTAACACGCCAATTGCAATCCAAAGTAGTGCCCAAGGCATTGTCTTTGCGATTCCGATTTGTGTATCTGCGTAATCAGCAGCAACACCGCCAATTAAAGTACCTTCGGGTGCTCTTATTTTCCTAATCTCTTTGATTAATTCTTCAGCTGCCGGTGTTCTAGGGCTCATAGAATGTATTGCGGTTACTCGAACATCATCACCAGAAACCTGTGAATCTCCAATTCGAACTATGCCAGGAACTTTTGCAATCTCAGTTGTGTACTGATTAATTTGCGTACCCATTAGTGCACCTTTTGGCACAATAATTTCAATTGGATTTCCTTCTTGCCCAGGAAAGCGGTCTGAAATAATTTTAGCCGCCGCCGCAGCAGGATTACTTGCTGGCAAAACTCTTGAATCAACCTGAGAAAAAACAATATTTTTTACTGGTGCAGCAAGCACAGTTAAAACTATTAAAGAAAGCATTACAACTGCAATTGGGCGTCGCATAACAAATCGAGCGGTTTGAGCCCATCTGCCATCTTCCTTAGGAGTTATTGAACTTCTGCGAACAACACCTTTATCTAAACGATGACCCAAAATTGCAAGTAAGGCAGGTAATGCAACTAATGCACCTAGAACAGCCATTATTACAACGGTTACGCCGGCGTATCCAAAAGATTTAAGAAACATCTGCGGAAATAGCATCAAAGCGGCCAACGTAATAACAATTGTTATGCCTGAGTAATAAACAGTTTTACCAGCTGTTGCCACGGTTCTTTTAATTGCCTCATCAACAGAGCGGCCATTATGAAGTTCTTCTCTGAATCTATTTACAATTAAAAGCGAGTAATCAATACCTAGCCCAAGTCCTAAACCAGTAATTAGATTTAATGCAAAAACGCTTACTCCAGTAAATAGAGTCAATAGATACATAATCAGGAAAGAACCTAGAATTGCTGAAACCCCGACGAGTAATGGCATTGCACTTGCTACAAGTGCACCGAAGACAAATGCGAGCAATATAAAGGTTAGTGGTATTGAAATAGATTCAGCTAAGGCTAAATCTTTTGAAATTTTAGTATTAATAGCGTGAGCAAAAACGCCAGTACCACTTGCATAGATTTTAAGATCTCCATACTTTCCATCATATTTTGCCTGGATCTGCTTGCCTAAAGATTGAACTTTATCCCAATCAATACTCTGGCTATAAATAAATAGAAAAGCAGATTTACTATCTGAACTTTTAAGTGAAGGTGCACCTCCGGCGGACCAGTAAGAAAGTGTTGATTCAACACCAGGCTCTGATTTAATTTCACCTTCTAGTTTTGTTGCCGAAGCAATTGCATTTGGATTGGTAATTCCATCTTTAGTCTCTACAACAAGTACTACTGCAGGATCTTTAACCTTAAACACATCAGTTAGATAGTCAAATACTTTCATTGAGTCACTCTTTGGGTCGGAGTAACCGCCACTTTCTAATTTACCAAACACCGCAGAACCGATAGTTCCAGCTAAAATTATTGCAATTAAATAAATTCCAAAGATAAGTTTCTTTTTGGCAACAACCGCTGAGCCTAATTTTTCAAACATTTTCGCCCCATTACTACGATTTATATTTTAAAGGTAGACTTATATTCTAATGACAAGCGGTGAAAATACTAAAAAAGATGACGGTTCAAATATAAGTGAACCTAGTCACCCTCTTCTACCGAAAATCACAAATGATGAGATCGACTTAGAGATTGATTCCAGCAGAGATGATGAAATTACTAGGGATAAACCACCCCACCATAATTAAGTTTACTTAATCCTTTTTTTCTGGCGTCGCCTTTTTATCAGAATTTATCGCAGGTTTGCTTTCACTCTTTGAAGCTGGCGTTGATCTTGAATCTGTTTTATAGAATCCACTTCCCTTAAAGACTATTCCCACGTTGTTGTAAACCTTACGCACTTCGCCTTTGCATTTTGGGCATTGCTCAATTGCGGCATCAGTGAATGACTGGACCGCTTCAAAGGAGTATTCACACTCATTACAGAGGTACTCATAGGTTGGCATAGGAGATAATCTTAAGGAGGTGGCAAGATTAGGGCTAACCGAGAGGAAGAAGGTAGGCAATGAAGCGTGCGATTCATTTATTAACCGTAATTTTTCTAACCTTTATCTCTACCTCACCGGCTTTAGCTACTTCAATTGTTAACACATCACCAACTGCGGGCTCAGTCTTAAGTGTTTCACCAACCGCGGTTACCGTAAAAGCAAATGCAAATCTTTTAGTGGGCGCAAATGATTTAACAGTTACTGATCCAAATGGCACCCGGGTCGATGATGGTTCAGTTCAAATTCAAGGCGCTGTTCTTATGGTTGGTTTGAAAGCATTAAAAAATTCTGGTCTTTATACAGTTAATTACACATTAGTGGCAATTGATGATGCACCAATTAATGGCTCATTTACATTTTTATATAACGCCCCAGATGAAATGGCCTTACCTACCCCAAGTCCAACTGACACTGCGTTAGCAACCACTACTAATGCAAATCATGTTACTGATATTTTTGTAATTGCATTAATGGTTTTTGCGTTTGTACTTTTAATATTTTTATCAAGATATGCAAAACAAACCTTCAATACACCAACCAAGCCTCGTAAGGCCTCGAAGCGTCCAAGCACTAGCAAAAAATTTATTAAATAATTGGGTGCATAGTTGATTGAAATTCTCTCACCTATAACCAAAGGATTAATGCAGTTAGCTGGTGTGCTTAGCATCGGGCTTTTGCTTTCAATTTGTTTTCTTGATACAGATATTAAAGGTGCAGTTAATGATACAAAATTAGTAAAAAAAGCAAAGAGCTTAATTTTAGCTTGGCTGCTTTCAATATTTTTATTTATATTGGTACAGATTGCTTATTTACTCGAACAACCCTTTTTATCATCATTTGATTCAACAGTAATTAGATCATATTTAACCCAAACCTCAATTGGTAAAAGTTACTTAATTCAAATCATCGGTCTTGCAATTATTCTGGCGATACCAATAAAAAGGATTCTCACTACTTATTTTTTATTGTTAGTATCTTTAATTGTAATAATTGCACCAGTTTTTCAAAGTCATGGCAGTTCAGCTGGCAACCATGGCCTAGCAATTGGGGCATTGGTAGTCCATGTAATTGCAATCAGCTTTTGGGTCGGTGGATTATTTGGCCTGACACAATTAAATAAAACGCAAAAGCTGATAGCACTACCTAGATTTAGTGAAATTGCGCTTTGGAGTGCAATCACGGTTGCGGTATCTGGAGCAGCCACTGCATGGACCAGATTAGACAGCATCGCATCTTGGCAAAGTAAATATGGAGTTATCACTTTATTTAAAATATTTTTAACAATAATTCTTATTGGCTTTGGTGCAATACACCGTAGATGGATTATTAAATCTGATTATCCTTCAGTATTTAGGTTAATTACTGCCGAAATAATCGTAATGTTTGTAACGATTTTTGTTGGAAGCTGGCTCTCAACCGTTGCGCCTCCGGATAAAAAAATAATTTCAACTCCAGCATTGTTGATTACGGGTATTCCTATGCCAGAAGCGCCAACGCTTTCTCGAGTGTTACTTGCATATGATGCAGATGGTTTGATGTTGGCACTGCTTATCCTTTCTGTTGCTTTATATATAAAAGGAGTAGTAAAACTTAGTAGGCGTGGTGATAAGTGGCCAATTGGTAGGACGTTTGCATTTGCTTTGGGAATTAGCGCAGTTGATTTTGCAACCAGCGGTGGGCTTGGAGTTTATTCACACTTTGCATTTGCCAATCACATGCTGGCGCATATGGTGCTTGGAATGATCGCACCAATAGGAATTGTCTTAGGCGCACCAATTACATTAGCTCTGCGAACACTGCCATCTGGCCGGAATAAAGATGAGATAGGAATCCGTGGTGCATTTATAACCTTACTTCATTCAAAGATTGCAAATTTTTATACAAATCCGGTGGTAGCACTTGCTATATTTGATGGGTCATTATTTGCACTTTATTTCACACCTTTATTCAAGAATTTAATGGAAGGCCACAGTGGTCATTTCTTTATGTCATTACATTTTTTACTGGTAGGAATACTATTTTTCCAAGTAATAATTGGAATAGACCCAATGCCACGCAAAGTACCTCACCTTGTTAAAATCATAATAATCTTTGCAGCAATGAGTATTCATGCGTTTTTCTCAGTCTCATTAATGTCTGCTTCAACTTTAATTGATGGTGGATATTTTGCATCGCTGCAACGTCCATGGTCTACTGATCTATTAGTTGATCAAAAATTAGGTGGGGCGATTGGTTGGGCAATGGGGGAGATTCCAATCTTGCTTGCCTTAGTAGCTACCTTCATCCAGTGGTTAAAGGAAGACAAAAAAGAGGCCGGAAGAATTGATCGGGCTGCCGACCGTGCTGCGGCTATGGGTGAAGATGACGAACTTGCTCAGTACAACCGCTACCTAAGTAAATTAAACCAACGAGACACGAACCAATAGAATTAATCCATGTCAATGAATTCAGATATGCCAGCATTGTTTGGTGATGAATACCAAGCACTTCGCGAAAGCGTTTCCGCACTTGCTGCTAAAAAAATTGCTCCATTTGCACATGATGTTGATGAGAATTCCCGTTACCCGCAAGAAGCAGCAGATGCATTGCAAGCAGCTGGACTTGCTGCCGCACATGTACCAGTTGAGTTTGGTGGACAAGGTGCGGACGCACTAGCAGCAGTAATAATTATTGAAGAGGTTGCTCGAGTTTGCGGTGCATCATCATTAATACCAGCGGTAAACAAATTAGGTTCTGTGCCATTAATGATTGCCGGTAATGCCGAGCAAAGGAAAAAGTATTTAACACAATTAGCTGCTGGTAAAGGTTTTTCCTATTGTTTATCAGAATCTGAGGCTGGCTCTGATGCTGCCGCAATGAAAACTAAAGCAGTCAAAGATGGTGATAGTTGGATAATTTCTGGCAGTAAAAAATGGATTTCAAATGCAGGCGTATCAGAGTTTTACACGGTTCTTGCTTCTACCGACCTAAGTAAAGGTGCAAAAGGAATTTCTGCATTTATTGTAGAAAAATCTGATCCAGGTGTTTCATTTGGTGCTCATGAAAAAAAGATGGGATTTCGCGGTTCACCCACCCGCGAGGTTTATTTTGATAATGTAAAAATCAATGATGACCGCAGGCTAGGTGAAATTGGAACTGGGTTTTCACTTGCAATGAAAACATTAGATCACACACGAATTACTATCGCTGCACAAGCACTTGGCATTGCACAAGGTGCATTTGATATTGCAAAGAAATATGCTCATGAGCGCCAGCAATTTGGTAAACCTATTTTTGATTTTCAAGCTATTCAATTTATGTTGGCAGATATGGCAATGCAGATTGAGGCTGCTCGCCAATTAACATATGCCGCAGCTATTAAAAGTGAGCGAGGTGAGAGTGACCTGACTTTCTTCTCAGCGGCAAGCAAGTGTTTTGCAACTGATGTAGCAATGAAGGTAACAACAGATGCAGTTCAGGTTCTAGGTGGCTATGGATATGTCAGTGATTACCCAGTAGAGCGAATGATGCGCGATGCTAAGTTAACTCAGATTTATGAGGGCACTAACCAAATTCAACGAATAGTAATGGCGCGAAATTTAGATACTTTAACTAACTAAAATCTAACAATTATTTCTGGCGTCGCCGCCGCATTAACCTTTTGATCATGTTCTTCAACCGGCAATAATTCACTAGTTAACTCACCACGGTGGAGTAAGGCAATTTTCCAGGCTTTAGATTTTGCAAGTGCTCGATCGTAAGAACCACCACCTTGACCTAATCGACTGCCAGTTCTATCAGCATGTAATGCTGGCACAATAATTACTTCAAGCTCGATTTCTTCAGCATTGCCGATCGGCTCGTAACTTTTGCCATTCTTTTTTAATTTATCTTGTGACCCATCCCATAACACCCACTCAATAGCATTATTTTTTAACAACCTGGGTAGGAATAGCTTCTTGCCTGCTGCAATTAATTTTTTGTTTAAATCACTAGTTTCAGGTTCAAATTCATATGAGATATATGAGGCAATGTTTTTAACATCTTTTATTTCACTTGCATTGAGAATATGTAGCCAGCTTTCATTTGTAAATCGATCCTGACGCTCTTTGCGATACTGCTTACGCAGTTGTGCTTTATTTTCCTTATTACCCATGCCCCTTACCTTAATTTATGGTGGGGGCGAAGTAGGGTTTAGGTATGGAAGAAGCGATCTCTGTCGAGCAACTACTTGAGCGTCTACTTGGCTTAAGCACGCCGCTATCCGCTCTAGATCTGCCGTTACTTGATGCGCATGGAGCCACTTTGGCTAGCGATCTATTAGTAGATGACAAGGTCGTGATTAAAAGTGGACAACGAGTTGGCTCAACACAGATAGCACTAGCTGCCTCTTTAGGTTTAGATCGTCTGCCATGTCGACCACATCCTCGGGTAGTAATAATCAGTGCTGGTGATGACTTAGTTGAACCCGGAAGCACATTAGCTAGTGATGAAGATGAGTATGAGAGTAATTCCTGGTTCTTAACTACCTTTGTTAGAGAAGCTGGAGCCCATGCATTTCGCGTCCATATAATCGCTGAAACAAGTGAGCAGCTACAAGCAATTATTGAGGACCAGTTAGTAAGAGCAGATTTAATAGTTATAAGTGGAGAATCTAAAGATGAATCTTTTGATCTGATTACTTCGGTAATATCTAAGTTGGGTGAAATAACCACTGTTACACCAAATCTTGCTGAAAGCGGAAAGCATAATTATGGATTAATTGGTCCTGATAAAACTCCAGTTGTTACTTTGCCGGGTGACCCAATAGGTAATTACCTTTCAGCAGAGCTATTTATTAGACCGATGATTTTAAAAATGCTTGCAAAATCTGAGATTTATCGACCAGGCAAGAAAGCTAAGTTAAGCAAAGCGGTAAGTTCAACTCCAGGTAAAAGTAGTTATGTAAGAGCGGCCATTAATGAAGATGGCCAAGCAGTAGCACTTACCCACCAAGATTTAATTTCCACTCTCTCAAACGCCACATGCCTGATCTCGTTAGGCGAAAAAATTGAAAAAGTTGCAGCTGGTGAATCTGTTAACTTAGTAATGATTAATCAGGTTCAATCATGAGAAAGTTAGTCGATCAAGAACTAACACTAAAGGCAATCAGATTTAGAGATAAAGCTCAATGGGATTCTGTTAGAGCGGTTAATCGGGATTGGCTTTCACCTTGGGAAGCAACTAGACCAAACATCGATCACAATTCTCCACTTCCTTCTTATTATGGAATGGTGATGCAACTTAATAAGGAAATGAAAGCACTTAGATCTATTTCCCTTGGAATTTGGTTAAAAGAAAATAATGAGCAGATTTTAATTGGCCAGATAACACTTGGCGGAATAATTTTTGGCGCAATGCGAGGGGCTCATATTGGCTATTGGGTTGATCAAAGATTTTCTAATCGTGGGTATACCACCCGAGCAGTTAAATTACTCACAAAATTTGGTTTTGAAAATCTTAGATTGCACCGAATTGAAATTAATTTGCGACCAGAAAATGAGGCATCAAAAAAGGTTGCGATAAAAGCTGGATATTTGCTGGAAGGTGCTAGAAATAAATACCTGCATATTGCTGGTGATTGGCGTGATCACATAACTTTCGTAAAGGAAAACCCAGAAATTAAATAAAAGATAAGTCGGACATACCTACCCAATTCCCATCAAACCTAAGCCCAAACATTTATTGTTGTGCTTTATGGGTTCCGGTTTTATCTACTTAATCATCATGGGAATGTGGGCTGCCTACTTCCTACCTCAGTGGTTAAGTAATCATGAAGAAAATTCCGGCAAAGCAATTGAGAGATATAAAAATGCAATGCAAATAGTTGCTGAAAATAACGGAGCAATTCATAGTGAGACTAAAACCGAAGATCAAAATAAGATTTTCTTACAACGCAGATTAATTTTTGGTTCACTTTTTTCACTTTACTTACTTTCGCTAATTTGTGCAGCTGTTGGATTTCTTGCTTTAACAACAACCCTTGTACCTCTTTCTGCAACATTAATTTATTTTGTAAATGTTCGAAAGCAAGTTGTCGCATCCCAACTTAAGAGTCGCAGACTTAAAGCAATTACTAAAATTACTAACACTAAGATTCCGACTACAGTTATTCCAGAGCAGGTTAAAGAAAAAGGTTCCAATGAACATTGGGTTCCGTTTTCTGAGCGCGAAGAAATTACTGGCGTAGTAGTAGTTCCAAAAGATCGTAAAGGTTGGCAACCTACTCAAATACCTAAACCGGTTTATACAACTTCGGCTAAAGCCATTCCAAGTAAAAGAATTATTGATTTAACAACAACGGGTCAATGGAGTGCCGAACAGGAGCAAATCAAAGCGCTTTCCGGTCGCGATGATGATTTCTTTGACCAAGCATCGCTCATTGATCTTAACGAGGATGGAATTGCAGTTAACGAATAGTTAAATCCAGCTATTAAGCCACATTCGAGATAACCACTGACTATAAGGGATTTCAATTCCGAGCAGAACTGGTAAAAAGTAAATAAAGTTAAGTGCAACTACTGCTAGAAATACAATTATTTGTTTTCGGTAATCACCATATTTAAGTGCCCAATTAAATGCGTAAATCAGAGCTAATATCAAAAAAGGCAAAATACTTATTGCATAAAAGTAAAAAGTAGTGCGGCTTTGAATTAAAAACCAAGGCAGGTATGTTCCAGCAATTCCAGCCAGAATTAGAGTTGAGATTCGATCTCGGTGTGACACAAAGAATCCAAATGTAAGTGCAATTGCAAAAATTCCACCCCACCAAAGAATCGGTGTACCAATTGCTAAAATTTCCTGCGAACAGCTACTAACTCCGCAACCGGTAGGCGTTTCATAAAAGAAGGAGGTTGGCCGACCAAGGATTAACCAACTCCATGGGTTTGCAGCGTATGAATGTGTTTCGGCCAAGCTTCGATGGAAATCTAAAATTGCTATGTGGTATTTCCATAAAGAAGTGAAAACATTTGAGCCTGATTGTCTATCCCAGCCACCACTTGTAAAAATCCACCCACTCCAAGATATTAAATAAATTAGTGATGGCAGAAAAATAAATTGAACAGCACGCTTAAGCCATTTTACTGGTTCGATTTCTAAGTAATTTATCGTTAAGAGTATAAAAAATGGAATAAGGAAGACTGCGCTCCATTTAGTTGCAGCAGCTAATCCAATCACAGCCCCACTTAGCCATAAGTCATTTTTGATTAAAAAATAAAACGCTAGCAAGATAAAAAACATTAAGAAAATATCAAGTAGGGCAACTCTAGACATTACTAATGCAAGACCATCAAAAGCCATTAAAGCTGCAGCAACATTACTTAGAAATACTGACTTAAATAATTCTTTAGTAATTAAATATATTAAAACAACCGATAAAGTCCCAATTACTGCAGCACTTATTCGCCAGCCAAATTCATCATTTCCAAATATTTTAATTCCGATTCCAATTAACCACTTACCAAGAGGGGGATGCACAATAAATTCTGCTTGCCCTTGAGCATTTAACTCAACACCGTTACGGATCAATGAGTTCGCATTTTTCGCGTAGTAAACCTCATCAAAAATATAACCCTTAGGAAGGTTTATTCGCCAAAGCCGCAAAATCAGTGCAAATGCAATTATCAGTGAGATCGGTGCAATCTCTCTTAAGCGGGCTCTAGTCACAGGGTCAGCCTAAGTCCAGATGGAAAGCCGAGAGTGAAATAACCTGCCAGAATTAGCAGATGTTAATTCTGGCCTGCCTACCAATCGGGGATGCACGTGATTCATCCGCGAATCTGATTAGTGCAATCGAAAATGCGCAGTATGTAGCTGCGGAAGATTCAAGAAAATTTGCTCGGCTTTGCCAGGAGTTAAAAATTAAGCACAATGCGAAAGTTATTTCATTTTTTGAAGGAAATGAAAGTGAACGGCTTGATGAGTTAACTGCGATTCTTAAATCTCAAAAGGATGTTTTAGTAGTAACTGATGCTGGTGCTCCTGGAATTTCTGATCCTGGATATCGACTAATTCGGGCTGCACTTCTAGAGAATATTCAAATTAAAGTTTTACCTGGACCTAGCGCAGTAACCTCTGCACTATTACTTTCTGGATTACCTACTGATCGTTTTTGTTTTGAAGGTTTTCCACCTAGAACAAAAGGTGCTCGAAGCAAATGGTATAAGGATCTTGCGCAAGAGGAGAGGACAGTTATTTTCTTTGAAGCTCCTCACCGAATTATTGAATCACTAACTGATGCAGCTGATGCCTTTGGTCAAGATCGAGCTGGTGCGGTATGTCGTGAAATAAGTAAGCATTATGAAGAGGTAGTTCGCGGCAGTATTTCAGAACTAATTAGCTGGGCAAACTCAAAAGAAATTTTAGGAGAGATAACAGTTGTTGTTGAAGGATTTGATCCCGGCAGTCGGGAGTTTGCTACTGAGGATTTAATTAAGTTAGTTCTAGCTCAAGAAGCAGCAGGTGAGAGCAGAAAAGAAGCAATTTCACTTATTGCTAAAGAAAGCGGCGTTTCAAAGCGGATCGTATTTGATGCCATGGTTACCTATAAAAGTGGCGATAAGATCTGATCATGGCCGATAAATCCTTTTATTTAACTACACCGATTTATTATGTAAATGATGCCCCACACATTGGCCATGCCTATACAACTGTTGCAGGCGATGTGTTAACTCGCTGGCATCGTCAACGCGGTGAATCAGTTTGGTATTTAACTGGCACAGATGAGCATGGTGAAAAAGTTTTAAATACAGCGCAAAGTAATAATGTTTTGCCGCAAGATTGGTGCGATAAATTAGTTGAATCTGCCTGGAAACCGGTTTGGAAAGATTTAAATATTGCTAATGATGATTTTATTAGAACAACTGAACCTCGCCATACTGAACGAGTACAAAAATTCTTACAAAGTCTAAAAGATGATGGCCATATTTATGCTGGTAAGTTTGAAGGACCATATTGCATTGGATGTGAAGAGTTCAAACTTCCTGGTGACTTAGATGATGGAAAATGTAAAATTCATTCAAAGCCAGTTGAAATGCTTAGTGAAGATAACTGGTTTTTTAAGTTGTCAGCTTTTCGTCAGCCATTGCTTGATTACTACAAAGCAAACCCAAGCGCATGTGAACCAGCAAGTGCTCGAAATGAAGTAGTTTCATTTTTAGAAGGAGAAGTTAGAGATCTATCAATCTCTCGTTCAACATTTGACTGGGGCATTCCAGTTCCTTGGGATACCGAGCAGGTAATTTATGTTTGGTTTGATGCACTATTAAATTATGCAACCGCAGTTGGTTTAGGTGATGACCCGTCGACTGAAGGTGGAAAAAAGTTTGCCAAAACTTGGCCGGCTGATGTGCACCTAGTTGGTAAAGATATTCTGCGCTTTCACGCAATTATTTGGCCAGCGATGTTAATGGCAGCTGGAGTTCCAGTTCCTAAAAAAGTATTTGCTCATGGATGGCTCTTAGTAGGTGGCGAAAAGATGTCAAAGAGTAAGTTAACTGGAATTAAGCCAAGTGATATTACAAAAGATTTTGGCGTAGATGCATTTAGATATTACTTCCTCAAGGCTATTCCGTTTGGCAGTGATGGATCATTCTCTTGGGAGGATATGGCTGCGCGCTATACCAGCGAGTTAGCAAATGATTTTGGAAATCTTGCCTCGCGTTTAATTGCCATGATCGAAAAATATTGTAATGGAAAGATTCCAGGTACTGCTACAGATAATGATTTAGCAGCGATGCTTAAAGCAACGGTTGAATCTGCCGATAATGCAATCTGTGCTCTTGATTTTCAAGGTGGAATAAATAGCATCATGGATTTTTGTAAGCGGGTAAATGGTTATGTAACTGAAAAAGAGCCATGGGTTGTAGCAAAAGAATCATCAAGAAAGGACGAACTTGATTCAATTTTGTATAACACCGCTGAATCACTTCGTGCACTTGCTGTATTACTTCATCCGGTAATGCCTGAAGTAACTGAAAAACTTTGGCAAAGCCTTGGCGCCCAATCATCATTAGGTGAGATTGGTAAGCAACAAATAAGTAAGGTTGCAAACTGGGGTCAATTACCAACTGGCAGCACCGTTACAAAAACTGATGTGCTATTTCCAAGATTAGAAGAGGCTAAGTAATTTATGGCAGATCGTCATAACCGCGATCTTGATCGAAAGCCAGGGCCGATACCGGCTCCATTAAATAGCAAAACTGTTGACTCACATGCCCATTTAGAATTAATTCATAATAGTGATCCAGATTCACCATTAATCAAACAAACATTAGATGAAGCAGCATCGGTTGGTGTTGATCGAGTTGTCCAGGTTGGTTATTCAGCAGAGCAATCTATTTGGTCGGTTAAATGCGCAGAGGCATTTGTTGGCAGAGTATTAGCAGCAGTAGCACTACATCCAAATGAAGCACCGGTTGTTGATGATTTAGAAAAAGATTTAAAAGTCATTGAAGAGTTAGCCTCTCATCCAAGGGTTAGAGCAATTGGTGAGACCGGCTTAGATTTTTTTAGAACAGCTGAAGATCTACAAGAAAAGCAAAAGTATTCATTTCGTCGCCATATAAAGATAGCCAAAGACCATAATAAAGCTTTAGTAATTCATGATCGCGATGCACATCGAGCAGTTTTAGATTTACTGATTGAAGAAGGTGCCCCTGCTAATACAATTTTTCATTGTTATTCCGGCGATGCTGCAATGGCAAAAGAGTGCATATCTAATAGATATATTCTCTCCTTTGCCGGCACCGTAACCTTTAAAAATGCGCCAGAACTAAGAGAAGCGGTCGCACTAGTTCCAATTGAATTATTGCTAGTTGAAACAGATTCACCATTCTTAGCGCCAATGCCAAATCGTGGGGCACTCAATACCCCAGCTCAGATTCCAAATACGTTGCGAGCAATTGCAGATGTCAGAGGAGAATCGGCAGATTACTTAGCAGCTGCGATTTCAGAAAATGCTGAACGTATATTTGGTAGCTTTAAATGACAAATCTGCTTGGCGCATCTGAGATTAGAGAGCTTGCTAATAAATTAGATCTAAAGCCAACAAAAAAACTTGGGCAAAACTTTGTAGTAGATGCAAATACCTGCCGGAAAATTGTGAAGCTTGCCGAGGTCGGAAATAAAGATATTGCTCTAGAAATCGGACCAGGCCTTGGCTCACTTACTCTTGCCTTGCTCGAAAGAGCTAAACAGGTTGTGGCAGTTGAGATTGATGACCGATTAGCAAAACAACTACCGCTTACATCAGCTGAGCATGGTTTTTCTGAAAAACAATTAATTACCTTAAATCAGGATGCAATGGTGTTAAAAAAATTATCAGTAGAGCCAAATGTCTTAGTTGCAAACCTGCCATATAACATTTCAGTGCCGGTATTACTTAATACGCTTGAACACTTTCCATCAATTGCTCGAGGTGTGGTTATGGTGCAGAGTGAGGTCGCACATCGTCTTGCAGCTAAGCCAGATAATAAGGATTATGGCTCACCGACTGTTAAAGCTAACTGGTGGAGCTCACTTCATCTTGCTGGCTCAGTTGGTAGATCAGTTTTTTGGCCAGTACCAAATGTTGACTCCTCCCTTGTTAGATTTGATCGCCATGAACCACTGGGAAGTGAGAGTGAGCGAAGCGCAACCTTTGCGGTAATTGATGAAGCATTTGCGAAACGGCGCAAGATGATGCGTTCTGCACTTAGCCAGCTTTTCGGTGGCAAGGCTGAGGAATACTTGAATAACGCTGGAGTGGATCCAACTATTCGAGGCGAGGCACTTTCAGTTGAACAATTTCATGAAATTGGCAAGCAATTAATTAAGCACAATCGCACCAAGTAAGTTAACAAACCAATACGCTCTAGACCATGAGATCTCGGGGTGTAGTTGCTAGGGTGCCAGCTAAGGTAAATCTGCAACTATCAGTTGGCCCATTAGGTAGTGATGGTTTTCATGAAGTAACTACCGTCTTTCAAGCTATTTCTTTATTTGATGATGTAACAGTTGCAACTGCTCTAGAAGGTGAGGGCATAAAAATAAGTATTTCTGGGCAAACATCATCCGGAGTCCCTGCAGATAGTTCAAACTTGGCGGTTAAGGCGGCTGAGCTAATGATTAAAAATTACGATCTACCAGCTGACTTAATAATTAAATTAAAAAAAGAGATTCCAGTGGCAGGCGGTATGGCTGGTGGCAGCGCGGATGCAGCGGGGGTAATTGTTGGTTTAGATTCTTTATTTGAATTGGGATTATCTCGGGATGAGATGGAGATTGTTGGCAGCAAAATTGGCAGTGATGTGCCATTTTCAATTTGCGGCGGGGTAGCAATTGGTACCGGTAGAGGTGATCAAATTACGCCAGCACTTTCAAAGGGAAGTTATAACTGGGTACTGGCATTATCTGGCCAAGGATTATCAACACCATCGGTTTATCAAGAGTGTGATCGATTACGTGAAGGCTTATCTATCTCAGCACCACTAGTAAGTGAGCCACTAATGCAAGCA
>Ga0209088_10001472_pt1 | contig 15184 bp, 14 predicted proteins | sample S_140625_EF_Meta_FD_187324 | JGI IMG/M metagenome (GOLD analysis project Ga0209088, IMG submission 187324) | Freshwater microbial communities from Lake Simoncouche, Canada to study carbon cycling - S_140625_EF_MetaG (SPAdes) (version 2) | ecosystem: Environmental > Aquatic > Freshwater > Lake ... | reverse complement strand
GAGAAGAGCTCAGGCTCTGGCTATGAGGTGTACATCCAGCAAGACGGATCGGGTCAATATGGCAAATGGGAGCTGGATGCCAGCGGTTCGATCGTAAAAGGAAAAATTCTATCCAAATCTGATCTGTTTGATGAGGAAGATTCTTCCGATATCGACATTAATGATGATCGGATGATACGCGACAAGATGATTGATGGCTCAGATGACAATATGGGGATGATTGAATCTTCCGAATCCTACGTTCTTGACCCCGGTGTTCAGCATCTGGTTCTCATCGGAACCGCCAACATCGATGGGACGGGCAATGATATTGATAACATGATTGATGGCAATGATGGTAACAATAAATTAGATGGGAAAGATGGCTCTGACACTCTGACTGGACACAAAGGTGCCGACATCTTCGTGTTCTCAACGGTAAAATCATACGGCGAGTCTGTGGCTGATTACGTCACTGATTTCAACTCAGTTGAAGGTGATCGACTTCAAATCAACAAAGATGCCTTTGGGATTTCCAGGGGACAGTCTCCAGCTTTCGTTTCGGTTGATAGCGATTCGGGTTTTGATGCTGCCCTGGCCACAGCAGCCACCTTTGTTTATGATTCTCAGAGCGGATCTCTTTGGTACAACCAAAATGGCATTGGCAGTGGATACGGCAGTGGTGGCCTCTTTGCCGTGCTTGATAACGCGGCTTCGTTGAAATCTTCCGACCTTAGTTTCGTTTAATTCAATTCGGTCCGCAATGAAATATTAAATTTGATTTAGCCGGCTGATCGGCGGTTGGGTCTCTTGCCTCTGGCACTTGCTGGAGATTGGGGACCCTTCTTTTGCTCACGGTTTAACCGCGCTCTGCCCCAGTCAAGCCTCAGTTTCGCCCCCAGCACTCCCCTTCCGCCAACGACAACCGCCAATCCCGCTATCGCTTAGGGATTCACCATGGGTCTTCATGGGGTTGGTGGTGCTCCATCTCCATCTGCATGGCCTGCTTCGCGGCCATGATCCGGAGTTGGGCCGCGATTCCGATACCGGTGGCCAAACCCTTTATGTGCTTGAGCTGGCCCGGGCCCTAGCCGAGCGATCGGAGGTGGACAGGGTCGAGGTGGTCACCCGCCGCATCCACGATCCCACCGTCGGCCCCGACTACGCCGAGCCCGAGGAGCAACTGGGGCCCAAGCTTTCGATCTACCGCATCCCCTTCGGTCCCCGCGCCTACCTGCCCAAGGAGCAGCTCTGGCCTTATCTCGATGAATTGGTCAGTCTCCTGACCGCTTCGTTGCTGGCGGCTCCGCGTTTGCCTGATTGGATCCATGCCCACTACGCCGATGCCGGCTACGTGGGGGCTCGGCTCCACCAGCGCTTGGGCGTGCCCCTTTTGTTCACCGCCCACTCCCTGGGTCGCGAGAAACGGCGGCGGTTGCTCAGCTCAGGTCTGGATCCCTCCGCCATCGAGGCCCGCTATGCCCTGGCACGCCGCATCGAGGCCGAGGAATTCGCCCTCTCCCAGGCCGCCCTGGTGGTGACCAGCACCCGTCAGGAACTAGAGGAGCAGTACGCCCACTACTTCCGCTTCCGGCCGGAGCGGGCCCGGGTGATTCCGCCTGGGGTCGATTCCCGTTGCTTCCACCCTCCCCGGCCCGGTGTGCGGGAGCGGGGCCCCGGCTCCGGACTGCAGGCGCGGCTCCAGGCCCATCTCCAGGACTCCCAGCGGCCGCCCCTCCTGGCGATCTGCCGTCCGGACCGACGTAAGAACATTCCCGCCCTGCTGGAGGCCTTCAGCCTTTCCCCCACCCTCCATGGCCACCACAATCTGGTGCTGGTGATGGGGGATCAACCTGCCGGTCTCCCCTGCGGAGGTGAGAGAAGGGAGGTGCTCGATCAGGTGGAGGGCTGGCTGCGCCACCCGGCCTTGCATGGCCGGGTGGCGCAGCCCCTCCAGGTTCGCAGGGAGCAGATTCCGGCTGTATACCGTTGGGCCTCCCGCCTGGGGGGTGTGTTTGTGAATCCTGCCTTCACCGAACCCTTTGGGCTCACCCTGCTGGAGGCGGCCGCCTCCGGCCTGCCGGTGGTCGCCACCGACGACGGCGGACCCCGCGACATCCTGCGTCACTGCCGCAACGGCCTGTTGGTGGATGTCACCCGCCCCGATGCCCTGCGGCTGGCCCTGGAGCGGAGCCTGGTCGATTCGGTCCGTTGGCGGCAGTGGAGCCGCAATGGCCTCGAGGCCGTCGGGCGGTGGTATGGCTGGGAAGCCCATGGGGCCGCCTACCTCAAGGAGGCGAGGGCCGCGATCGGGCGGATGCGGGACAGTCAGGGCGGCCCGATTCCCACCTCGCCCCGCCCAGCGGTGACCCCCCCTCAGTTGGGGGGAACCTCGCCGCTTCCGCTGGGATGGTGCGCATTCGAGGCCGGCATCCAATAGCTCAGCTCGTTCTCCCAGTACTCCCGGCCCGCCAGCCGCTCGGTGCTCAGCTTGGTGTGGGCCATGGCCGACATCAGCTGGGTGAGCTCCAGGGGGGAGAGGTCGGTGTGGATGTCCTCGCCGGCAATCTTGAGCAGGGCCGGCAGCTGGGCGAGCGTGGTGGGTTGGGCCAGTTTGCGGAACACCTGGTTGATCACCACCCGTTGCCGATCCATCCGGCCCAGGTCTCCCGATTCGTCGTGGCGGAAGCGCAGAAAGCCCTCCAGGTTCTCGCCTTTGAGCACCTGGAGTCCCGGATAGAGGTCGATGTACAGGCCCTGGGCGTTGTCCTGATAGATCATTCGCTTGGGGACGTCCACCTCCACGCCGCCGAGCGCATCGGCCACCTTGGTGACCGCCGCCAGATTCACCTTCAGGTGCTTTTCGATCGGCACTCCCAGCAGGGTGCTCACCTGCTGCTTCACCGCCGTTGGCCCGATCACGCCGTAGAGGGCATTGGCCTTGAGCACGCCGTGTTCGGAGGTTTCCACATAGGTGTCCCGTGGCACCTGGATGACACGGGTGATGCCGTTCTCCACCTGTACCGCGGCCATCACATCGGTGCTGCCGCTCACCACGTCGCTGCCCAGCACCAGCACTCGCTGTTGGCCGAGGCCGAACTGCAGAGGCAGGCTGTTGAGCTGTCGGTGCAGCTGCCCCAGGGCCGCGAGCGGGGAGCCCTGGCCCAGCCAAGGGCCATGTTGATGCCCCAGCACGAAGCCCAGGGCGATCCCAAGCCCAAAGCTCCGCAGGGGGAGGCGTCTCCGCTGGGGCGCTGCGACTCCCTGGCGTCGACCGAGGAACTCGGGAACCGCGGCCAGGCTCGAGGCTGTGGTCGCTCCTGGACGGGTGGAACCCCGTTTGCTTCGCTGGCGCCGTCTGACCGTGGGCTCTGAGGGGGACGGGGCCTGGCTCATGGCGATCGATGCTGGCCGAACCTTAAGGTCTGTATCTCCCCATTACCAGGGGTTGCTCCCAAATCAGATGCGGGAGCGCACCTGAACGGCGGCGGCGGCGTTGTCGGCCCGTTCCCTGGCCTCCGCTTCGCTGGATCCCCGCGCCAGGGCCACCCCCATGCGCCGCTGCGGCCGGGCATCGGGTTTGCCGAAGAGCAGCACCTGGGTCTCCTCAATCAACAGGGCCTGCTCCACACCGCCATAGGCCACGCTGGCTGCCGCCTCCGGAGCCAGGATCACCCGGCTGGCGGCGGGGCCAAGCGACCGGATCGCCGGAATCGGTAGCCCCAGCACCGCCCGCAGGTGCAACTCGAATTCATGGAGGTTCTGTCCCGCTAGGGTCACCAGGCCCGTGTCGTGCGGCCGGGGCGACAACTCGGAGAACACCACCTCCGGATCGGTGGGGTCGCCGCAGAGAAAGAATTCCACGCCGAACAAGCCGGCGCCGCCCAGGTCGTCGGTCACCGCTTTCGCCATCGCCTGGGCCGCCGCCAGCTGCCGTTCCCCCATGGCCGCCGGCTGCCAGCTGCACTGGTAGTCGCCCCGCTCCTGGATATGGCCGATCGGGGGGCAGAAGAGGGTGGGTCCGTTCCACTGCTTCACCGTGAGCAGGGTGATCTCCAGCTCGAAGCGCAGGAACTCCTCCACGATCACCCGCGCCCCGCTGCCCCGCGCGCCCGCCAGGGCGGCATCCCAGGCCGCGGCGATGTGCTCCGGCCCCTCCACCACGCTCTGGCCCTTGCCCGAGGAGCTCATCACCGGTTTCACCACCACCGGCCAGCCCAGTGGCGCGGCGGCGGCGGCCAGTTCGGTGGCGCTCTCCGCGTAGGCGAAGCGGGCGGTACGCAGGCCCAGGGGCCCGGCGGCTCGATCCCGGATCCGGTCGCGGTTCATCGTCACCGCAGTGGCCCGGGCCGTAGGAATCACGGTGATGCCCTCGGCCTCCAGCTCCGCCAGGGCATCCACGGCGAGGGCCTCGATCTCGGGGATCACAAAATCGGGCCTGTGGCGGCGTACCACCGCCTTGAGGGCCTCAGGGTCGGCCATGGCCACCACCACGGCCACGTGGGCCACCTGCATGGCGGGGGCATCGGCATAACGATCCACCGCGATCACCCGGCAACCGAGCCGCTGGGCGGCGATGGCCACTTCCTTACCCAACTCGCCGCTGCCCAGCAGCATCAGGGTGCGGGGCAGGAGCGCTGTTCCGGGTCCCGCACGCCAGCTGGTCTGTTGCAGCGGTGGTTCCTGCGATGGAAGTACCACGGATCGGCGCCCAAAACCCCCCTGATCCTGCCGCGTAGTGGCGTCGGTTGCTCGCCTAACCTGGTTTGCAAACGCTTCGGGAAGCCTCAAGGATGGGTGCGATGGCCTTGCTGCCCCTGGGTTTGAGCACGGCGGGCGAAGCCTCCGAAGCCCTCCCCTTCGGCCTTTCGATGGGGGATTTGCAGACCTGGACCCTGGTGTACCTGGGCCTGTCGTCGCTGGCCTTTGTGGTGGTGTGGGTTTTGGGCTATTTGCGCCGCCGCTGATCCCCGCTGCGGGAATCTCCAGGGCCGTTCCCTCCTCAGTCCGGCGTGTTGAGCAGAGTGAGCTGCCGTTCCGGAGATTCCTCGCTCACGAAGCCGTAGGCCTCGAACACGGCTGGATCGGCATGGTTGATGTGGGGTCCATCCGCCTCACGCTCCAACCAGAAGCCCTCGGCGGCCATGCGACGCATCAGGGCAGCGGCTTCCTCAAAGCGGGCCGCCATGGCATCGAGGCTGGCGCAGTCGGCCGTGAGGCCCGTTTCCTTCCAGGTGAAGTAGGCCATCTTGTCCCCGTGCCGACGCTGCCTGAAGTGTAGGCAGGCTGACCGGTCTCACCCGGCGTGGCTCATCAGCCCTGGACCAGGGCCTGGATTTTGCCTAGCAGGCGTTCCAGGTCAATGGGTTTGGTGTCGTAGTCGTCGCAGCCCGCCTCGAGCGCCTTCTCCCGGTCGCCCCCCATGGCGTTGGCGGTCAGGGCGATCACCGGGATGGCCTTGGTGGCGTCATCGGCCTTGAGCCTGCGCGTGGCTTCCCAGCCATCCAACACCGGCAGGTTCATGTCCATGAGGATCAATTCCGGATTGGATTCGGCAACCTTGTTCAGTCCGTCTTCCCCATCCACGGCGGTGATCACCGCGAAGCCCTTACGGCTGAGACGCCGCGACAGCATGTCGCGGTTCATTTCATTGTCTTCGACAAGCAGAATAGTGGTCATTTTGGGGAATCAAACTTGCGGCGGATTAAGAAGTGGGCTTTACCGATCTAAAGGCTTTTAGAGGGCGCTCTAGCTTTTCTAGCACATCTGAGTGCTCGCATTCTGATATTTTGCGAACCGGTGACAGGCTTAAGCTTATTGAGGATCTGGACTTGACGCCTGTGGGGGGCAATCGGGTCTTGAACTTAGATCCGACATCGCTGTATTCTCCATTCCGATGGTGCGCCCACTTTTCATGCGGCATGATCCGTGGCCTCTTGTACAAGGCGATGTAACTCCTCCAGCATATCCTGAGATTCGCCCTCGGGTTTTTTATAAATCCTGCTCACATGACCGTTCAGTTGGGCGCGGTCTGCATCGGTGAGATCCTTGGCCGTAAGGATCACAATCAGCAGCGATTGCCAGAGGGGATTGGCGCGCACGGCCTCCACGAATTCAAAGCCATCCATCACCGGCATCATCAGATCCAGAATGATCACATTGGGGATCGTTTCATTCAGCCGGTCGAGAGCTTCCCGACCATTCATTGCCTGGATCACGCGCCAGCCATCCCGCTCGAGCGTGCGGCTGGTGATTTCAAGCGATTCAGGATCATCTTCTACCACTAGGGCTATGTGGGCATCGTTATTTTCGGTATTGCCATATTTGGCTAACACGATGTTCAGTTGTTGGCGATCCAGGGGTTTGACCAGATAGTCCGATGCGCCAAGGGCAAAACCTAGTTTGCGGTTTTCCACCAGGGTGGTCATCACCACTGGGATAGAGGCAAGATCAGGATCTGATTTAAGGCTGCTGAGCACGGACCAGCCATCCATCTCCGGCATCAACACATCGAGAAGAATCACGTCCGGCAGAGTGGCTTTGGCTTTCTGCAGACCGTCCTTTCCACCACTGGCAACCATCACGTTGAAACCGCGCGTTCCGAAGTAGCGGCGGATCAGATCTTGCATGACTAGATCATCATCAATCAGAAGCAGGGTGGTGTGATTCGGATTTGCGGTGATCCCTTTAGATTCCATGCTCGAATCAGAAGGCGCTTTGGTGTCGGCATCTGGATTGGTGTCTGCTAGGCCCTCGGTTCTCTTCTGTTGCTTCGGTAGGCGAATGGTGAATGTGGATCCGACCCCTGGTTCACTTTCGACCTGGATCGATCCACCCATCATGTTGCAGAACTTTTGCGTGATGGCAAGGCCAAGACCAGTGCCGCCATATTTGCGGGTCGTCGAGGCATCGGCTTGCACAAAAGCCTGAAAGAGTTTATCCAGTTGTTCCTTTGTCATGCCGATGCCCTGATCCTTGACCCGGAACACAATTTCAGGCTCTCCCTCTAAGTTCGCGTCTGAGCTGACATCCAGATTGATATCCTTGTTCTGAGAGAATTTGGCCGCGTTGCCCAGTAGATTGATCAGGCTTTGGCGCAGTTTAGTCACATCCGATGACATGGTGTCTACATCTTTGGCAACGCGCACGATAAGGGAGTTGCCATTCTTGGTGATCACTGGATTGATAGTTATGCAGAGGTCGTTGAGCATCGAGCTGATCGAAAAGGTTTCCACATACAACTCCATTTTGCCCGATTCTATTTTTGACAGATCTAACACATCATTGAGGATGGCAAGAAGGTGTTTGCCGGCAGTCTTGATTTTGTCAGCATCTTGGGCAAGATCTTCCTGGCCTGAATCCTGGAGTTCTTCTTCCACCATTTCGCTATAACCGATAATGGCGTTGAGTGGGGTTCGCAGTTCATGGCTCATGTTGGCCAGGAAGGTGCTCTTGGCACGATTGGCAACCTCAGCATTCGTTTTCGCTTCCATCAAAGACGCTTCCTTTGCTTCGAGATTGCTGATTTGTGCTCCCAACCTTCCGTAGAGCAACTTCAGGTCGTTGGCCATGGAGTTGAATGAGTAAGCCAGGCCATCGATCTCGCGGATGGGATGTGCTGGAAGCTGTTGTTCCAGATTGCCACGGCTCATTTCCTCAGCCGCATCGGAGACCTGCTTGATTGATCTGGTGAGAATGCGTGCGGCCGCGATGCCGAGCATGCTCGAGAGCGCCATGAGGGCCAGGCTAGCTGCGAAAGTATTCCTGGTCGATTCGTTGATGAGTCCGAGGTAATATTCTTCCGGCATCCCCACAAACACTTGCCAATTTAAGCCCATATAATCCGTGAGATTTTTGCGGAATGCGATATATTTTTTGTTGTTGACCTCCATCTCGTTCACTTCGCTAAACTCATCTTTAATGGTTCTTGCCGCACCTTCTTTTTGGAAGTGTTTATAGAGTTCTCTCACAACCGGGTCTTCCGAGTCGTTCGGCGTCTTGCGGCTTGCTTTGTTGTTTTCAATGCGTAGCGGCTTTTCCCTTGTTGAAATCGCCACGATGCCATCGGAGTCGGTAATGAATACCTTTGAGCCTTTGGGTAGGTCCAGATCGCGAAGGTAATCGGATAGCTGCGTGAGAATGATGTCGCTGCTGAGAATGCCGATCACCTGATTTTGTGCACCCTCGCTTGGCAGCTGTGCCGATAGTGACATGATTTCAGGATGATCATGCCACTGGTAGATCGCACTCCATTGGGGCTGGCCGCTTTTCATGGCTTGTTCCAACACCTTCTCATCGGTATCGGCCACGTCGTTATCGTCGTGGGCCCCCACCTGCTTGCCCACCCGACCTTGGCCATCCACTTCAAAGGTCCTGTGAATATGACCCTGGCTGCCGCGGCTCACATCAGTCATGAGGAGTTGTTTGTTTTCGTCTCGTTCGATTCCAATGGCATGTCCGACGTCTTTGTCGCCGAAGGCTATGCCTCCAATTTCAGGATTGATGTGCATCTGCTCGTAGAATAATCTTGCCGTTGCTGCCCTTGAATCAAGGTTAAGTAACCCCAGCTTTACAAGGCTGTTGTTCAGGCGATTCATTCGCTTGGGGATCTCCGTGAAGCTCTTCACCCTGTCCACCACCCGTTCTCCCACCTGTTGCCCAAGTTCGAGGGTGAGGGCTCGCGTGATGCGCAATTGGTTCCGATAAGAGAGGAAGATGGCCAGTCCCAGTGCGGTGAGAATGTAGAGTGTCAAAGGAAGTATAATCGCCGTCGGCAGATTCCATTTCTTTGAGTTCATTTGCACCTGCTTCTCTGATGTGGGTCTTGATTTCAGCAGCCTAGCTGGTGCGTTTGAGTCTCGCATCGTTCTAGCGCACGATTTTGACCTTTCTGTCCTACGCGTTTCTGTTGATGCTGGCAGGAGCTAGGCGACTGTAAGCCTGCGAATCGTGTTAATCGATACCGTGCCTGGGTCGGTCGGTCGAGCTAAATCAGCTATCCTTGTGGTGTGCGGTTTTTCTGATTCCTTTTTATACCATGTCCAATGGCAGTGGCCGCTCCGATTTCCTCCGGGCTCTGCGCCACGACCTGCGAACTCCCATCAATCATGTGATCGGCTATAGCGAACTGCTGCTGGAGGATCTTGAGGATGGTGACGAGGCTCTGATCCGCGAAGATCTGGAGAAAATCCTTGGTTCCGGTCGCGAATTGCTCGCCCTGGTGAATGAGTCGCTCTCGGTGAACGAAGCTGAGATTGGTCCAGGCGAACTGGAGCGGATGGGAACCCAGCTTCGCAGCCCGCTGAATGCCATCATCGGTTATTCCGAACTGATCGCTGAGGACCTTGACGAGTCCGCTGAATCCACGGTGATCGCCGACCTACGCCGCATTCAGACTGCGGGCCGTCAGTTGCTACCGATGGTGAATGCTGTGCTGGATCTCTGGGCCGATTCCCAAGTGCCCAATCGAGAATCGCTTTCCGAAGCCCCCACAGCCCATCACGTGGCGGATTTGCCAGCGTCACCGACAGCAGACGATGGCTGGCTTGACTCTGCAGCAGCTTCCATCCTGGTGGTAGATGATAATTCAACTAATCGCGATATTCTTGCTCGACGCCTGACCAGGCTTGGCTATGGCGTGTCCACGGCAGTCCATGGTCGGGAGGCTTTGCAGTTTCTTGTTGAGGAAAACTTTGATTTAGTCTTGCTGGACATCATGATGCCAATCATGAATGGCTATGAAGTTCTTGATCGCATGAAAGCAGACCCAGGGCTTCGCAATATTCCCGTCATTGTCTTGTCCGCCAGCGATGAAATGCAGAGCGCTGTTCTTTCCATCCAGAGGGGCGCGGAAGACTACCTTGCCAAACCTTTTGATCCTGTCCTGCTCAAGGCTCGTATCCGCTCTTCTCTGCAGAAAAAGCGCTGGCGCGATCAGGAGGAGATTTATCGGCGTCAGATTGAGGAGGAGAAGCGCCGTGCCGATGAACTGCTGCATGTGATTCTCCCTGAAGAGATTGTCACGGAGTTGAAGTTGACCCAACAAGTTGTGCCGCGACGCTATGACAATGTTGCGGTTATGTTTTGTGATATCGTTAGCTTTACCGATTACTGCGATAAGCGCACGCCGCAGGAGGTGATGCCTGAGTTGCAGCGGCTGATTGAGGCGTTCGAAACCATCGCGCTGGAGCATGAGCTCGACAAGATCAAGACGATCGGCGATTCCTTCATGGCTGCGGCGGGTCTGTTGCGGCCAACCGAATGCCCCGTGACGAATTGCATTCAAGCCGGCTTGGCGATGCTGCAGGCCGCCAGACAACACTCCGCCGGCTGGAACCTCCGCATCGGTATCAACGTCGGGCCCGTGGTGGGGGGACTGCTCGGTCACCGTCAGTACCTCTTCGACCTGTTCGGTGACACAGTGAACACGGCTGCCCGCATGGAGAGCTACGGACAACCTGGCGCCATTGCTTTGAGTGCCAGCGCATGGGAGCGGATCGCCGCGAGGTCTGATGGCCAATCCCTTGGTCTGATCAAGGTGAAGGGGAAGGGTGAGATGGAGATCTTCCGCTTCGAAAAGTTCCTTGATGAGCCGGGCTTGTCTGTTGACGAGCTCTGAGGACTTCGTTCATTCAGGGTCGCAGCACCAGCCCCAGCGCCACCAGCACCAGGCTGGCTCCCCACAGCCCCAGCACCACGCCCTGTTCGGGAGTGCCACCCAGTTCAAAATGGTGATGCAGCGGCGCCATGCGGAACAGGCGCCGCCCCTTGCCGCTGTCGTCCTTGGTGGCCTTGTACACCCACACCTGCAGGATCACCGACAGCGATTCAGCCAGAAACACCCCGCCCATGAGCAGAAGCGGCCAGAGGCTGTCGCTCAGCAGGGCCACGGCGGTGAGGGATGCCCCCATGGCCAGGGATCCTGTGTCACCCATGAACACCCGGGCCGGGTGGCGGTTCTGACTCAGAAAGCCCAGCCAGCAGCCGGCCATCGCCGCGCAGAAGGCCGCCAGGGAGGGGTCGCCGCCGTTGCCCCGCAGCGTTAGCTGCAGCGCTATCCCGGTGAACACCACGGCCCCGCAGCCGCCCGCCAGGCCATCGAGGCCATCGGTGAGGTTGGTGGCGTTGCTCTCGGCCAAGAACACGAACAGGCCCAGGGGCCAGATCAGCAAACCCACCGGCAGCAGCCAGCCGAACGGCAGGGAGATGGCGGTGGGATCACCACCCCCCATCCAGCCGCCCAGGCCTGCCCAGAGCAGGAACAGCAGGGCCGCTCCGGCCTGCAGTAGCAGCTTGCCGCGGGGCGTCAGGCCCGTGTTGGTGCGCTTGGTGAGACTGCGCCAGTCGTCGAAGGCGCCGATGGCCAGATAGGCCAGGGTGACGGCCGCGACGGCCAGCAGGCGGGGATCACCGGGGCTGGTGAGGCCCCCCACCAGAACCCCTACGGGCACCACCAGCAAACCGCCCATGGTGGGGGTGCCCGCCTTGCTTTGGTGTCCCTGGGGACCTTCCTCGCGGATCACCTGCCCCAGCTTGAGCTGGCGCAGCTTCGGCACACCCCAACGCGCCACTACCGCGCTCACTAGGGCCGCCACCACGAGAGGCAGCGTGAGGGCTGAGTTGGCCACCAGGCCATCACTGGCCAGGCAGGCAAGGAGCGCCAGCAGCGCAAGCAGTGAGGCGGAGATCCTGCCGTCGTTGAGGAACATGGGGCGGGTCCTGGTTCAGTCTTCCCAGTCTTCCTCGGACTGTTCGTCGGGCTGGTTGTAGTCCTCCTTCTCGCCCATCAGCGCCGAGAGCTCCTCCTCTTCCACCGTGCTCACGTCGGTACCGGCGGTCTCCTCGTCGGCCACCAGTCGGCCGCTGGCCTCCAGCAGGCTGAGCAGGTCGGGTTCATCCCGCAGGGGCAGCACCGGCGCCGGCTCGTCGCGCCGGTAGCGGGTGAGGGAGGGATTGATCGTGTCGAGGATGCTCATGCCGGGGGGCTTGGGTGGGGGAGCGGTTGGTCGCGGGATCGCAGGCTCCGCCTGGATCCGGGGTGGTGGTGCGCCAGCTTGGGGGTCGTGCCCGTTCGGATCGCCATTCCTGCCGTCGTTCCGGAGGTCCGCAGGCCCGGGTCGGGTGAGTCGGGAGGCTGAGGCGCCGATGATGACGGCCCGCCGCTGGAGCGAGCTGGTGCGGCGAGGCTGAATCGGCCTGGGCTGATCCCATCATGGGGTGACCATCCAATCTACCTTCCTGCCTCCCAGGTGCCATGCCCCACCCCTCAAGCAAGATCCAGCAGATTGGTCTGCTCTGGTTCCTGGCCCTTGGACTCAGCGCTGCCCTGGTGGGCGCAGGGCAGCGCTGGCCCGATCCCCTGACGCTGGTCTCCGGGCCCATCTGGACCTTGCTGCTGCTTCCCCCCCTCGCCATGGCTCTGTGGCTGCTGGGGGGCTGGTCCCTCCCCCCTGCCGGTCAGGGGGGACAATCGGAGGCACTCACACAGCAGGAGCAGCAGCGATGACGGCGACGGCACAGGGCGCCACGCCACGGGCCAAGAAGGTGGTGCTTGCCTATTCCGGCGGTGTCGACACCAGTGTCTGCATCCCCTACCTCCTGAAGGAGTGGGGTGTGGACGAGGTGATCACCTTTGCCGCCGACCTCGGCCAGGGGGATGAGCTTGAGCCGATCCGTCGCAAGGCCCTCGATGCCGGTGCCAGCCAGTCGATCGTGGGTGACCTGATCGAACCGTTCATCACCGAGTTCGCCTTTCCCGCGATCCGCGCCAACGCTCTCTATGAGGGCCGTTACCCCCTATCCACCGCCCTGGCCAGGCCCCTGATTGCCCGTCGCCTGGTGGAGGTGGCCCGCGAGGTGGGTGCCGATGCCGTGGCCCACGGCTGCACCGGCAAGGGCAACGACCAGGTTCGGTTCGATGTGGCCATCGGCGCCCTGGCGCCCGAACTCAAGGTGCTGGCCCCGGCCCGGGAATGGGGCATGAGCCGGGAGGAAACGATCGCCTACGGCGAGCGCTGCGGTATTCCGGTGCCCGTCACCAAGAAGTCGCCCTATTCGATCGACCTGAACCTGCTGGGCCGCAGCATCGAGGCTGGAATCCTGGAGGATCCCAATGTGGAGCCGCCCGAGGAGGTCTATGCGATGACCACCTCGGTGGACGCTGCCCCGGCCGAACCCCAGATCGTCGAGATCCACTTCGAAGCCGGCAATCCCGTGGCCATCGATGGCCAGCGGCTCGATCCGGTGAGCCTGGTGCGGCGCGCCAATGAGCTAGCCGGCAGCCATGGTTTCGGCCGGCTCGATGTGATTGAGAACCGGGTCGTGGGGATCAAGAGCCGCGAGATCTACGAAACGCCGGGCCTGCTGCTGCTCATCCGCGCCCACCAGGATCTCGAGTCGCTCACCCTCGCCGCCGACGTGCAGCGCTACAAGCGGCAGATCGAGGCCAGCTGGGCCGATCTGGTCTACCAGGGACTCTGGTTCGGGCCCCTCAAGCAGGCCCTCGATGCCTTCATCGATCGCACCCAGGCCAGCGTGAATGGCAGCGTGCGCGTCAAGCTCCACAAGGGCAATGCCACCGTGGTGGGCCGCAGCAGCGCCTCCGACGGCCTCTATGTGAGCGACATGGCGACCTACGGCAGCGACGACCGTTTCGACCACCGGGCCGCCGAGGGCTTTATTTACGTCTGGGGTCTGCCGACTCGGCTCTGGTCGGCTCGGCACCGCTGAGGTCGCCGCTGCGATCTCCGGCTTCCGCACGCCGCTTCAGGGTGGTGCGGATGGCCGGAGGCAGCAGGCCCCGAGGACGCAGGGGCAGCGGGTCGTTCTCGGATCCCGGGGCGATCGCCACCAGACGCTTGCGCAGGGCTCGGTTCTCCCCCTCGAGGCTGTGCTGGTGATCCAGCACCTGCTGCAGCCGACCCTGGAATTTCCGCTCGAAAATGGTGGGGAGTTCCTGGAGCATCTCCTGCAGGGCCGCCACCTCCTCCTGAATGTCCACCAGTTCGCGTTCCAGCCGGCGGTTGGCTGAGGCCAGGGTTGGCTCGGGGCTCGCGGTCGAGGGAGCCTTGCCGGTGACCACGGCGGGACGCTGGGGATCTCCACCACCACCGGTTGCGGCCGCGGGTGCACTGTCCGCCATGGCAACCAAGTGGAGCGGGTGTCCCAGGGAACGGGGCGGTGGGGGAGAGATCCGGAGCGGTTGGCCCATGCCTCCTGGGGTTTTGCGGTTGCTGGGGTTCATCGTCACTGGAGACACCTCGGCAGGGGCCACCGGCCATTAGCCCGAAACTTTAGGTGAGTTGACCTTTGCAGCGAGAAAGCCGCCGATCCGAGGTTGAAATCGGATCAGCGGCTCTTGGGGGTGCGTTCCTTGCGGGTCCCGTAGGGGGGGGCTTACTCGGCGGCGCTGAGGGCCGGCTCTGTTGGAGCAACCACGGTTTCGCTGCTGCCGGTCGGCACGGAGCGGGGCGCCGGCATCGGGCCGTCCTGCTTCACCGTCAGATAGCGGATCACGTCCTCCGAAAGCCGCATGGCCCGCTCCAGTGGGGCCACCTGCTGGCCATCGCCATTGTGGTTGAGCTGCACGTAGATCCCCTCGCGGTGCTTGGCGATCGTGTAGGCCAGACGGCGCTTGCCGCGCATCTGATTGTCGAGCACCTCGCCACCAGATTCAATCACCAAATCCCGGTATTTGGTGACATGGCTTTCCACCTCTTCCTCCGGAATATCCGGACGAAGGATGTACATCGTTTCGTAATAGGGCTGCGTCATGGTCGCCTGAAAGGGGGAGTCGCCAGGGTTGGCCTGGGGGAACCGCAGGGGCTGCCGGGCTTCGTGCCCGCCAGCGACGGACTTCACAACCTATCGCAGCGCCCTCCCTCTAGATCTGATCCCGTGGGTATGGCCGGGGGGCCAAGTGGGGGCCGGCGGTTTCAGAACAGCTGCATGCGCACCGCCTCCGACACCGTGGGGATTTCGGCCTCCTTGCCCCGCAGGTTCTGGATCACGGCGAACAGCACCAGCAGCAGGGCCCCCAGGAACACCGTGTTCTGCAGGGTGTGCACCAGGAAGCTGCCCCCCAGGGGCCCCAGCAGGGTGTTGAAGGCCAGGCTGAGCAGCACCAGCACGATGTCGATCAGGATCGCCTGGAGCACGTTGAAGCGGATCGGGTAGGGCACCTGGGGGTTCCGCACCACCGCCAGAA
>Ga0209088_10001469_pt1 | contig 15208 bp, 14 predicted proteins | sample S_140625_EF_Meta_FD_187324 | JGI IMG/M metagenome (GOLD analysis project Ga0209088, IMG submission 187324) | Freshwater microbial communities from Lake Simoncouche, Canada to study carbon cycling - S_140625_EF_MetaG (SPAdes) (version 2) | ecosystem: Environmental > Aquatic > Freshwater > Lake ... | reverse complement strand
GTTGGCACACATCGGGCAAGCTACCAAGCCTCTGTCACTTTGCGATTGGTAATCTTCCTCAGAGCCAAACCAGCCCTCGAATGTGTGCATGCCAGCACACTGAAGGTTCAAAACTTTCATGAAGCATTGACCCTGGTTTCAATCAGATGCGCGTCCATCTGATGGGTCATGCTCAATTGGCCAACATTTGAGTCACTGAGCGTGCGCACAGTGACATCAAAGCACCAGGCACAATCCCCAAGACCAAGACCAACAAGCCATTCAGTGACAAGACAATGCGAACATCTGCGTCTGCAGTGACGGTGGTAGCCGTTACAGCTTCGTCAAAGTACATCACTTTGACAACGCGCAAATAGTAGAAAGCACCAACCAAGGACATGGCTACCGCAAACACGGCCAAAGCAATATCGGCGGTGTGGCCCGAAGCGACCAAAGCCTGCAAGACGGACAACTTGGCATAGAAGCCCACCATGGGTGGAATGCCAGCCAAGGAGAACATGCAAATGGCCATGACACCTGCATACAATGGACTGCGGTTGTTGAGGCCAGCCAAATCGGTAATTTCTTCGCTCTCAAAACCTTGACGGGCCAACAGCAAGATGATGCCAAAGCTTGCCAATGTAGTGAGCACATAGCCCACAACGTAGAACATGGCCGAACTGTAAGCGTTGGCGCCCATGGCCGCATTGCCACTGACCACACCCGACATCAAACCAATTAGCACAAAACCCATTTGTGCAATGGTGGAGTAGGCCAACATGCGCTTGAGATTGGTTTGTGCAATGGCTGCCAAGTTACCGACCAGCAAAGAAGCAATGGCCAACAAGGCCAACATCTGTTGCCAGTCAATGGCCAAGGGGAGCAAGCCTTCGACCAACAAGCGAATAGCGATGGCAAATGCGGCCAACTTAGGTGCGCCCGCAATCATGAGGGTCGCTGCAGTAGGCGCGCCTTGGTAGACGTCGGGTACCCACATGTGGAAAGGCACTACACCCAGTTTGAATGCCAAACCAGACACCACGAAGACCAATCCAAACACCAACACTTGGTGTTTAACTTGACCGCTGGCAATGACTTTAAAAACAGTGGCCAGGTCCAAAGAGCCTGTTGCACCATAGAGCATCGACATGCCGTACAACAAGAAGCCAGAAGCCATGGCCCCGAGCACAAAGTACTTCATGGCCGCTTCGGTGGCTTGCACGTTATCCCGTCTCAAAGCCACCAAGGCATAACTGGACAAAGTGAGCAATTCAAGGCCGAGGTACAAAACCAAAAAGTTTTGACCAGAGATCATGACACTCATACCAAGCAAGGCAAAAACAGCCAAGCTGAAAAGCTCACCACCACGCAACATGTCACGATCACCCGCATAGGGTCGGGCATAAACCAAAGTGACCATGACGGCAATGGTGGCGAAACACTTGAGCCAGTGGCCCATGGGGTCAGAAACAATCAAACGACCAAAGCCATAAAGCGTGTGACCAGCATCTGCATAGAAAGCGTGCAACAAAGCCACGCCACCCAATGAAAACAATGTCAATGCATAAGTCACAGTGCGCTTAGGGCTTGTGACCAGAAGGTCTACCAGCGCAATCACGCAGGCCATGACCAGCAACACGATTTCCGGGTACACCGTCATCCAGCTGGTTGAATCAATCATGTCTATTCTCTCTATCTTTAAATTTCAGCTGCCCATGAGCGATCAAGGCAATTTGGAAGTTGCCACGTGCTCCAATAAATTGGCCACAGAGACTTCCATCACATCGGTGAATGGCTTGGGATACAAGCCCATGTAAAGCACAGCAATGGCCAATAAAGCCATGACAACGAACTCGCGCGCATTGATGTCTGTGAGCTCTTTGACATCGTCGTTGGTCACAGGACCCAAATAAACACGCTTGAACATCCACAAGGTATAAGCTGCGCCAAAGATCAGAGCAGATGCGGCCAGCATGCCCACCACGAAGTCAAACTTGACAGCACCCAAGATAACCATCCATTCGCCAACAAAGCCTGCAGTGCCTGGCAAACCGCAGTTGGCCATAGAGAACAACAAAGCGAAAGCAGCGAACTTTGGCATGGTGTTGACCACACCCCCATAACTTGCAATTTCGCGAGAGTGAACTCGGTCGTAGAGCACACCAATAGACAAGAACATGCCCGCCGAAACAAAGCCGTGAGCAATCATTTGAACCAAACCACCCGACACACCCAGCGGATTGAAGATGAAGAAGCCCAAAGTCACAAAGCCCATGTGCGCCACCGATGAATACGCTACCAGCTTTTTCATGTCTTGCTGAACCATGGCCACCAAGCCTACATAGATGACAGCCACCAAAGACAACACGATCATGAAGGTGCCCCACTCTTGCGCTGCATCGGGTGCAATCGGCATGGAGAAACGCAAGAAACCATAAGCACCCAGCTTCAACATGATGGCAGCCAGCACAGCCGAGCCGCCGGTAGGCGCTTCAACGTGCACATCGGGCAACCAAGTGTGAACAGGCCACATGGGCACTTTGACCGCAAAGGCCGCAAAGAAGGCAAAGAACAAAAAGTTTTGCGCAGTGGCAGACAAAGGCAGCTCATGCCAACTTGCAATGTCAAAACTGCCACCTGATTGGATGTACAAGAAAATCAGGGCAATCAATGTCAAAAGGGAGCCAAGCAAGGTGTACAAGAAGAACTTGAACGCCGCATAGATCTTGTTGGGCCCGCCCCAGATACCAATGATCAAGTACATGGGAATGAGCGTGGCTTCAAAGAACACGTAGAACAACAAGCCATCCAAGGCTGAGAACACGCCAATCATGAGCCCAGAAAGGATTAAGAAAGCGGCCATGTATTGATTGACTTTGCGGGTAATGACTTCCCACCCCGCAATCACAACCACGACGTTGATGAAGGCCGTCAAGATGACGAACCACAAAGAAATGCCGTCAACACCCAAGTGGTAATTGACGTTAAAGCGCTCAATCCAAGAGGCTTTCTCGACAAATTGCATGTCAGCAGTATCTAGTTTGAAACCGGCATACAAAGGCAAAGTGACCAAAAAACTCACCACCGCGCCGACCAGCGACAACCAGCGGACCGATTGTGCTTGTTCGTCACGTCCCAAGGCCAATAAAACAATGCCGAACGCGATGGGCGTCCAAATGGCAAGGCTCAACAATCCCATTTTTAACTTCCTTATTTGTTGAGCCAGACGAAGTACGTCATGAGCAAAAAGATACCCAAGATCATCACCAAGGCGTAATGGTACAAATAGCCTGATTGCAATTTGCGGGTTAAGTGAGACACCATGCCCACGAGCTTCCAGGAGCCATTGACAAGCAAACCATCGATCAAGGTGCGATCGCCAACTTTCCAAAGACCATTTCCCAAGGCGCGAGCACCGCGGGCCAGAATGTTTTCATTGAACCAGTCCATGTAGTACTTGTTTTCAAGAATGACCACCAAGGGACGAAGCGCACGCCCAATGGCAGCAGGCACTGCAGGATTGATCAGGTACATGTACCAAGCCGTTACCACACCGGCCAAAGCCAGCCAGAAAGGCGCTGTGGTGACCGCGTGCAATGCCATGGCCACAGGGCCGTGGAAGGCATCAGCCAACTCATGCATCACAGGGTGTTTTTCGGCATCGACAAAGATAGCGTCTTTGAAAAACTCACCAAAGAGCATGGGGCTGATGGTCATGTAGCCGATGACCACTGAAGGAATGGCCAACAAGATCAGGGGCACCGTCACAACCCAAGGCGACTCATGAGGCGCATGGCTGTCGTGGCCATGGTCATCGTGATGTTCGTCATGGTGAGCGTGGTGTGCCTCTGGATTTTGGTCATAGCGTTCTTTGCCATGGAACACCAAGAAATACATGCGGAAGGAGTAGAAGGCTGTGACGAACACACCCGCCAAAACAGCAAAGTTTGCAAATCCTGCAGCCGCCAAGTGGCTTTCATGAACCGCTTCAATGATGCTGTCTTTGGAATAGAAGCCTGAGAAGAAAGGCGTACCAATGAGCGCCAAAGAACCCAGCAAAGACGTAACCCAAGTAATGGGCATGTACTTGCGCACGCCGCCCATGTATCGAATGTCTTGGTTGTGGTGCATGCCCATGATGACCGAGCCCGCACCTAAGAACAACAAGGCTTTAAAGAAAGCGTGGGTCATGAGGTGGAACACAGCCACAGAATAGGCTGAGGCGCCCAAGGCCACCGTCATGTAACCCAATTGGGACAAGGTGGAGTAAGCCACAACGCGCTTGATGTCGTTTTGAATAATGCCCAAGAAACCCATGAACAATGCAGTGATGGCGCCAATGATCATGATGAAGTTCAAAGCTGTTTCAGACAACTCAAACAAGGGTGACATGCGTGCCACCATGAAGATGCCGGCAGTCACCATGGTTGCTGCATGAATCAATGCAGAAATAGGTGTTGGGCCCTCCATGGAATCGGGCAACCACACGTGCAAAGGAAACTGGGCCGATTTGCCCATCGCCCCAATGAACAAGCAGATGCAGATGACAGTGATCAACATCCAAGAGGTACCCGGCAATGTGATCGCACTCAGCTCGTTGGCTTTGGCAAAAGCTTCTGTGTAATTGAGCGTGCCGGCGTAAGCCGCAATGAGGCCAATGCCCAAGATAAAGCCGAAGTCACCCACGCGGTTGACCAAGAAAGCTTTCATGTTGGCAAAAATGGCGGTTGGCTTGTTGAACCAAAAACCAATCAGCAAATAGGACACCAAACCTACGGCTTCCCAGCCGAAGAAAAGTTGGAGCATGTTATTGCTCATCACCAGCATCAGCATGGAGAAAGTGAACAAAGAGATGTAGGCGAAAAAGCGGTTGTAGCCTTCGTCCTCTTCCATGTAACCAATGGTGTAAAGATGCACCATGAGCGACACAAAGGTGACGACGCACATCATCATGGCCGTCAAACCGTCGACCATGAAGCCCACTTCCATTTTGAGGCCGCCTACGGTCATCCAGGTGTAGAGAGTTTCATTGAAGCGCGCACCATCCATGGCAACGCTCTTCAGTGTGGACGCGGACAAAATGAAAGCAATGAGCACACCCAAAATAGTGAGTGTGTGAGTGAGACGGCGTCCAATCCAATTGCCACCGAATTGCGTACCGAAAATACCGGCCAGTGCTGCGCCGACCAATGGGGCCATGGGGACGGCAAGCAGCGTAGAAGCGTTGAGGGTTTGGCTCATGTTGTTTTAACCTCTTAACCCTTGAGCGAATCAAGTTCATCCACATTGATGCTGTTCATGTTGCGGAACAAAAGCACCAAGATGGCCAAACCGATGGCAGATTCGGCTGCAGCCACTGTCAAGATGAAAAACACGAAAACTTGTCCGTGCATGTCACCCAAGTAGTGAGAAAAAGCCACAAAATTCATATTGACCGCCAAGAGCATTAACTCAATGGCCATCAACAACACAATCAAATTCTTCCGGTTCAAAAAGATACCGATGACCGACAGGGCAAACAACATGGCGCCCAGTGACAAATAGTGTCCGAGTGTCAGCGTCATTATTTGGTCTCCTTAGGGGCTTCGCCTTCTGGCGCTACTTCAGGGGCTTGGGGAGCCGCCCCGACAAGGACTGCATCCATTTTGACCACAACCAGGCGGTCTTTTGATCGAACAAGAATTTGATCTGAAGCACTGATGGCTTTGCTGTCTTTGCGTTGACGAAGCGTGAGGGCAATGGCCGCAATCATGGCGACCAACAAGATAGCGGCTGCCACTTGAATGGGCATGAGGTATTCGGTGTACAACAATATACCCAGTGCTTTGCTGTTGGAGATCTGAGGGCCAAGTTGGCCCACAGCCAGTGCAACTTTGGGCGCTTCAGAGGTTCTAAAGCCACTCATGAGCACAGCAGCCATTTCTAGGGCAATCAAGGCACCCAAAGATGCTGCCAAGGGAAAGTGCTTCCAGAAGCCTTCTCGCAGGGTATCTAAGTTGATGTCAAGCATCATGACCACAAACAAGAACAACACCATGACCGCGCCTAAATAAACCAAGACCAGCACCATGGCCAAGAACTCGGCTTGCAAAAGCAACCACAAGCCAGAGGCTTGCGAGAAAGCCAACATCAGAAACAAAACGGCATGAACCGGATTGCGCGCAGTCACCACTCGAAATGCTGCAAACAAGAGCACCACCGAGAAGAGATAAAAGAAACCAGTTTTGACGTCCATGGGTTGTCGCTTGTTAGTTTTTGTCAATCAACCGATCAACGGTATTTGGCATCGGCCGCTTTGGATGCAGCAATGTCTTTTTCGTAACGGTCGCCTACAGCCAAGAGCATTTCTTTGGTGTAGTGCAAATCACCGCGCTTCTCACCGTGGTATTCCAGAATGGAAGTTTCAACGATGGAATCGACGGGGCAACTTTCTTCGCAGAAACCGCAGAAGATGCACTTTGTCAAATCAATGTCATAACGGGTGGTGCGACGTGAGCCGTCAGCACGCACATCTGACTCAATGGTGATGGCCATTGCTGGGCATACTGCCTCGCACAATTTGCAAGCGATGCAACGCTCTTCACCGTTTTCATATCGGCGAAGCGCATGTAAACCTCTGAATCGAGGTGACAAGGGCGTCTTCTCTTCAGGGAATTGCAAGGTCACCTTGCGACGAAAAGCATAACGCCCCGTCAAGGCCATGCCTTTGACCAACTCAAACAGCATGAAGCTTTTGAGGAAATCTTTGAGCGAAAAATTGGATACAGCCACAGTAGACATGTCTTAACCCGGTTAGTTCCAAATGTTCCAAGGCGAGTGCATCCACGCGCCCACAATGAGCAGCCACACCAAGGTGACTGGTATAAAAATCTTCCAACCCAAACGCATGATTTGGTCATAGCGAAAGCGCGGGAATGTGGCGCGAATCCAGATGAACATGGACACCACCAAGAAAGTTTTGATGCCCAACCAAATCCAACCCGGTATGAAGTTGAAAAATGCGCTGTCAATGGGCGACATCCAGCCACCCAAGAACATGATGACCGCCAAGATGGACACCAACCACATGCTGGCGTATTCGGCCAAGAAGAAGATAGCGAAACCCATGCCTGAGTACTCCACCATGTGACCTGCCACAATTTCGGCTTCACCTTCTACCACGTCAAAGGGGTGACGATTGGTCTCTGCCACACCCGAAATGAGGTAAACCATAAAGATGGGGAACAAGGGCAACCAATTCCATGACAGGAAGTTCAGGCCCATGCTGGCTGCCGTGCCCTTTCCCTGGCCCAACACAATTTCAGTGAGGTTCATGCTACCGGAGACCATGATGACCACCAAGAAACAAAAACCCATGGCAATCTCATAGCTCACCATTTGAGCAGAGGCGCGCAAGGCACCCAAGAAGGCATACTTGGAATTGGAGGCCCAGCCCGCAATGATCACACCGTAGACCTCAATGGAGGTGATGGCCATGATCAACAACAAGCCTGCGTTGATATTGGTAAGCGCCACTTCGGGTCCAAAGGGGATGGCCACCCAAGCGGCCAAGGCTGGCATGATGGCCATGATGGGGCCAAGACGGAACAGGCCAAGGCTAGCAGCCGAGGGGTTGATCAGTTCTTTGGTGAGCAGTTTGATGGCATCGGCAAAAGGTTGTAACAAACCAAACGGGCCGACGCGGTTGGGACCTAAGCGAACCTGCATGAAACCCAGCAGTTTACGTTCCCACAAAGTGAGGTAAGCCACAGACAACAAAAGTGGCAATATGACACACACAATTTTGATCAAAATCCAGAGGACGGGCCAAGCCATCGTGGCCCACCAGTTTTCAGCAACGGCATTCAAGCCGGCGTTGTAAATGGCATCGATCATGCGGGGACTCCTTCAGCAATGGCCAGCGCATTTCGAGCATCGGCTGTGAGTTGCAATGAAGGTGCGCGACGTACCAAACTGTCCAGTTGGTAAATAGCGGCCACACAGGGTGTGTCGACTGTGCCAGCAAGTCGAATTTCAGCGCCGCAAGCATTGCTCAAGTTCAATGGGGTTGCCGAGATTTGTTTCAACACATCTTGAGATGTTTCAAAGGCCAACTGCGGCAAGCCCAAAAGATTGGCCAACACACGCAATACTTTCCATGCCGGACGCGTTTCGGCCAAGGGTTTGACCACGGCGTGGAAACTTTGCAAACGTCCTTCAGCATTGACGAAACTGCCAGAAGTTTCGGTGAATGGCGCAATGGGCAACAAGACGTCTGAGAAAGCCATGTTGGTTTTGAAGGGGCTGAGCGTGACGACCATTTGCATGGCTGCTAATGCCGCAACAGCTTTTGTCCCAGCGGCAGAATCTTCAACGGGTTCAGTGTTCAGCAGCAATGCTGCTTTCAAACCACCTGCCAACATTTGTCCAGCATTCAAACCACCGGTCTGAGGCTCAGCTTTCGCCCACTGTGCACCCACCGTGTTGGCAGCTTCGGTGAGGTAACCATAACTGGCGTCAGTGTTGTCAGCAATCCATTTGGCCAAGCTGAGCAAGCTAGAGGCATTGGCGTGGTGTGCAGCAGCATTGCCCAACAGAACAGCTTTTCGCTCGCCACCTAGAAGTGATTTGGCGATAGCTTGTGCCTCAGGTGTTGCTTGGCCTTGAGCCGGGGCTTCAACACCCTTTTCTGCCGCAATGACCCATGCCACATTGGCCAAACTTTGTGCCCATGCGCTGGCTTCTTGCACATCAGCCTGCTTGACAGGCATGGCCCAGGCGTCGGCGGCATTGAGCAAAGCTCTGGAGGTAATGGCGTTGACTTGTGCACCATTGCGTTGTGCTTGACGAATGCGCTGAGCAAACAGCGGATGGTCTTTGCGCAAGTTGCTGCCTACAACCAACACGCGCTGGAGTTTTGTGAGGCTGGCAATGGAAGTACCCAAATAGCGCACGCCTTCTGCTTTCACAAACTCAGCATTTCGCAGACGGTAGTCAATGTTGTCAGACCCCAAAGAGCGAACCAGTGTGCTGGCCAAGTGCAATTCTTCGAGCGTACTGTGGGGGCTAACCAAAGCGCCGATGCTGTTGGCACCATGGTCTTTGCTAATTTGATTCAAACCGTTGGCCACATATTCCAAAGCGGTTTGCCAATCGACTTCTTTCCACTCGCCACCTTGTTTGATCATGGGGGCGCGCAGCCGGTCTGCACTGTTCAAGGCTTCGTAAGAGAAACGATCGCGGTCGGCAATCCAGCACTCGTTGACGTCTTCGTTTTCCAAAGGCACCACACGAAGCACTTCGTTGTTTTTAACTTGGACCACCAAGTTGGCGCCTGATGAGTCGTGCGGCGCAATAGATTTGCGACGTGACAATTCCCATGTCCGCGCGCTGTAACGGAATGGCTTGCTGGTGAGGGCGCCTACAGGGCAAATGTCAATCATGTTGCCTGAAAGTTCTGAGTCAACCGATTGGCCCACAAAGGTTTCAATTTCTGCATGCTCACCGCGGTGTGACATGCCTAACTCCATGACACCGGCCACTTCTTGACCAAAGCGAACGCAGCGGGTGCAGTGAATGCAACGGCTCATCTCTTGCATGCTGATGAGGGGGCCCACATCTTTATGGAACACCACCCGCTTTTCTTCTTCGTAACGTGAACCCGAGCCGCCATAACCGACGGCCAAGTCTTGCAACTGGCACTCACCGCCCTGATCGCAGATGGGGCAATCAAGGGGATGATTGATGAGCAAAAACTCCATCACAGACTGTTGGGCCTTGATGGCTTTGTCTGTCTTCGTTCTCACGATCATGCCCTGCGTGACAGGAGTTGCACACGCTGGCATGGGCTTGGGTGCTTTTTCAACATCGACCAAGCACATGCGGCAGTTGGCTGCAATGCTTAATTTTTTGTGATAGCAGAAGTGAGGAATGTAAGTGCCTGCCTTTTCAGCAGCATGCATCACCATGCTGCCTTCAAGCACCTCAACTTTTTGACCGTCTAGTTCAATTTCAACCATGGTTGTCTGCCGTCTCAAACGTAAGCGGGGACCATGCAGGTCTTGTGCTCAACGTGGTACTCAAATTCGTGACGAAAATGTTTGATCATTCCGCGCACAGGCATGGCGGCGGCATCACCCAAAGCGCAGATGGTGCGGCCTTGAATGTTGTCTGCCACCGAGTTCAAGAGGTCGAGGTCGCTTGCGCGGCCTTGGCCATTTTCAATTCTGTCAACCATGCGCCACAACCAACCCGTGCCTTCACGGCAAGGGGTGCACTGGCCACATGATTCGTGGGAGTAGAAATAAGACAAACGCTGCAAAGACTTAACCATACAACGTGTGTCATCCATGACGATGACCGCGCCAGAACCGAGCATGGAGCCCGCCTTGGCAATCGAGTCATAGTCCATGGTGATGTCCATCATGATGTTGGCAGGCAACACAGGCGCTGAGGAGCCGCCAGGAATAACCGCTTTCAAATTGCGACCCCCGCGCATGCCGCCCGCCAACTCCAAGAGTTTGGCAAAGGGCGTGCCCAAAGGAATTTCGTAGTTGCCAGGCCGCTCAACGTCGCCACTGATAGAAAAGATTTTGGTGCCGCCGTTATTGGGTTTGCCACATTCCAAATACGCCTGACCACCATTGCGAATGATCCAAGGGACCGCTGCAAAGGTTTCAGTATTGTTGATGGTGGTGGGTTTGCCATACAAACCGAAGCTTGCAGGGAACGGAGGCTTGAAGCGGGGTTGGCCTTTTTTGCCTTCCAAAGATTCCAGCAAAGCCGTTTCTTCGCCGCAAATGTATGCACCAAAACCGTGGGACGCATGCAACTGGAAGTTGAAGTTGCTGCCCATGATCTTGTCACCCAAGTAGCCTGCTGCGCGGGCTTCCTCAAGAGCTGCTTCAAAACGCTCATAGGTCTGGAAAATTTCGCCGTGGATGTAGTTGTAACCCACATTGATGCCCATGGCATAAGCTGCAATGGCCATGCCTTCAATCACGATGTGCGGATTGAATTGCATGATGTCGCGGTCTTTGCAAGTGCCAGGCTCGCCTTCATCTGAGTTGCAAACCAGATATTTTTGACCAGGGAACTGGCGGGGCATGAAGCTCCACTTCAGACCTGTAGGAAAACCGGCACCACCACGACCGCGCAAAGCAGACTCTTTGACCGTGGCAATGACTTGGTCTTGCGTGAGACCTTCGCCGCCGTCTTGGCCCAAAATTTTGCGCAAAGCCGTGTAGCCACCGCGAGCTTCGTAGTCTTTCAAACCCCAGTTTTTGCCATTCAAGCCTGACAAAATTTGCGGGTTGATGTGACGCTCGTGGAATGAAGTTTCTAAGCCTGTGGCTGCAAAACGCGACAACAACTGATTCAGATCAGCGCTCATGCTGCGCCTCCAGATTTTTGCAAGGTTTCGATCAACTCATCGAGCTTTTCGTTGCTCATGAAGCTGCACATGGTGCGGTCGTTGACCAGCAACACAGGCGCATCGGCGCAGGCACCTTGGCATTCGCTGGGTTGCAAAGTAATGAGGCCGTCAGCCGTTGTTTCACCAGACTGAATGCCCAAGCGCTTCTGCAGGTGGGCCATGGCTTGTTGACCACCTCGCAATTGACAAGGCAGATTGGTACACACGTTCAGTTTGAACTTTCCCAATTTTTGCTGGTTGTACATGTTGTAAAAAGTAGTGACTTCATGCACAGCCATGGGCGCCATGCCCAGGTAGTCGGCCACTGCTTTTTCGCTCTCGGGGCTGACCCAGCCGAGCTCTTGTTGCACGATGGACAAACATGCCATGACAGCAGATTGCTTTTGATCGGCAGGGAATTTGGTCACTTCGCGAGCGAAGCGGGCTTTGGTCGCATCAGAGATCATCGGTCAATCTCTCCAAACACAATGTCCATGGTTCCAATGATGGCCACTGCGTCGGCCAGCATGTGGCCACGGGCCATCTCATCAAGGGTCGCCAAGTGGGCATAGCCCGGGGCACGGATTTTTAAACGGTAGGGCTTGTTGGCGCCATCGCTCACGATGTAAATACCAAACTCACCTTTGGGATGCTCAACGGATGCATAGGCTTGACCTTCGGGTACATGAAAACCTTCTGTGAAAAGTTTGAAGTGATGAATCAAACCTTCCATGTTGGTCTTCATGGCTTCCCGCGCGGGCGGTGCAATTTTGTGATTGTCTGTGATGACGGGGCCAGGGTTGGCGCGCAACCACTTGATGCATTGCTGAATGATGCGATTGGACTCACGCATTTCTTGCATGCGAACCAAGTAGCGGTCGTAGCTGTCACCGGTTTTGCCAACCGGCACATCAAATTCGATTTCCGAATACACATCGTAGGGCTGGGTTTTGCGCAAATCCCAAGCCACGCCAGAGCCGCGCAACATGGGCCCTGTCATCCCCAAATTCAAGGCTCTCTCGGCCGATACAACGCCAACGCCCACAGTACGCTGCTTCCATATTCGATTTTCAGTGAGCAAGGTTTCGTATTCATCAACACACAATGGGAATCGGTGGGTGAAATCTTCGATGAAGTCGAGCAAGGAGCCTTGGCGATTGACGTTCAATTCTGCAATGGCTTTGGCATTGCGAACTTTGTTGGCTTGGTACTGTGGCATGGTGTCTGGCAAATCGCGGTAGACACCACCAGGACGGAAATAAGCCGCATGCATTCGCGCACCCGACACAGCTTCGTACATATCGAACAGGTCTTCACGCTCTCTAAATGCATAAATGAGAACTGTGGAGCTTCCGCAGTCGTTGGCGTGTGAGCCCAACCACATGAGGTGGTTGAGCAAACGTGTGATTTCAGAGAACATGACGCGGATGTATTGCGCCCGCTTGGGCACTTCAAGGCCAAGCAATTTTTCTATGGCCAAACAGTAAGCATGCTCGTTGGCCATCATGGACACATAGTCCAGACGATCCATGTAAGGCAATGATTGAATGTAGGTCTTGGTTTCGGCCAACTTTTCGGTGGCTCTGTGCAAGAGCCCAATGTGAGGGTCGGCGCGTTGCACGACCTCGCCATCGAGCTCTAGAACCAATCGAAGAACGCCGTGGGCCGCAGGGTGCTGAGGACCAAAGTTCAAGGTGTAGTTTTTAATTTCTGCCATGTTGCTTCACACCAGCGCTAAGGCGCTTAGTGCAGACCTCCGTATTTTTCTTCGCGGATGATCCGGGGGGTGATTTCGCGTGGCTCTATGGAGACAGGCTCGTAAATGACACGTGCACGCTCAGCGTCATAGCGCATTTCGACATGACCTGAGATAGGGAAATCTTTGCGGAAAGGATGCCCAATGAAGCCATAGTCTGTCAGGATGCGCCGTAAATCTTGATGCCCCTCGAACACAATGCCGTACAAGTCAAAAGCTTCGCGCTCATACCAGTTGGCCGAGTTCCACAAAAAGTTAACGGAGCTGACCAAAGGCAAGTCGTCATCGGGGCAGAGAACCATGACCCGGACCCGCTGGTTCAAGCTCACAGACAACAAGTGAACCACAATGCCAAATCGGGGGCCTTCTGTGCCGACCTCGCCGTAGGTTGAGTAGTCCATGCCGCAAAGATCGAGCAGCTGCTCGAATTGACAAACAGGCGCATCGCGCAAAGTTTGCATCACGCTCACATAGTTGGAGGCCGCCACTTTGACTGTCACTTCACCCAAAGCGAGTGTCACTTCGGAAACATGATCACCTAAAACTTGAATCAGGTTCAGCTGTAATTGTTCGGGATGGATCGAAAAAGTCATTTTGATTCTTTCAAACCCGAGCAATGGTATTGGTTCGGCGAATTTTTTGCTGCAACTGAATGATGCCGTAAATGAGCGCCTCAGCAGTTGGCGGGCAACCTGGCACATACACATCAACAGGCACAATGCGATCGCATCCCCTGACCACTGAATAGCTGTAGTGGTAATAACCGCCACCATTGGCACAAGAGCCCATGGAGATGACCCAACGTGGCTCTGACATCTGGTCATACACCTTGCGCAATGCAGGTGCCATTTTGTTGGTCAGGGTACCCGCAACGATCATTAAATCGCTTTGACGAGGGCTGGCGCGAAAAACTTCAGCACCGAAGCGAGCCAAGTCGTAACGCGCTGTGGCTGCATGCATCATTTCGACTGCACAACAGGCCAAACCAAAAGTCATGGGCCACAAAGAACCCGTTTTAGCCCAATTGACCACAGAGTCGTAACTCGTAGTAATGAAGCCTTCTTTCATCACGCCTTCAATCATTGTTCACGTCCTTGTTGAAGCAGACATTCATTTGAAAATTTTCGGAAAAACACGGTCTGGGAATCATTCCCAATCGAGCGCGCCCTTTTTCCATTCGTACACAAAGCCCACCACCAGAATACTCAAGAAAATAACAACTGCCACGAAACCGGCCACGCCCACTTCTTTGAGCGCTACAGCCCATGGGAACAGAAACGCAATTTCAAGGTCAAACAAAATGAACAAGATGGCAACCAAATAGTAGCGAACGTCAAATTTCATGCGCGCATCTTCGAAAGCTTCGAAACCGCATTCGTAGGGAGAGTTTTTGGCAGCGTCGGGGCGATTAGGGCCAAGAATGTAGCCTAAGACTTGGGGGATGACACCGATGGCCAAGCCTACCAAGATGAACAACAAGATAGGAAGGTATTGGTCGAGATTGATCATGGACTTCTAATCGTTGGTGAGACGCTGAATGCCGACATTCAGCGTCTCAGAGTTGGTGCCGTCGGCGAGACTCGAACTCGCACAGCTTTCGCCACTACCCCCTCAAGATAGCGTGTCTACCAATTTCACCACGACGGCGGTTTTTTGTTCCAATGGCATGAGGCTTCCACAGATGGATTTTTAGCTCTCAGAACAGCAGGTAGTTTACCCCCAAACCGACACATTCTGTGGAGCTAAACATCAAAATTTGGGACGCAAATCAAGAAGTTGAGGCAGGCAAGAATGCTTACTTAGAACTTGCAGGTGGCGAAGTGTTTGTGACAGGCGTGTTACCAGGAATTTGAGAGGCCGTGCTGTTGTCGACTGGTGATGGCTTTGCAGCGGGTGCCAGAACCGATGTACCTTCCAAAACGCTGCCAGAAGAAGCAGGTCGAAGATTACCAAAATAAGCCAACATCAAAGTGCTCACAAAAAATACAGCAGCCAAAACGGCGGTGGTACGGGAAAGGAAATTAGCGCCACCGGAAGCGCCAAACAAACTACCCGAACTGCCGCTGCCAAAAGCCGCGCCC
>Ga0209088_10001468_pt1 | contig 15216 bp, 10 predicted proteins | sample S_140625_EF_Meta_FD_187324 | JGI IMG/M metagenome (GOLD analysis project Ga0209088, IMG submission 187324) | Freshwater microbial communities from Lake Simoncouche, Canada to study carbon cycling - S_140625_EF_MetaG (SPAdes) (version 2) | ecosystem: Environmental > Aquatic > Freshwater > Lake ... | reverse complement strand
CAAATCAAAAACTTAAACAAAAACTTAAAATGCGACACCTAGCCGGCGAAGCCCTATATATTTTTATTATTTTAAGGACAATTTTATTTTACATTCAATCTCAGTAATTTTAAAATTATAATCTTAAAAAAAACATAATAATTTTAAATATTTATAAATAACTCTAAAACTTTGTTAGTCTGTTGCAGAAGCATCTATTGGTCTAGTCCAGAACCCATTTGGTGAAGGAGTTAAGACCTCTATTTCCTCATCTTTATTTGAGAGATTAATAGGAATTAATTCATCTCCCTTTACTTTTGCTAATATTGATGAACTCTCAATCAATTTTGTATATGTATTATAACTCTTTTCTAAAAAATCTTTTGCGGGTAATGGTCTTATCTCTCTGTCTAATGATAATGTTTTAAATATATCAATTGCTAATAAATAATAATCTCTCTGACTTATCATATCATTTTCCATTCTTTTTTGAATACTAAAAAATAACTCTACACTACCTACAATGCCACAAGTTAATGATATTAACGATGTTGTTATACTTATTACTCCTTGACTTGCATATGGTTGTAATCCAATGCTAATTATTGAATTAAAACCATTTAATATAATCAACGGAATTCTATACCAAACTAATCTACTTTTTAATAAAAAATATCTTTGCTTATGTAATTTGCTAAGCAAAACACAATTAGTGCGAATATTTTGTAACACATCTTCTATACTATTTGACCAATCATTAGCAGCCATTTATATATACTATAACTTTTTATTTATTGTTTTACATCTTTGAGAATTAGGATTGAGAGAACAATAATCTCTCGACGATCCAGCAATATCTTGTATAAAATCACCAGTTTCTTTTTTCATTTGTATTTGTGGTGTGGTATAAAATGTTTTGTTTCCTTGTTCTGTTTTTTGGATAAACGCTTTTGCTGGTTTATTTGGTTCTAACACATAATTATTAGGGGAATGAGAACCTAACCAATTACTCCTTGAAACTCTTTGCGGTAATGTTTTAACTTCATCATTAAAATTTGTTATTTTATTCATTACACTAATTGCATCAAATGTATCTGTTGAATATGTTCTATGTTTTCCATATTCACTTCCACCAATTAATGCATGTTTAACATAATGAGAAACACCTTCAGCAACACCTTTAACAACCATACCTGGGATTAATTCTGGCGCTTCTATAGCAGATGCTATTGTCATTCCAATATGAATTGGCGATGTAGCTACATCAAATCCAACCATATCAAGTTTCTTATCTTTAAACTCATATTTATCAGCAATATCTTTTGCCACATATCCGCCAAGAGAATGACCTGTTAATGTAATTTTAGAGTTTGGATTTTGTTTTCTCAATCCAAGATATACTTTTTCTATTTTATCAGATCTATTTACATTAGCACCAACTAATATTTGTTCATCCGAAATTAAATCTGAAATATTTGTTACTCTAGTCCCACGAACTGCTAATATATAATCATTATTTGGTCTTTTAATTGTTAACGCATCACGATCACTAAATTCTGGAACCAGAACGTGTCCATCTCCTAGAAATGTTGTTATTTGTTTATTTGTTTCTTCGTTTGCGGTTGAACTATTTTTTAATATATTTAACTCGTGAACATATGATAGTTTTGCTGCAGCACCCATATCTGCATCTCCACTTGCTCTATATTCGGCAATTGCTGGGTCTTCTGGTTGTGGTTCTGCCTGTGGTTCTTCCATTTTATATAAGTTTATATTTAAAATTGAGAGATTTAAGTAGGTATTTCAAACTGTTTATCTGGTGGTGGTGGTGGTGGTGCTTTATCTTGCACTTCTATACCTTGCGCTGCTCCTGTTGGTGCCTGTGCTGTTGTTTGTGTTGGTGTTTGTGTTGGTAAAGGCGGTGCAGTCCCTGCTTCAGTTCTATCTGTGTGTTCTGCTCTTAATAATCCTTCAATCATCGCTGCTTGTTCTTCAGGAGATGTTCGAGTAGTACCATATTTATATTCATTAGCATACGCCCTGGTATACTGTTGATATCTAGCTGGATACATTATTTGTAATTGTTCATAAGTTGGTTCGCCTGCTGGTCTTGTTGGTTGTGTTGGTCCTGTGTTGGTTGGTCCTGTGTTGGTTGGTTGGGTTGGTTGTGTTGGTTGTGTTGGTGTTTGTGTTGTTGGTTGTGCTGGTTGTGTTGGTGCTTGTGTTGGTAATGGAGGTGCTGTTCCGTGTGCCATTTCATCAGCATGTAATATTCTATAATTTTGTTCCGCATTCATAGTTCCAAGCATATTAGGTCCATACATTTGAACAAGTTCTGCAAAAGTTGGTTCTCTGTCATATACTTGTGGAGGCAGCGGGACCTCGGGGACGTAGGGCTGTCTGGCTGGTGTTGGGTCTTCCGGTTTTTCAGCTTCTAATGCTGCTTTTGTGCGTGCTTCTAATATTTGTTTTGATGTTGGTAATGGTGCTGCTCCTCCATGGGCTAGATTATCAGCGTGTAATATTCTATAGTTTTCTTCTGGATTGTTAGTAAATTTAAATATTGGACCATACATTATTTGTAAATCTTCAAAAGTTGGTTCTCGGTTTGGATCCATACTTTCAACACCATCTCTTGGATGTAATCTATTGTATTCATAAAGATCTGCGTATTGCTCTGCGGCTTCTCTTGAGTATCCAAAAATAGTCATAACATTAGTTATTCTTTGTTCTCTTACAGGGTCTGGAAATTGGGTTCTTGTACCCTCTGCATCATTAATTTGGTGGATTGTTGGTCCATTTTTTCCTGGAGGATAAGAAACTGATATAACCCTTCCATCTCTATAAATTCGTTTGGAACCATCGAGCATATTAATAACTCCTTGTTGAAGTGGTATTGTTGGTGTTGGTGGTATTACTGGTTCTGGTGTTAATGATACTGAGTATAATGCGTTTCGTATACCCTCAGCTTCGTTTATTTGCGCGGCATTTGGTGCGCCTGGGTCATAGCCAGGAGGATAAACTACCTTGACTACAAATCCATTTTTATATGTTCTTGTTGAACCGTCAGGCATATTAACTATTCCAGTTTTAAATTGGTCTGGTGATAATATTTCTCGATTTTCTTCTTCGTGTACTTCGTCTCTTAAAACTTCTTCTGTGTAAGCATCCGCTTCTTCAGGAGTTAATCCACGTCTTATTGAACCTTGATAAAGTCTTAGATAATCATCTGGATACGATACTTGTAGTTGTTCATAAGTTGGTCCTGTTGGTGTTTCTGGTTGTGTTGGTGTTTCTGGTTGTGTTGGTGTTTCTGGGTCTGTTGGTGTTGTTGTTGTTGGTATTGGTAGTGGATTGCGTCCGTACTCTTTTCTTAAATTCATTTCTATAGTGGCGTCTGGATCAGGATTATTATAATAAATTTGTGTAGCAATTTGACTTCTATAATATTCCGGATACATTATTTTTAGTTGTTCGTAAGTTGGTTCTGTACTTGGTGCTGTTGGTGTTGGTGTTTCAGGTTCTGTAGGTTTTTCTGGTTCTGCTGGTTTTTGTTTATTAACTAATACTCCATTTCTATAAGTAAAAATAGTTCCATCAGATTGTCTTACTCTTCCATTTGTTGGTGGTTTTTCTATTTTGTCTATATCAATAATCTCCATTTGATATGGGTCTACTGGCATTCCAAACTTACTATAATATTCTGTTAGTGTCATATTTAAAGAATCAGCGCGCTCTTGGTCTGTTTCCTCATAAATGTATCTATCCCGTTCCCTTATTATCATTGCTTGGTCTTCTTCATCTGCCCAAGTTATTTCGCCCCTTGCTATCATGCCTAGCAACTCTTGATATTGTTCATCTACTAAACCATGTTTATAACCATACAAAGCAGTATCGCCTATTTTTCTACCTTTGGCTGGGTGCCAAGTAGCATCAGTTTGGTCATCTACTTCATCGCCAGGGTCTACTAATTCTAATTCAGGCATTTCTAAATGAAGTTGTCGGTAGAGGTCAGCACGATTAGAAGCATATAAAAATGTATGTCCGGAGAGAAGTGATTGCTCATTAATATTTCTAATGATTGATTCAAAGTTGTCACCATATACATTTATTTCTCTCAATATGTTAGCATTATAAGCATCTATTGCTGCTTGATTATCAGACAAATTCTTTTGTATTATTGCATTACGAGCATCATTTAATTTTCCAAGTTCAATTGCTTGGTCATTTTCCATTAATGAATTCAAGTGGGCTACTTGACTAATTGACATTTCATAGTCGCGTGCTTGGTTTGCTAATGTTTGATAATAAGCGTCAGCTACTCTTTGGAAATCAGGATCTCGCATAGCAATTTCTACAAGTTTAGGATCCATATCACGATATGTAAATTGTGTATTATTAAATTCTAATAAGATTTGTGCTTGTGCTTCAGATGTTATGTAAGCTTCATAATTCCCTCTAAAAGTTGGGTCTAAAAGAGCATATTGAACTGTAACAGCATCCATTTCTTCAATTGTTTTACGCTCGTCGTGAAATGCATCGATTATTTTCTTTTGTGAATTTTCTATTAATGGATGAACTCGCTCTGATTGAGAATAATTTGTAGTTGCACTAACTTGTGCCGCACTTCTCCATGTGCCTCCAGAATATTCATCTAATGCTTTTACTTTAGGGTCATCAAAATTAAAAGGAGGTTGCGTTTCGCCACGAAGTTCTGCAATATACCAATTAATATAACTATTAAAAACATCACGGCGGTCTTTTTCGGCAGGTGATAATAGTGGTGCTAAAGGAGCCGGTCCAATTTGCGGTTCTTGAAATGCATTAAATGGGTCAAATGACGATTCTATTTGTCTTTGGAATGCTCTTTTTTGTTCTGGGTTTAATATGTCAAGTTGATCTTTTTGATAATCATTGAGTGTATCGTAAAGAGCATCGAAGTCATAATCGTATTCTGCGAGAGATAACATAAAATCAGCACGAGCATTATTGGTTGTATTTATTCTATCAATAGCATCTCGTCGGTCTTGTTCTGCTTTCTCTTGCTCGGCACGTACCGCCGCTTCTTCTTCATCTTGTTTTTTGCCTTCACTCAATTCTTCAAAAAATGAATATATACCAAAACCAACAATAAATAATTCACTTGCTATTAATGATAAATCGGCTGCTAAATTAACAGGACCGCCTTTTGCTGCCCACGCAACTAATTCTGCCGCCATTAAAGCATCTGTTGCTGCTAATGAACCTACAGCACGAGAATATGCGTGGGAGTGTCCAGCATCTTCTAATGATTTTGTAACATAAAATTGAGTAGTTGTAGCTATTGTTGCAAATACTACGGCTTCTAGAATTGCCGATGCTCCAGCAGCACCTGCGGAACTTATTGAACCTGCGATTTGTGCTCCCATTGCTGCTCGCGCTCCTTGTCTTATTACATAAGTTACTACTTTTGATACTAAATTGCCAACACCTAAAGCAACCATACTAGTTGCTAATGCTTGCCCATATTCATCAGTTCTATTTGTTGGCGGATGTGTAGAAAAATATTTAGTCATCGCATTTCCTGCTTCACTTCCAGCAAAGAACCCAGCAACCATACCTCCTCCTTCTGCTACTGCTGTGTGTCCAGCATTTAATAAAACTTGTCTTGTTGGAACTAATCTTGGAACACGAGCACCTAATTCAGTTAATGCACCACGTAAATTTTTAGCACTTGGATGAATTTCAAGATTTGGCGTATTGCGAAATTGTGCACTTACAAATCTCTCTAATGGATTAGTAGTTGTTTTTGGTTGTCCACCCATATTTAATTTTCCTTTTGCTCGCGAAGGTTTTTTACTTAGTCCGGCACTAACTTCTTCTGCTAAAGATGCCCGTTCGGCAGGTGTTCGTTCTGTGGTAGCGCCTTCTTGTGGTGTTGCCGTTCCTGATCCGGGTGCTGATGGGGGTGCTGATGGTGTTGGTGTTTGTGTTGGTGGTGCTACTCGTGATGTTTCTTCAAAAAATGCCCTTCGTTCCGCAAAAGATGCCCTTTCTTCTGGTGGTGCTGGTGTTGGTGTTGTCAATTCTGGTACTCCCATTCTTCGTCGCTGGGCTTCTGCTGCAGTAGAAGGTGCTGCTCTTGCCGACATTAGTTCTGGTGCCGCCGCTGCTCTTGCTTCTGGCGCTGGTGCTGCTGCTCTTGCTTCTGGTGCTGGTGCTGTTGCTCTTGTTGTTGTTGCTTCTCTTGGTGCTGTTGCTCTTGATTGAACTCTTCCTTGTGCTTCTGCTGTTAATGCTGTTTGTCGTGCTCGTTGTTGACCAGTTGCTTTAATATCAGTTTTCTTAGTTAATCTTCCTTTCTTTCCTTTAGGAACCGCCGTTCCTATATGCTCTTCTGGTGTAATTGTTTCTACTGGTCGTCGTGTTGTCGGGTCGTTTAATGCTTTGTCGTATTCAGTTTGTATTTTGCCAAATGCTTCTTCTGGTGTAAGTATTCTTTCTTTTGGTGTATCAATTGCTTCAGTTATTTTATTACCTGCTCTATCTGTTTCTCTAATTATTTCATCCATAATATGTTTTTGTTTTTCTATACCTTGCAATCCTGGAGGTGCTTCTGGTATTTCAAAACCAGCAGCTCTATGACCTTCAACCATTGTGTTAAAAATCTTATTAAATCTATCAACTGATGTTTCTGTTGCTACTGCTACTGGTCGTTCTACTGGTGCTGGTGTCAATGTTACTTCTTCTTCGGGTGGTGTTCTCAATCCACTTACTTCAAAAGGCTCTGGTGCTGGTCGTTCTACTGGTGCTGGTGCTGGTCGTTCTACTGGTGCTAGTCTTTCTGCTGGTCTTTCTACTGGTGGTGGTCGTTCTAAACCAGACAGACGTGCTTTTGAGCGTTCTAATGCTGCTTTTCCAGCAGTCAATTCTGCCCGATTTCGAGATTCACTATATTCTTTTGGTGTCATTGTACTTGTAAACTTGCCTGTCGTTTCTACAGGTCGTTGTGTTAATCGACTCAGTTCAACATCTGTACTTAAACCAGATTGTGCTCTTGCGCGTTCTACTACTGCTTTACCGGCGGCAGATATTGGTGATGGTTTTGCTGTTGGTTCTACTTGAACTTTTGGTTGTGCTGGTTTGCGTGAAGTTGCTTTCTGCAGTGCTGTTGTTCCTCGTTCCATTATTGTAGGTCCTCGTGTTTTTACTTCTACAGTTGAATCAAGTGCTGTTTGTAAACGTTGTTCGTGTGCTCCTAATGAAGTCATTTCAGTTTCTCGTGTTGGTTGCGCCGCTGTTATTCTATCATTTACTGGATTATTAGCAGTGGGAGTTTCTGGGGTTACTGTTTTGGGTATGTTACGACTACGTATTTCTTGTGCCTTCGAGGTTGTTAATTTTTCTGAAGCAGCAGCTCGTTGAACACCTGCTCTATGATATACTTCTAGTTTTGCTTCTTCAATAGCTAATTGACTTCTTAATTCTGTTTGTTCTGCAATAAGAGCGTTTCTTCGTTCTATAGGCATTTGCCTATCCATTAATTTTAAATCTATAGCATCAATTGAGTCTTTTAACATGTCATATTTAATCATTTCAGGAGTGCCAGCCCCTGATGATGGTCCTCCAATATTTACTCCTCTTTCTCTGGCAAATGCTCTAAACTCTTCATTAGTCATCTCTTGAATGCCGTGAATATCATTTATATCAAATAAAGCAGTTCTATCCATCATTGCTCTTTCTTCTGGTGTTAATCTAATAAGACTTTCGCTATAAGGAGCAGGTGCTGGTGCTGGTGCTGGTACTGGTTTTGGTGCTGGTGCTGGTCGTACTATAGAAGTACCCAAAGCAGCGCGCTCTTCAAGCGTCATTAAAGTTCCTCCCCGAGATTCAATTTCTCTTTCTAAAACTCTAATCTCACTTCTTAATTTATCTGTGCGTCCGCTGTTCGTCATTGGATTATCATCCGGACTCGCGTTCATTACGGGGTGCTCGCCCAACCACCAAGGGCGACCATGGGTGGGTTCTCCGTCGATGAGTCTCTGAAATTCGCCACCAATGCCATATTTTGTTGGTGGTGGAATTGGTCTTGCATTTTCTATATTAATTTGTATATACCTCTTTTCAAGCTCATTTTGTAAATATGCCATATTAGGTGCTCTTGGTGGTTTACGAATTGGTGGAGCAGGTTTAGTAATTGTTGATGCTTCAATTTTTCCAAGTGTTCCTTCCGAAGTTGTAAAAATAGTAGATAATCTATTAGCATCATTATCTAATGCTGTGAATAAAGACCAGTGTTTAGGGTCGCGTATAACGACGGACGCTGGGCGCTCGCCCACTTCCGTTGGTGCCTGTGCCCACCTATTTATTCCCTTTTCTGTTACACGTCCTTCGTAATTATTTGGAACAGATGCTCCACTTGATGGACGACTACGTGCTGATTGAAGGTCAGAAGTTGATGCGCTACTGCGTGCTGAATCAAAACTATTGCTACGCGATGATGAATCTGAATCACTGCTTACTGGTGCAAAACCTGTTGATGGTCTTCGTCTTGGGCGTGTCAACTCAACTCCACTTTGTCTGCTACTTAATGATGGGTCTCTTTGTGGTATACGTTGCATTCCTCTTCGTCGTCGTTGGTCTTCAAGTGCCGCAGCTAATGCCGCAGCAGCAGCAATAGAACCAATAGTAATTCCAGATATAGCACCTGGATCTAAAGTGGGTTTTACTGTTTGTGGGATTGCCTCTCTTGGAGTAAAGCCTCCACCTCCGCCGCCTGTGCCTCCTCCTCCTGTTTCGCCTCCTCCTCCTCCGCCTCCGCCTCCTGTTTCTCCTCCTCCTTCGTCTGTTGGTGTGCCATCTTCAAATATTGACCTCATTTTTCCTCCACCTGAACCTTGAAAATATATAATATTACGACTTGTATCATACATCTTCTTTTTAAACTTTAATCTTGGGTCATTTGGCATTTAATATATATAACATTTTATAAAAAATTAAACTTTTTATAAAATAGAAGTAGAGAGATTTATTCAGGAGTTGTTGTTACTAATGTCATACTTAAAATACCAGCATCCACATTACCAACATTAACTAACATAGATAAATAATTATTTTCGGTTAATGGATTTTCTGTTAAACCTGCTGGTTCAAATCCATCATAAGCATCAACATTTACACTTGAAATACCTGCTTCAAATCTTACTCGCAATGTTAATATTGCTTCTCTAGATGGTAATCTATCTGCTATTAAAACTTCTAATTGACCTGTATGAGGATGAGCAATTGTTATTTCATTAGTCAATGGATTTCCATCATAATATAATCGTGCGTATATGTCTATTTTATGACTTCCTGCTGATTTTTCATTAGTTATAGCTAATGTTCCATAAAAACCTGTAGCAGGTACTGCTGCTTTTTTCTCTATTTCTAATGATTGTAAATATTTTATTAAATTATGATCATTATGTTTTCTATCGTATCTATTTAATTGTTTATGTGTTAAACCAAGTCTTCTTTGTTGTTGTTCTAATTCTAATTTATAAGTGGCCTTCATTTATATAATACTTTTATAAAATAATTACATTAAGTTTCCTAATATATTTTTTTGGGTTAAATCATAATATCCAGCAATAGGCATAACTGGAAGATTTAAAGGGTGCTCTGGATCAAATGCTAAACCTAATGGTTGATTGCGAGCATAACCTTGTTGAGGATACATACCTGCTGTTCGTGATGCTTCAACACGAGAGAAACGTTGTGATGGATTAAAATCTAAATTAATTAATTGTTTTACACTATTGCGTGCTGATACTGTATCATTTAAATCTCTCGGAAAAGTTAAATTTTCTCCTAATCCTTCTAATGGATTACGAACATTGTTATTTCTAATATTTAATTCATTGGTTGCTTGTCTTGGAAAATATTCGCTATAATTGCCTTCCTGTGCGCCAAATGCTCCGTTTAATGTGGAATAATTCATTTATATATATAATCTTTTATAAAAAAATTACATTTATAATTTTAAAATGGAGAGATTAATTCAACTTATACAATGACCTCAATTGCACGGTTGGCAACACGTAGTTCCGAGGTAACCTCCGCAAAGATGAAGCAAGGAGTGCTAGTTGTTACATTTTCTGTGACTAAAGCACACTGAGCCGAAGTAGCGCGAGTGTCTAAACCAGACGAAAGACGCGAATAGTCCGACTCTGGTAGGCAGAAACGATAGCACTGGACGAAGTAATTATCGCGATATTGATCTAGCGACATAACACGAGTTTTATCATAAACATCAATCGAGTTCATTGTTAGCGCATACGCTTCAGGAACAGTTAATTTGTAGGCGGGGTAATTTGCCGAGTTAATCTGTAATTGATAGTTAGAAACGGTTTGTCCCGATAATAGTGGTTCAACAAAGTTAAATGCGCGGGCAACATATTTTTCTCTGCTTGTATCTAATGAACCACCTCGGTCATATTGCGGCACACCAACATCAACACCTGTTACTGCTCCTCCTGAAGTGGCCGCTGTGAAAGCACCTTGTAGTTTATAACCAGATACTGGAACAGGCGCAGAAACAGCACCGCCATTCGAATCACGCCAAGCAATCCATAGACGATCCCACGACGCACTATTTACATTGAAACGCGATGTAGACGAGTGCGACGACGAAAATGAGAAGTAATTCTTGAATGGAATAGATAAATAACCAACCTGCGAAACACGCTGGGCAACAACTTCATCTAATACAGACGAAGCCATTCCAAGCACTTCAACTTGCATTGTAATATTATCCATAGTGTAAGACGCGGTTCCAGCACCAACCGCACCAATGCCACCAGTAGTAGCAGTTGTCGCTAAAGCAAGAGGGGTTGAAACTGCAAAAACACATTGTGGAAGAACAACATTCTCAGCAAGAGTAATTTCAATAGTAATTTGGGGAAATAAACCAGTATCAATAATACCTGGTTCTGCTGTTCCAAGGAAACCTTCCCAATCCACAATTGCTAACTGATTAGCAAGCGAATCATAAGATTCGTGACGACCTTCAGCCGCTGGGTCAGCAGTGCTAAAAGCAGCTCCTGTGTGGTATGAATGCGAACGGCAAATTTCTGGATGAGTTAAAGTAGTGTCCGAGCATCTATCAGCACCTAACGATTTTTTAGCATGAACTAACACATTGTAGTTAGAGAAAGAGTTCTGAACTAAAACACCACCCATATAAATAGCCATACGATCAATAAACGAGCGAGTATCATTAGGAAGGCGAGCTTGTGCAACAGAACTAGTAGATGTGGTAGTAACATTGAACATCATACGGCACGATTTTAAATTTAAAAGGGTGTTAGATGGCAACTCAAAGCGAAGGATTTTATTTGCCGATTGAGCACCGCTGTTTTGTGGGAATATTTTGAAATGGGAAGTAGAGACACCCATCAAACGGGACATAAAGTAGGAAACATTGGGCGGAAGGCCAGTCGACATTTTTTTATATAATAATAAGATATAAAAAAATTTACATTTTAATTTAATTTAATTTTCAAATTATCTAAATCCAGTTGGACTTCCAAAACTTAAAACTCCACTTGAGCGACTTGGAAATTGTGGCATTGGTGGAGGTTCGCTTTGTAATTTATTTGGATTATACACTTTCACTATATCTATTCTAATTGTTGCTGTAAAATATAAATTGCCTTTTGTTGATTGTGTTTCTTTTTCAAAAGGAATTATATCACTTGTTGCTGTTGTTTCTAAACCTGCGGAAGTACCTAAACCAGAATTTTTTGCGCGACCAATAGGACGACTTTTGCTGTCTGTTAAAAATAAACCTATGCTATTTAATTTTCGTTGTTGAAGTGTTAAAAAGAACTCGCCAGATTGATTTCCGGCATAACTAAAACTTTCTGAAGTGCGAGCAATTTTTGCTAATATATTAGAACCAACAATATCATTATTATAGGTTGATTCATCACTTCCTAAAATAGAACTTTCAAGACCATTTTGTCCTAATGTGCATCGTAAGTAAACGTGTGGTTCTGTGACTAGTTGCATTGGAAAATAACCTTGAACTCTAATTGATTGTGCTGTTATGGTTACTTTAAAACTATTTTCTAATGTATTAATATTGTCCCCACGCTCTCCACCTAATACTAAATATAATTCACCATTAACCGATTGGCAACTGATTTTTAAATTCGTTATAGTGTGATTTGCAACAGCTCCAGATGATGCGGTTGTTTTAAATGAAATAGCTACATCTAATAGTTTTTTCTCTGGTTTGCCAGTTAATGTTGATGCAAATGTTGTTATTGGGAATGTGGATGCTGGTGTTAATAATGTATTAGCAAATCCAGTTGTTACTGTATTTAAATCAGATAAATTATTATTAGTAATAGCCAAAACTTCTAAACCTGCTGGAACACCAGATAATGATGCTAAAGCATCTCCTAAATTTTTGGCAAAATTAATTGCTATATCATCAGTATCATAATAATTACCACGAGTTACAAGTGTTTTTACTAGACCTGCCGACATAGCTGTTCCATTAACAGAGCAAATAATTGTTGCTTGGGAGTTTCGCGCATCAATATTATATTGATTATTTGGCATATGAAAATCAACTAATGAAAGTCTAATAACTTCGCCATCTTTACATTCAATAGTGTTGCCTTCAAATCCAAGTAATAGATCATCGCCTTTGCTTTGATTATCTCCTACAATAGAACTTCTTTCCGAATCAACAAAAAAATTAATGCTATTAACAATTTGTTGTCCTTCAAATCTAGAAGAGTCTGCCATTATATATAAAATAAATATTATATATAATAGTTTTAAATTAAATTATTCCACTTTTTCTTCAGTTGGAGGGGCATCTTTTACTTTATTTAATTCTTCTTGAAGATTGCTATAATCATATTTAAATGGGGTGCTTTCAATTTTTTGTTTAAGTTCTTCAATTTTAGATTGTGCTGTGTTTTTACATAAATCATAAACCATTTCGGCATAGTAAAGTGGGACTGTTGGATAAATTGTTTTCATTTTTTCAAGTGCTAACGCTTTTTCTGCTAAATCATCTTCATTGTATTTAAAAGGGTTTTCGCCTTTATGTCTAGGAATATCCTTAATGTCCATTTATATAATAGTAATATATTATTTCTAAATATTAATTACGCATTTTTATATGCGTTTTCGACGATCATTAATTGTTCTGGTGATTTTCTGTAGTGTTTATTTAATGCTTCTAAAATATCGCCATCGTGAAAATGGTAACGCTGTTTGCTTAAACCAGTTTTTAATTGTAATAAGTCGATTAATGCTTCAAATGTTTCATCAGAACCATTTGACATAGAACGTAATGTTCGTTCAATACGGTCAGAAACATTTGGAATTTTTTTATCAACAATTGGTTGATGTTGTTTTTTATTTTCAACTTCTTTAGCATAAGTATCTAAACCACCACGATAATCAATAGGGGTAATTAAACTTAAATTATTAATATCGTGTCTTCCTGTGCCTGTTGATTTAATATGCGAAATACCACGCAATGGTTTAATGCCGTGAAAGATTGTCTTGTCAAGAGATATTGTGTGAAGTGAGTGTGCTACGTTGATTGGTGGTCTGCGAAGTTCTGTGTGTTTCATTAATTGCATTTTATCACTCATAATTCCCTTTCGCATCATTTTATATATATATATTTTTATTTTATTTCATCTTTTTTATTTAATTCATCAACTATGATAAACTTATCGAAATTTACTCTAAACATGCTAGGATGATTTGGTTTTTTATGTAAGTCGATAAAGAGGAATGGATGGTCTCCTCCTGTTTCAATAGCATAATCATAAACTTGAATAAATTTGTCTTTACAAATCTCTCCACCACAAGAATCAGCAATATCATCTAACTCTTTATTGTCTTTTGTACGGAAAACAATTAATTGAGTACATTGATTTCTAATAACTCTATTAAGACCACCTGTTTGGCATTTGAAACTTTGGATTAAAAAAAAGAGAGAAACACCTATTGAACCGCCTTCTTGTAATTGTCCTAAATGTCTACTATATGTTGAAAGGGCGTTAATTTTTCTAGGGCGACTATAAATTAATGAACCAAGCATATCATCAAAAATAACTGCTATTCTTGGTTTGCGTCCATTCCATCTATGTTTTGGTATTACAAAATCATTTAATCCATAAGTATTAGTATCAAAAAATTTTAATAGCATATTATCATCTAATGAATTGCCTTTTTTAATATCACTCATTAATTTATTATATTCTTTCATTTCGTGTCTATATCTCTCTAAATCACGTGCTTCTTCATTTACAATTTCCTTTATTTTATCAACACAACTTAAATCATCAGGATCTTCAAAGGTATGTTCAATATTTAATCTACTCATTAACTCTTTATTTGAATTCATAGTAGGACTAACAGCAATAGTATAATCATAACCCATTTTCTCAATTAAATTAATTGCTGCTACACTTTTGCCTGCTGCACGCTTTCCTACTATAACAGTTACGCAATGCATCTTTGGCATATTAGGACTGGTCTCATATGCTCCGCTTGTTTCTTTTGGAGGCACGATTTGTAAGCCTTTTACACTTTGAGTAACTAGCATTATATATATTAATAATATTTTCTATAGTTTGTAAATCCAGCATTAACAAAATCATTCATATTATTATCTAATGGAAAGGTTGGCAATTGACGCTGTGCTTGTTGTTGAATGACAATATTTTCTCTTTGTCCTCGCACAGGCGAAGTTGGTGGTGCCGGTGTTGCTGCTGGTACTACTTTTGCTTTGCTATCATTTTTGCTTTTTCGTTTAACAAATATTACATGCTCGTGTGGATGGAACTCGTCTTCATCATCGCTAGACTGCTCTATTACAATTTTTGTTTTAATTGGTTTTTTGCTTTTAACTTTTTTAATAGGTGTTGGTATTGGTTCTTGTTCATCAAACTCATCATTGTCATTATATGCTGGTTGTCTAACTAACATTGGTGGTTGGACATCTACGCGCGGGCTGTATTCAGGTACATATTCTTGAGTAACTGGGTTATCAACTAATTCCGCCTTAATTATTTTATTTTCAATTTCTTTGGGTGGTGTTGGATTAAATGATGGTTCTTTTTTTGCGACACTTAAAGATTTTTTGACTGCTTCTTTCACTTGGCGTTCATTTTCTAATTTCTCTTCAAGTGCCGCCTCCGCTAGTTCTTTTTGCTCCGCTTTAATTGCTGCTCCTGC
>Ga0209088_10001467_pt1 | contig 15218 bp, 29 predicted proteins | sample S_140625_EF_Meta_FD_187324 | JGI IMG/M metagenome (GOLD analysis project Ga0209088, IMG submission 187324) | Freshwater microbial communities from Lake Simoncouche, Canada to study carbon cycling - S_140625_EF_MetaG (SPAdes) (version 2) | ecosystem: Environmental > Aquatic > Freshwater > Lake ... | reverse complement strand
TACGTCATCAAGCCGAACCCGATCACCGACGCCGTCCTCATCTCCTCGACGGTGCCCGAGACGGACTACCCAGCGTGGAGTGCCGCGTGGTCCTACGCCGTCGGGGACCGGGTCATCCGCGCGACGACACACAAGGTCTACGAGGCGATCGTTGCTGGCGTCCACGCGGGCCTGCCCGAGAACACCTCGGCACGCTGGGTTGCGGTCGGGTCCACGAACCGCTGGCGCATGCTGGACTCCGAGGTCGGGTCGGTGACCAGCGCCCCGGGCTCGCTGATGGTCGTGCTCTCCCCCGGCTACGCCACGGCGCTCGCGCTGCTCGAAATCGACGCACAGTCGATCGCCGTCGAGGTGCGCGACCCTACGTCGATCGTCACCTACACGACGACACGCTCGCTCGACCCGAGCGTACTGCTCGATTGGTATGACTACTTCTTCACCGACCCGGTGTCGCGCTCGGAGATAGTTTTCCCCGGCCTGTACATCGGCACGGGCTACACCGTCAGCGTCACGCTCACCGGCGCGACTGTGGAGTGCGGCGCACTCGTCATCGGCGAGGCCACTGACCTGGGTGCTACGGAGTATGGCGCGACGCTCGGCATCGTCGACTACTCGCGAAAGGAGACCGACGAATTCGGCGTAGTGACGATCACGCGGCGCAAGTACGCCAAGCGCCTCACCGCCAAACTCGCATTCGAGCGCGAGCGCACGAACCGAGTATTCCGTACGCTCGCCGCACTCCGCTCGACGCCGTGCGTCTACGTCACGTCGGACGCGCTGGATTATGAGTCGCTGACCGTCTTCGGGTTTTACAAGGATTTCCGAATCGACGTGGCCTACCCGACTCACCACTACTGCACTCTCGACATTGAGGGCTTAATCTAATGCCGATCCCGACCATCTCCGATCTCCCCGTCCCGCCGTCGCGCTCCGATGCGACGAACTTCGCCTCGCGGGCGGACGCGTTCCTCGGCGCGCTGCCGACGTTCCAATCCGAGATGAACGCGGCCGGCGCCGCGATCAACGCTGTCTTCTTCCAGCCGGTCTTCCGGAACGCGATCATCAACGGGGACTTCTCCGTGTGGCAGCGCGCTACGAGTCAGACGTCCAACGGGTATGGCTCGGATGACCGGTGGATCAACTCGCACGCCGGCTCGACGAAGACCGTCTCGCAACAGGCGTTCACCCTCGGGCAAACCGTCGTGCCGGGCGAGCCGCGCTTCTTCTCGCGGACGGTCGTCACGAGCGCCGCCGGCGCGGGTAACTTCGTCGTCAAGGAGCAGCGGATCGAGGGCGTCCGCCGCTTCGCGGGGCGCAATGTCCGCCTGTCCTTCTACGCGAAGGCGGACGCGAACCGGCCGATCGCCGTCGACTTCGTTCAGCGGTTCGGCTCTTTCGGCGGGTCCGCCGAGGTCATGGGCATCGGCGCGCAGAAGTTCAACCTCACGACGTCGTGGCAGCGGTTCACCGCGACCGTCGCGATTCCGTCTATCGCCGGCAAGACCATCGGCATCGGGAACGACGATCACGTCTCGATTACCGTGTGGTTCGACGCGGGCTCGGCGTATAACGCGCGAGCCGCGACGCTCGGGCAGCAATCGGGAACCTTCGATCTCGCGCTCGTTCAAGTCGAAGAGGGAACCGTCGACACGGCGTTCGAGGCGCCACCGCCGGGGGTGACTCTCGCGCTTTGCCAGCGGTACGGGCGAATACTGCCGGATCCGCCCCTTCGCGGCGCTTTCGCTTCGACGACGACGGTGTCGCGCATGGGCGTGAGTCTCGGTACTCCGATGCGCGCGGCCCCGGCCGCGACGATCATCGGTTTCCTCTCACTGTTCGACGGCTCAACCACCGGCACGATCACGGCGCTCGGCACGCAGTACAACACCCCGACGAGCCTCGAACTCGACGCGGTAGTCGCGACGGGCACGTTCACTGTCGGGCGCCCGGCCTTGGTCTTCAACAACGGCGGCGGCGGGCTATGGCTTTCCGCCGAACTGTGACTCGGCGCGCGTTGCCGATTCCCGCCGCCCGAGCTCACTGCGCCGCCGGCAATCCGAGCCGGCGCGGCTCGCACATCACCACGTGATTGTCGGTGCGCACACGCCCGGCGGATCACCGCGTGTATGGCAGACCTTCAAACCGGACTTACAGCATGACGACTGAACGGATGCGTGAATGACCAACGAAGAACGGGGGTTGAAATTTTCCCGAGAGGTCCGAATCGGTGAGCTTATCGCCGCACTGCTGGCGATCTCGGCGATGGCGACTGGATACATCGAGCTACGCCTGCGCCCGATCGAGCAGCAGATTGCATCGGTCGAGCGCTCGCGCGTGGCCGACCGTGACGCCTCGATCGAGTTCCGCCGCGAGCTGCGCGCGGATCTGCAGCGACTGGAAACCAAACTTGATCGGCTCATTGAGAGCCTTCCTCAACCTCGGAGGCCGCAATGACGGAACCCACCCCCCTCGGCGCGCGCATGCGCTGGATCTGGCTCGTGCTGGCGGCCTCGACTGCGGTGCTGGTGTGGCAGTACCCGGAGCAGGCCGGCGTGCTGCTCTCGAAGCTCAATCGCATCGCGCTGGGTGCTGCATTGGGCGTTGCGGTCGACCGCCTGGTGTTCCCGTACAGCCGGCCAAACTCGGTCGACGTCGAGGACTCGTGGATGTACCGGCGCGCGGCGCTCATGGTCGGCGGCATGCTTGCTGCGGCGCTCGCGCTGTGACGACCGACCCTCGCGATCCGGTGGCCGACTTGATCGCGATCGTCGAGCGCGGCGGCTTCATCCAGGGCCGGCAGCACCCGACGCTCGCCTCGCGTGTGCGCTGGCTGTTGGTCGGCGTGCTACTGGGCATCGCCTGCACGCTCTGGTGGGCTGGTGCGGCCGCGCAAGTCCCGCCGGCGGCCGAGGCCTACCGGCGGGATCTCGTGCGGGCCGCGCAGGCGGTTCACGGTCTCGACGCCCCGGTCGCCAGCCTCGGCGCACAGATCATGGTCGAGTCGGCATTCCGGCCCGATGCCGTGTCCTGGGCCGGCGCTCAGGGACTCGGGCAGGTCATGCCGGCCACTGCCGCCGGGATGGCCCGGCAGTACCCCGAGCTGCGCCCGGTGAACGCCTTCGACCCGCGCTGGTCGCTGCACGCGACGGCGCTGCTGATGCGCGACCTCACCCGCCAGTTCGCCCGGGTGGCGGCGAACGCATGTGAAGCGCGCTGCTACGCCGCCACAGCCTTCAATGGCGGACCGCGCTTGACCGAGCGGCGCATCGACGCCTCGCCGTCTCCGAGCCGGTGCTTCGGCGTCACCAGCCGCATCGCGCCGCCCGGCATTCGGCCGTCGGCGCAGGTCGAGAACGAACGCTATCCAGTTGCAGTGCTACTGCGCTGGGAACCTCGGTTCGTTGCAGCCGGCTGGGGCCGGGGCGTGTGTGGCTCCTATTCTTACTCCAACGGAGACGAACGATGATCTGGACCGCACTGCTCACCTCGCGATTCGCCTGGGGCGCGTTCGTCGCGCTTGTGCTCGGCGTGCCCGTCGCCGGCTGGGCCGGCTACCGCATTGGCCACGCCTACGGCTGGGACGAGGGCGTCGACTACGAGCGCGCCCGCTGGCAGGCCGAGCGCGAGCGGGTGCTGGCCCAGGCCGCCGCTCAGGCCGAAGTCCTGCGCGCCGAGGGCAGGGCGGTCGCCGCCGAGCTCGAGCGCGCCCGGGCCGACGTGCGTGTGCAGTACGTCGAGACGGTGCGTGTCGTGCGCGAGCGGGCCTCGGCGACCCGGGCGTGCCTGAGCCCCAACGTCACCGCATCCCTGAACAGGACGCCGATCCGTGAGACCGTCGAGCGCCCCGGCGAGCCGCCGCGCGCGGTCGAGCCGGCCACGGGGGGCACCTCCGAGCTGGCCGCCGCAGAGTGGATCGCAGGCGCCCAGGCCGCGCACGAGGCGTGCCGAGCGCAGGTCGGGGCACTCGCCGCCTGGGTACGCGCCGTGACCGGGAGCCGGCCGTGAGAGCCGCCTCGCTGCTCGCTCTGGCGCTGGTCGCCGGGTGCGCCACGCCTGGCCCGGTCGTCTGCCCACCGCCGCCGGCCGCGCCCGACGCGCTGCTCGCCGTGCCGCCGCCGCTGCCGCCGGTGCCGTCCGACCTTCCGCCGCACCGGCCCTGAGGACATATGCGGAATACTGCCACCCTGCAGCTGATCTCCGACCTGGCTGCGCTTGAGCGCGAGGCGATAGTGGCCGCGCTCCGGGCCAATGACGCCGAGGTCGAGCTGCTCGCCAGCGCGGCGAACGACTTCGCCAGGCGCGCGCGCGATGCGGCGCTCGTCGCCCATCGCGCGATCTGCGAGCAGCGGCTGCCCGCTGCGCTGAGTGCGTTGCAGCAGGTGGGTGCGCTCGCCGCGCAGGGCGATCGGCGCCTGACTGCCGCAATCGAGCGGCGCCATGCCGCACTGTCGATCGCCTCGGCCGTCATGACCGCGACGCCGATCGGCCGCACCCAGCACGCGCAGCGGCGGGTCGATCGCGAGCGCGCCAGGGAGGCGTCATGACCACGGCGCCGGAGATTCGCCGATGCACCGCCTGCCGCTACTCCGAGCCCCTGGCCGCGTCCGGGCGCCTGGTGTGCACCGACGTGGCGGTGAACATCCCGACCCCGAGCTACCTCGCCGGCTCGCACGGTACCGCCAGGTCCTGCATCGTCGAGCGTGGCGTGCGCCGCGGCGTGTGCGGCCCGGCCGGGCTGCGGTTCGTGCCGATCACTGCAGCAGGCCAGTGATGCGGATCCAAGTCGCCCGAGGCCCGCTCGCCTGGTGGCTGCGCCGCGCCGGGTACGCCGGCATCACGTTGCCGCCGCTCGGGATCTACCTGCTCGGCCACCGGATCGACGACGTGCGCCTGCGCCGCCACGAGGCCGCGCACTGGCAGCAGTACCGCCGGCTCGGCCTGGTGCGCTTCTACGTGCTGTACCTGTGGTGGCTGGCCCGGGTCGGGTATGAGCTTCACCCATTCGAGATCGAGGCCCGCCGCGCCGAGCGCGGCACGACCTGGCCGGGCCCCGACGATGCAGCGTGATCGCTGGGCGCTGGTTCCGGCGACGCACCCCGAGCGCCGTGCGCTGGTCGCCGCGTGGATCTGCCGCAAGTACCGGCTGATCGCCGAACAGGACGGCATGCCGACCGCTGCGCGGCGGCTGCGCAAGAGCGAAGGGGTGCCGCTCGAGATCGCGCTGCGCATCCTGGGCATCACGCCCACCCACCGAGTTCAGGCCCCGGCCGAACCGACCGGCACTACCGCCGGCCGCGCACGCTCTTTCGAGGCGATCCCCGGCTCAGCCGGAGGGGGACCCGGCCGCTTGTGAGAGCTTCATCCGCCGGCCGCAGGGTCGGCGGGTTTCTCCGGGCGCCGATGCCGCGCCGGCTTGCGAGGCGCCCGCACAGCGCCTCCGTAGGGTCTCAGACGTGCGCAGCGTCGTCCGGGTGGTCGGCGAGGCGCTGTAGGGCCACTATTTGGGCCGGCCGTCGGCCAGCAGCTCAAGCGCAACTTGCGCGCTGTACGGACAGACCGCGCGAGGCGGCGATGCCAGCCACCGCCGGACAGTCGTGTCCTCCACGCCGAGCCGGCGCGCGGCCTCCCGCTGCGAGATGCCGGCGCGCTTGATCAGATCCCGCAGGTACGCGGGGTCCGGGTTGTGGTGCTGGCGGGCGTCGACGTTCACGACCGACCCTCCGCTGCGGCGATGATCAGGGGCCAATCCCACGGGCCGCCGTGCTGGCGGACGTGCCGCACGCGGGCCTGCGTGATGCCGGCCGAGCTCGCGACCGCAGCGATGGTCACGCCGTGGCGGCGCATGAGGTGCCGCACGGTGGCGGCGGTGACTGGGCGGGTGTCGGTGGTCGTGGACTCGGTCATCTTGGTGTGCTCCGGTTGTCGCCCGCGCCGTGCTGGCTGGGCATGTAGGGCATATTGCCCTAGTTGGCCCGGCCCGTCAAGCGCCGATTGGCTCCATGCGTTGGCGGGCCGCAATCAACTGGCTGTGCCGGGTCATAGCTACCTCCATTCCTGCATCAGCGATACGCGGCGCGATACGATCGCCCCGAGAATCGCATAAATGCTGTACGTACGGCCCCTTGAGCTACGGGGGCAATGGGGTCCAGCATAGCACGGCACCCCTACGATTTAGGCATTCTGCCTCACCATGTACCATCCCGAATCACGGCGGCCGCGATACGTTTGATTCGCGGCCGGTGATACGGGAGATACGCGGTGGCGAGCATCATCGAGACGGCGGCCGGGACGTTCCGCGCACTGGTGCGTCGCAAGGGTAGCAAGACTCTGTGCCGGACCTTCGCCAAGCGCAAGGAGGCCGAGCGGTGGGCGCGCCAGGTCGAGGCCGACCTTGAGGCCGGCCGAGTGGTGCAGCGCGCGGGCGGGCCGACGGTGGGCGACGCGATCAAGGCCTACCGTGAGCTGCGCGAGACGGGCCGCCGCGACATAGCGCCAGGCTCGAACGAGCACTACATGCTTGAGCACCTTGACCGCGACTTCGGCGACACGCCGGTGGCCGGGCTGACCCCGCAGAGAATCGCGGCTTTCTGCAAGCGGCGCGCCGAGGATGGCGCGGGGCCGTACACCGTCAACATGGAGGTCTCCAAGCTCGGGACCGCGCTCAAGTACGCCTCGATCAGCCTGCACGGCCAGTGGGGCGATCCAGTCGGCGCATCTCGACCGCTGCTCGAGCACCTGGGGCTGATCGGTCCGGGCCAGTCGCGCGACCGCCGGCCGACGCCCGAGGAGCTGGAGAAGATCCGCGACAAGGCGGCGCCGCTGCTGCGCGACATCATCGACGTCGCCGTCGCAACCTGCATGCGCCGGGGCGAGATCGCCCGCGTGCTGTGGTCTGACTTGGACCGCGAAAAGCGGATCCTGCTGATCCGGGACCGCAAGCATCCGCGGCAGAAGGTCGGCAACCACGAACGCGTCCCGCTGCTAGGCGACGCGCTGCCGACCATCGAGCGCCAGGCCAAGGACGACGACCGCATCTTCCCGGTTTCGCCCGAGTGGATCAGCGACTCGTTCTCGCTGGCCTGCAAGATCTGCGAGATCGAGAACCTGCACTTCCACGATCTTAGGCATCACGGGATCTCGCTGCTGTTCGAGGCGGGCTACCCCATCGAACAAGTGGCGCTCGTCAGTGGGCATCGGTCGTGGAGCCAGCTTCGGCGGTATACGAACCTGAAGCCCGAGATGCTCCACGACCGCGCATCAGGTCGAGATAGCCCGCCATGTCTCTGACGTCGGCGTAACGCTTGCCGCCGTCGAGGTACGTCACAAGGTCGATCTCGCCGCGGTAGATGCGGTTGTGCAGCGTGCCCTTGGACATGCCGAGCACCTCGGCGATCTCGTCCATGCCAAGGCGCGGGCCGAATCGTTCCAGCAGGTAGGCAGTGGTAAGGAAGCTCATCGGGTACTCCGGTGAAATGTGCGGCCCGGCAGCAGCGTGAGGTCGGCCGGCGTGAGAATCATGGTCAGAACAGCTCCGTCTGCGGCTCGGTCGCGCGCGCCTTCGCGGCCTTCTCGCCGCGCCGCCGCCGGTCGAAGTCGCGGGTCTCTGCGGCGATCCGCTCGCGGTGCGCGCGCTGGCGGGCGTCGAGCATTGCCCGGACTCCCGGCATTGCGAGCCGCCGGTGAGCGGGGAGCCCGCCGAAGAACGGCGCGCAGGTGGCCGGCCGTCTGTAGCCCGACTGCGCCCAGTACGGTGCCATGCTGCGCCAGTACGCCATGACCCGTGCGCGCTCGGCGAGGATGTCGACGGGCTGCTGCAGGCACCGGGCGCGGCGCTGCTCGCGGACGGCGAGGGCTTCGGCGGTCTGGTCGTGGTGCATCACGGCTTGCGCGCCTCCTGCTCTGCGGGCTCAGTCATGCACCGCAGGCCGAACACTGGCGCCGGGTTGATGCGCTCCCACTCGGCCTTGTACTCGTCGAGGAGCTTGCACGCCGCGTCCCAGTGCCCATGCTGATCCACAATCACGCATTCGAGCGCGAATGCCAGTCGGCTGGCGTAGTGCGAGTCGATCTCTCGCGCTCGCTTGCAGGTCATCGCGCAGCCATGCGGGCAGTCAGCGCCGCACAGCGGGTACATCGCGTTGAACATGCTCATCGCCCGCCCCCGATCTGCTCGATCTGCGCGCGCAGTGCCAGAACCTCACGCTCGGCGTCGTGCGCCCGGCGCTGATATTCCTCGCACTTGAGCAGTAGCCAGTCCACGGACGATGCTGGCACAGTCGGCTCCGCGCTCGGTGCGGGCGGGGCGGCTGGAGCGGGGTGTGCTGCGCGCAACTGATACAGGTCGTCCAGCTCCTCGATCAGAGACCGGTACTCGCTGGCCCGCAGATAGTTGTCGCCCGAGATGCAGTTCTCTAGCGACTCGCGCCACGGGTTGTAGAACTCCACCGACTCGCCCGGCTCGGCGCTTGGTGCGGGCGGGGCGGCTGCGATCATGGCGCGGTACAGCCCGCCCCATCCTGGCTCGTCTTCGTGCGCGTTATGATGCTCGACAGCCGCGTGCAGCATGTCTAGCGTCGGCTCGACCGGAACCAGCTTCCACTCGCTCATAGCGTCTGCTCCTTCTCGTCGGGTGCGGGCTTGCTGATCGACTGCTCGGCCATCTGCAGCTCGGCACATATCTCGCGCAAGCGGACGACCTGGGCGTATGAGGCAGCGCGCCATGTGGCACGCCACGCTTCGGCACTCGCTGCGGCACTCGCCGCGTGCCTCGGATCGGACGAGGCCTTGTCGCTTGCCGCGTACCTCGCTGCGGCACTCGCTGAGGCACTCGCCGCGTACATCGCAGCACCCCCGGCACGGGAACCCGTGGCAGCCTTGACCGGGCCCCACGCAGCAGCGCTCGCGGCGGCCAGCTCCGCGTCCGTGGCCGCCCCGTGTGCGTGACGCTCAGCGACCTCGAGCACCGCAGCGGTGCTCGGGTCAGCCATCAGGCGTCCAACCTGCCGGACGCACCAGACGGCATACAGCCGAATCTCGCGGTCGCAGCCGTCGACCGCACGCAGACACCAGAGCGCGGCCTCGAGCCCGTTGAACTCGAGGATCATCGCAATCGACAGCGGCTCGTCGTCTGGTCGGCACTTGCCGAGATTCCGCAGCAATCTGGTCCAGCCGTCAGCACACGGACCGTGCGCGCGGATCTTGTTGAGAGTAGTCAGCATCCTGATGCCCTCCTTGGCGCGTTGCCGTAGGCCGCCGGGGCAGCCGCGTGATGCAGCTCGCGCAGCAGCACCGCGAGCGAATCGCGTTCGGCGCGGGCGGCGTCGCGCTCGGCGAGCCAGCGCAAGGCCTGGGTGGCGTCGGCTCCCGCCGGCTGGCGCCGCGCCGCTGCCAGCATCTCGGCCGCTTCGGCGCGATCGTAGATCGCGTGACTCCACGCCGATGCGGATACGCGCGGGTCTGTCACCAGCGCGCGGGCTTCGTTGCCGGGCTCGATGTCGCGATACACCACGGTCAGGAAGCTCGGCTGGTCGTTGTCGTCCGTCATGCTCACCCCGCGATCCGGTGCTGCCGGATGCCGGTGATGCCGGCCGGCAAGGTGGGCTGCGTGCTCTCGCCGCCCAGGAACCTCGGCGCGGTCGCGCCCTTGACCAGGCGCGCGGCCTCGACCTCGACCTTCGCGCTGTTGATGATCGTCTGCGAGACGTCGCTGATCGCGCGCGCCGTCTCGATCGTGACGGTGCCCGCGCGCAGGCCCTCGATAGCGGCGAACAGGTGTGCTCGCAGGTCGTCCACGTTGTGGCTCATGCCTTGCTCCGGTCATTCAGCGCGCGGGTCAGGACGCCGCGCAGTTGTGAGATGGCCTGCAGCTCGGGCGGCAGGCGGTTTCGGTCCATCAGCTCGCGCTGCGAGATCAGCTCGAGCGCGTCCACGGTGAGCAGATCCGGGTCGGTGGTGCGCCGGCCCGTCCGGAACGTCACGACGTGCCCCGGCGGAATCGGGCCGTGCGCCTCGATCCACACGAGGCGGTGCACAAACTGCCAGTCATGCGGGGGGTAGCCGGTCTCCGTGACCTTGCGCTGCAGGTAGCCGCCGGCGTTGATGCGCAGCGCGCCGAGCGGCTTGTAGTTCGCCGGGCGCTGGCCCGGCTTGAACGCGGTTGCAGCCCCGTGGCCCGGGAGCTTTCGGCCCTTCGTCCACGGTACGTGCCCGGGCTGGAACCGCATGCCCATGCCCTTCCGGCCATCGGTGCGTGCGCACTCGGGGCCATTGAGCCAGGCGGGATCCTTGAGCAGGCCGAGCCGCGCTGCGAGCTTGTCGACCTGGTGGCGCTCTACGCCCATCCGGGCCGCGAGATCCGCGGTCCTCGTGACCGGGAACGCCCGGCGGACCTCCTCGATCTCGGCGTCGGTCGGGCGCCACTTCGGGCGGTTGATGCCGCGGCTCTTGGTCACGAGGCCTCGACCTCCATCAGCTCTCCCGACCGCGCCGGCTGCCACTGCACCCGATCGACAGCCCGCAGCGCGTCGAGTAGCTCGACCCTCGGGTGCATCAGCTGGATCTCGTCGACGAGGACGAGCGCGACACCGAGCGCCGTGAACTCGGGGCCGCTCGCGCCCCACTGGCCGAGCCGCGCATGCCGGGCGTGGATCTCGTGCAGCGCGCGCGCGGCGGTCTCCATCGCCGCGACGGCCTCGGGGTGGTGCCGGTGTGCGAGCACTGAGCCCCAATTGACGCGGGTCGTGAGCGTGCGCCATGCGTGGTCGTCGGCGGTACCGGCCCGGAACCGCTCGAGGTCCAGGTGCGGCACGAGCTGCAGCTGCACCTCCTCGGCGGCCGAGTGCCGGATCACCGGCGGGATCCGAAGCGCGCGCGGGCGGTAGGGCTTGCGGGGGCGGGCGGAGCGCGGCATGGTCAGGCCGCGCTCCTGATGTCCAGCTCGTGGTTGGTCGGCTCGATCCGCACGTGCACGTCGTCGGCCAGGTACTCGGCGAGTCGCGCCACCTCATCGGCGCTCGGCGCGAACGAGGCCACGAACGTGATCTCGGCCTGGTAGCTGTCTCGCGGCGTGATCGCGAACTTCTTGAGCCGGACCCCACCGAACACCGAGCCGAGCGCGTCGATGCGGTAGTCCTCGAGCACATGCGTGAACGTGACCGGGCCCATCACCGCGCTTCGAGCGGCGCCGCCCGGCAGGAACAGCGCGGCGAGCAGCGTCGGGTCCGCGAACTGGAGCACGGTCGTCGCGTCGGTCACGATCTGGAGCTTGACGTCGACCTCGAGTGAGCGCGGTTCCTCGTCGCCCACTTTACGCGTGCTCAGGTGCTCGATCGATGCGTCGCCGCGGTAGTGGAAATGCCCATCTGGGCCGGGGTCGCCAGTCAGGTCGCTGATTACCGAGATCAGGTGGTCGATTCTGTCGCGCATCGCGTCCGCGATCGTTTCCATCTGAGTCCTTCCCGTCGTGGTGGTTGTAGGTGCCGGCGTCTCACCGGTCGGGCCGTCTGCACGGCTGCACCGCGTCACGCGGGGGGAGGAGACAACTAGGGTCCCGCGCCGCGGCTGGCCCCGTTGCGCACGGTGGCCTGGCGTTCGCACTCGGGTCAGGCGGCGCGGGCCCGCATGGTCTGGGTCTCTGACACTTCAACGCCCGGCAGCACGCAGGCGGTGCCGAGGCCGCGCACGTAGGCGCGCAGCTTCACCTCGTCGGCGCAGACGAGGGCCAGCAGCTCGGGGTGCTCGGCGATGTGGCACACCAGCTTGTGCAAGTCCGTGACCTTGAACGTGATCGTGGTCGTGGTGCTCACGCCCTTGACGCGCGGCGGCTCGACGGCAGCTGGCGCAGCGACGACGAGCTGCGCGGTAGTGGCGGCGACCGTAGCCTCGGCCTGGGCGCGCTCGGCGGCAGCCTGCGCAACCTCCGCAGCCTGCGCGTCGCCTGCGGCCTTGGCGGCAGCAGCGGCGGCGGCCTGCGCCTCGGCAACTCGCTGGCGTTCCGCCGCTTCGGCGGCCAGCCGCGCCCGCTCGGCTGCGGCGACGGCCTCGGCGGCGCGGCGCTGCTCGTCGGCGATGCGCTTCTGTTCCTGGTCGTACGCGAGCATCTTGCCCTTGAGCACGCGCTCGCCCTCGGCCAGCAGTTCGCCGGGCCCGCGGAACAGGTCGTTGATCCGGCGCAGCACCTCGTTCAGGGGCTTCGTTATGCCGGTTCGCTGCGCCTCGATCGCGGCGGAGCGGGCCTTGATCGCGCGCAGCTCGTCGGCCGCTAGGCCGTAGTCCTCGGCGGTATCGATTCGGAATTCGCGGATGAACGCGAGCGCGGTCTCGGCGCGTGAGGTCATGGCCCCGGCGTCGGGCAGGGCGAGGGAAGCGATCGGCGCAAGGATCGGGTCGGCGGCGGCTTGGGTCATGCGTGCTTCTCCAGGTGGCGGTGAACGGCGAGGCAGCCGAGGAACGTCGGCCAGTCGTTGGGGTCCGTGAGCGGGTCGAGGCGGTACGTGCCGTCGGGGCGCAGGCGTAACGCAGCGCGGCGAGTCACGGCCGGATCGGCCAAGGCGTGCAGGTAGGCGGCTGTCTGCGGGCCGGCGCTCGTCGGCGTGGTGATGCATGTCTTGAGGTCGACGAGGACCCGCGCGCCATCGAGCAGCAGCACCCGGTCGAGCGTGCCGGCGTAGCGGTGCGCGCGCGAGTAGACCTGCTGCTCGCTCGCGAGCACTTCGGCCCACGAGTCAAGGCGGAAGCGCCGGTAGGCCGCAAGGTACGGCGCCACGTCGTCCTGCACGCTGGCCTCGTCGAGGTCGTCTTGGTCGTCCAGCTCGCACGCAAGGTGCACGCGCGTTCCGAGGTCGGCCTTCGCCGCCAGCACGGCGGGCGGGATCCGGCTGAAGTCCACGAGCGGCCGTAGCACCTGCGTGACGCCGGGCACCACGCCGAGGGCGTCGCGGTACGTGTGGCTAGGAGCGTCGAAGGCCAGCACGATCAGGCAGCCGCGAGCAGCTCGGCCTTGAGCGTCGAGAACTGCTCGAGCGAAATCAGCTCGAGCGCGTCGACCTCGAACCGGTTGCAGATCGTCAGCTCGCCGATGCCTGCAGCTTTCAACTTGTTCCGCAGGTAGGCAACCTGGCCGCCGGTGAGCACGCCCGGCGTGGAGGCTGGCGGCGGGGCCGAGCGGACCGGCTCGGCGACGACGGCCTCGGAGCTGACGATCTCGCCGGTGTCGCCGTCGATCAAAGTCTCCGTCGCCGCCGCGGTTGTGACCTCGGTCGGGATGGACGGAATCTCGCTGCGCCGCCGCGGCCCAGAAGGCTTGACCACCTCGGCGTCGCCCATGAACCGCTCGGGCATCGCCTCGATGTCCTCCAGCTCGTCCTTTGTGCGGATGCCGAGGATCGCGCCCGGCGCGTACTGGCGCGCCCAGTACTTCACCTGCAGGTAGCCGAGCTGCTGCGCGGGGTTCGTCTGCCAGAGCGGCGAGTTGCGAGTCTTGATGTCGCCGTTCCGCACCCACTGCGTCCAGCGCGGCTCGGTCTCGCCAGCCAGGATCATGCCGACGCGGCACTCAAGGTCCAAGGCCTTGCCCTGGTACTCGTAGAACGGGGCGCCCTCGATCGCGCCCGTCGACTGCAGCACGGCGAGGATCAACTGCGCCTCGTAGCCGAGCGCACCGTTCACGAGGTGCGTTTTCTGCGCGACCGCGAACGGGTCCATGTTCCAGCGCGCGGCCTGCATCGTGATCGCGAGGCAGTCGGCTTTCTTGCCGCGCAGGTGCTGCGGGACGGTGACGGCGGCGCTGGCCATCAGGTCAGCGAACACCATCAGCGCGTTCATCCGCGCCGGGTCGGAAAGCATGCCCAGCGTGCTGAACTGCTCGAGCGGTTGCGCGGCAGTGGTGGCGAGTTCGTTCATGTAGATCCTGGTGGTCTCGTTGGCTGGGTAGGGGTCAGGTGCCGAGCCTGTCGCGCTTTCGCGAGGCGGCCAGCCGCTCCTCAAGGATCGGCCGCAGCGCGTAGTGCAGCGCGGCGCGCAGCTCGTCGTCGAGTTCGATCTCGCCGTAGCTGCTCGCTATGGTGTGGGCGGTTGGGATTTGCTTGAACAGCGCGTAGGACATCTCGACTTCGGTCATCGCGCACCCCCAAAAATGGCCAGCACGACGATCGAGACGACCGTAAACACGACCGCGAACAGGATCAGGTCCGCAACGGTGGTGCGCGGCTCATTGAGGTCTGCCCAGCTCTGAGAGTGGCGCGGCGTGCGCCCCATCGCGGTCTGGTAGTCCTCGCACTGCAGGCCAGTGCGGCGGCGCATCGACAGCGCCCGGCGATTGCGGAGTGCCGTCATGGACTACTCCGCTTCGTTGATGATGACGACAGCGGTGAACCCGCCATCAGACGTCGGCAGAGCTACCGGCTGCATCGGCTGGCGCAGCCACGCGTCAGCGGATTGCCAGATCGAACTCGCCTCGCGCTGCACGCTGAGCCAGCGCTCGCCAGTCACCGTGATGACCTGCCTACCTCGCCCGACCGTGCGCCGGGCGACCGTCACCGCGCCGGTACCGGCGACGCCGAAGTGCTGTGTCTGCTGCATGTTGTCCTCCAGGCCGCGGGGTGTGCGGCGTGGAGGGATTAAACGCGACGTTTACTCAAATGTCAACAGGACGTTTACACGGCGGTAGCCTCGTGGCACGACCCGACAGCCGGTTACGCCGGCCGTGTCTCGCGGCTGCTACGGAGAGGGGGGCAATCTGCCCCACCCCCGACGGCAGTCGCCAGTGCGGCACCCAGCCCGGGAGCCTTCACTTGGGGCTTGCCTCTCTGTTAGCAAACTGCTAACATATGCTCCATGTACTCGATCGAGACCAGCAAGGAGGCGGCGAAGGCCCTGGGGCGGATGCCGCGTGACCTGCGCACGCTGGTGCTCGCCAAGGTCCAGGCCGTCGCGGCCGATCCGCACGGCGCCCATGCCAACGTGAAGCGGCTGCAAGGCCGGCCCGAGTTTCGGCTGCGGGTCCACGATTGGCGCGTGCTTTACCGGCTGGTCGACGACCGGCTCGTCCTGTTGGTTGTGAAGGTCGGCCCACGTGGAGAGGTGTACGAATGAGCAAGGTCCAAGTGATCGAGAAGGACGGCGTGCCCGCGTTCGTGGTCCTACCGATCGAGTTGTGGGAGCGCGTGCGCGAGTCGGTTGAGGACGCCGAGGACATCGCCGAGCTCGAGCGATTCGACCGT
>Ga0209088_10001466_pt1 | contig 15222 bp, 11 predicted proteins | sample S_140625_EF_Meta_FD_187324 | JGI IMG/M metagenome (GOLD analysis project Ga0209088, IMG submission 187324) | Freshwater microbial communities from Lake Simoncouche, Canada to study carbon cycling - S_140625_EF_MetaG (SPAdes) (version 2) | ecosystem: Environmental > Aquatic > Freshwater > Lake ... | reverse complement strand
CGTTCGAGATGAGGTAGTCACCGAGCATCACCGCCACCTCGTTGCCGCGCAGGTGGTTCACGGTGTGGCCCTTGCGGCGCACCTCGGCCTCGTCGAGCACGTCGTCGTGCACGAGCGTGGCCATGTGGATCATCTCGCAGGTGGCGGCCACGATCACGTGCCGCTCGCCCACCGGGCCGAACGCCTGGCCGCACAGGAACACCATGGTGGGCCGCAGCATCTTGCCGCGGTAGCGCTCCACGTGGCGGCACAGCGTGTTGACGGGCGGCAGGTCGCTCGCGAGCTGGCGCTCGAAGGCCTTGCCCACTTCCGCCAGGAGCGGCGCGAGCTGGGAGAGTCCCAGGCCTTCGGAGCCGGTCGAGATCACCGCGGCTTCTCCGCCGACAGGTAGGCGATCCAGCCTGCGCAGGCCTCGCCCACCGTCTTCTTGCGGTAGATGCCGTTGCCTTCGCCGGTCTTCTTGACGGTGCCTTCCCAGTAGACGGCCGGACGCACGAAGCCCGCATCCTCCAGCGCTTCCTGGATCTCGGCCAGCGTCCAAAGGCGCCAGTCGTAGGTGAATGCCTTGCGGATCTCGGTGCCGTCGGGGAACCGGAAGTGGATGTGGTTCAGGACGTCGCCGTTGACCGGGTTGTACTTCTCGGTGTCCCAGATGTAGGTGAAGCCGTCCAGGTCGCGCTCCTCCTTCGTGACGGAGAAGCTCTCGTAGCCGCCGTACGAATCCAGCACGAACACGCCGCCCGGCTTGAGGTTCGAGAACGCGGCCTTGAAGTACTTCACCAGCTCGGCGCGCTTCTTGAAGATGAAGTAGCTGAAGTTGAGCGCCACCAGCACGTCGGCCGGCTCGGTGCGCGTGCTCAGCACGTTGCCCTTCACGTACTTCATGCGGCCGCGCTGCTCGGCGGAGAGCTTGTCCCAGTGGCGCTTCCTGCCCCACGCCATGGTCTTGGCGCAGAGGTCGATGCCGACGGCGCGGTTGCCCTTGCGGTGCTTGACCCACTCGCAGCTCGCGAAGCCGGTGCCGCAGAAGTCCTCGCGCACCACCACCGGCAGGCGGCCGTTGCGCTCGCGGAAGGCGCGCTCGATGAACGCGATCTCCGCGGAAGGCTCCTGCACCGAGCCCTCGTAGAGCTCGTGGCGATCGCTGGTGCGGGCGGTGCGCCAGCCGGAACGGGCGGGCTTCTTCTTGGTCTTGCGACGGGTGTTGGCAGTGGGCATTTGAGGGGCGGAATCGTAGCCGCCACGGCTCAGCGGCGCGGCGCGCCGTCGTTCGTCCGGTACCACTGCGAGGCCGACTGCGAGAGCATGGCAGGCGCCACCCCGAAGTCCTCGCCAAGGGCCTTCTGCCACGGTGCCCCGCCCTTCACCGACTTGACCCACGTGCCGAACTTCTGCGGTCGGTCGGCAATCATCAGGTCCACCAGCAGGTAGCCCACCGAGTACCCGATGGCGTTGTCGCCGGGCCAGGTGCCTTCCTTGCCGCTCATGGCCATGATCTTGCCGGCATCGCCGCCCTGGCGGAAGAACGCGAGCCCCTGCGGGCGCCGGCTGGCATCCACCTTGGAGCGCGGCACGCAGGTGCGCGCCACCCACTCCGCAAAGCCCTCGTTGGCCCAGTCCGGCATCTGCACCGGCGTGGCATAGCGGTAGACGATGCCGTGGGTGGTCTCGTGCACCAGGGTGCTGGCGAACTCCAGCTCGTCGTTGCCGCGGTAGATGTTGATGTAGACCTGCGGGCCCTTCATGTGGCAGACGCCGCGCAGGTTCGGCGGCGCCTTGTGGTTGAAGATGGCAGCCTCCGCCAGCCGGAACGTGTCCTGCTTCTGGAACGCCAGGATCACCGCCTTGCCCCAGAACAGGTTGACGCCCTTGGGAACGGCCAGCACGTCGGCCACGCGGGCATACATGGAATCAAGCTCGCGGCCCCAGCGCTGGAGCTCTGCGCGCGGCAGGTCGCCGTACAGGAGGAACATGTCCGTCTCCACGCTTTCCGCGGTCACGCCCGCCACCTGCATGGCGGCCACCGCCTCCTGGCGCATCCGGTCGATCGCCTGCGCGCGCTCCGCGTCCGTGAGCACGGGCCATGGCTTCGCGGTGGCGTCGTCGGGAAGTACGTCATCCTGCAGGCGCTTCTCGCGGTCCATGCGCTCGCGCTCCTCGCGCGCGGCGAACGCGGCCTTGCCGCGGGTGCGCGCGGCGTCGATCGCAGCCGGCGCGGCACCCAGGCGCTTGGCCTGGCCGAATGCATCGTCGGCGAACTGCGTGCCGCCCTTCGCGCCGGTGAGCAGCTCCCCGAGGTTCACCCAGAGTGGAGCGCTCTTGCGATCCATCACCTGCATGTAGATGCGGCGCAGGTCGGCCGCCACCAGGTCGCTCCATCCGTACTCGCCGAAACTCCCCACGAACCGATCGGTGGTCCAGGAGGTGATCTTCCCTGCGAACGCGGCCCCGGTGACCAGGCGGCCACGAACCTCCACCGCTCGCTCCAGCGTGCCCTGCGCATGCGCATGCCAGCACAGGCACGCTGCCATCATGGCAGCGACGAGGAGCGGGAATCGTGGAGCGGCACCCATGGACGGAAAGCGTAGCCGCCCCCAACGCCGCGCACGACGCAAACCAACGCATGGAAGGGTCTTACGCGCTTCGCCCTCGATTCCGAACCCAGAATTGAGCATCCACAATTACCCGAATCCTGCCTGAAGACGTCAATCTCACCCCCCTTCATGCCGATGCCATTCCCGCTGGCCACGGATTGGCAAGCCGTTTGCACCCTGTATCCGCACGAACCCACGGATCAATTCCTAGCATTGACCGCTCACGGTTCGTACGGTTGGAATGAAGCAGGTCCGGAGAACCCGGACCAACCCCGAAGGAGGCTGGAATGTTCGAACGACTCACTGACCGCGCCCGCAAGGTCATGGCCCTGGCAAACCAGGAAGCCCAGCGTTTCAACCACGAGTACATCGGCACGGAGCACATCCTGCTCGGCCTCGTGAAGGAGGGCTCCGGCGTCGGCGCCAACGTCCTCAAGAACCTGGACATCGACCTCCGCAAGGTTCGCCTCGAGGTGGAGAAGCTCGTCAAGAGCGGCCCCGAGATGGTGACCATGGGCAAGCTCCCGCAGACGCCCCGCGCCAAGAAGGTCATCGAGTACGCGATCGAGGAAGCGCGCAACCTGAACCACAACTACGTGGGCACCGAGCACCTCCTGCTCGGCCTGCTGCGCGAGCACGACGGCGTGGCCGCGCAGGTGCTCATGAACCTGGGCCTCAAGCTCGAGGAAGTCCGTGAGGAAGTCCTCAACCTCCTCGGCGCCGGCAGCGACCAGGAGCGCGACGAGTCCCCGCAGCAGCCCGCCGAGCCGCAGTCCCAGGAGCCCGGCCCCGTCGAGGGCGGCACCACGGCCCGCCGCGGCAAGAGCAAGACCCCGGCCCTCGACAGCTTCGGCCGCGACCTCACCGAACTCGCCAAGAGCGGCGAGCTCGACCCGGTGATCGGCCGCGAGCACGAGATCGAGCGCCTCATCCAGATCCTGAGCCGCCGCACCAAGAACAACCCCGTCCTCCTGGGCGAGGCCGGCGTCGGCAAGACCGCCATCGTGGAAGGCCTGGCACAGCGCATCCTGGCGCAGGAAGTCCCCGACCTCCTGTTCGACAAGCGCCTGGTGGTGCTTGACCTTGCCAGCATGGTGGCAGGCACCAAGTACCGCGGCCAGTTCGAGGAGCGCATCAAGGCGGTGATGAACGAGGTGCGTCGCGCCAAGAACATCATCCTCTTCATCGACGAGCTGCACACGCTCGTGGGCGCCGGCGGCGCCGAGGGCGCGATCGACGCGTCCAACGTGCTCAAGCCCGCCCTCGCCCGCGGCGAGATCCAGTGCGTCGGCGCCACCACCTTCGACGAGTACCGCAAGTACATCGAGAAGGATGCCGCGCTCGAGCGTCGCTTCCAGTCCATCCCCGTCGAGCCGCCGAACGCCGAGCAGAGCTTCCTGATCCTGCAGGGCCTGCGCGAGCGCTACGAGAAGCACCACAAGGTGCGCATCACCGACGGTGCCCTCAAGGCTGCCGTCGACCTCTCGGGCCGGTACATCACCGGCCGCGTGCAGCCGGACAAGTCGATCGACGTGATCGACGAGGCCGGTGCGCGGTTGCGCCTCAAGTCCATGACCAAGCCGCCGGATCTGGCGGACATGGAGGCCCGCATCGAGCGTCTCTCCATCGAGAAGGACGAGTCGGTCAAGAACGCCGACTACGAGAAGGCCGCGGAGCTCCGCGACCAGGCCGAGAAGCTCCGCAAGGAGAAGGAGCGCATGCAGCAGACCTGGCGCGACCGCATGAACGAGGTCGATGCCGTGGTCGACGAGAACGTCATCGCCGAGGTCGTCAGCAAGATGACCGGCGTGCCGCTCACCCGCCTCGAGAAGGCGGAAAGCGCGCGTCTCCTCCAGCTGGAGGCCGAGCTGCACAAGTCGGTCATCAGCCAGGACGAGGCGGTCAAGCAGGTGGCCCGCGCCATCCGCAAGGCCCGCTCCGGCCTCAAGGACCCGAAGCGCCCGATGGGCTCCTTCATGTTCCTCGGCCCGACCGGCGTCGGCAAGACGCTCCTCGCCAAGGCCCTCGCCGAGTTCATGTTCGGCGACCCGGACGCGATGATCCGCCTCGACATGTCCGAGTACATGGAGAAGCACAACGTGTCGCGCCTGGTCGGCGCTCCTCCCGGCTACGTCGGGTACGAGGAGGGCGGCCAGCTCACCGAGCGCGTGCGCCGGCGTCCCTACTCGGTCATCCTCTTCGACGAGGTCGAGAAGGCCCACCCCGACGTCTTCAACATGCTCCTGCAGGTGATGGACGACGGCCACCTGACCGACTCGTTCGGCCGCCGCATCGATTTCCGCAACGCCATCATCATCATGACGTCGAACATCGGTTCCGACATCATCAAGGGCGGCGCGAACTTCGGCTTCACCAAGCGCCAGGAGGTGCAGGACTACGAGAAGATCAAGAAGTCCCTGCAGAGCGAGGCGGAGAAGTTCTTCCGTCCCGAGTTCATCAACCGCCTCGACGACATGATCGTGTTCCGTCCGCTCATCAAGCCGGACCTCACGCACATCATCGACCTCGAGATGGCCAAGGTGCGCGATCGCCTGAAGGCCCGCGGCATGAGCCTCACGGTGAGCGATGCTGCCAAGGACTTCCTCATCGAGAAGGGCTACAACCCCGACTACGGTGCCCGTCCGCTGCGCCGCGCGCTGGCGCAGTACATCGAGGACCCGCTGGCCGAGCGCCTGCTCAGCGGCGAGTTCATGGACGGCACCGCCATCGAGGCCACCCGCGACGAAGGCAACGACTACCTCACCTTCGTGGGAACCGGCGGCACCTCCACCGACGAGACCCGCAAGGTCGAGGCCCAGCCGACCTGACCGCCGAGAGGCACCCAACCAAGTTCCAGCTTCCGCCCGCCGGACACGCACTGACGCGTGTCCGGCGGACGTGCTTTTGGTCAGATAAGCCGCCGACGGCTGATGCGGCCCGGTTCCGTCGGCCAATCCGTGCTGCCAAAGCGGCGATGCGCCCAATCCGGGAAACCCTCGTTTCCCTCCCCGGGATCCCGGGCTACTGTTAGCCCGAAACCACCGCCGACCGAATCCAAACATGCAGACCCGATCCACCGCCCTCCTCCTACTCGCGGCCACGGCCATCCTCACCCCTGCCGTGGCGGTCGCTGCCGAGCAGGAACAGCGCTCGACCCTCACCCGCGTGCGCGAGGGTGGTACGCCGTATGACCCCAACCAGTCGCTCGTGCCGTACGCGATCGACCTCTCCGGTGCGCGCGGCATGCCTGCCGGGGCCGGCGCGCTCACCGCACCGAATCCGTCCCTGGTCTCGAGCCCGCCGGAGTACTCGCCCACCCGCGGAGTGCTCTTCCAGTACGGCAACAGCTGGAACTCGGTGGTGACCGCGTGCATCAGCGCACTGACGGCAGGAACGGTCAACGACGAGATCGCCTACGTGGTGGTCGCCAACCAGACCACGGCAACGTCCGCGGCGAGCGCCTTCTCCGCGGCGGGGGCGAACCTTGCCAAGGTCGTCTTCATCATCCAGCCGAACAACTCGATCTGGATGCGCGACTACGGGCCGCACTTCATCTTCGAGAACGGCACGCTCGCGGTGGTGGACAGCCACTACTACTCGACACGCCCCCAGGACAACTTCATTCCCACGCTCGTCGGCGATGGGACCTTCGGCGTGCCCACCTACGACCAGGGGCTGTACTACTCGGGCGGCAACTTCCAGCCCGGCCCGGGGCGCTCCGGCTTCTGCACGGCGCTCGTGAACCTCGACAACCCGTCCAGCGAGGGATTCAGCGACTCGCTCATCCGCGAGCTCCACGACTCGTTCCAGGGGATCGACACCCTCCACGTCCTGCCGCAGCTGCCGTTCTCCGTGGACGGCACCGGGCACATCGACATGTGGATGTACCTCGTCGACGAGAACACGGTCGTGATCTCGGAGTTCATCGCCGGCTCGAACGCGACGGCGATCAGCGTCACCAACAACGCCGTGCCGTACATGCAGGCGCTCGGCTTCGAGGTGCTCCGCCCGCAGGCATGGAACGTCGGCTCGACGCATTACACCTACGCCAACGCGTTCCGCGTCAACAACCGGATCTTCATCCCCGTGTACGGGACGGCAGTGGTGGCGGGCGGCAATTCCGCCTACAACGACGAGGACGCCGACGCCATCGCCAAGTGGACCGCCGCCGCCGGGCCGGGCGTGACGCTGGTTCCGATCCAGTGCTCCAGCATCATCACTGCCTCGGGAGCCATCCACTGCATCGTCAAGCAGGTGCCGCGCTACGCGAACGCACTGCCGGCGGCGCATCTTTCCGCGCCCTCCGGAGGCGTGGTGCTCGCGGGTTCGGTGCAGGAGATCCGCTGGAACGCCACCGACACCAACAACGGGGCGCTCGCGAGCGTGGATCTCGCGTATTCGCTCGACGGCACCGCGTGGACGAACATCGCCACGGGCATCCCGGACTCGGGGTCCTACTCCTGGACGGTGCCCGTGGGCATCGTCAGCACCGAAGCGCGCGTGCGCGTCACGGCGCGCGCCGCGGACGGCGACGCGGTCATGGCCATGGGCAATCCGTTCCGCGTCGGGCCGGGCACGCGGAAGGCGTACGACTTGTCCACGGGCACGGACGTCGACCGCTTCGTGACCGGTTCACAGACCACCGCATGGTCGGCTGCATCCGGCAACCAGCTCCCCGTGACCGGCGGGATCACGCCGGCCAACTACGCCGCGATGGCAACGTCGAACGCCAACGGCGGGATCACCGACACCAACCGCTACATCGGCCCGACGGTGGCGGCGGCAAGCCGGGCGACGCATGTCTTCCGGTTCCGCATCACCGAATCGCCTGCATCGATCTCCGAGCTGCGAATCACCTGGGAGGGCTTCGCGGACCGCTGCACGCAGGCCGAGCTCTACGTGTGGGACGTGGCGCGCGCCCAGTGGGGAAATGCCGCCGGACTGGTTGGCGAGAACCGCTACGCGGACAGCTGGGCCGGCAACCGGGATGAGGCGCTTGCCGCATCCATCACCGCCGACATCGGCAGCTTCGTGGCCGCCGACGGCACCGTGCGCTTCATGGTCTACGCCGACCGGGTGGCCGACGAGACCTTCCATGACTTCGCCGCGGTGGTGGTGACGAGCCTCACCCCATCGTGCATCGGCGACTTCGGAGGCAACGGTGTCGTGGACGGAGCCGACCTCGGGGTCATGCTCGCGCTGTGGGGTCCGTCGTGCGGGTCATGCATCGCCGACCTGAACGGCGACACCGCGGTCGACGGCGCCGACCTCGGCTTGCTGCTGAGCCGATGGGGAGCGTGCCCCTGAGCCGGGTCCCGCGAACACCTGGCGGGGACGCCACCGCCTAGTATCCGCGGCCATGGACCTCCTCATCCTCGGCGGCACCGCATTCCTCGGGCCTGAAATCGTCGATGCCGCCACGCGCCGCGGCTGGAAGCTCACCCTCTTCAACCGCGGCAAGACGCGCGCGGAGCTCTTCCCCGATCTCGAGAAGATCCGCGGCGATCGCGATCCGTCCAAGGGCGAGGGGCTGAAGGAACTCGAGGCCGCCATCGCCAAGGGTCGCCGCTGGGACGGCGTGATCGACACCTCCGGGTACCGGCCGCAGGACGTGCGCGCCTCGGCGGAGCTCCTGAAGAAGGCTGCGCGCCAGTACTGCTTCATCTCCACCGTCTCCGTGTACGAGTCGATGGCGGTGCCGAACGCCGACGAGTCCGCACCGGTGGCGAAGCTCGAGAAGCCCGAGGAACAGAAGCTGAGCAACGAGACCTACGGCGCGCTCAAGGCGTGCTGCGAGGCGGAGGCCGCGAAGGTCTTCGGCGAGCGCTGCAGCAACCTGCGGCCCGGGCTCATCGTGGGGCCCGGCGACCCGACCGACCGCTTCACGTACTGGCCGGTGCGCGTGGCGCGCGGCGGCCGCGTGCTGGTGCCCGGACCGAAGGAACCGCGCAAGGCGCTGACAACCTTCGTGGACGTGCGCGACTGCGCGGAATTCGCGGTGCGCTGCATCGCCGACGGGCACGGCGGCACGTTCAACGTCACCGGCCCGGCAGGCCCGCTCACCTTCGACGAGATGGTGGACGCCTGCAAGGCATGCACCTCCGCGTCGGTGGAATTCGTGCCGGTGGCCGAGGAGTTCCTGGCAGCGCAGCAGGTGGCCCCATGGATGGGACTGCCGCTCTGGCTCCCGGAGGATCCGCAGTTCGCCGGCGCCGGCAACATCAGCCGTGCCAAGGCGCTGGCCGCGGGATGCACCTTCCGGCCGCTGGCCGACACCGTGCGCGACACGCTCGCCTGGTGGGCCAAGCAGCCGCGGTCGAAGGACGAGTGGGGCAAGAAGCCCGGCCAGCCCGGACTCTCCGATGCGCGCGAGAAGGAGATCCTGGCCGCGTGGGAGGCGCGGGCACGGTGAAGCCCGAAACCCGCGACGGAAAGTTGCCGGAGCACCCCGAGGCGCTGATGTTCAACGGCCCGCGGCCGCGCCTCGAGGAGCTCTTCCGAGTCATCCGCATTGCGTCCGAATTCATCCGCGGTTTCCGCAAGCTCCACTTCGTGGGCCCGTGCGTGACCGTCTTCGGCAGCGCACGCTTCCGCGAGGACAACCCGTGGTACCTGATGGCGCGGAGCGTGGGGCGCGAGCTCGGCGAGCGCGGCTTCACGGTGATGACGGGCGGCGGGCCGGGCATCATGGAAGCGGCCAATCGCGGCGCACGCGAAGTGGGGGCGCCCAGCATCGGCTGCAACATCCAGCTCCCGCACGAGCAGGAGCCGAACCCCTACTGCGACCGTACCGTGGACTTCCGGTACTTCTTCGTGCGCAAGGTCATGCTCCTCAAGTACTCCTACGGCTTCGTGGTGCTGCCGGGCGGCGTGGGCACCATGGACGAGTTCTTCGAGACCATCACGCTGGTGCAGACCGGGAAGATCCCGCCGTTTCCCGTGGTGATCATGGGCAAGGCCTACTGGGACGAGCTCGACGACTTCGTGCAGAAGCGCATGATTGCGGACGGCACCATCGATCCGAAGGACCGCGGGCTCGTGATGGCCACGGATGACCCCGTGGAGGCGGCCGACTTCATCTCGCGCACCGCACGGGAACGCTTCGGCCTGCAGAAGGCCGCGCGCCCGAAGCGGAAGTGGTGGCTGTTCGAGGGCTGAGTCCCGCGGGAGGGGACGGTTCAGTCGTCGGAGTCATCCTCGTCGTCGGAGTCGTCGTCGGAATCGTCGTCGGAGTCGTCCGAACCGTCCTCGTCGTCGTCGTCCGCGCCGTCATCGTCGTCGTAGCCCTCATCGTCGCTGTCGTCGTAATCGTCGCCGGAGTAGTTGACGTCGTCGAAGCTGGACTCGAACTTGAACTTGCCCGAGGAGGTGCCGAAGAGGGAGATGCCCATGCCCTCGGCCTCGTGGCCGGCGAACCAGGTCTCGATTCCGTCGACCGAGACGAGCGGCGTTGCGGATCCGTCCGCCATCACGTCCATGGAGACCGCACCGGCAACGCTGGTCCAGACGATGGAGAGGTCGTGCGCACCCGAGTCCAGCTGGACGCTCTGGGAATCCACCGCCACGCCGCCGATACGGACGCTCACCTGGAGCGACCGCCCCGCGGTGCTGCGAACCACGTTCACGTTGATGCCATCCGCCCAGCCGGCCGCGGCATCGAACGTGCCGAAACCCAATGCAAGTCCGCTCGCGGCGCTCTGCTCGACCTTCTTCGGGCGCCCGCACGACAGCTCATGCTCGAACTCCAGGACGAACCCGTCAGTCCAGTCGACTTCCCAGGCCGAGACGTAGGCAGCCGAACCGCCCTTGCCCTTCTTGCCGTCGATGCGGATCTTGCCCTTGCTCTCGGAGATGCCGGTGAGCGACCTGCCTTCGCGGGAGCTGTTGCGGGACTGCGTCTGCGACCACATCGAACTGTTGCGGACGCCGTCCGCGCCATCGTCGTGGCGACGGTCGGCGGACGTGGGCATGGCGAACAGGAGGGCAACTGCAACCGGCGCGAAGAAAGAGCGGACCATGTGGATCTCCTTGCAAGGCGATGTTGGCAACCGAACACGGACTTCTGACCGTACGAGTTTAGGATTCCGCCGGTTTGCCTGACCCGAAAAATGCCTGTGTTTGCGTGCGGCGCCTGCCCGGGAACCACCAACGGGATCCCGCCGGGGATCGATGGCCCCGTCCCAGGGAAGCAAAGCTCGGAATTTCCCGTCACAAACGCACAGGGCCCGCGGATCACTCCGCGGGCCCTGTTCATTTCATTGCGTGTTCGCCGGCCATGGCCGGAAAATGGGTGCCAGATGCACCCGACGCCAATCTCAGTAGCGGTAGTGGTCGGGCTTGTACGGCCCGCTCACCGGGACGCCGATGTACTCGGCCTGGTCCTTGCGGAGCTCGGTGAGCTTGGCGCCCAGCTGCGTGAGGTGCAGGCGGGCGACCTTCTCGTCGAGGTGCTTGGGCAGGGTGTAGACCTTCTTTTCGTACTTCTTGTGGTTGGTGAAGATCTCCAGCTGCGCCATCACCTGGTTGGTGAAGCTCGAGCTCATCACGAAGCTCGGGTGGCCGGTGGCGCAGCCGAGGTTCAGGAGGCGGCCTTCGGCGAGCATGATGATGCTCTTGCCGTTCGGCAGCTTCCATTCATCGACCTGCGGCTTGATGTTGACGCACTTGGTGCCCGCCACCTTCTTCAGGCCGGCCATGTCGATCTCGTTGTCGAAGTGGCCGATGTTGCCGACGATGGCGTTGTGCTTCATCTTCAGCATGTCCTCGGCGCGGATGATGTCCTTGTTGCCGGTGGCGGTGATGAAGATGTCGGCGGTGCCGATGACGTCCTCGAGCGTGACCACCTCGTAGCCCTCCATGCACGCCTGCAGCGCGCAGATCGGGTCGATCTCGGTGACCTTCACGCGGCAGCCCTGGCCGCGCAGGCTCTGGCAGCTGCCCTTGCCCACGTCGCCGTAGCCGAAGACCACGGCAACCTTGCCGGCCAGCATGACGTCGGTGGCGCGCATGATGCCGTCCACCAGCGAGTGACGGCAGCCGTACAGGTTGTCGAACTTGCTCTTGGTGACGGCGTCGTTGACGTTGATCGCCGGGAAGAGGAGCTGGCCGAGCTCCTGCATCTGGTACAGGCGATGCACGCCGGTGGTGGTCTCTTCCGTCACGCCCAGGATGTTCGGGGCGGTCTTGGTCCAGTAGCCGGGGTGCTTCTGCTGCAGCGCGGTGAGGAGCTGCAGGATGACCGTGTACTCCTCGCTGTCCTCGGTGGTCGAGGTCGGGACGCTGCCGTGCTTCTCGAACGCAAGGCCCTTGTGGATGAGGAGCGTGGCGTCGCCGCCGTCGTCCAGGATCATGTTCGGGCCCTTGCCGTCCGTGAAGTGGAGGGCCTGCCAGGTGCACCACCAGTACTCATCCAGGGTCTCGCCCTTCCAGGCGAAGACGGGGATGCCCTTCGGGTTCTCCGGGGTGCCGGTCGGGCCGACAGCGACGGCCGCGGCGGCGTGGTCCTGGGTGCTGAAGATGTTGCAGCTGCACCAGCGCACCTCGGCGCCGAGGGCGACGAGCGTCTCGATGAGGACAGCCGTCTGGATGGTCATGTGCAGGCTGCCGATGATGCGGGCGCCCTTGAGCGGGTTCTTGCCCTTGTACTCGGCGCGCAGCGCCATCAGGCCGGGCATCTCGACCTCGGCGAGCTCGATCTCCTTGCGGCCGAAGCGGACGGTCTCGGGAGAGAGGTCCTTGACCTTGAAGGCCGGGAACTCGGTCAGGTTGAGGCGCGGGTTGCTGAGGAACGCGTTTGCGGGCTTGGTAGCGGTCGTGGTCATGGGTGCTCCGTGGGTGCTTCCATCCGTCCATCCGGATGAAAGCATGATTGTAGCCCGAACCCGCGCTGCAGGCGCAGCCGTCCGCCAAATTGGTCCGTCAAGCCCGAATAATTGGGCGCAGCTTCTGCCATTCGCACCCAATCCGGCCCGACTTGCGGCATCCTAAACACCATGCCGACCACGCCGCTGCGGATCGCCCTCGTCTCCCTGCTCCTCTCCGGCTGCGGTTCGGTTCCTGCCGACCGCTACCAGGCGCCTCCGAAGGACGGCAGCGTGGCCGCCAACAGCGCGGACGTCGTGGACAACCCCGCCATCGTGCCGATGGGGATGAGCGGCGCGGGTGAGCGTCGGGGCGAGCAACACGCGGCAGGCACCCCCACTGCAAAGCTCACCGCCATCGATCCCATCAGCAACGAGCCCGTCAGCACCGACGCCCACGTCGGCTACTACGGGCAGTGGCAGGTTCGTTTCAGCAGCGCAGCGAACGCGGTCCGGTTCGCGTCGCTTCCCAAGGCACAGCGCGACGTGCTGGCGGCGCCGCAGGTGCTGGCGCAGCAAGGCATCCGAAACAACGTCTGCCCACTCACCGGGGCCACGCTCACCGCCAGTGCCGCAGGCGTGATGGTGGATGGATCGATGGTGGGCTTCGCCACCATGGCAGATGCCAATCGCTTCCGCGCGCTCGACCGGGCGAAGCAGGACGCGATCATCGCTGCGTGGAAGAAGGACGGATCGAAGTAGGAGTTGGCCGCGGCAACGAAGGTTGCGCGCGACGACGCCGGGACACCGGTCGGCGGCAGGCGTGATCGACGATGTCAGGTCCGAACGAGGAGCGCGGCGAAGAGCCCGGGGCCCTTGCCTGAAGTGTCCGGGCGCAGGCGCACGTGGCGCCGCACCGCGAAGCCGCTGCCGGCCGCAAAGCCAGCCATTTCTGCCTCGGAGAAGCCCAGGTGACGATGCCCCATCGTCTGCTGGTAGCCCGAGCGATCGTGGCTTGCCATGTCCACCACGAGGAGGGACCCGCCCTTTCGGAAACCAGGCGCGAGCGCGCGCAGCACGGCTGCCGGATCATCCATGTGATGGACCACGAGCATGAGGATGCCGAGGTCTGCCTCGCCCGCAGCGAGCGGCGGCGAGAGCAGGTCGCCCTGGCGGAACTCCACGTTCGAGAAACGCGCCAGCCGCTTGCGCGCGGCGGCGAGCATCGCCGGCTCGCGGTCGAGCGCGATGACCTTGCGCACGACGGGCGCGAGCCGCTCGGCGGCCTCGCCCGTGCCGCAGCCGATGTCGACCGCCACCGCGTCGGGCGGCAGGAGGCCAAGGAGCGCGTCCGAGACGAACGCATCGCCGAAGAGCTCGCGGCGCAGTTCGTCCCAGTCGCCGCCGATGCGGCCGAAGAAGGTGCGGCTGTCCACGCGGCGCGCCGCCAGCACCTCGGCGAGGCGCGCATCGTCCTCGTCGAAGGATGCTGCGCTCCCGAGATGGTCACGGCTCATGCGCCAGAGCTCGCGCATGTCCGCGGCCAGCGCGGCGGGCATCATGCGATACAGGCTCTGCGTGCCCTCGGCGCGCTTGGTCACCCAGCCCTGCTCGAAGAGCGGCTTCAGGTGGCGGCTCACCGTGCTCTGCGGCAGCTGCAGCGCGCGCGACAGTTCGCCCACGCCCAGCTCCTCGCGCTCGAGCAAGCGCAGCACGCGCAGGCGCGCCACGTCCCCGAGCGTTCCCAGCCAGCTCAGCCATCGTTCCCGGGGATTCGCGGGATCCGGGGTCATGGACCCAGCGGGAGCGCCGTGTCCTTGCCGCGGTTGACCTTGTGCTCGGCCAGCGCATCGGCAATGCGCGGGTCGTTCGGCAGGATGCCGTAGGCCTGGCGCAGGCGACGCACGCCGTCGGAGTCCTTGCCGAACTTGAACGAGAGTTCCGCGGCGCGCATGTACGGCTCGATCGAGGGGCGCTGGCCGGGGAGCGGCTCGTTCACCTTGATGGCGTCGAGCGCGGCGGTCATGGCGGTGTCCGGGTCACCCGAATCCTCGGCGACGCGGCTGAGCGACATGTACGCGCGCCATGACCGGAAGTCCTTGCCGAAGGCACGCAGCAGCTGGTACGCGTCCTTCACGTCCTTCTGCTTGGCCATGCAGTCGGCCAGGCTCATGACGATCTCCTCGTTGGCCGGCTGCAGCCGATAGGCGCGGTCGAGCGAGCGACGCGCCTCCTCGAGCTTGCCCTGGCCCATCATCGCGCGTCCCAGCGCGTACTGCGCGCGCCAGTCGCCGGGCTGGTCGCGGACCACCGGCTCCACGAGCGCGGCGGCCTCCTCGTACTGGCCGTGGCTGAGGCGCTCGTCGGCATCCTTGGAGCGGCTCTCGGCGTTTGCGGAGGCCTTGCAGCCTGCAACGAACAGCGGGAGCGCCACCAGGTGGGCGGCGATGACGGCAATGGGTGCGATGGGGTACGAGCGTCCGTGCTTCGAGTTCATGTGCGGTGCCCTCCTGGCAGCGTCTGACCCCGCCGACGGCGTCGGCGGAAGTTCGTGGGATGATATCGGCGTGCAGGAACCTGCGTCGACATTTCCCGTGCTGCCGGCAGCGACCGGCCCGCTTCCCGCCGCCGTCCTGCGCCACACGGGCTCGGAGGTGCCGGACCACTTCGACGTGCTGCTTGCCGTTCGCACCCCTGCCGGGCCCGACGACCGCGCCTGCGCCACGTGGCGGACGCCGCGGGACCCGGGCTCGATTGCCGTGGGCGAACGACTGGCCGCGGAACGGATCGTCGACCACCGCGCGGACTACCTTGGGCTTCGCAGCGAA
>Ga0209088_10001465_pt1 | contig 15227 bp, 14 predicted proteins | sample S_140625_EF_Meta_FD_187324 | JGI IMG/M metagenome (GOLD analysis project Ga0209088, IMG submission 187324) | Freshwater microbial communities from Lake Simoncouche, Canada to study carbon cycling - S_140625_EF_MetaG (SPAdes) (version 2) | ecosystem: Environmental > Aquatic > Freshwater > Lake ... | reverse complement strand
TGCGTTCTAAGTAAATACCTGTAGCGGCTGTCGTACTTGTTTGTTTAAAATTAACAGCTGCCGCATCTGTTGCTCCATTGTTAAGATCTGCGCCGACGTGAACAATGCCGCGAGGATCACTAGTTCCTATGCCTACCAGCCCTGCCGAAGTAATATGCAGCCTGTTAGTACCTGCTGTTGCAAGTGCAAGTGTATCTGCATTTGGCGAATAGACACCAGTATTGGTATCACCGCTAAAAAATACACCAGGGGCACTTACGGTTCCTGCTGTTACACCAAATGCACCTGTCATGGTGCCACCAGCAATTGGCAGCATCCCTAGGTTGGTGGTTACAAGCGAACCAAGGCTCACCCAGCCGTTGTTGGCGGCATTACGTTGCTTAAGGAGTCCATTGGCTGAATCAGCCCATAACATGTAGGCATAAGTGGTGCCCGGCTCGCTGGCACCAGACTGTAATGTCCCAAGCGCTAGCAGTTGGGTATTGAGATCTGCACGAAATGCAGCACCCGACTGGTTTGCAACATTTAAATCAGCTTGAGACATTAGACGATCTCCTGGCCGTAGCCGGTAGCAGTGTAGTGAAAATTGCGGCTGACAGCAGTGCCACCGCTATTGCGAAATGTCACCTGGAACCCTGTACGGGTTATGGAGTCAATTGTAGTATAGTCGCCGCTTACCATATTTAATGCTGTTATCACTACTTGTGGCGACCCATAAAATGGTTTTGCAAATGTAACGCTATATGACGCTGCGCCACTACTGATCGGCCCAGCAGTTTGGGAATTTTGCTGGAATAATGCTGTCATGCCTAATTCTTCAATAACTATATTTTCTCGTTGGTTTGGAGATATTGCGACAATTTTAAATTGTAATGTACGAGCCCTGACAAGATTTGATTCAAATGGAATCCAGTCGCTATAATCACTGCCATTGCTACTGTATCTAAATTTAAATTGTGCATCCGGTTCGCCGCTAACATCATCAATTGTTTGTAGGTCATCAACTAGCCCATACGTATCCCATAATGTGCCTGGGTTATAAGCACGGGTAAGAATGCGCTTGCGCAAATTTAATTCATATACTCCGCTAAGATCAATAGTATTTGCAAATGCATATTCACCAGTAGAGACCACGCCACCAACGCCGTCAATATTTCCATAATCATCTACGTTGCCAGTCACCGAATCCCATAGATTTGCAACTGATAATGTCAAGCCATCTAAATCAGCGCTATAAAACATATTTGTTGCCGCACCTCCAAACGGTGGCACCGTCAAATCTTCTGCCATCGTTAACGTTGCATCACCAGCGGGGCTTGATGCCACTCTGACAACAAATGTAGGTTGCGGCTGCAATTGTGCTGATGCAATAAATGCTGTAGCAGCAGCAGATAAATTCCCGTCGCTATCTTCTGCGCGAACCAAGTAAGTGCCTGCTAAAAATGGCAATACTTTTTTGGTTTGGTTGCCAGCAACTGCGGGCACAATTGTTGTTGCATTTGCCCATTCTGCAGCGCTTGTTGCAGGTGAATGGCGGATTAATATTTTGCCGCCAACTCTTACGTCAAGATCAGGATGCAAATCCCATGATAATTCGGAAGATTGTTCATTAATTACATTTAAATATAAACCAGTAATATTTGCAGGTGGTTGTGTTTTGCCAATTACGATATAACTTGATTCTGTTACAACAGATAAAACACCCAATGTCGATATGGCTTGAATCCTAAATTCATATAATCCAGCCTTAGCATCTCCCAACTCAATTGCAGGCGCTGATGTTTCCGGCAATGTGACCCAATTATCTTGCGCTGCCCTGTAGCTAACAATATAACCACGGGCGCGGTTTACTGGTGTAAAGCTTACATTAACGCGGATTAATACAACCGCACCAGATTGGTATAGATTTTCAGATATTGTCACACCACTTGGCGCATCTGGTTGTTCTATTAAATTGGTTACATCTCGTTGCTCAAATGGAATGCTGCGCTCAATATAATCAAACTTACCAGCTGCGTATGCTATTGCGCTAATTTTATAAATTGATGGCTCTTCTTCTGTAACGCTAACAACCCGCCAAGTTGAGGTTTCTAAATCTGATGATTGCAATATCCATACGCCACTGGCTTGCGGCGCTTGGCTATAGGCAGGTGCAACAGTAAAAACACGCCCAGTCTTACCAGTGACGCTACGCTCCTCAATGGTGCCATCGGGTAAAATGACGGATAACTTGGGACTACTGGTGGGCAGTGAAATATCATCATCAATAGTCACAGTGGTCGTTGTTGCTGCATTTATCCGGCCACCACGGCGCGATCCAGCCCTTAGCGGATCGGCAACCTCGATCACCATGCCAGGGCGAACGATAATGCCAGCCTCTAGCGCTGCACTAAAGCTGATTGTTTCACATTCATTTTGTTCGGTATAAAGCAACCATTCACCAACCCGCCTGGCTTGTGCTCTACTATTACAAGCAAATGCAGTAATTTGCGAAATTACAAGCCCATATTTTGCAACTGCAGCAGCATCTTCGACATATTCATACGATACATCACGCTTATCCATGTCCATATATTGGACAATGCAAACTGTATGACGTGACTTAAGGCTTGAACCTTCATAATTAAATGTGCCTTCAATTACATTAGCTGGTGAAAACACATAACTTGTATCTGCAGGCCTGTCAGCACTAAGCGCAACGCTACCAGCAGCCCACCATGCCATGCCTCGAAATATTGAAGTCATTTCTTCGATCAAGTTAAATGCTTCTTCTTCCGTTTGAATATTTATATTGCAACCAAATCGCGGCTCTAATGCGCCAAAACCATTAGGCAATAATTCATTGCAATATTGACTGATTGCATAAAAACTAAATTTATCTAATGTTGCTGCAGAGATATTGCAACCATATCTGGAATCTGTAAGTAAATCCCACAAACACCATGCTGGATCTGATGTCCATTGTGCTGCTGCAAATGTACCGCCCCATACACCAGAATATGTAATTCGTCCTGGATATGTACTAGCATCAACTGTTCCATTGTCTGGTATTGCTACCTTGATGCCACGCACCAAGTAACTACGGGTTGGAATGCTAGAAAAATTTTGTGCATTAAATTTAAGCGCAACTAACGCTGAGTTTGGATACCTAAGTTTTGAGTCATTGATTTCGGTGTAACTTGTCCAATAGGTTTGATTTTGCAGTCGTACCGTAGTAGGTGACGGGCTAAGCCTTGTGACACGAATATTTACCGGAAATGCACCTGAGATTGGTATTCTGTAATCTCGCTGAAAATTTGAACTTGATTTACCTGAAATCGTATCGCTAACAACTGTTGCATAAGATCCGCCATTGTATTGGATTTCAACTTTTACTTGAACGCTAGTACCGACAATGTCGCCGTTTTCATTTTGATATTGCAACGCAGGCAAACTTAAAGTAATTCGCAGGCTGTTGACGATAGTACTTGTTATTTGCCTTACATGAGGCTGGTTGGGCAGCATTTCAAGGTTGACCGCATTTTCCCGTTGAGTATCGGTAAATCCAGCTATGCTTGTTTGATTTTGCGTTCCATTTCTTGTTTCAATTTGTACTTTAGAAAAATTAAACGATCCGTCCGCATTCTGCAATGGCGTGTCGTCTAAGTAAATTGATTGATAGCTATTTTCAAGGCCATAGATTTCGCCTTCACCAATCAAATCTAATATATATGCATAAGAAGAAGAAGATATATCATCCCCTTGTTCTGTTGGCCTATATGGTTCAACTACTTGATAAGCGGGAGGTTGCTGAAATGCATTGGCAAATGAATTTTGCGATTTTTGCTTAGACGAACCGCCAGCGCCTTGGATCAACTTTGTCATACGATGTCGATACCAGCGCTAATTGTTACTGATCCTACCCAAATTCTGCCATAAATCACGGGCACCGGCAGCCCCTGCGAGCTGGTATTTTGAATGCCACTAAAGTTATAGGATTCAAGCCGCTTTGGATCGCCACGGTCACCTCGTTGGCTTGATGCATATCCAGACGACATTAACGGCGATGCAGTAGATAATTTAGGCACTGGCGTTAGAACTTGCGCGATACCGCCAAGGGCCAAGCTCAAGCCAATACCAGCGCCAACAGTTGCAAACGTGCCAAGGCCAAGCACACCACCAGCAAAACCAAACGCAAAGCCGGAAGCAATGCCAGCAGTTAATACGCTCAAAGCAATCAAGCCAACACCAGCAAGGATCTGGCCAAACCCACCGCCGCCGCCAGCACCCATGATTACAGGGATGATGCTAATGGTGCCCCGCTCACCGGTTGGGTGATGCAAATCTGTATGTGGATTAATTAACGACCGTCCAACCTTAACCTTATAGCCATAACCCTCTTTATCGCCATCAATCAAAAACTTTTCTAGGTCCGGGAAGTTTGCCAGCAAAAAACGCACCGCTTCTGCGGCGCTGGTAATCTCGGCCTTAAAGCTGCGAGCGCCACAAAACTCAGCTAGGCGGCCATAGAGCTTAACGACTTTCATGCCTGACGACCCTACCAGTCTGCTTTAGATAATAGCCGCCCAACAAGTCACGACTGCTAAGCCTGCCACGAACGTGGTGCAGGATCTGTTGATCGCCCAGGTAAACGGCAACATGGTTGAGCTGGCCATCGTTGCGGTCTAATGCCATCAGCAATGCATCGCCCCTGGTGGCCTCATTAATGCTGACCTCATAAAACCCAGCGGCTTTAAAGCATTTCTCGAACATTGGCGCCACCTCAAACTGATCAGGTGTTGGCCGTTGCCAGTCAGGAAGCTTTAGATCCCATTCGACTGCATACCAATCACGCACCAATGTCCAGCAGTCAAGCACCGACCATGCATACTCACGGCCTACAAGAGGCGCTTGGTAGCCAACAGGGCAGCAACCATCCCATGTTTTGGTGTTTGGATTGACAATCCACCACGGCAACCCTGAGCGCTCACACGCAACCCGATCAGCTTGGCTTGGTGTTGATGGCGTATGTGGATGGCTATGAATCACGCTCACAATTTCGCCTGCATCCTCGGCTGCCGCATAATCCTCTGGATCAATGGCAAACATTTCTTGGCCGTTGGCTGCAATATTGCGGCATGACCAGTAGCGGCGGCGGCCTTTGACCACCACCTCGAGGCCGCATGATTCCATTGGTGCTTCGGCAATGGCATGATCAAGCGCTGAAGCTAGGAGTTGTTCGTTCATTTTGATTGCCCAACGCCAGGGAATGATCCAAAGGGGAGATCATTCTTTGCGCCAAATCTTGCGCTGCAACTAGCCAAGCGCTTAGCGCAATTATCAACAGCACTGCTAAAAGTTGGCTGATCGTTCAAATCATAAAGTTGCGTAAAACCAACACTACCGCCAGATACAGAAATTGGTATAAATTGACCAATATTTTCGACAGCAAACTGGCTACCGCTAGCAGAGACTAAAATACTCCGATTGGAAACAGCAGGAGAAAAACCAGTCCAAGATGTGTATAATTCATCGCCAGTGGACAATCCATGGCTAAAGTCTGTTGTAACATTTATATATATATCTTGCACTGTTACGTTACCGCTTGTCTGGTAAGTTGCCACTACGTTGCCACCGTAAGAAGAAGGGGCATCTTCTAAATACAAATTAACCTGAAACGTATTGACAGATGTAACAGTCACATATAAAGCGCCATTCCAGCTATAATCTACATAAGAAGTTTCTCCGGTATCGCTATTAAAATAACTTGCTACACTCCATGTAAATTGGAAGTAAGGAGCTTGCCCAGTTGTAAATCCATGGTTTGGCATTGTAATATCTAATAATGGATTGATATAGTATATTTCGCCTTCGCTTCCAGTTGTGTAAGGCCTGCTAAAGCTTCCAGATCCGCCAACTGGTACGCCACCGCCACTTGGCGTGAATGAATTAGTGCTAGCGTTTGTTACTGTATAAATGCCATCAATTGCAGTACCAGAAGTAAAATCAAACCTTAATCGTTGCCCGTTTGTAAATCCATGGTTATTAATTGAAATTGTCAATACTCCGCTAGTTTGCGTATAAGTTCCGGTTTTGCGGTTCATTTCAAAACTTGCATTATTGCCACCATTATCAGGTGGGTTCCATCCACATTCGGTGCCTTTATATTTCCATTGGCATATGTTTTGAATTGTTTGCCGTCGTGGCAGCCTCATACCTACCAAATCAAGAGAAGATGCAAGTTCAAATTCAACAATCTCTCTGTTTTCTGTTACCTTACGATCAATATAATAAACTTCAGCAGGCATCACGGCGGTAGGATCAGCTGATGCATTAACGCCACCGGGAAAATTGACGGCATCAAGAAATTTGGCTAATGTTCTTATTCTTGTTACCTTAGCTCCACTAAGATCATTGCCAGGATTGCTTGAATTGACTGACAGCAATATTGCCGTTACCGTGCTCAGCACGTTAGCAACCCTGATTCGTGGCCGTGGCAATGATCCGCTGCTGTTATATTCAAACCCACCGGCTTCAATTGGAAACCTAGTATAGGTATTGCCATCCCATACTAAATTCTGTTGCAAGTTATTGGTGCCTGCATGGAATCTATAAATAGTATTTGCGCCATGCAATGATGCGACAAGTTGCAGCTCAAATAATTCAATAATTGCACTAGGTGCTAGCTTTTGCAGTTCAGCAATTACAACTTGTGAAGTGGTCATGGTTCCATCAATTGCTCAAATGTGGCTTGTATTGTATTGTAATTATAATTATCTAATGTCCGGCTCCATTCACGGCAGATCCATTTTGCACTATTACCATTAGGTGGTGTCCAATCAAAGCTTTCAGTGCCTGCTCTTGCATCTAAGAATGTTTCAATTGCATTAGCATCAGTATCGCTACGATTTTTGAATGTAAGCTGCCATTGTTTTAAGTTTTGGTTAATGCCAAACTGTTGCCTAGCTTCATAACCATCGCCAAATTTTACTTGCGTTACAGCAGGTTTGCTGCTGCGTACCGCACCAAAGTCAGCAGTATAGGAAAAAGTACTCACGCTAGTAGGCCTCCGGGGCGGCGTTGTTTGATTAGCTCAGCCTGCACTGCTGCACTTAATACCTTACCAAGTTGATCGCCACGGCCTCCGTTGCCTTGCACACTAGTGCCCTTTGCATCAACGTTCACGACCACGCTGGTGCCACCGCCGCCACCTTGCATGGCCACCGGAATCCTACGACCATCAGGCAACGGCACATAGGCCTCATTCATGCTTCCTTCACCAAATAAAGCCATTTGAGGGCTTGAGGCAATGCCGCCGCCAGCGTAGGTGCGCAATGGCATGGCGCCCATTGATGTCATGATGCCGCCATTGGCCATCAAGGATGGAATTGTAAAGCCAAATGACCCAAGACCACCAGCGGCAGAGGGCGATGGGAATAACCCGCCAAGTGCTGAAAGCAATGGTCTCATAATTGTTTGTTGAATAATTATTCGACTCATGTCAGCGATAATTGATTGCGCAAAATCAGCAAAGTTAGCTTTGCCAGTAGTTGCAAGAGCTGCTAATTGATCCTCAAGACCTTTAAACGCTTGAGTTGTCATCCCGGAAATTGAATCACGCAATGTACCAATTTGTTCAATGTATTGATTAAGTCCTTGCTTAAAGCCTGCGCCAATGCTGGTTCGCGTTAATCGTTCTTCGATAATTTTAGTAAATTCTTCAATCAATTTCAAGCGTTCACGGTCTTGCTGTAATAATTCTTCCTGCACATTTTTAAGCGCTGATTTTTCTTGAACTTCCAAGATTGCTAGCCTTGCGCTTCGTTCGCCTAAATAATAGCTTGACTCTTCATCACTTTTTGATTGCTTCATTTTATCATTATATTCATTTATTAATTGCCCGCGCTTTTGGTCATACTCAACTTGAATTTTTTTAATTGGACTAATTGTTTGTAAAATTTCAAGTTCATTGGCTGCCGATCTGCTTGCTTGTTGCGCTGCTTTAAGTTGCTTAGTTCGTTCTTCGCTTTGATTGCTAAGCTCCCTTGTTGTATCTTGATTTATTTTTTGTAATTGTTGTTCTTTATAAATATTGATTTCATTAAATTTTCCACGCAATTCAGTTTTTGCTTCAGTTCTTTCAAGTTGCTTTTTTCTGTTATCTTTTTGTAAATCTGCTTCTTTTAAGGCTTGTTCATATTTCAGCGCAGCTTCAAATCTTTTTGATTCAAGCTCAAGTTTTAGCTTATCAGTATTTAATTTTTTTAAACTTAAAATGTCTTCAGCTTCTTGTGCTTTGAATATTTTTGCTTCAACTTCCAATAATTTTCTTGAAACGCTTAAATTATAATTACTTAATTCGCCCGATTTTTGAAGAATATTATATTTAGCCACAAACTCCTGCTGACTCATACCTTCATTTGCCGACGGATTTGCAAAATTTGAAGGCTTTAATTTTGATCCTGGCTTTTGATCGTTAACAGTAATAGCATCTATTTGTTGTGATCTTGGAAGATTGGCACTTAGTAAACTTGCGCCCCTTGTTGCCAATGGAATAATACTGGCACCTCCGAGTAATCCAGTCGCTATTCCAGTGCCGGCATTAAAAACATTTGAAATAACATTTCCAGTAATTGGGCTTTCGGCCTGAATTCTTTTAAATTGTTTAATTACCTCGGTTGCCATGTTGGCAATTTTAGTAGTAAAATCTTGAATTTGACTGCCTACTGGAATGAACAACGAACCAAATTCTTTTCGCAATCCGTCTAATGCAACTTTGCTTCTTGCTCCCGCGTCTTCCGTCGAATTACTTATTTTAAGCGCACTGGCTTCATATTTTTCCCCCAATCCAACAACAAATTTCATTAAGTCATTAAGACCGACAACTCCTTGCTCAAGATCTTTTTGTAATTGTGGTAATGTTCTATTGGTTTTTTGAGCAAATAAAGTCACTGCGCCTGGCAAGCGTTCACCAAGTTGACCGCCTAGTTCCTCTGCGCTAACCTTGCCCTTTGAAAATACTTGTGACATTGCAAGCAATGCACTTTGCACATCTTCGGCACTTCCACCAGAAGCTTTAATCGCAGATGTAATATTGCGGAATACAATTTCCGCGTCGTTTACATTGCCACCGGCACCCTTGACGGATGCGGTAAGTCGTGTAAATGCTTGAGTTGCGTCAAGAATTGGAACATTAAAATCTTTGCTAACTGAATTAATTGCTTTTTGTGCTTGAACATATTCTTTGGCGCTTCCGGTGACACCTTTTAATGCAATATTTAATTTAGCAATTTGCGCGGAATATTCTGCTGTGTCAGAAATGCCTTGGCGCAGCATTGCGGCTTGAGCGCCAACTGCGCCGCCCAATGCTGCTCCGCCAGGGCCACCAAGGACAGCGCCGCCAAGGGCGCCCAATGCGCCTTCAGGGCCACCAAATATGCCGGATGCTGCAACTATGCCAGTAGATTGGCCAAGGTTTTGCAAGCGTTGTCTGCGATTACCTCGCGCATTTAATCGTCTGTCAAAATCTGCAATTTGAGCATCAAATCCAGCTCTTTGTTCTTTTAGGTAAGCAGTTTGCTGCCTATTTTCTGCTTGAATTTCTAATTGATTATATTTTTCATTTAACTCAAGTCGTTCTACTCTTGCTCGTTGTTGCAAAGAATATTGCTGATCTAACGAAGAGCGCATTTGGTCAAGCGCTTGATTTGCTTGACCATAATTCAGCTGTTGGGGACCAATTGGGCTTGAATATGCATTCTCAACTTGCTTGCGCCAAAACTCGGGGTCATTGGTGCCAAAGGGCATTTGGCCATAAGCGCCATAAGTGCGCCCCCTGCCCATAATTGCTTGCCCTGCATTACCACCAGAAGCAATGCCGCTACTGGCGCTTTTAAATTGCGTCGCAGCTTGCGTTACAGAATTTAAACGGTTTTCTACAAGTTTAATATCTTGTGCAAATTGACGATATTCGTTACTTGCAATTGATGCTTGATCTTTAAGGCTTTTAAGTGTATTAACCGCAGATCTAAGATTATTTTCAGATGCATTGGATGCGCTGCCAAGCGCTATTGCAGCATCACGCAGTTTATTGAGGTCTGATGCAGCAGGAGTTGCAGATCCCTGCAGCGAGCGAATAGCAGATTTAAGGCCTTCAACGTTTTCAACGCCACGGACTAAGGCCTCAATCCTAAACTGGGTATCAGCGCTAGCCATCGCGGTTCAATGCTCCAAGGGCTGCTGCTTCCATGACTTGGATGCCCTCCAGCATGGCCTGCACGTCTTCTATTGAGTATAGGTCACAGAACCACCGTAATGTCTCATAATTTAAGCCCACATAGCCGCCCATGGTTACATTCCATTGGGTTTGCATTCGCAGGAACATCAGGACTATATCCCAATTTTCCTGCCATACTTCAAAATCTTCAGATACAGCCGGCAGGCTTGGAGCGTCAATCCCCAAACCTGCAGCATCCTTTTCCGTTTCATCCACCACGCTGCCGCCAGCCCAATGCTCAGCGGCCTCTGTTAGTTTTTTCGCTTAGCTCCTGTCAGGCTACCAAAAAATGCTTCTACGATCGCAGCAGCAACCAATGGCATGTTAAGCAGTTGCTCTAATGCAGCAGCACTAAACGGCACATCGGCTCCTTTGGGATCCGTGACACCATTCCAACCAAGCACAACCTCCTTGGCAAAATCGCCGTCGTTAGTGGTGCCTTTGCCGTCTATTACTTCTTGAATCCGCGATTGCGAAAGCCGTTTCAGTTCAACGTCAAAAGTTTGCTTTTCAAACCGGCCACCATCTACTGGAAATTCGACGGTAACCGGCCAGGAATAGCTGTCCGACTGCTTAAGAACAAATGCCATGAGGATCAGGTGTAAGCGAGGGACAGTTCGTCGTTGCCAGCGGCGGTTGGAGTCGCCACATAAGGCAGGTTCATCATTGCAATGCCATTCATATCAGCATATGAGGCATCAGCTAAGTCGGATTGCGCCATCGTTAGCGTTGCAATGTTACCAGCAGTGGTGCCATGCTGGAACGAAATGCTGCCGGTAGTTGAGCCGGTGGACACCGTGAAATAGTTCTTGGTGGCCAACAGCACAGCCTCGATTGACATGGTGCCGGCAGGCTTGCGATCAGTAATCAGCACTTCCTTGGTGCCGCCGATCAATTCGCGGTAAACAATCTCATTGCCAATATTGAGATCAATGGATTGCAACGCACCAGAATAGCTGAATGCTGAAAAGCTAGTGGTATTGCCGTTCTTAAAGATCAGCGGTGTTGCTTGGTTGGCGTAGGTCGGCGTAGCAAGCGCTGTATCGGTAGGAGCGTTATAGATCCCGGTCATCGTAAAGGCGATGGTAGGGATTGCTCCAACCTGGCCATTGAGGGTAAATGTGCCACGAGCGCCGGTCACGATGTGACGAATGCCGTCTTGGTAGAAATAAATGGTAACCGAACTAAAGCTAGAACTTACTGGCGCATAAGTAACGCTAGTAGTAGCCACCACGGTCTCAGACAGCCCACAAGCTTTAAGCACAGGACCATAGGCAGGTGCAGTGCCAGCGGCGCCGGAGCCAGCAAGTTCAACCTCAAAAGTTACCTGCACCCTGGTTTGTGCGAGTAACTGCTCGTAATTGCCTAGGTAAGGACGGATCAGTTCGCGTTGAACAATATCCGACTGAAGCGGCACAATATTTAAATTTCGCACCAGGATCGCGTTAGCTGATCCAGTCGGTGTTGGGTCGGTGCCGTAGGTAGCTTCAGCCTTTGCCAGGATCAGCCGTTTGCGTGTCAGCAGAGCCATTGCTCAGTTCCTCGGGTTGAGTGTTGGCCGGCTCTGTTCGCTCAATGAGCTTGCGTTTGCCGGATTTGGAGTCAAGCAGGTAAGAACCACCTTGGCCCCAATATTCATCCATCATAATAGCCATGATCAGCTCGCAAGATTTGCGACCGAGGTGCGGTAAAGCACTCGATAATCACACATTACCACACCCGCTGGTTGATCGGCTTCAACGGTTTCAAATGTCACGCCAACTGGCTGAATATCAATGGCATAGCCACCAAGGGTAAGGTCGGCCATTAGTTTGCTGTGAAGGCTTTCAACTATTGGGTCAGCAATTTGATCTGGGATGTTGCCGCGCACAATTACTGCAACACGAACGGTAAGGCTCCAGTCAAGCGTGGGAAGGCTGGTATTTTGGCTGGCCTGGTCGTTGATAGGTTCAACCACAATGGCAGGGCTCTCGGCGCGGGCTATGGGCTCCACGCGGCTGCGATAGATCCTGGTGCTAACGCCGGTGGTGCCGGTCAACGCAGTACGGATCGCGGTGATAATTGTTTCGCGTTTGGTCGTCATGACGCAACCTGAACGATGGTGCAAATTACGCCAGGAATGCTTGGATGCACCGGCGAACTGGTGCTAGCAGCTTCGGCGTGAATGTAAGCAGCTGCATTGCTTGTGTTCCAAATCAATTCGACAAAATCTTTTTCTTGTAATCTTGTGACAAAATTAACAGTGCCAATTACGTTGCCATCGGTTCCACCATGCCTAGAAATAATACTAAATTTGCTGTTGCTTGCTGGTATATCGCCAGCTGCATTATTATTGTTTTTTCTTAGCCATACGTCAATGTCATGAATACTGTTGTCAGTATTGCTGAATTGAATTGAAAACGTAATGCTATAAACGCCGGTATAATCAAAAGTTATTCTGCTGTTTGACGCTATTGCAATCCCGCGGCTGTTGGTATCGCTGGAACGCAGCAGAATAGACGTTGGCGTGTTGGCGGTTGCGGTTTGAGAGGTTTCGTCCCAAAAAGATCCCCAGTAACCAGGACAGCCAAAATATGGCAATTGATTCCATGGTTTAATGCCGTTCCCAATCTTTAGATTACCTGTGTCAATTTCATGGCCAGTTTCACCCATCAATAGTGTTGGGTTTAATGCCGACCACACGGAAGCCTTGTCAGCCTTGAAATTACTCATCAGGTTTTTTGCAATCCAATTTCTACAAAAGCACCATCATCAATCAACCTTGTCTCACGCACTGTATAGGCAGTGCCAGCCACTGTAATCGAATTGCCGTAGACCAAGGTGCCAAAGCTGCTGGCTTTTGCTGTCAATGTATAATCAGTGCTCAACACCATATCGCCAGCAATCACTTGTGCAGGCATATCTAAAATTCCTAATGCAGTAACGGCGCCAGCTGTGCAGCTGACGCCGAAATCGTTGAGGAACGTCGATAGGTCCTCAGTAAAAGCCATCAGACGTACTTCTTAGAAGCAAGTGCTGTGACTGAAACTGAACCGGTGCCGCTGCCGCCACTTACAGTAAACAACACGCGCACATAACGCAGCAGGTTGTCGCTGTTGAGGTAGATCTTTTCGCTGAATGCGGTATTAGCAGCAGCAGCGGTAAAGCCGCCACCAGTAATATCAGCGAAATCGCCAGCGGTAGTTGTAGCGGAATGCTGCAACTTGGCGGTACGGGTGACGCCCGAGCCAGCGGCGGCAGCATCAATCATGAAAGCAACGTCGCCTTCATAGTTGAGCAGGTCAACATAGGCAGGAGTGCCAGCGCCAGTGGAGGCAACCACGGCGGTGTTGTGCAGGTTCAACAGATCGGTCTTAGAACCGAGATTGTGGATGGTCATTTGCTAGTCCTCCGTTTTGGTGGTGTGGGTTGAATCGTTTCAATTACTTGGGCCACAGCGTCTGCAGCCTTAATCGCTTTGCCAATGCCGATCAGGAATTTGGCATCCGCAGGGGAAGCATTAAGTACTTCCCCAATACGGACCACCTGGCCTGCCAACATTGTTTGCCGCAAGACCTCAATCTTCATGATCAGAGGGTGTTGTTGCCACGGGTGAAGGATTCAGGATGGCGAACGGCAATGTCCACATCCTGCATCGCTACAACGCGCACAGTGCCGGAAGTGCTGTGGGTGTAGGGATCCACCATGATGTCCAGACCAGAGAAGTAAGCAATGATCAGGTCGGCAAAATTGCCAAACCATAGATCGTTGCTTGCAACCTGGTTGCTGACCAGGCCGCGATAGCCATTCACTTCGCCGTCCATATAAATGAACTGAGCGGTGTTGCTGGCTTTTTCGGTGGTCTTCAGGGAACCGCGCATGGCGGCGTTCATCAGGTACACAGGGCTGCCCAGCAATGCGTTAGCAGTCGCAAGGTCAGACTCAAGCGCCACCACCTCGGTGAATGTTGGGGTGTTAGCAGCGAAATCCTCAGTGCCGATGCCGGTGGTCAGCTTCAGGCCAAGGGGTTCGCTGTTGGTGCCGGTGCCATAAAGGCCGGCGTAATCAATCTTGAGCGCCAGTACGGTGGCAAGATCACGACGAACCATTTGCTCAACGTCGATGCTGGATTGCAGCATCAGGCGACGGCTGTAGTCGGTGTAAGCGGCAACTGACTTGGGGGTCAGGCTAACTTGATCTACGGTTTGTTGGCTTTCGGTAGGAGCGCCGGATTCCGCGATCCAATATGCGGTAGCGGCACCATTTTGTCGCGGAATTGCAACGTTACCGGTGAGGCCGGTCAGCACGGTGGCGCCAGCTTGATCAAGTGCGGATGCATTGCGTAGCAGGTCGATGAAACTGCCGGAATCCAGCATGGTTTCAACCAACGCACCACCACCGGAACTAACACCAGCGGTCAGGTCGCGACGGAGCACATCAGCAGGAATCGTAATGCCACGGGATTGGCGACCCAGCTGGGCGGCAGCAGCTTCAGAAGCTTCAATCTCAAATGCAGCAGCTTCACGGGCTCCACGGTCAGTGGGATTAGCCAGGAAGTTGATCGCCCGCAGGAAAGAAAAGTTCTTGGCTTCCTTGGAAGTGAGGCCAATTTCAGGAGCGCTGACGGGCTCTTGCTTAGAGCCGATCTTTTCCAGCACAGCAGCGCGAGCTTCATCAAGGCTGCGGCCACCTTCGATAAGTTGACGGCTAAGATCGGTCATTGAATGCTTGTCGCAAAGAGCAGTGATAGCGGAGATGCGGCTGCGCTCAGCCTTGGCGGCTTCTTCAGCCACCACCGCCGTATTGTCGGGGGTGTTGTCCATGATTTCAACAGTGGGTTGTGGTGGTGCGGCAGAAGCCGCAGGTTGAGCATCAAGCGAACGCCCGATGCCGACACTGGGGTCTGCAGGTATACTAACCATGCTCACTTCATGTACGCCCCATGAAGTGGCAATAAACTCGCCGGAACTTCGCTGCTCCATGTCGTTGATTT
>Ga0209088_10001464_pt1 | contig 15230 bp, 13 predicted proteins | sample S_140625_EF_Meta_FD_187324 | JGI IMG/M metagenome (GOLD analysis project Ga0209088, IMG submission 187324) | Freshwater microbial communities from Lake Simoncouche, Canada to study carbon cycling - S_140625_EF_MetaG (SPAdes) (version 2) | ecosystem: Environmental > Aquatic > Freshwater > Lake ... | reverse complement strand
CAGGAGCTGCCTTGCCGCCGAAGATCACCGTGCGCGCCGGCAGATCTTCCCCGGCCCGAATCCTTAGATAACGTTCGACCAGATGCAGGGCCGCCAGGTGCTGGCGCTTGTATTCGTGGATGCGCTTCACCTGAACATCGAAAAGGCTGGTTGGGTCGACAAGTACACCAGAATGCTGGTGGATCGTGGCCGCCAGCCGTTCCTTGGCCTGGCGACGCACCCCCTGCCAGCGCTCCAGGAAGGCGGGGTCCTGGGCCAGGGGTTCCAGCCCCTTGAGGGCATCCAGATCCCGCCGCCAGCCCTCGCCCAGGCTGGAGTCCAGCAATTCGGCCAGGGGCGGATTGGCGACGGCGAGCCAGCGGCGTGGGGTGACCCCGTTGGTGATGTTGGTAAATCGCTCCGGCCAGAGGGTGGCGAAATCATGGAACAGTTCTTGGCGGAGCAGATCACTGTGCAGCTGGGCCACACCGTTCACCTTGTGGCTGCCGACAATGGCCAGGTGGGCCATGCGCACCCGGCGCTGGGGACCTTCCTGGATCAGGGAAAGCTTTTCCAATAGGGCCGGATTACCGGGATGGCGCAGGCGCACCACCTTGAGGAAGCGGGCATTGATTTCAAAGATGATCTCCAACTGTCTGGGCAGCAGTTGTTCAAAAAGCTCCAGGCTCCAGGCCTCAAGAGCTTCCGGTAAGAGGGTGTGGTTGGTGTAACTGATTGAGGCCGTGGTAATGGTCCAGGCCGAATCCCAGTCTAAGCCGTGCTCATCGATGAGCAGACGCATTAACTCCGCCACAGCGATGGCGGGATGGGTGTCATTGAGTTGAATGGCATATTTAAGGTGGAATTCGCTAACCGGCAGGCCTTGTCCCTTGAGAATCCGGAACATATCCTGCAGGGAGCAGCTCACAAAGAAAATCTGCTGACTGAGCCGCAACCGCTTGCCCTGTTCCAATTCGTCATTGGGATAAAGCACCTTGGACAGGGTCTCCGACTGCACCTTCTGGAGGACGGCCCTGGTGTAATCCCCGGCATTGAAAGAAGCGAAGTCGAAGGCATCAGGGGCTTGGGCCGACCACAACCGCAGGGTGTTGGCGGTGTGCACGCCGCAGCCGAGGATCGGGGTGTCGTAGGCAACCCCCATTACGGTGTGGCCGCCGATCTGAACCGGGTAGCTCCATTCCGGCCGGATCACCTCCCAGGGATTGCCGCAGGCCAGCCAGGGGTCGGTGCTTTCCTGTTGCCCTGCCGAGCCGATTTGCTGGCGGAAAATGCCGAATTCGTAGCGGATGCCGTAGCCGATCGCGGGCAGCTCAAGGCTGGCCATCGATTCCTGGAAGCAGGCCGCCAGGCGCCCCAGGCCGCCATTGCCCAAGCCTGGTTCCGGCTCCTCATCAATCAGCTCTTCCAGCGAGAGGCCCAGGTTGCGGCAGGCAGCCTCGGCATCGGCCCGGATGCCCAGGTTCACCAGGTTGTTCTCCAGGTGGGGCCCGAGCAGGTACTCGGCTGAGAGGTAGATGGCGGTGCGCACATGGGCGCGGGTGTAGGTCTCGACCGTATCCACCCAGTTCTGCAGTAGCCGGTCGCGCACGGCCAGGGCCAGACATAGGTAGTGGTCATGACGGGTGGCCAGGCTGGGGGATTTGGCCTGGCTAGAGAACAGGTGCCTTCGCATCGCCTCGATTAACCCCTCAGCGGCGGGCGAAGGACGGCGGGCGGTGGGGGTGAGGGCATCCATGGCGGCGAGGGTTTGGGTTACCCCTTCATCTCCCAATGGTGGTCGAGATGCTGCACCAATGGCTACAGGGCGGGGGCCTCCAACAATTGAATCGGTCCGGAAGCCCCGTCAATCGAATCAGGACGCATCCAATTTTGCCGATGGCCAGGTTTTTTAGATGGAACGAATTAGCCTAAAATATCAGGCTCAATGCTCCAGTTCATCACGCTTTCCACCGGGTCGGGGCTGGAGAAGCTGCCGTTAATTGCGGCCGTGAGGGCGGGTTTGGAGGAGGTGGCCAGCACGACGTAGCGGTCGTCGATGGCGCCCTTGCCGCTGGGATCGAAGCCGCGCCAGCCGGCGCCGGGCAGGTAGACCTCGGCCCAGGCGTGCAGGTCGTAGAGCTTCGGGCGCGGTTCCACCAGGTGATAGCCACTTACGAACCGTGCTGGCAGGCCCACGCAACGGCAGGTTTCGATCATCAGCATCGCCAGGTCGCGGCAGGAGCCCACCCGTTCCTTGAGGGTGCGGCCCGCGGGCCAGGCCGGACCGACGTGGCGCTGGGTGTACTTGACCCGGTCCTGAATGATCTCCACCAGCTGTGGCAAAAAGAGCAGGGCGCGCTGGTTGCTGCCCATCAGGGCCTCCTGGGCCAGGTCCACCGCCGCAGGGTCGTGTTGGCCGTTGGGCAGCCAGCCCTCCAGCGCCCCCATCAGATCGATGTTGAGCTGGCCGGCCGGATAGGGCAGCTGCGGTTCCTGGTTGGCCAGGCAGGCGTCTAGGGGCGGAGCTAGGCCCGTTTGCACCTCGCTGATCGCCTGCACATCAAAGGCAGCGCAGCTGCCCTCGAAGCGGGCCCGCAGAATTTCATCGCCGCTGGCGGCCACGAGGGCATAGAGCTGGGCCGGTTCGGGGCTGATGTTGCAGTTAAAGCTGAGTAGTCGCTGGAAGCCGTGGCCGCGGGGTTGGAGGCAGAAGCGGTGGGGTCCGAGCAGCACCGGGGCGCTGTAGCGGTACGAGAGGGTGTGGGTTAGGCGGGCATGCATGCCGGCTCGGTGCTGGAGGGGTGATCGCTGCTGTCGGCTGGGGCGACGCAGGGGGCGATGAAGTAGCGCTGCTCGATCAGGGTGTGGAGCTGGTTTAGGTCCTGTTGGAGGTGGTCGATCGCCTCATGCAGGCCGCTGGCAACCAGATCATCGATGCAGGTAAAGCTCCAGCGGGCCAGGGTGAGGCCGCTGAGGCACTCGAGTTCATCAGGGGCGCCGGGCACGGTGTTGCTGCGCACGATCCGCAGGGTTTCGCTGATCCGCTCCAGGCAATAGCGCACCGAGCGGGGAAAAACCGGATTGAGCAGCAGGAAACCGGCCACCGCCTCCGGCGCGATCGCCCGCTGCTGCGCTTGCCGAAACATCTGATAGGCGCCGGCGGTGCGCAGCAGGGCGATCCACTGCAGTTCATCGAGCACGCCGCCCACCTTTTCGGGGGAGGGCAGCAGCAGGAAGTACTTCACATCAAGGATGCGGGTGGTTTTTTCGGCCCGCTCCAGCAGCCGACCGAGCCGGCTGAACTGCCAGGAGAGGTCGCGGCTCAGGGTGGCGTCGGTGATGCCGTAGAAGAGCTGGCAGGCGGAGCGGATTTCGCGGAGCTGCTCTTGGGGGGGCTGCTGCCAGAAGCTGGCTTCCTGCAGGCTCCAATAGGTGGCGTTGAGATGCTCCCACATTTCTGTGGTGAGCACATCGCGGATCTGGCGGGCATTTTCGCGGGCAAAGGCGATGCAATTCACCACGCTGTTGGGGTTGTCTTCCCGGCGCACCAGGAAGTTCACCACGTCTTCGGGGCTGGCAGCGGGGCAAAGTTTGTCGAAGCGGTCGCGCTCACCGCTGGCATCGATCAGGGGCAGCCAGGGCTCGGCGCTGCCAGGCGGGCAGTCGAGGGCCATGGCCTCGCTTACCTCCACAAAGCGGGAGATGTTTTCGGCCCGCTCCACATAGCGGTTGATCCAGTAGAGCGAATCGGCAACGCGGCTCAGCATGGAATGGGATCCTCCAGGTTGGCGAGCGGGGCTTCGACGCTGGTCTCATCGACGATCCAGGTGTCCTTGCAGCCGCCGCCCTGGGAGGAATTGACCACCAGCGAACCGCGGCGCAGGGCCACCCGTGTCAGCCCGCCGGGGGTCACCCAATCGCCCTTGCCGCGCAGCACGTAGGGGCGCAGGTCCACATGGCAGGGGTAGATCTCCCCTTCGCTGAGGGAGGGCACTGTCGAGAGTTCCAAGGTTGGCTGGGCGATGAAGTTGCGGGGATCGGCTTCGATCTTGGCGGCGAAGCTGGCGATTTGCTCACGGCTGGCGTGGGGTCCAATCAGCATGCCGTAGCCCCCGGCTTCGGCCACCGATTTCACTACCAGTTCATCAAGGTGGGCAAGCACGTAGGCGCGCTCGTCCTGGCGGGAGCACAGATAGGTGGGCACGTTCTCGATGATCGGCTCCTGGTCCAGGTAATAGCGGATCATCTCGGGCACGTAGGCATAGATGAGTTTGTCATCGGCCACGCCGGTGCCGGGGGCGTTGGCGATCGCCACCCGGCCGGCCCGAAAGGCGCCCATCAGGCCCCGTACCCCCAGCATCGAATCACTGCGAAACACACCCGGATCGAGAAAATCGTCGTCGATGCGCCGGTAGATCACATCGACCGGCGCCAGTCCGGCGGTGCTGCGCATCCACACCCGATCCGCTTCGCAGACCAGGTCGCGGCCTTCCACCAGCTCGATACCCATTTGTTGGGCAAGGTAGCTGTGCTCGAAGTACGCGCTGTTGAACACTCCGGGGGTGAGCAGCACCACCTTGGGAGCGTCACTCCAGGGAGCGAGGTCCTGGAGGGTGCGCAGCAGGCGGGAGGCGTAATTGTCGATCGGTTGAACGGTGCGGCCAGCGAACAGGCTGGGGAAGATGCGCTTCATCACCCGCCGATTTTCCAGGAAGTAGGCAACTCCAGAGGGGCAGCGCAGGTTGTCTTCCAGCACCCGCCAGGTGCCGTTGCCATCGCGCACCAGATCAAGGCCGGAGATGTGGCACCAGCGGCCCAGGGGTGGCGTCACGCCTTGCATCTGGGGTCGCCAGCCCTGGGAGCTTTCCACATCTTCGCGGGGCACCACCCCATCGGCCATGATGCGGCCGGGGCCATAGACATCGGCCAAGAACAGGTCGATCGCCTGCAGGCGTTGGAACAGGCCCCGCTCCAGCCTCTCCCATTCTTGGGCGCCGATCAGGCGGGGCAGGGGATCGAAGGGCAGGATCCGCTCCCCGCCGGTGCTGCCGGAATCATTCAGACGAAAGGTGGCACCGAGCCGCTTGAGCAGGGCGGCGGCGGCGGCATGGTTGGAGTTGAGCTGGTCGATCCCCATGCGGCCGAGGGAAGAGAGCAAGGGGCTCAGGGCGGCGCGGGGCTGGTCGGCGGCGCTGAAATACTCGTCGTAGCCTTGGCTGGGGCGGTAATGGGCGAACATGCGGGGACGCCTCGACGCCTGTCCAGGGGGCTAGGTGATCCTGCAGGGCCCAACCGCAGGGAATTGTATCCCACGCTACTGAATTAACTGCTTCTAAAGGTGTGTTTAGGAGAAATGGAGCCGCTCCACCACTGATGACCATCGAGTCGCCGGGCCTAAGCTTTGCTTGGCCCTGATCAGACGGGCCAAGGCGTTAAAAAGTAAAAAATATTCCATCTCTGGCTGCCTGAATCGTTCAGCCCTTAGGTGGGTGGGGCCGATCCTTTGGAGCAACACGTTGGCAGCCGAGTGATTAGTATTGAATGGTTCCAGTCCTAGTAGAATCAACTTGGAATGGGTATGACTGAGCCTGACTCTGGGTCGTTCGGGGTGTCTTAAATACTCGTCTTAGCCTTGCTAGGGGTCTTTATTCAATGAACACCGCCGCACCGGAAAGACTTTTGCACAGTCCCCCTAATGTAAGGGTAAACTTTTGGCCAAGCAAAGTCCCCGGGGGGACTCCAAGATTTTTAATTTCTGCGCAAACCCTAATGCCTGCTTCAGACCAGCCGCCAGCACAGATCGGCCTTTCCCCGAATCAATCATCCGAGGATCCCTCCCGTCCTGACAGCGATTCCAGTGGGGCTGTCCTTGGCGATCAAGCCAATGGCGCCCAGGAGAAATCGGATCCAGCAGCCGCTAGTACCAGCCTTTTCCCCCTGGGTGCGCGATATGCAAATTTTTCGCGCCTCGCCCTTCCCCTTGGCATTGCCCTTGTCACGGTTTACGCGACCAATGTGCTGTCCGGTTTAATACCGTTGCGCATTCTTGATCCCGGTTGGCAGGTTAAGTCAGTTGTGCTGCTTATCAATAATGTCGGTTTTCCGCTTGTGGCCTTGGCCATTTTTGCCCTGGCCTTCGATCAGGCTGCACAAAATAAGGGGATTGCTTGGGCCTGGCAGCAGATCAAAACCTGGGCCCCGTTGCTTTGCCTGCTTTATCTGCTGATTATTCCCATCCATCTCCGTGCCGTTTGGCAGGCTCGATCCGTGGCGCTTGCAGAACAGCAGGTTGGCATTGGCAAGATTGAGCTGGATTACGCCCGTTTCAAAGACATGGTGCTGTCGATTGATTCGGCCACCAATCTGCGGGCTGCCTTGGCTCAAAACCGTATGGGCGCACTCAGTGATGCCGACATGGCCCTGCCGTTGCCAACCCTGCGCCGCAATCTCTTGGCGGCAGGCCAGGCGGCCCACGACAAAGCCCTTGGAGGCATCCCCAGCATCAATAAACAGCTTATTGGTCAAATTCCCGACATCCTTCGCATCGTCCTGACCTCCTTGGCCGTCTCCGAGGCCTTCGGCGCAGTGGCCCAACCGCGGCAAGGCTTATTCAGTTTTCTGTCCCGACGCAAAAGGGGCCTTGGCCGATTTTCTGTTGGGGCGAGCTTCGGAGGCTGGCTCGCCAATTGGCGTCGTTCGTGGCGCAATCGCAGCATGGAGGCTTCCAAGGACCGTCGCGCTCGCCAGCTCAGCGCCCAGCGCAAGAAAATCAAGGCCGAGGCCGACCGCAACAGGGCCAATGCCCGTAAGGCACGCCGCTGAAGCAAGCAAGGATCGAATTTATTGCCTCGAAGCTCCTTGGCAGCCTCTTGGCGTCGGGTCAACGCCCTTCCGTTTCCACTTCCTCGCCTGCTGGGTGCTGTTCCTTCAGCGCCCAGCAGGTTTTTTTTGGGCTAAGGCAGCCCCCATCCCGCCCTGTTGCCGCCATTGACCCTTGGCTTTGCTTCCGCTTTGCTAAGCAAATCCCGATAACCGGCATCAAATCGCTTCTTAAGCTCTTCTTCTGCTATGTTGAGCTGGCTTGGCCTCGCCCTAGGCGTCTAGGCCGCTAGTTCCCCATCACAAGGCCAACCCCATGCTCCGTATTCCCCAATTGCTCAAGGGTCCGCAGGGTCTCTTATTAGGTTTTTGCGGCTTGGCTGCGGTGGTTGTCGCTGGACCCCAGCAAGCTCAAGCAGTCTCGATCTCCTTCACCTCGGCTCAGGTGCCTTCGCTTTGCCCTTCTGGCACCTGCGTTTTTGATGTTGTGGCTACATCACCCATCACCTATGGCCAGTTAAGTACGGCCTATCCGCCTTCACTCGCAACTGATTATAGTTATAATTTCTTCAATACCACAATATCTTCCACATTTGCCAACGCCTATCAGGCTCTTGTGCCCTATGCGTCAAACCCTGCTAATAACGGAAACACTCCCACTTTTGGCGAGCTTCCTGCCTCGCCTACAACTGGGAATCCTCCAGTTGGTATTGCTGGCGGTCCGCTCTTCTTCACAGGAATAAGTACAACAAGCTTTAGCGGTTTTGGCACCGTTACCCAAACCAGCGGTCAGTATTATAATGGCACTTCTACAAACTTCTCTTCCAATGTGAGCGGTACAGGCGGCTTGTCAGGTGTTACAAGCCAAAAACAAGTCTGGGCCATCTACAGGTGTTCCGGCGGTTCTTGCATTCCTGTTCCAAGCCCCCTGCCGATCCTTGGTGCCAGCGCAGCTTTTGGTTACAGTCGTCGCCTGCGTAACCGCTTGCAAGGCTCCAAAGCCTGATTTTTTTCAGTCTGATTCCCGAATAGCAATCACAACCGCCGATTCAACAAGATCGGCGGTTTTTTTTGTTTTCCAATCGGCACCTGAAGTCTCATTCCCCTTGCGGTCTTGTCTCGCCACTGGAATCAGGCAGGGGAAAGCTTTGATCGAAATAGCGGCGCACCAGAATTCATTGGTCCAGCTGGGTTTTGCATTTGGCTCCAAACGCGTTGCATCCCTGCCCCCAGATGCGCCCTAAGAGCATCGCCCAAGGCGCCAAAACCAAGGCCAGCAAAGGGGCCTATAGAATCTCTTTGTCAATAACACAGATATGATTAAGGGTCGGGACGGATAAATCCAAAGCAGGCATAAAGCATGGCCGACGGAAATGCTCCATACTTATTAAGCAACTAGGTAGGCTTGATTAAGGAACTATGTGTTTTGCCGGAATTGGGTCCCTTCTCTTTAGTTTGCTACGGATCCGATGACAGCGCCCATGTTCTCTCTAAATACATTATTGCGCCCTTATCTGAAAGGCTTCATTGCCGTTGTTGGCTTGGCAACGATCACGGCTGTGACATCCCAACCCGCCGATGCCGTCAGCCTGACCTTCAATTCCACCAACAATCCTGGGCTGTGTCCGTCCGGTAGCTGTACCTATGACGTCTTGACGACATCCGATGTGCCCCCCTTTGCGGCCCCCTTTCCCGCAGTCCCTATCACATATCCAACCCTGAGCAGTCTTCCGCTCAATGGATATAGTTATCAATTCATTGATGCCGCCACCGCAGCATTGTTTGCCACGGCTTATAATTCTTCGTCGGCTGATGCCGTTTTAAAAACAGCTAATAATGGTGTACTTGGTGAAAAGCCTTCGAGTCCAAATGCATCCGGTGGCCCATTATTCTATACGTCTAATAGTGTCTTATCCTTCGGCAACGGTACGGTGACTCAGGCGATCGGTCAGTATTTCTCAACTGGCGCTGCCGTTAATTTCAGTTCCACCGTTTCCGGCACCGGCGTCTTCAGCCCCGCTCAGCCCCAATTGCAGGTCTGGTCGATCTTCAAGTGCACCTCGGGTAGTTGTTTGCCGACTCCTCCTCCCCCTAACGTTGCTGTCCCAGCCCCGCTGCCGATCCTTGGGGTTGGCGCAGCATTTGGCTACAGCCGTCGCCTGCGCCAGCGCGCTGCCCGTCTCCAAGGCTAAGTGATCAGGCTTTAGAATTTCGTCTGCGCTTTAGTTTTTTCTATTCGCCATTGATCCAAGGGTCAGTGGCGAATTTTTCTGCTTAGTTTGTTTGCTAAACGGGTTTTGCCAGGCCCTTGCCAAGCTGCCCCCGAGTGCCTCAGCACCGCCTTGGCCCCTGCTGGGGGCGCTTTTTGCTGTTTTGTGCTGCCAGTCCAGTGTCCGCAGTTAGACAACGTCACCTGCGCAGGGCGGCAGCCATGGCAGGCCATGGGCCAGCAGGCACCCTTGTCTAGGCAGCAATTCCGAGGAATGGATCTTTGTCGCGCTGGATTTCCTGCAGATTGATGCAGACTCAAAGCTTAAGAATAGCTGAATTAAAGGCATTTGTTTATCGTGCTTTTAGGTATCAGGATAAATACTTAAGCTTGCAGGATCTTTGCTTAAGTAAATATGGATTTGCCGGCATTCCTGGGTTCGGTCGTTAATTTACGTCGGCAACGTCTATAGCAAATGACCCTAGTCTCTACCTCGCCCCTAAACAGGTCCCAGGTTTTTGTTGGTTTGATTGGTTTGTGTGCCCTTGGGCTTTCCGTCGGTCAACCTGCCAAAGCTGTTACTGTTTCGCTCTCATCTGCTCAGGCTCCCTTAATCTGTCTCTCTGGAATCTGCGTATTTGACGTTCTGACCACTTCGGATGTGCCTCCTGGCCCCGGCCCCTTCCCTTCCGCTCCAATTACCTACGCTACGCTTAGTTCAGGTAGTTATCCCTTAAATGGCTATAACTATCAATTTAACAATGCCAGTGCAGCTGCGGCTTTTGCCACGGCCTACAACGCCTCTGACGCGCCTAACATTCTCAAGGAGTCCAATGCCAACTCCGCAGGCCTGGGTGAAGTGCCGGCTAATCCGGATAAGGCGGGTGGTCCGTTGTTCTTTACGGCAGTAGGCACCTTCTCTTTCCCTGGAGTGGGCAGCCTGACGACGGCCAATGGCCAGTATTTCACTGGCAATGCTTCCAACAACTTCAATTCCAACATCTCCGGAACAGGCTCCTTTGCAGGGACGGTTCCCCAGCTACAGGTTTGGGGCTTGTACAAGTGCACCTCGGGTAGTTGTGCTCCTGGTATTGCCGTTCCCGCCCCCTTGCCCATGCTTGGCATCGGTGCCGCCTTCGGCTATAGCCGCCGCCTGCGTCAGCGCTTGAACCGCCAGCTTGGTTGATTGACCTCGTCAACTGCGCCTAGGCTGAAGACGCATTATAAATAACCCGCTAACTTTTGTTGGCGGGTTTTTTATGGCTCGTTCTTGACTGCGGTGCTCTATCAGCTCGCACCCTGCAAACCTTCAAAGCAGGAAGTAAAGCTGGGCCATCGGTAGCGTTTCGGCTGGCTCGCAGGCCAACAATTCCCCATCGGCAAAGACTTCGTAGGTCTGGGGATCCACCTCCACTTTGGGCGTGGCGCTGTTGTTGCGCATCGACGCCTTACCGATAGCGCGGGTGTTCACCACCGGCACGCAGGTTCGCTTCAGCCCTAACCGCCTGGGCAGATCGGCATCAAGACAAGCCTGGCTCACAAAGGTGAGGCAGCTGGGGGCCAGGGCCCCACCGAAGGCGGCAAACATGGGTCGGCCATGGACAGGCCCGGGGGTGGGGATCGAGGCATTGGCGTCCCCCATCTGGGCCCAGACGATCGAGCCCCCTTTGAGGACCAGTTCGGGTTTGACACCGAAAAATCCCGGCTTCCACAGCACCAGATCCGCCAATTTGCCCACCTCCACCGATCCCACCTGGCTGTCGATGCCGTGGGCGATCGCCGGGTTGATGGTGACCTTGGCGATGTAGCGCTTCAGGCGGGTGTTGTCATGGCGCACGCTGTCCCCGCCCAGCGGTCCCCGTTGCACCTTCATCTTGTGGGCTGTCTGGAAGGTGCGGGTGATCACCTCCCCCACCCGCCCCATCGCCTGGGAGTCGCTAGCGATGATGCTGAAGGCCCCCAGGTCGTGGAGGATGTCCTCGGCGGCGATCGTTTCGCGGCGGATGCGCGATTCGGCGAAGGCCACATCCTCGGGGATGCGCGGATCGAGGTGGTGGCACACCATCAACATGTCGAGGTGCTCCTCCAAGGTGTTGCGCGTATAGGGGCGCGTTGGGTTGGTGGAGCTCGGCAGCACGTTGGCCTCGCCGCAGATCTTGATGATGTCCGGCGCGTGGCCACCGCCGGCCCCCTCGGTGTGGAACGTGTGGATGGTGCGATTGCCGATGGCCCGGATCGTGTCTTCCACGAAGCCGGCCTCATTGAGGGTGTCGGTGTGGATGCACACCTGTACATCGAAACGATCGGCCACCGAGAGGCAGCAGTCGATGGCGGCCGGTGTGGTGCCCCAGTCTTCGTGGAGCTTCAGGCCGCAGGCGCCGGCGCGGATCTGCTCTTCAAGCGCCTCGGGGGTGCTGGCGTTGCCCTTGCCGAAGAAGCCCAAGTTGACCGGCAGCCCCTCGGCTGCCTGAAGCATCCTGGCCAGGTGGAAGGCCCCGGGGGTGCAGGTGGTGGCGTTGGTGCCCGTTGCCGGACCCGTACCGCCCCCCAGCAGGGTGGTCACGCCGCTGGCAAGGGCGGTTTCGATCTGCTGGGGGCAGATGAAATGGATGTGGGTGTCGATCGCTCCGGCGGTGACGATGTGGCCTTCGCCGGCGATGGCCTCGGTGCCCGGACCAATCACGATCGTCACCCCATCGCTGATGTCGGGGTTGCCAGCCTTGCCGATGGCGCAGATGCGTCCATCCCTCAGACCAATATCGGCTTTGACGATGCCCCACCAGTCCAGAATCAGGGCATTGGTGATCACGGTGTCCACGGCCCCGGCAGCCCGAGGGGTCTGGGCCTGGCCCATGCCGTCGCGGATGACCTTGCCGCCCCCGAACTTCACTTCGTCGCCGTAGCTGGTGTAGTCCTTCTCCACCTCCAGGACGAGCTCGGTGTCGGCCAGCCGCACGCGGTCACCGGTGGTGGGGCCGTAGGTCTCGGCGTAGGCGCGGCGGTTGATGCGGTACGGCATGGGATCGGTGGTTCGGGAGGGGCTGGGCAGGCAATGGAACGGTGGGACTGGCGAGCCGCCCCTAGGCCAGGGGCCCATTGATCAAGCCGTTGAACCCGAACACCTGCCGCGCTCCGGCGTAGGGCACCAGGTTCACGTCACGGCTATCGCCGGGTTCAAAGCGGATGGCCGTGCCCGCGGGAATGTCGAGCCGCAGGCCCCTGGCCGCCTCGCGATCAAACCTCAAGGCCATGTTGGCCTCGTAGAAGTGGAAATGGGATCCGATTTGCACCGGTCGGTCGCCCGTATTGGCCACCGTGAGGGTGGTGACGGGCCGACCGGCATTGAGCTCAATCTCGCCAGGTTCCGTTAGCAACTCGCCGGGGATCAGGGGGGGCATGGGCTCAGGGGCAGACGGGAGTCCGCTCAGCATGCCGCCATTCTCTCAGTGATCCGTGGGTCGTTGCCTACGGCCCAGCCATACGGATGGGATCGTGGAGGGTCACCAACTTGGTGCCATCGGGAAACACAGCTTCAATCTGAACCTCGTTGATTAGCTCCGGCACCCCCTCCATCACCTGATCGCGGCTCAGCCAGGTGGAGCCCTGCTCCATCAGTTCGGCGACACTGCGGCCATCCCGGGCCCCCTCCAGCACCTGGAAACTGAGCCAGGCCACGGCCTCTGGATGGTTGAGCCTGAGGCCGCGATTCAAGCGACGCTCCGCTAGCAGGGCCGCGGTCACGATCAGGAGCTTGTCTTTTTCCTGGGGGGTGAGATGCATGCCGCGCTGGAGAGAGGGTTTTGGCTAGGTAAGTCTTGAACCATTTTGGCAGGCGTCGTCGTTAATCCAAGCCCTGCTGCGGATCGGAACCCAGTCCTACGAAGGGCTCCTCCTGGAAAGGCCACACCCGCGGCCGTTCGGGCGGGGCCAGCCTGTTGGCCGCCCGGATCCGGGCCCAGATGCGGGTGAACCAGGTCCGGGCCGCCTGGCTGGAGGGCCCTCGGTAGCGGGCCACCAGTCCCTGCTCCAGGGCCCCACAGGCCATCTCGCCAGGGAGTTCACCGCGATCGGCCCGGCAGGCTTCCAGCAGCTCGGCTAAAAATGCGGCCGCCAAGGGCTGGGGCGCCGCCCACACCAGGGAGCCGAAAACGGGTTCTGCCGCCATGCCATGGGCCTGGAGCAGACCCTCCCCCCCCAGTTCCAGTCGGTCCACCAGTTCCCAGTGGCCGCCATCCCCGTCGGGGCCATCGCGCTGGATCTCCAGCTGGGACCGCCAGCGCCCAGCGCCGAGGGTTTCCTGGGCGGCCGTGCGCCCCAGCCGGACGACCTCAGCCCCCAGCCAGCTGGCGCCTTTGGCAAGCAACACCCGGGTGCGTTGTTCGTAGAGACCGTTTTCAAACAGCACCAGATCCTGGGGTAGCCACTCCAGGTCAGCGCCGGCCTCCAGCCTGAATTCGATCTCCTGGCGGGCCCAGGTGCCTGCGGGGCTGAGGCGGGAGCGGCCGATCGATCCATAGACCTTTTGGGCCGCGACGCTCGTTAGCAGCACCCGGCTGCCTGGGGCGAGGTGGGCCGTGATGCTCAGCCGGTCGCCCCCCACCAGCCCCCCGGCCGTGTGCAGCAGGGGCAGTTCGCAGCGGCCATCGGCCCGCCCAAAGGGGCGCTGCACCCTGAGCGGCGCCGTGGTGCCGCCCTGATGGCGGGTGAGACCATCGCCGGCGCAGCTGAAGCGCAGGTGCGCCGTGCCATGCCATGCCCCGTCGCTGATCACACCCGTCCCTCCGGAGAGCACACTTTGGTGGGTCATGTTTCCGGGAGTCAGCCCTTTGCCTGAATCTGCGTCCTTGCCCCTGATCCTCACGCGCCGCTGCTCCCAGCCGCCGGCGGATTCCGTGGCGCCACCGTTGAGGTTGGCCCTTTCGGCCGATGAACGCACACGCCTGCGGGGCCAGCGGCGCAGTCTCTGTGGCCAGGAACTGCTCTTGCAATTGGATCGGGGCGAGCCGCTGCAGCCCGGTGAGTGGCTGGGCGGGGCCAGTGGGGGGCCAGCGGTGCAGGTGGAGGCGGCGCCGGAAACACTGCTGAGGGTCCGTGCCCAGGCGCCCCTGGATCTGCTGCAGGCGGCCTATCACCTGGGCAATCGCCATGTGGCCCTGGAGGTGCGGTCCACGGAATTACGCCTGCTTGAGGACCCGGTGTTGGCCGATCTGCTGGCTCGCCGGGGCCTGCTGGTCGATCGCCTCCAGGAACCATTTCGCCCCGAGGCCGGGGCCTATGGGAGCGTCCATCGCCATGGTTGAGAAGCGATTGCATCTGTTTCAGTTGGTCAGTCCGGCGCTGCCTGTGGGTGGCTTCAGTTATTCCGAGGGTCTCGAATGGCTGGTGCAGCACGGTCGCTTGCACGATGCGCCAACGGTGCGCTCCTGGCTGGAGGCCGAACTGGGGCGTGGCTCCCTCACCGTGGAGGCGGCGACGCTGCCTGGCTTGATGGTGCTGCTTGAGCGGGCCCGGAGTGCTGATGGCCTGGAGGCCCGGGCGGCTCTGAAGTCCGTGGTTGAGCGGGATGGCTGGCTGCTCGCCCAACGGGAGGCACCCGAGCTGCGGGCCCAACAACGGCAGATGGGGGGATCTCTGTGTGAGTTGCTGGCGAATCTGGGTTGGCCCCTGCCCGCTGGTGCCTCTCCCCTGGCCTGGCCGGCGGCCTGGGCCTGGGCAGGAGTCTGCCTGCAGTTGGATCCCCGCGAGCTGGTCGAGGCTTTTCTCTACAGCTGGGTTGCCGGCCAGCTCAGCGCCGCCGTGCGGCTTGTGCCCCTCGGACCCACCCAGGCCCAGGGCCTCCAACTCGCTCTGGCGCCCTTGCTGGCCCAGCGGGCCCAGGAGCTTTCCGGGGCCGATCCCGCCAGCCTCTGGACAGGGGGTGTGGGGGCGGGCTTGGCCCAGCTGGGGCACGCCGAGCTCTACTCGAAGCTCTTTCGCAGCTGACTCGAGGCCAGCGCTGCCCTGGCCCCTGGCTCTGCGCCTGGGCCCACCCCTAGGGTTAACCCGTGTGCGCAGAGGGCATGAGCCGATTAAGGGTGGGGGTGGCCGGTCCGGTGGGTTCCGGCAAGACGGCTCTGGTGGAGGCCCTTTGCCTGCGGTTGCGCGATCGCCTGGAGCTGGCCGTCGTGACCAACGACATCTATACCCAGGAGGATGCCCAATTCCTCACCCAATCTGGCGCCCT
>Ga0209088_10001463_pt1 | contig 15232 bp, 11 predicted proteins | sample S_140625_EF_Meta_FD_187324 | JGI IMG/M metagenome (GOLD analysis project Ga0209088, IMG submission 187324) | Freshwater microbial communities from Lake Simoncouche, Canada to study carbon cycling - S_140625_EF_MetaG (SPAdes) (version 2) | ecosystem: Environmental > Aquatic > Freshwater > Lake ... | reverse complement strand
CAACGCAATCGCCCGGGCCCGATCAAACTGGCCCATTTCGGAGCGCATCTGCGGGTCGTAGCCGATTGTCAGGGGCATCACGGGCCCGTGCGCGACGATCGCCTGACCACGCCGCGGCAGCCGGACTTCCTCGGCCGAGTTGTATGCAAGCCCGATCGCACGACGCAGCGCCACCTTCTCGGGGGTGTAGCCGCCCACGACTGGGTGCTCCATTGCGAAGTACATAAAGGTCACGTCGGAGGATGGCACGCGAACCATCTGGATCCCGGCTTTCTTCAGGTTTGGAGCCAGTTGGTTACGCGGGATCGCCTGGTTCACAAAGCTGTTGGGCAGGCGCTCGATGAGGTCATGTTCCTTGTTCAGAAAAGCCAGCCAACGGGGTTGCTCTTCTTCAACAATCGAGACCTCGACACGGTCGAGCATGGGTAGCCGTCGGCCTTTGAGTTCAGAGGCAATGGCTTGGGCGACAGGATCGTCGGCCGGCGGCTCAGCCTCGTACATCTGCTCCCGAAAGTTCGGGTTGCGCACCAGACTGATTTTGGATGAGCGACGCCACTCTCCGAGTTGAAATGCACCCGTGCCGACGGGGTGCTCCATGATGCGATCGCCGTAGGCCTCGACCACCTCGCGAGCGACGATTCCGAAAATCCCGGGGTCGGCGAGAAGGTTCGAGACGAACCGGGGGCGCGCCTCACCGACTCGAAATTGCACCGTGTAGCGGTCGAGCGCGCGGATCCCGGCAACCTCAGTGTTGTAATCAAACTTGCCGCCCGCCTGGGCCTGGCTGCGCAAGGCATCGAGCCCGAGAATCTTTTCCTCCTTGACGCCGGCAAAGGACGGGCTTTTGTTTTTCGGGTCAAAAATACGTTTGTAGGTGTAGACAACGTCTTCCGCGGTCAATTCCCGCTTTTTGCCCCCAAATGCCGGATCGTCCGAAAAATGAATGCCCGGTCGGAGTCGAATCGTGAACGTCCTGAAGTCTTCAGAAACCTCGGGCATGTCCTGAGCCAGGTTCGGCTTGATTTTTGCGGGCCTTGCCAGATAATCGTAGGTGTAGAGCGAATCGAAAATATTGGCCGTGAGCACGCGGGAGTACAGGTCGCTCAGCTGGGCGGGGTCAAAACCCGTTTCAGCGATCGGAAAGGCATAGCGCAGGACTTTCTCGTTGTTTCCGGTGGCAGGGGTGGCTGCTTGGACGAGCGTCCCGGTCAGTGCCGCGTAAACTAGGGCGAACAGGGCAAGCCTTACGCGGATCAAAGCCCTTGATTTATTAATGTGTTTTCTCACGATCTGGATAATTTTTCTCGCATGCGTTTGATCATGCCCGACCCCGAAGTGATGGTCAATTTCGGTCTGGACCCGAAATGCTGACTTATTTTCTGCGCCGAATCCTGCAAATGATTCCGACCCTTATCGGGGTCGTTTTGCTGGTTTTTTTCTTGTTCAAGTATTTCGGGGGCGACCCGGCCGAAATTCTCGGTGGACTTCAGGCGACGCCCGAGCAGATCGAATCGATTCGCACTGAATTGGGTTTGAACGAACCGGTTCCGGTTCAGCTTTGGATGTTCGTCACCAAAGTCGTGACCTTCGATTGGGGCAGCAGCTGGGCCACGCGCGAGCCCGTGCTGGAAATTTTCAAGTCCCGGCTGCCGGCCACACTGACGGTGATGATTCCGATTTTGCTGCTCGAAGTGGTGTTTGGCATCGTGGCCGGGATGGCCGTCGCGTATGTGCGGGGCTCATTAACCGATCGTGCCGTCATGATCGTGTGCACGATCGCCATGTCCATCAGTTTTCTGGTGTACGTGATTCTTGGCCAGTATGTGTTTGCATTTCAGTTGGGCTGGTTCCCGGTCCAGGGATGGTCCTCGAGCCTCACGACCAATCTGATCAAGTTCGCGCCGTTGCCGGTGTTCCTGGCGGTCGCGGTCAGCCTTGGGCCTTACACCCGGCTCTATCGCAGTTTTTTTCTTGACGAGATCAATCAGGACTATGTGCGTACCGCCCGGGCCAAGGGGGTCGGCGAGTCACGCATTCTCTTCGTGCATGTGTTGCGTAACGCGATGATTCCAATTCTCACGAATGTGGCGACCCATTTGCCTAGCGTGTTTATCGGCTCGTTTCTGATTGAAGTGTTCTTCTCAATCCCCGGGCTGGGTCGCGAGGTCTACACCGCCGTCAATCGAAGCGACTACCCCGTGATCGAGGCTGTGACCGTCTATCTGGCAGTCCTGACCATGGCAATCAACCTGCTCACCGATCTGCTGTACAAGGTGGTCGATCCGCGGGTGGTCCTCAAATGAAGGCTCCGCACTCCCCCGGCCTCTGGACGATGGCCTGGCTTAAGCTGCGCGCTGACCGCGTCGGCATGTCGTCACTTGCGGTCGTTCTCGGGTTTGGTTTGCTGGTGGTACTGGCGCAATTGGGCCTGCTCGCTTCCGACTGGCAGCGTGAAGTTGCCACGCCGTTTGCGCCACCGCATTGGGTTGGTCCGAGTACGGATTCTGAAGAGATTCAGACCCAGTCGGAGGGCTCGCCGGTGTTGGATATTAGCGCGGTCGATCCTCTGGCTCCGCAGTACGAGACGTGGGCCCGGCAGGCGGCTCAAGTGACCGAGGTGGTCACGCAAAAGGCGACGACCCGGGCGTTGGGTGCGGATCGGATTGGCCGCGACGTGTTGGCTAAAGCCATCAAGGGCGCGCAGGTCTCAATCACAGTCGGCGTCGCTGCTGCGTTGATGGCCACCTTGATCGGTACCTTGTTGGGCGCGTTGGCCGGATATTTCGGGGGGGTGATCGATGATCTGCTTGAATGGCTCTATAACGTCTTCAACTCGGTGCCGTATGTGCTGCTGATTTTTGCACTTGCCGCGGTCTTTAAATCAGGTCCGATGGCTCGGGTGTTCAGCAATGGGATCGCCCCCGTGGTGATCATCTTGAGTGTGGTGGGGTGGACAGGAATCTATCGCCTGGTGCGGGCTGAGTACATCAAGCACCGCGGTCGCGAGTACGTCCGTGCGGCCGAAGCGATTGGGGTCAGTCATCTGGCGCGTATGTTTGGCCACATTCTTCCCAACGTCAGCCACGTCGTTCTGGTGCAGCTGAGCCTGCATGTCGTGAGCTTCATCAAGGCCGAAGTGATTCTGTCCTTTCTGGGGCTGGGTGTTTCAATGGATATGGTCAGCTGGGGGACGATGTTGTCCGAGGCTCAGACCGAATTGGTGCTGGGCAAGTGGTGGCAACTGGTCGCCGCGACCGGATTTATGGCGCTCTTTGTAACGGCCTTCGCGCTCTTGACCGATGCGTTGCGTGACGCGCTCGATCCGAAGCTGCGCTAGTTTCAGGAACTCACTTGAATCCCGTCACCTCCAATGTCGCCTCGACCGCTGCCCCCCAGTCGGTCTTGAGTGTTCAGAACCTTCAGATCGCCTTTGATATGGGGTCAGCGGGCGTTCATGAGGCCGTTCGCGGAATCAGTTTTTCCATCCCCGATCAGCAGACGGTCGCCCTCGTGGGCGAGTCTGGCAGTGGGAAGAGTGTGACTGCGATGAGTCTGCTGCAGTTGTTGCCCGACAACGCTCGGATCCACCCGGGCAGTCAGGTGCACTGGGCCGGCCATAACCTCCTGGAATTGCACAGCGAGGCCATGCGCCGGATCCGTGGTCGCGAAATTTCGATGGTTTTTCAGGACCCCATGAGTTCGCTGAACCCCGTGCAAACGGTGGGTGAACAGATCGCGGAGGTCCTTCGAATTCAGGGCGGCATGAGTGCCGGGCAAGCGCGAACCCGGGTGCTCGAGCTGATGGATGAAGTCGGTTTGCCCGAGCCGCGGGCACGCGCCAAAGCCTTTGCCCACCAGCTATCGGGGGGGCAGCAACAACGCGCCATGATTGCGCTGGCGATCGCGTGCGAGCCGCGCCTTTTGATTGCTGACGAACCGACAACAGCCCTGGACGTGACGGTACAGCGTCAGATCATCGATTTGTTGCTGCGCTTGCAGCAGACCCGCCGGATGAGCATGCTTTTTATTAGCCATGACCTCAATCTGGTCGGCGAACTCGCCCATTCCGTGGTCGTTCTGCGCCGTGGTGTGATTCGGGAGCAGGGCCCGGTCGGGGGAATTTTCAGGGCACCGCAAGATCCCTATACCCGCGCGTTGCTCGCTTGCCGACCCGGGCTCGGGCGAGTGGCCCACAGCGGTCGACAGCGCTTGCCGACGATCGAGGATCTGCTTGAACCGCTGGACGGGGACGGTGTCGTCGCGGACCTGGTTTCAAGCACGATTTTGCCGGTGGGGCCAGACGCCGCTGCCGCGTCAAACCTGACCCGGGCCGAGGCCGAGGCTGGACCCATCCTGCAGGTCACGGGTTTGCGCAAAGACTATGTCCTGAATTCAGGCCTACTTCCAGGCCTGTTTTCGGGGCTGATGCCTGGCTTGTTTGGCGGGACCAAGATTGCCGCGGTCCAGAACGCGAGCTTCAGTCTGAGCCGCGGGCGCACGCTGGGCGTGGTTGGCGAGTCCGGGTCGGGAAAGACGACGCTCGGTCTTATGCTGACCCGATTGCTTGCGAACAGCGCCGGTGAGATTCGTTTCGCGGGTCACGACCTGACAGCATTGGCGGGGTCGGGTCTAAAGCCGTTTCGGCGCCGTATCCAGATCATCTTTCAAAACCCCTACGCCAGCCTTAATCCTCGTTTTACGGTCGGTCAGATTTTGATCGAACCCCTGCGCGTCCATCAGATCGGTTCGAGTGATGATGAACGCGAGGCACTGGCCCTGCAGTGGTTGGAGCGCGTGGGCCTCAATGCGCAGGCATTTGGCAAGTACCCACACGAATTTTCGGGGGGACAGCGCCAGCGCATCGCGATCGCCCGGTGCCTGACGATGCAGCCCGAGATCCTCGTGTGTGACGAGTGCGTCAGTGCACTGGACGTCAGTGTTCAGGCCACGGTGCTCAACCTCTTGCTCGATCTGCAAGAGGCTTTTGGGCTGACTTATGTGTTCATCAGCCATGACCTCGCCGTGGTCCAGTTCATGGCCGACGAAATTCTGGTGATGCGCCAGGGCGAGATTGTCGAGCAGGGCCCAGCCGAATCGATTTACGCCAATCCGCAGCACCCCTACACCCAGCAGTTGTTGGCAGCAATTCCAAGGGGATTCAGGGATTCAGGGGTTCAGCAAGCGCCAGCGCCTCGTGCGACACCGCACTGACCTGGCACCGACCATCAATGGATCCCGACCCATGGTCGGGATCCTGGGCGAGAGACTGGCCAGCCCGGGGTTGGTCTGCTTACCATCGCAACATCTCGACAATCAGGGGGTGGATTCATGAAGGAATTTCCGAAGACGTTTTCAAAGACTTGGGAACGCGATGACGAACTGGGTTGCCTGCAGGAAGAATTGCGCACCCTGCGCGAGACTCTGGTGAGAGTCCAGACCGCCCTCGGTTCGGCCGAAGAGGGCGAGCAGTTGATTTTGGTGGCGCGCCATGCCGCGCTCGCCGAAGAGGAACTCGCTGAAATCGACATCGCCATCCTGGCGGGTCAGGAAGTGCCGCGGCGAAAAGCCACGCTGCATTGAGGCCCTGAACGCCTTGCCCCCGCTCGGTCAGGGACTTCCATGATTACTTCCTCGGGTTATACTTCGCGCTCCGAGGGGCGCTGCAACGTCCAGGGCTGAGGTAGCGGATGCCGAATGGCTTCGTCGGGTTGATTCAACCACTTCATCACTGGCGCTAGGCTCGGAAACGTTTCAACGGCGCTCGCAATCGATCGGTTGCGGGTGCGCATTGGTTTTGAATCCTCGCGGGATTCCAAGGCGCGTGTGCCCTCGCACACCGATCTCCCTTAACTGGTCGCGTAGCGACTTGGAGAAACGCCTTGAATGCACCCACCCAGAAGGCCGCCCTGGCCGCAGAACTTTCCTTCACGGATTGTCGGATCGCCGACATTACCTTGGCTGATTGGGGCCGGAAAGAGATCGAAATTGCCGAGACCGAAATGCCCGGTTTGATGGCCGTCCGCGCCGAATATGCGGCGACTCAGCCGTTGCGCGGCGCGCGCATCACCGGCTCCTTGCACATGACAATTCAGACCGCCGTCCTGGTCGAAGCATTGCAGGCGCTGGGCGCTGAGATTCGCTGGGCATCGTGCAATATTTTCTCAACTCAGGATCATGCCGCTGCTGCGTTGGCAGCTCGTCGCACGCCCGTATTTGCTGTCAAGGGCGAGTCGCTGGATGACTATTGGGAATACACCCACCAGATCTTTGACTGGCCCGTCACGGATGCCAACCCGCACGGTACGGCGAACATGATTCTCGATGATGGCGGCGATGCCACGATGCTGCTGCATCTGGGCGCGCGTGCCGCACATGATCTGAGTCTGCTCGATCATCCCGACAGCGAAGAAGCGGTGTGCCTCTTTGCATCCATCCGTAAGCGTCTGGCCACAGACCCGGGCTGGTATCAGCGCCAGCTCGACAGCGTGGTTGGCGTGACGGAAGAGACCACCACCGGGGTTCATCGCCTGATCGAAATGAGTCGTCGCGGCGAGCTCAAATTCCGTGCAATTAACGTGAATGATTCTGTGACAAAGAGCAAATTTGATAATTTGTACGGATGTCGCGAATCTTTGGTGGATGGCATCAAGCGCGCCACCGACGTCATGATCGCTGGAAAGATCGCGGTCGTGGCCGGCTTTGGCGATGTGGGTAAGGGCAGCGCCCAGGCCCTGCGCGCCTTGTCCGCTCAGGTCTGGATTACCGAGATCGATCCGATTTGTGCGCTGCAGGCGGCGATGGAAGGCTACAAGGTCGTCGACATGGAATATGCAGCCGACAAGGCCGATATTTTCGTGACGGCAACCGGTAACAAGGACGTCATCACCCGCGCGCACATGGAGCGCATGAAAAATCAGGCGATCGTGTGCAACATCGGTCATTTTGATAATGAGATTGATATTGCTTCGATCAAGGGCGACGCCACAGGCTGCCAGTGGATCAATATCAAGCCGCAGGTCGATCATGTGGTCTTCCCCGATGGCCATCGCATCATCATGCTGGCGGAAGGCCGTCTGGTGAACCTGGGTTGTGGAACCGGGCACCCGAGCTTTGTGATGTCGGCCTCATTTACCAACCAGACCATCGCGCAAATCGAACTCTGGTCGCATCCTGATCAGTACGAGAGCGGCAAGGTCTATGTCCTGCCCAAGCATCTGGACGAGAAAGTCGCCCGCCTGCATCTCAAACAGATCGGTGCGACGCTCACGCAACTGAGTTCATCGCAGGCCTCGTACATTGGTGTCGCCCAGGACGGTCCTTACAAGGCCGATACCTATCGCTACTAATGCTCTGGGCGACTGATCCCTGAGGGTTTGAGGCGGTGCGGATGCGTGCCGATGCGGTCTTGGTCGAACGTGGCCTGACCGCATCCCGTACCCTGGCGCAACGCTTGATTGCAGGGGGAAGCGTCTGGGTCAATGAAGGGGACGGTGCTCGCACCGTGACCCGCTCGAGTGAGCTGATCGCGCCCGGCACGGAAGTCGGGGTCAATTCGGCTGACCCCGCCCTGCGCTATGTCTCGCGGGGTGGGCTCAAGCTCGAAGCCGCTATGGCGCGACTCGTCAGCCATGGATGGAACGCCGCCGACATCGTCGCGCTCGACGTCGGCCAGTCGACCGGTGGCTTTACGGATTGCCTGCTGCAACATGGGGTGCGGCGCGTGGTCGGTGTCGATGTGGGGCATGGGCAATTGCATCCGCGCCTGGCGGCGGACTCTCGAATACGTACGTTCGAAGGCATCAACGCGCGGGCCCTTGAGGCCACGATGTTGGGGGATTCCGTGCCGGAGGAGGGGTTTGGGTTGGCCACGATCGACGTGTCCTTTATCGCGCTCGATGCGGTGTTGGCGCCGGTGCTGGCCTTGATCCGAAACGGTGGTTGGCTCGTGGCCCTGGTCAAGCCGCAATTCGAGCTCGGCCCGACCGCCCGCGACCGGTCCGGCATCGTTCGTGATGCCACCTTGTATGGACCGCTTCTTGAGCGGATCTCAGCGACCTGTTCGGGTCTGAATTGCGGGGTTCGGGAGACGCTGGAGAGTCCACTGACCGGGGGTTCGGGGGGTGAGGATGGCAATCGGGAGTTTTTGTTGATCGCGCAAAAAAGAGGATGTGATGATTCCAGTCAGCTTTGAATTTTTCCCGCCCAATACGCCGGCGGGGGCGGAGCGTTTGCGCAGCGTTCGAGCCGAACTCGATGGCCATCGACCCGAGTTTTACAGCGTGACTTATGGGGCCGGTGGCGCCACGCAAGAAAAGACCCAATCCACCGTGCTCGAGATTGCGGCGGCTGGCCAGGTAGTTGCACCGCATGTTTCTTGCGTTGGTGCGAGTCGCGAGGGCATCCGGGCGTTACTCGAGGATTGGCGCGCGCGCGGGATTCGCCGCATTGTGGCGCTGCGTGGCGACTTACCTTCGGGGATGGTTCAGGGTGGCGATTTCCGATTTGCCTCGGACCTGGTCGGTTTTATTCGCGAGGCCACGGGTGATGTCTTCCATATCGAGGTGGCGGCGTATCCCGAGGTACACCCGCAGGCGCGCAATGCACAGGCCGATCTCGATGCTTTTGTCACCAAGATGAAGGCGGGCGCAAATTCGGCTATCACGCAGTTTTTTTATAACGCGGATGCGTACTTTGCTTTTGTCGACGCGGTTCGCGCACGGGGCATTGACGCGCCGATCGTTCCGGGCGTGATGCCAATCCAGGCGTACTTTAAGGTGGCCCGTTTTGCTGAAGTTTGCGGTGCCGAGGTTCCGCGCTGGGTGGCACGGCGGATGGAGGGTTACGGTGACGATACCGCGTCGGTGCGCGCGTTCGGGCTGGATTTGGTGAGTGCGATGTGCGATCGCCTGCTCATGGGCGGTGCGCCATCGATTCATTTTTATACTTTGAATCAAGCGGAATTGTGTCATGAAGTGATTCGCCGGATTCAGCCCTCATCCGGATCGGCTGATGCCCTGAACTGAGCGCGTTCGGTGACGATTGCGTCAAGGGCGATGTCATGGGTTTCGGGGACCAGTTCACCGATCTGGCCGCAGGCTCTGGCGATGCCGATCGCAGGGGTCCGACGGGCGGCTAGGGTGCGGTCATAGAATCCGCCGCCATAGCCCAGTCGCCATCCGCGTGCATCAAAGCCCAGGCAGGGGACTATTAGCAAATCAGGTTGGACGACCATAAACGGATCGGGCAGTGGGATCTGCCAGGGTCCGTTGACGAGGTGGCTTGACGGCTGCCAGAGCCCGAACTCAAGAGGTTGATTCGGGACGGTCCGGGGCAAGGCTAAGCGCCAGCCGCGCAGACGAGCTTGGGCGTACCAGACCGACAAATCGGGCTCTCCTCGAACCGACCAATAGACGCCTAAGACGGGTTCAGAGCGGGGGATTGCCCGTTGCTCTTGAGCATGGATCAGGATCGGATCAAGCTGCTCAATCAGCGCCGCGTTGGCGATCGTCCGCTCGCTTGCCGACAGCGCATTGCGTGCGGCGAGTAACTGCTGCCGTACCTCAGCCCGTTCACACGGCGCCACCCGTGAGCATGCTAGATTGCCAACCGCCATGACTGTCTCGATTCGTCCCCTTCGTAGCGCCATCGTATCCCTGAATCGGGTCACCGTCCTGTTGCTTTGGATGGTTGTCGCTTTCTGTATGGGCGTTCTGGCGGGCATCGACTCCGCGTTCGCGGCGAATCCGCCCAGTTCTCAGTCGGACCCAAAACTGGACGCAAAGCCAGCGGCTAAGCCAGCCGAGAAGGCTGCCAACAAGGCATCCACGAAGCCGGCCACCAAGCTGGCCACTAAGCAGACCACTAAGCAGACCACCAAGCCCCCCCGTGCCAAGCACGCAAACCCGCCCGCTGCGGGGTCGGTATCGGGCCGGCATGCGCCAGCCTCAAGCTCTAAGGCGCGATCGGGTGCCGCAATTCCAGCTCCTTCATCGGGGCAACCCCCAAGTCAACCCTCAAGTCAACCACCGGGCCCTGCGATCGCGCCAGCCCTTCCTGCGGCAGACCTGCCGATCGCACCTTCAGCCCCGACTCAATCCCCAGCAGCGGCCCCTGCCCCAGCCCTCTTGCGTGCGGCGAAGTCGCAGTTACCGCCCCTGCCCAGCGATGATGCGGTCGTCAATGCGCGTAACGCCTTCGTTGCCAATGACATCAACCGGCTCAATGCCGCTGCCGCTGCTGTCGAATCCACCCATCCGCTGCGCGTTCACGTCGATGCCTGGCGGCTGCGTTTGCAGCTTAATGATTCCCGCAGTGATTCCCGCAGTGACCTCCGCAACGACGCTCGCTTTGATGCCGATGCCAGCGTGCGGGTTTTTCTGGATCGGTTCGCCGGGACGCTGGCGGCGGACGGGCTGCGCAGGGACTGGGTGCTTTCGCTTGCGCGGCGAGGTCTCTGGCCCGAGTTTGAACAGCAGTTGCAGCGTTTACCTGCACGAGGGTCTGATGACCCTCAGCCCGGTTGTGCGGACGCAAGGCACCGCGCCATCACTGGGGACCCGATCGCCTTGGCTGCCGCGCGTGAAGCGCTGCCACTGGGGCGTGAACTGGGCGAAGCCTGTTTGGCCCTTCTCGAACAACTCGCGGGGCAGGGCGTACTTTCCCAGGCCGATATCTGGCGCCGACTCCTCGCAGCCGTCGATGGCGGCGCATTGAATGCTGTGCGCAAATTCGCGGCCCTATTGCCTCATTTTGATGAGGGGCGCGCGCTAAGCGCCGCGCTCGATCAACCCCAAGCCGAAGTGTTAGTCGCGCCCAATGCGAATTTTCGGGAATTGGTCGTGATTGCGTTGGCGCGGCAGGCTCGCAACGAGCCGCTGCAGGCCGCTGAGCGGTTGATGCGCTACGGGCCTCGATTGGGCGATGAGGATCGGGCGTGGGTCTGGGCTCAGGTCGCTGCATCGGGCGCGCGCAGGCTCCACCCGGACGCAGCCCAATGGGCTCAGCGCGGCGCGATTGTCGCTGGAGCTGGCGTTCCACTTGGGACGGTGTCGGATGAAACCCTGGGCTGGCTGGTGCGCGCGGGCTTGCGCAATCGGGACTGGAAGCTGGTGCGTGGGGCGATCGAGCGAATGACGGAGGCGGGTCGGGCCGATCCTGCCTGGCGTTACTGGTGGGCCAAGTCGGTCCTTGCTGAGGGTCGTACTGAAGAGGCGAATCAGCAGATGCGGGCGATCGCCGGGCCCTGGAATTTTTACGGCCTCCTGGCAGCCGAGGAACTCGGCATGGTGCAGACGCTGCCTCTGCGCCCACCGCCCTCGACCGAGGAAGAGATCACGGAGGTTCTGAGTCAGAACGGCGTCATTCGGGCCCTCAAGTTCTCCGACCTTGCGCTGCGGACCGAGTCTGTTAAGGAAATGGCATTCACCATCCGAACGCTGACCGATCGCCAGATTTTGGCGCTCTCGGAAGGGCTGCGCCGGCGCGGGATGCATGATCGGTCGATCGCGGTCGCTGAACGGACAGTAACGACGCACGACGCGGGTTTAAGGTTTCCAACGCCCTACCGCGATCTCCTTAACGAGGCGGCTCGTTCGCAATCGCTCGAGCCCGCATTTGTGTATGGGTTGGTTCGTCAGGAGTCGCGGTTCTTAGCCGAGGCTCGTTCGGTGGTGGGGGCGGCAGGTCTCATGCAGCTGATGCCAGCGACCGCGAAGTGGGTGGCGCGCCAGGTCGGTGCCAATGGGTTCACGCCGGGGCGGATTCATGAGCCCGATCTGAACTTGCGTTTTGGCTCGTTTTATCTTCGCCGGGTGCTCGATGAGTTGGATGGCTCGCCGATGTTGGCCGCTGCCGCCTATAACGCCGGACCAGGCCGGCCCAAGGCCTGGCGCGCGTCGCTGCCGGTGAGCGTCGAAGGAGCAGCCTTTGCCGAGACGATCCCATTCACCGAGACCCGTGATTACGTCAAGAAGGTGTTGGCCAATTCGGTCACTTATTCGGCCCTGCTCGAGGGTGGATCGAACCCGCAACGCTTGCCTTCGCTCAAAACCCGCCTCGGTCAGGTCGCTCCGAGGGCTGCAGTCCCCGGCGAGGCACCGTAGAATCCTGACATCTCAAATTTCAGGATGAAAACGCCATGCGCCACGAACGAATTGTTGTGCTTGGTGGAACGGGGTTCATCGGTCGTCATCTCGTGGCCCGCCTTGTGTCGCAAGGCTGTCACGTCGTTGTGCCCACGCGGCGCAGTCAGCACGGTCGGGATCTGAAATTCCTGCCAACGGTTGAAATCGTCGAGACGGATCTGCATGACAGCGCCGCGCTGACGCGACTCCTTGCGGGCAGCGATGCCGTCGTCAATTTGATCGGTGTGCTCCATGACAAACCCGGTGACCCGTATGGCGAACAATTCGGGCGTGCCCATGTCGCGCTGCCCCGGCGCCTGGTCGAGGCGTGCGGACGCGTCAATATCCGCCGAATCATCCACGTCAGTGCGCTTGGGGTGCGACTCGACCGGAAGGGGCCATCCATGTACCTGCGCTCAAAGGCGGACGGTGAGCGTGCGATCGAACAGTCACTGACCGACTGGACCATCCTGCGGCCATCGGTCGTGTTCGGACCCGATGATCAGTTCTTGAACTTGTTTGCCGGCTTACTCCGGTTGGCCCCGATAATGCCGCTCGCAGGCGCCTCGTGTCGTTTTCAGCCGGTCTATGTCGGTGATGTGGTCGCCGCGATTGCGGCGGCCCTCGACGAAGCCAGCACAATTGGCAAGACCATCGAACTGGCTGGACCCGAGATTTTTACCCTGTCGGAACTCGTGGCCTGGGTCGGCCGGGTCAGTGGTCACCCAAGGCCGATCATTCCGCTCTCGGCGGGTTTGGGCAAATGGCAAGCCTGGTTTCTCGAGCACTTGCCCGGCCCCACCCTCATGTCGCGCGACAACGTTGATTCGATGGCCGTCGATAACGTCGCCAGCGGCGATTTGGCCTGTTTTCCCCCCGAACTGGGTGTGCGTCCGGTGACCCTCTCGACAATCGTGCCGACCTGGCTGGCGACCGACGCAGAATCTCGCCACGGCGTCGGTCACTACGTCAATCTTCGCGAGCGCAGAAATCGATGAGTGGCGCGGTGGCACCCGAGTTACTCACCGGGGCCAAGGTTTACGTGGTGGGCGGAGCCGTTCGGGACGCCCTGCTCGGCCTCAAGGGTGCTGATCGTGACTGGGTCGTTGTCGGTGCCCGGCCAGAACAACTGATCGAGGCGGGCTTTAAGCCCGTCGGCCAGGACTTCCCGGTGTTTTTGCATCCGCAAACGCGCGAGGAGTACGCCCTGGCCCGTACCGAGCGCAAGACCGCTCCCGGGTATCGAGGGTTCGTGTTTCACGCCGCTCCTGATGTCAGTTTAGAGGAGGATCTCGAGCGACGTGATCTGACGATCAATGCGATGGCCCAGGCCGCAGATGGTCGTTTGATTGACCCGTTTGGTGGGCAACGCGATTTGGCCAATCGGGTCTTGCGGCATGTCGGACCAGCCTTCTCCGAGGATCCCGTTCGAATTCTGCGACTGGCGCGTTTTGCCGCTCGTTTTGGGGATTTTCAGGTTGACCCCGAGACCCAGAAGCTGCTTGGCACGATGGTCGACGCGGGTGAAGTCGATGCACTGGTCCCCGAACGGGTATGGCAGGAATTAGCCAGGGGTTTAATGGAGCGTCATCCGTCGCGCCTGTTCGAGGTGTTGCACGGTTGCGGGGCGCTGGCGCGGCTACTGCCCGAACTCAATCGTGTATGGAACGATCGCTCAGGGCGACTGATTGATGATGCCGCCTTGAACGACGAACCCCTGGATGTGCGATGGGCCTTGCTGACGATCGACCTGACCAGCGCCGAAGATTGTTCGGCCGCCGAAGCGATGGCACAGCGTCTTCGCGTACCCGCGGAACTGCGCGCCATGGTGCAGTTGGTTGCGCGCGAATGCGGGCCAGTGGAACGAGCATTCGATTTGTCAGCTAACGCCATGCTGGAAATCATCGAGCGCTGCGACGGGATCCGCCGACCCGATCGATTCTTACGAATGCTTAAGGCATCCTCATATGTGCTCCCGTCCATGCACCCCTCCATGCTCCCGTCCCCGCATGGAGATCGAGCGCCGCAGGTTGAGCGTTTCGTGCAGGCTTTGAAAGCCGCCCGGGGCGTCGATGCGGGGTCTGTGGCGAGGCACGTCCCCTCGGAGCTCGAACTGTCCGACGGGACGTCATCCGATGGGACGTCATCCGGCGGAACGATCACGGAGCGAATTCGTCTGGCCGTCCAACGCGCCCGGGTGGACGCCATCGCGCGGAGCTTGGCATCATGACGGCGGCTGCCTCCGTCGCTTTCCTGAAGGTTCTGCTCGTCGGCGCAGCGCTCGCACTGACCGGTTGTGCTTCGACGGGTCATCTGCCGTCCAAGCCCAGTCAGGCCAATGAAGCGTCTTCGCCCGTGACGGCACCGGAATCTGCGATCACCGCGTTTTCGTCTGCCCGAACCGGTGAAGGGTTGCCAGGTCAGTGGCAGCCCTTCCTGCTCACCCCCACTAAGAAGAAGACTCGCTGGCGAATCGAGCGCCCGGCACCCTGGGATACCGCTCTGGACAGCGCGCCCGGGATGGCCCGGAAATGGTTGCGGGCGGTTGAAGGACCCGCAGCATGGCCGCGGGACGGGCTTCCGACAGAGCGCGACGAGTTAAGACGGGTCTCCAACGCCGCCGGACCTGACTCAGTTCCTCCCCCCGCGCTGGCTCTACGGGGGGACGCCGATCAAGCGGCCTCGGGGATCGCGCATCCCGTTGGTCGCACGATTGCCCCCAACGAGCGGTTGCAATGGGATTGGCGGATTGATCTGCCACCGAGCGATGCGGACCCCGGTGACCGATCGCGCGAAGACAGTGCGATGCGGGTGGCCTTGTCGTTCAGTGGCGATCGGTCCCAGATGCCGGCCCGTGAACTCATGCTTTCGGATTTGTCGCAGGCGCTGACCGGAAACGAAATCCCCTACGCAACCCTTGTCTACGTCTGGGCACCAGAGCGGGAGTTGGGGGAGATCGTGATTGATCCCAGAACCACTCGGGTTCGTTCGATTGTCGTTGGCAATCAAACGACCCCGATGCGCACCTGGTTACGTACCCGTCGGGATGTTGCCGCGGATTTCGCCGAGGTGTTTGGCGAGCCGCCAGGGCCGCTGAAGGGCATTGCCTT
>Ga0209088_10001461_pt1 | contig 15247 bp, 19 predicted proteins | sample S_140625_EF_Meta_FD_187324 | JGI IMG/M metagenome (GOLD analysis project Ga0209088, IMG submission 187324) | Freshwater microbial communities from Lake Simoncouche, Canada to study carbon cycling - S_140625_EF_MetaG (SPAdes) (version 2) | ecosystem: Environmental > Aquatic > Freshwater > Lake ... | reverse complement strand
ATAGTATCCAACAAAGACAGATGCGATCACAGTTACAACATTGTTAATGAGCATAAGCAAGTTGGCAACGTAAATAGAATAGACCACCCAAATTGCGTTGCCAATCACACGCAAAGAGAGAAACCATCCACTAAAATCCCGCGTGGATTTCGTCTGATACGTCTTGACCATCTGCGGAATATTGTAAATCAGGTTGATAACATTGGCTATAATAAGCATCACATTCATCCCGAGTGGAACATTGGGATCAAGCAGTTCGAACTTCATTTTCTCTCAAATACAAACACGAATTAGGAAATATATAAATTGATTACAATCATTTTATATGTTTTTAGTAAACTCAATTAAAAAGAGCACGATAAACTATATTATAGTAACACTCCGAAAAATGTCGAACCGCCCTCAACAACTGCAAGCCGTCCAAGAAGAGGCACTCTCACTCTTTACACGCAAAAATGCCGACTACGGCGACGCCTTCGCAAATTATGGCCCCGTTGGCGTTATCATGCGTATGGGCGACAAAATCCAGCGTCTTATGAGCATTACTAAGACCAATGTCCAGATGGTCGACAGCGAATCCCTGCGAGATACACTCATTGACTTACATAACTACGCAGCCATGGGAGTAATGCTGATAGACGAGCAGTCCAAGTAAGTTCCTTTGGAACACGGGACAATTCAATGCGATACCTAGTGGTGGATCCATCAACGTTAACCGCATTCGGCAACATGGTCAACCGCGAATCAAACTCAATCGCGTCAAATGTGCGATTTTTCCAATACTTTTCAATGTAGTCCACTAGATGTCCTTTTTCTTCGTCGCTCATATGAATATTCTTTATATAAGCGGTCTTTCCATCATCCAGTATAGTCAGCGTTAATTTATCGCACAATTCACGATGTTTATTATACAAATTTAACGGCCATCCTAGCCCAAACCGCGATTTCAAAATGTTAGCATAAATTGGTCTCCCTGTTTTACGAGACAACTTCTTCACATACAGCACATTCACTTTTGTTAAACTCGCAAGCGACGAACACACCCGAATCACGTCAAATATATTGCTATACGAACTGTAAACGGGTGCGTTGAGCCAAGCATCGGTGAGTTCCACTTCATTCGCGTCTATGTATATGTTTAAATAGTCAAATATTTGTTTTCTCTCATTGTTCAAGAGAAATTTGTCGAGACGAGAGCACCATGACTGGTAATATGACTCGGGTTGAAAGGCATCCAAGTGAATCGATGTGGTTATATTGCGATGTTCCGATTCCGCCTTGACTATCATTGACTTCAACAAGTTCGGATATTCACCATCTGTAAACAAATCGAAATCCACATGAAAGATGTATTTCGGAGTTGTTATGAGTTTGGAATGACCCCATATTCCGTCTGTCCAGCGTTGATGAGAGAGTATTTTTTCTGCTTCATCGTGGTTTGTAATAGAATCACTATGCTTTTCATAGCAATATTTAAAAAGCGGATAGTTGAGGAGAGAAGGTGGTGTCAAATCATATCCATTCAACGTTTTAAGATAGAGTTCTGCGTGAGTTGCCATGGTTTCAGTTGTTAATTATATATACAATATGCAGTATTGTTTATACTCTTTCAAAAAATTGAAATAAGTTATTGGTTATTTGTAAAACAACAAGCATCAAGCATGGACAATCAAACAAAGCGAACTATTATCCGATTCTTCGGAGAAGACAATCTGAATAAGTGGAAACACACACTATTGAACGCATTCCAATTCGATGCACCATATGAAGGTTCTATTCAAGTTGAAATGAACACAGCAATTCTGAATGTGCGTATTGACGACCAACAAGTTTATGTTTGTTCAGACGAGGATGATTATTATAGGTTCAATGAGATTGACGAAGATTCGCCTCTTATTGCTGTAAATGAGAATGATAGACGCGTGATTAAAGCGATTTATAGGTATATTCAAAATTAATAGTTAAAGATTTACATAATACTTTTTTATATTATGTTTTCTCTCCGTCGTAAAAATGAAATCCAAGCCGAGATCGCCGAACTCAAGGCTGAACTCGCTGAGTTAAATGACAAAACTCCGCTATACAAGGCACTCCGTGCAGCATTTGGAGAGATGGAATGGGAACAACATGTCATCGATGGATATGTCACTAGTGAGGAGGGACCGGGTGATTATCGCCCTGATATTCGGTTTATGATGTGTTTCGAATTACACGAAACTCTGGTTGAATGGGTGGTTAATGTAACTGGAAGACACTCCAATTTTGATGTCCGTCTGAGAATCAAGTTTGATAAACATGATGACCGCAGATATGAGGAAATTGATGAGGAAGACATTGATAGACTGAATGAAGTGAATTATTTGGATTATGATATCGTGAAGGTTATTCTAGAAACAGGGTTGCCCGATGACATCAGCTTTATTTGGAATTATTAGTTTTTGACGCAAAAATTGAAACAAGTTTTTGAAACACAGAAATCCGCATTTTCAAAGGCATCATGCACACCCGTCTAAACGAGCGTATTCGCGAACTCGAGGCTGAATTGGCCGCTCTCAAGAACACTGAGCACTTTGACGACTTGGATTCTTTGAGGAAAGCCGTTGTTCTTGGTTATGGAAAGAAGAAGTTCATCAAGGATGGATGGGATGACAATGTGATTGGAGGGAGTATTCAGCGAACATATGGTGCTGACCGTCGTCGGTATGATGTTTACTTTGTCCTCATGATTCAAACAAAGACCACGCGAATCAAGTTGGAGTACGACTGTATGTATGAATGCGACTCGGTATTTAAAGTATATTTGGTAAATGACGATGGAACTCAGACGAAAATCACAGAACCATGTGGAAATGACTTTGAACAGCGTCTCATTAAAATGATGTTGCAAAATCTACCGCAATTTATTGAACAATTTGACGAAAATTGAAATGCTTTAAAATAACAATATTAAATGTATTTTCTAGTTTAAACACCCAAATCATGGAATACACTATCACCAAGGAAGACTTCACCGGCTTTTGGAGGGATGGCGGCGGAGAGAAATTCTTCTTCGATGACATGATGGCACAGTTGATTATTGACATGATTGACGAGGAAATGGTCAAGAATGGCAAATCGTTTGATGAGATGTACCAGAAGGTGTTGTTGCCGATGGTCGTATACACACTACGCGGCATTCTAGGATTGTCTGATGAGGAAATTACGATGTATTTGTGTGATTTGTTGTGGATGGTTCTCCTTGTGATCGCAAACATGTACGAAGACAAGTATGTTGATGTCCCAGAAATCAAGTGGGTGTTTGACACACCAGACCACCCGTTTGAGCAGTATCTCGTGTCAAAGATGCCAGATGCCCGTGAAAAATACAGGACTGCACAGCGAACTTTGGCAGATTATTTGTAATTTTGATGACTTGTATTATGCTTATTTTAATAAAGTTTTAGAGGCACCGATTCGCTTCTTTTTTATGGTTATGATGACGTCATCGCCGCCGATTGTCGTGTCAGTATGTGCTTTTTTCAACAAATCTTCGCACTCGTGTTGTGGTCTCGGGTTATCCATGGCAACATTGGAAAGTCGGTCGGCCTCCTTGTTGTCCTCGCGATAGACGTGTTCATAATTAATGCTGTCAAAATTCGCAGCGAGTTCCTTGGCGATGCCGTTGAGTATCTTCATATCTGGATTATTCGCTCCGAATTCACCCGTCATCTGCTTGATCACCATGTTAGAGTCACCGCGAACAACGAGGTGTGTGATGCCTAGGGTGATTGCGTGCTGCATACCGTTGATGAACCCACTGTATTCAGCGTAATTGTTGGTCTTCGCACCGAGATAAGCCCAGCCGTTGGCGACTGTCTGCTGAGAAGCATCGTAAATGACATAACCATAACCGGCTTTGGCGTTGGGATTGGCACGCCCATTTCCTCGGCACCCACCGTCAAAGTATAGATAGTGTGTTGGTGTGGCCATTGTTCCTGGTTTGCTTATTGAGAGAAAATATGTTGTTGATTCAATTTTTATTTAAAGTTTCTCTCAATAGTATATCAAATATGTGGTCAAATTATAGTGAAGCCAGTAAATCAGCAGCACGAGACATGATGAATGCCAAGCAGACGCCCGAAACTTACAAGCGAACACTCAATATTGACACGCGATTTAGAGAGAATTATTACAAAACCAGCAGCACCGACTTCCATGTTTCTCTCCCTATTCGAATCAAGGGTGTCACTAAGATGAAGTTGTGCTCACTTGAATTACCTTTTACAATTTACAATGTTTCGGCATCGCAGGGGAACAACTTTTTTTATATTGAAGCAAACAAAATTACACTCCCAGACGGTAATTACACGGTGGAAATGATGCAAACAGAATTAAATGCTCAGATTACTGGATCATACGAAGCAATCATCGACAAACGAACTAAGCGTGTTGTTATTGCTTATGTTGGAGCGGCTACGACATTTACCCTAAAATTCGCAACAGATAGCAACACTAATCTTCAAACCACATTAGGTTGGATGCTCGGATTCCGCTTCGGACAATATGAAGGAAATACGTCATACGTAAGCGAAGCACCATACATTCTCAAATCACCGCGATACATCTTCTTACGTATTGATGACTACAATAACACCGCAAATGAAAGCATTATTGCCGCTTTTAACAGTTCTATTTCTACCAGCAACATTTTAGCAAAGATTTCAAATGCCGAACACATTGACGACAACATTTTCATGATGACACTTGAAGACAAGTTTGTTAGTGGTTGCAAGGAGAGAAACTACAGCGGGCCGGTCGACATTGAAAAACTGCGAATTCAACTCATTGACGAGTATGGCCGCATAGTGAACTTGAATGGCAGTGATTTCTCGTTTTCTCTCGAATTTGTCTGTAATTAAGATGCCTGCTTAATACTTGTTTTCAACCTAAGTAAATTCATTAAGACCATAATCCGTTGACGGGTTTAATAAATATGTTCTGTATATATATTAATTAAACATGCGAGCATTCAATAACGGAAAACCTCAATTATCATCAAGCGATAGAACGCGTGACATTGGAGTTCGCAATGTTTATGCTGATACGAAGAGTTCAAAAGCGAACGCAACCAATTATGATGGAAGCATCGTTTATGACACAGCAAATAGTCGCATCAAACGCTATCAAAATTATGAGATGTATAGAGCTGTTAGTTATGGGTACAGTCTTTGCAATGATTGCTCTGGAGTATGCTCTGCTTCAGCACTTGACCCTGAAATTCAAACGGAAAACAACCAATTTAGCATTATGACGTTTACTGGTACCGAAACATTAATTTCTCCAAATGATTATTTAACAAATAACGGCACAAATTATGATGGTTCTGGTGTATTCATTGATCCAAGTGGTGTTCTCTTTGGCACGACTCCATGCACAACTAAGGCATATATGTCATTTATGCGTGATTTATCTGGTGTTGATGTTAGTGGAAATGACACAAATCAAAACTATTTAAGGTGTATGTCATTACCTAATAAGGTGAAATTTTAAAAACACGTTTTAATTAATGTTTTCTCGTTTTTTTGCTCTTTTTGTGATGGCGTCTACTCTTTCTAGTAGCCGTCTTCTTAGAATGACGACGACGTCTGGTTTTCGAACCACCACATATAAATGGTATTGGATTATTATTTTTTATGGATTCTTCATAATTACGAAGATTGAGTTTACATTTTTCAAGACGTGCCCTCCCTTCTCTATGTGCTTCATTGCATTTATCAGATTCTAATCTTAGATAATACTCGTCAGCACCATTTCTTTCCGCACCAATTAAATAATCGCGACACACAGAATGACGGCTATCTATTGTTTTTTCAAGCATTTCAACTTGACCTTTTGGTGTATTGTTGTATGCTTCTTCTGCTTTCCTTTTTTTTTCTTCTTTTTCTTTAATTAACATTTCCTTTCTCAATTCTTCTTTTTTCCGTTCTTCTTTCCATTTTTTAGATCTTTCTTCTTCTATATTTTGTATCGCATTCATTCTATTTTTAAATGCTTGTTCTTCTTCTTTTCTTTTTTCTTCTTTTACAAATCTAATACGGTCTACTAATGTCATTTCTTTTAATTGTTCAATAGGAAGCTTATATAAATAATAATATGCATCAGATGGAAGTCCTTCTCTTGAAACTTTCAAATTCCCAATCTCTTTCCCAATCTCATTCCCAACATTGCTAACCTGTTTCACAACATTTTTAGCCTCATTCCCAACATTGCTAACCTGTTTCACAACATTTTTAGCAACATTCCCAGCTTGTTCAGCTACCGACCGTATTGATCTGGATGGGTCTGAAAATTTGTTAGTAGAAACTTTAACAGCATCGGCAACCTTATTACTAAGTGTTTTTGTGAGGTTTTCAAACATTTTATACAATAACCACATAAAAAATTGAAACAATCACAAAATTTACACACATACCTTAATTTTTAAACGCAAATCATGAATTTCTCTCCAGAACAACAATCCGTATTTGACGCATATCGCACAGGAAAGAACGTCTTTATGACTGGTCCTGGTGGCACCGGTAAATCTCACCTGATTCGTGCTATTTACAATGACGCCGTTGCTATGGGCAAGCAGATTCAAGTGTGTGCATTGACCGGTTGTGCCGCGATTTTGTTGAATTGTAATGCGAAAACGGTCCATTCATGGGCGAAAATCGGCCTCGGTACCGGTCCAAACGAGGCTATCCTCCAGAAAATCCAGAAGTTTAAGAAGACCAAGCCATGGCTCTCGACGAACCTGCTCATAGTAGACGAAGTGAGTATGATGTCGCTCAAAATATTCGAACTGCTCGATTATTTGGGGCAGAAAATCCGCAAGAATACGCACCCATTCGGCGGGATTCAGGTCATATTCAGCGGCGACTTCTTCCAGTTGCCGCCCGTTCCTGACCGCGATGACGCCGATACGGGCAAGTTCTGCTTCGAGTCGCCCAGATGGAGTGCGACTTTTAACTGCCAAATCGAACTCAAGACGAATTTCCGCCAAAGTGATGACTCATTCGCCCGCATGCTCAACCAGATCCGCGTCGGCAAGTTGTATAAGAGTGGTTACGAGATGCTAAAGGCGAGGGTTGGCGTGGATGCGAGTGGCAACATAGTGCAACCGATTAAATTGTTCCCGCGTAAGTATTCGGTTGACTCCATCAATCAAGTGGAAATGAGTAAGATCGGCGACGAAGCACAGGTATTCAAGGCGACGCTGGTGAAAGATGGCGTCGACCCACGTGTTTCTCCCGAAGCCATCGCAGAAGAGGAAGCCTATTTGCGTAAGAATGCGTTGTTTGAGGAGGAAGTGAGACTGAAAAAGGGGGCACAAGTGATGTGTATTGCAAATGTTGACATGGATATTGCCAAGATTTGCAACGGAAGCGTTGGTGTCATTATCGATTTTATTGCGACGTATCCTCTCGTTAAATTTAATAACGGTGTCGAGCGAATTATGACGAAACACTGTTGGCCAAGTGAGAACATTGATGGTCTCAGCATCGCACAAGTGCCGTTGATTCTGGCGTGGGCAGTGACAATTCACAAGTCTCAAGGGGCAACTCTGGATCTTATGGAGATTGACGTGGGGAGCGATGTATTTGAGTATGGTCAGACGTATGTGGGGCTGTCGCGAGCACGTAGCATTGAGGGACTATATATTAAATCGTTTGTTCCAGAGAAAATTAAGGTGAATCCGAAGGTTCAGGCGTTTTATGAGAGAATGAATGCGAAGTAAAAGACATTTAAATATATTTTACCATTGTTTTTATTTAACACACTCAAACATGAATAATTTCGCTAAATTCGCAGGGTTTGTGCATTGATACAACTAATTTCTGCTGATGTTATTGTATTACCTGTAATTACGATAACGACCGGTAATCCTATTTTTATTTTGACACATGGCCTTTTTATTGCTTATTGTTTAATAAAGAATTAAGAAAAATAATATTTTTCTAGTATATAGTAAAGAATATGGAACCAAATCGTAATCCTCATATTGATCGTCCAAATAAATTTAAAAAAGGAAACGAAGGAGAGAACAAAAGAAAGTTATTAGTAGAAGCAAGACTTGGACTTAATACTATTCCATTCGCAGTTCAAATTGCTAATTTTAGAAAATCTGTAAAGGAAACTTACTTTAATGTAGTACACCCACAAACCAAAGGTATGATTGATGATGCCCGAATTGAACAAAAGTTGCTAGACGATTCTTTGCAAGTCGACGAACAAGGAAATCCTACAATACTAAATCAATTTGATTATGAATCTATGGCTAGATATGTAAGTGCCAATGAACCTGAAAATGAAATTATTTATCAGATTAGAGAGAGAATCGCTGATCATTATTTACAATTACAAGGAATAAATTTGACGAAAGAAGATATACCTATTAATTCTATCATTCATGTTATAATTGATTACTTATGTGCGGGAGAAATCGATTTCTTCGTTGCTAACGAATCATACAGCCAAGAAGATATACAACAATATATTAATGGTCAATGTGGTAATGTCCCAGAAGAAGTAAGTGGTGTTCCTCTACAGGATACCGGTCGCTCCTCTCTTGTTAACAAAATGACATCAAGAGAGTTTGACCAAACTATTAATACTGGAATGCGGTTTGGTACATTTGACTTTGTTGCTCCAATGGTAACTGGAGAACAGTTTGCAGATGTTCCATATGATCCAGTGCGTGGCAAACAATATTTTGAGTCAAGGAAATCTAAAAATAGAATGAATCTTGCAAATGAATATATTAATAATATGGATCAACAAATAATTAAGTTGGCAGACCAATATGAACAACACAGAAGCGAACAGGAAATTCTCGAGCGTACTATTGCAAAGAAGACCAAACTTTCGGATATTAAAAATATGATAGACGAAACGCGTCGTGAGACAAATGAGTTGCGGATAAAATTATTAACTCCCATAAAGGATGGACCCGGACGGAGTGAAGATGACATGATGGCAGCCAATGTGCTGTCTGGATTAAGTGGTGGCAAAAAGAAGACTCGTCAATCTAAGAAACATCGTAAAACAAAATCTAAGACCCACAATAAGTCAAAGACCCACAAGAAATCCAAGAAATCCCGCAAGTAAAACTTTTGGTTTGATTTAAATCGGACATAAGCCATAACCAAATGTTCACTCATAAATGCCGGCAGGCATACTCATCTTCAACAATTTACTTTAAATAAGCACCAAATTCTATCAACATGTCGTCAATTATAGCATATTTCTCTTCATCATTAAATATTGATGGTAAATATGCCGCACTATCAACATATGCGTCAGCATCATCTGGAGTCTCAAGTATTCTCATCAACGAACGCACAAATGATGTTGCTGACACACCATTGAGTTTATTTCTAAAAAGGACACTATTAAATACTTTTTCATTGCTCTCTCGGTCGAAATTCTCTAAAAATCTCCGCGACTTACTGATTAATGGATTTGTTTGTTCGAATACAGTTGCCTTCTCTATATCGGCATCAGTCGGTTCACCATCTATTTCGTTGACTTGAATTAACATGAGACGGTTCATCGATGTATTTATTGCCCATGGCACTTCTTCGGGTGAATTTGTTATAAAGAACTCTGTGTGCTAATCATGGACTATGGAGCGATTTCGGTGGTTCACGTGACAAAGGTGAGACACTGAAAGCGTGTGCTTATTCGTGAGGGAAGCGAGGAACTCTGTGGATTTCTCTCCAAATCACTTATTAAAGAGTGTATAGTATCAGAAATTCCCACCAAAACATATACAACATTCTTGGTCTACTTGAATTGTGACAAATACCACTCACTGCCAGATTATTTAAACGCACATTATGACTTTATGTCGAAGCATCCACAGATAAAGCCACTTATTAAAGACCCAACCAACGGTCTCTATGAAAAAGACAAGTTCGCATGGTTTTCTCTCAAAGATATCCGAGAGAAGAGGGATCAATTCAGACCGTTTTATCGAGAAGTGCTGGATTTAATAGTTGCCGAATTTGGGCAGTAAAATGTTTTGTTAATATATGACTACACATCATATATTAGGAATAACCATAGAACGTGCCAATTATACGCCAGAACAAAAGGAACGCATAGTGAAACAACTTTTAAATGGTGTTGATCCGAGAGAAGACTTTGAGAAATTACGCAATAATGACGCCACTGTCGCCTTCTCTCCACGTGGTCTCGATGTCGTCAACACTTTTACCCTCGTGGAACGCTTAAATACCATTTCGAAAACAGGCATATCCTTCTACGATTTATGGCGAAACAAGTCCAAGTTTAAAAAGAAGCCATATGTTGCCAAGATGATCCAACATTATGCCGACACAAAGGGTGTTGGAGAGAACGATATTAAGATGTGGTTTCGCATATATAACCTGTACTATGGTGCGATTAGTGTGTTCAGGCCGTCGATCGCGATGTCCGTTTATAACCGGTTTAAACCGGTTTATGGTGTGCTAGATTTCACCATGGGTTGGGGTGGTCGTCTGGTTGGTGCATGTGCTCTGGATGTACCATGCTACATCGGGATAGATAGCAACACGAATCTGCGTGAACCTTACCGCAAAATGGTGTCATTCTTGAAACCAATGACAAAGACGGCGATCACGTTGTTATTTAAGGATGCGAATACCGTCGACTACACCTCACTGGATTACGACATGGTTCTCACGAGTCCACCATATTTCAACATAGAACGCTATGCAAACCAGCAAAATCGCAGTAAAGAAGACTGGATTAGCGAGTTTTATGAGCCATTATTTGCGAAGACGTTTGCTGGAATGAAACGGGGTGGGCATTATTGCCTGAATATACCAGATGAGATCTATCGTGCCGTTGCATTACCGCTTTTCGGGCGTCCATCACACCGAATTCCGATGCCAAAATATAAACGCACGCAATCTGAGGAGTATAAGGAGTGGATATATGTATGGCGGAAAAATTGAAATTTCTCTCCGTTTAATGACTTAACCTAAACCCTAACAATTGCATCTCAATCATGTTCAAGACGCCCGCCAATCACCCAGTCTACGTGCTGACAACACGATTCAACAATGCCACCTTTGCCGAGAACACGAAATGGAGAGAACGCAGTGAACACCCCGGATGCGTCTACTGTTCTCCCACTGCGATGCCAAAGGCCTTACCGGCAGAGGCGATTATCCTCATGATTGAGATGAATAATGAGTTGAACCAAATCGCCGGATTCGGGATGCTGATTAACAAACGCAAGACAGACCGCAATATCATTTATGAGGACCGTAATTACAATCGTTATGTATTCAAGGGCGATATTCGGGCAGATCGCGAGTGGCTTCTCTCGGAGAATACCGATCTCATTGAAAAACTGGAAATCCTGATTTTCAAGGGGAAGGATCATATTAAACGTGGTGTCGGATTTACGTCGATTCCTAAGAAGAAGTTGCCGTTCTTCGAGAAAGATGGATACGGCGAGCAATTTCAAGCAATCATACACAAAATGATTGCTGAAAACAAAATTATTCACGCGAAAAGCAATTGAATATATTTCCACACATTATTTTAAACAATACATCATGGAAGAAGACGAATCCGATTACAACGTTGACAACTACGAAATAAACGAACTGGTCGACGTCATTGGACTCGATTATCCAGTAACAAAGGATGACATTGAAGATGCAACACTTTTTCTTATTAAGCAATATACTCAATCAAAACAAACACTTATGGTTGCTTTTGTAAAGGATATTCGAGAGAAATTAGAGGAATATCTGTTCGAAAACAATATCGACGAAATTGTGCGTGAAGAACACGGAATCATGACGACATTCGCTAAGAAACCGACTGATGGCAACGCAACTTTTGTGGAAGACCGCGAAGACCATAATGTCACGATTATCAATGAAGATCACCAAACTATGGAGCAGAATCGCGTCAATTTCCCGCTAAATCCGAGACAAGGCTTCATGAATAAGATATTACGCAATACTGACACGAAAATCATCAACATCGACAGCCATTTCCGCGACAATTTGTTATTAGACGCCAGTGGGTATAATGCAAAAAGTAGTTCAACCGATTTCATGGTGAATTTCAACGAACCCCTGGTGAATGTTCTCTCGATGAAACTGTTTTCCTATGAAATTCCGGTTCATTGGTACACATTTTCGGAGAAATACGGCACTAATCGGTTTATGATTGACAATAGTTCAGTTGTTATTCCAGATGGAAATTATACAGCAAGCGAACTTATTGCTGACATATCAATTGCTCTTACTGCGGCGGCAACTGGTTGCAGTATTTCTCTCAATACTAAAACAAATCGTGTTACTATTACAACTGGTTCCACATCTAAAAAAATATCTTTTTACAATGATAAACTATTAACCGCACATCATTCCGCATATTGTGGAATAAAATACAACACAACGGAGAGAAGCGGGCCGAAAATCGACTACAATCTCGGATGGTTACTCGGGTTTCGCAAAACAACTTACACCGGATTAAATAGTTACACTGGTGAAGCATTGCTCGACACTGCCGGCATCAAATACGTCTACATAACTCTCGACGATTTTAACCATCATCATAATGCCAAACAAGTCACAAACTTATATCAGGACAAGGAAACGTTTAAAATGCCGTCTTATTATAAACATTACAAAGATTTGGCGTGTGTTCCAGCCAATGTTCCTGTTGATACAAATGAGCGAAGTGATGCTGGAAATAAACTGACACAGGCACAATTATTCGCAATTAATCAAATATTATTAGATAATGCTAGCAGTGACTTGGATCGCCATACAGGAAATGTGGATTCCGACATTATCGCTCGCATTCAAGTGCCTTTTAGTAATGGCAACTCATTTCGATACCTTATTAATCAGGAGAGCAGTTTAGCAAACAATTCACGACAATATTACGGACCGGTGACAATTAAACGCATGAGAGTCCGACTTGTTGACGACAAAGGCAATGACATTGATCTCAATAACATGGATTGGTCATTTTCTCTTGTCATTGAACAATTGTATGAGTACTAGTTAAACTAATCTCTTTCTCTCCATATTTTAACTACAATCAAATGATTTATGGAGAGAAAATAAACGCCCTTGATTATGTCGGTTATTTCGGCCCGATCATACTCATACTCGCTGCAATCGTCTTTTATATGTGGCATTATAGCGAACAACGTCACAACGTCCGTGCGATTCTGGCGAAATTTGGAGGCCTCCTGATTTTTAGCAGCCTCTTGAACGCGGTACTCAAAGAAATCATCGCTGCACCAAGACCACCGGGTGAAATCGCACTGTTTGGCAGTCCGAGAGAACGCGATTTTTACGGGATGCCGTCTGGACATGCTCAAATGGCGGCGTTTGTAACGTCGTTCTTCATTAAAAATACGAATGATCTTAGTAACGTTAATCCAGCACAATTCGGAGTGATGACGGTTGGATTACTTGCTATAAGTATTTTAACTGTTATTCAGAGATATGCATTTCGTGCTCACACTTTGGCACAATTGGCGGTGGGACTAGTGGTTGGTGGCATAGTAGGAACCGTTTTCTGATGGAACCAGCAAAATACTTTACCATCGCATTCATCTACGTCAATTGGTGTGGATTTGTCTCTGAAATAAGATGGCTTGATACATTTCACGCCATCTGATTTAATAAACCCACATCGCGATTTATGCCAAGGTATTGGCTTGAATTTCGGATGTTTTTCTTTTACAATATATTCAAATGAGTGCGAATTAGGTGGTCGTCGCTTGTTTTTACGCCATGCCACACTTGCTTTGTCAAAGTCGATACCAAATTCCATTGTTGTTATGTTTTAATTTGTGCTTGTAAAATATTTATCACTTCAATTTTTATAATTAACCTTGTTTAAGGAGTGAGTGCGAACCGAAGGTTCCTTTGGGAAGCACTCGTGAGCCACTACAAGGGCATTTGTGGCATTTGTTACTTGTACCTAAAAACCGGATTAATATGAATGTAATCCGTCGGCTTCACATAGTCCACATATTTCGCCAGTTCCTCTGGATACTTGGCCAATTCGTCGTCGAACTTCACCAACCACTGTGACCATGCATAATCACTAAGAATCTCTTCCCTCACCGATTCATCCACCGTTTTATTAATCGTTGAAACCAGTGGCATATTAAACATATTAAACATCGGTCTATGTTCTGTCCCGTCGTCATCGACCACAATCGGCTTTCCTACAAAGTAAGTTGTCGTATATCTTTCGGGATCATACTGTTTATTCTTCTTGATTTCGTTGATGTGCTTGCTATAAACATTGTTTGTATGCTTCATAAAAAAGCGGTTCACATCAGATGGACCAAATGTCTTGAGGTCTTCAATATCATCAACATTGTGCTTTATCATTTTCATAAGAGTCGCCGTTTCTTTGCGTAGTGCAGTGAGCTCAGTCATTTCTTCAATGCTAAGTTCATCCATCATAAGCTGGTGAATACAATCAAGAGCCTGCTGGATTTTCTCAATCATCACATAATTCCCGCACAAATAAAGGACGACTTCTCTCACCGACATGATATACACAGCAATATTAAACATCAATTCATTATGGAAACCTTCATCGCTAATAAAATCGTTGTTTTCCTTCTTCTTTGAGAGAAATACCAGAAACATTTGGAGCCACTTCTCAATTTTCTCATCATACCCAGCGGTTGAAGTTGTAATCGCGAGTACCTGGTCATCAGTGCGTTTAATCGGTGACGACTCTACAAATCCATTTTCTCGGCAAAACGATATGTAGTCGCGTGCAATCTTTCGAATATCATCAAAATTCGTGTACTTAATGCATAATTCAGTGCAAATTCGCTGAAACTGGCGTTGAATAAACTCGACGATGTATGGGTAATCAGTAAGCACGTGCTTCTTGTATTCTTCGTTTTGAGTTGCGACGGCATCCTTTGTGAAATCAACGAATACATACTTAACCAATCCGGTTTGCTGTGAATAATAATACGCCGGCTTCGGGAACGACATCATAACATTTGAGATACTCATTTTGTGATTATATGTATACTAGTTTCAAGTGTTTAAGTCGATTCAAAAAATTGAAAGCAAACGGATAGAATTGCGTTAAAAGCATTTCAAGTAAACCACATCATGATTGCTATCATCGAAAAACGCCCAAGTGCCTTCATCAAGTCGCCATATGTGGCTGATGGGACGATAACAACGAATGCTAAAGCAGA
>Ga0209088_10001460_pt1 | contig 15248 bp, 19 predicted proteins | sample S_140625_EF_Meta_FD_187324 | JGI IMG/M metagenome (GOLD analysis project Ga0209088, IMG submission 187324) | Freshwater microbial communities from Lake Simoncouche, Canada to study carbon cycling - S_140625_EF_MetaG (SPAdes) (version 2) | ecosystem: Environmental > Aquatic > Freshwater > Lake ... | reverse complement strand
TATCCAATATTTTAAATAATGAGAAAAAACAACTTTTATGTTGTGGATTTGGAGTTGGCCTTTCTTGGGGAACCGTAAAAGTAACTTTTGATAACGTTGTAATTTCAAATTTAATAGAAATATGAGATCACGTTTACATTAATTTTTAATAAATATATAAAATTAGAAAAATAAGAATTTCTTCATAGTAATTAGTTAAATTATCACATACGTAATAATTTGATATATTTTCAACGCCTACCTTAAAAGTACCAGCATAATTACGTATATACGCAATGTATGTTGAATCTAAATAAATTACATTGCCTAATAATCCGACTTCATTATCCGACGTTGAATTTGTTATAGGTGTAACATTCCAATTATTATTACTCATATTAAACATGTAAACATATACTTTAGATTTATTAGCAATAATTAAATTATTGTCGCTTCTAATAACGCACTTTGCATTCACATTATTTCCTGGTACTAATAAAGTCTGTAACAATGTTATAGTAGTTCCTGAAAAACTATATATTTTTATAAAGTCTTTAAATATATTATGGTTACCACCCTGAATCGTTTTAAACAAAATAATGAACTTGTTTCTTGACTCATCAATGTACAAAATGTTTGAATCATTTATACTATACAGATCGCTGTTATAAGAAATTGTATTTCCGTTAAAAGATGTAGGAATGTTAGTTGTAGTTACAGACATTTATAGTTTATTGCTATATTTTATTATAAAAAATAAATAAAATACACTTAAATATTTTTGCAATCATTTATTAATAGGAATGATTTCAATAGGAATAATTTGTTTATTTACTTTGGTAACATGTGGTTATTCTCCTGAAGACACTTATTCTCCTGAAGACACTTATTCTCCTGAAGACACTTATTCTCCTGAAGACACTTATTCTCCACAGGACTCTGACGATAGTGGTAGTGGTAGTGGTGATGACCTCATAATTATTACTACAACAACACCTGCTCCGTCTAAAGATGTTGGTGATAAGGGAGGTGGCGGTGCCATATTCGGTGGTATCCTAGGTGGATTGGGTGCTGTTGCTGGATTGGCTGTGTTGGGTCGGAGATTCTGTAAAAAGAGCAGACATGTAAAAGAAAAAGACGATAAAGACCTCGATTATGATTATTATGGTGTAACCAGTAGTAGTTATGTTTAGGATCTAGTATTCTTAATTGGCTTTTCTTAATTGTTCAACAAGGGACTTTGTAAGATCCGTTGTTGTACTTTGGAACTGGTTTGGAACAAACGCGTGGATGAGTGATTGGAGAGAAGCCTTGGCGAATTTTGCTGAGAATTTGAGTGAATGTGTCGCATGTTGCCAGTATGTCATTCCTTGTTCTCTCGGATGCTGTAGGAATATTCTTGATAACATTCTTTGTAAATGTTATTTAGAGACTTTGTTTAATTACAAATTTTTGAAACTTGTATTTTTGAAACTTGTATTTTTGAAACTTGTATTATTATATGAAGCGTGGAAGTCCCCTTAAAAAATGTTGGACACCGGGGATGGATGACGGCGGTTCTCACTATTTGATTGTGATTGATGACGATGCAAAGAGTGATAATTGTTTCTTCAATTACATTTTCGAGCATATTTATGATTATACCTATGAAAAAGCATTTGAAAATCCGATTCAACACTATTTCTTTTGGAAAAACATTCGGATGTATCTTGAGGTTAAACACCGCGAGATTATGCTAGATAAATGCGAAAACATGCGACGACGGCTATTGAGTACTAATATCTACCAATATGCCTGTCTTCAAGAACTAATGTTTCAAAAAATTGAATCTTGTTGGAATGGACATTTGGAATGTTAATTAAAGTTCGAAAATGGTTGTTCATGTTATTGTTGCCACTGACAGCGAAATCAAGCGTGCTGCGTTTGAGACATCCGAGATTGCTACACATTTGCGGGGTCTTGGTGTGAATTATGAGTTTAAGAATGTTGACGGTTGTGACGACTTTGAGGGGTGTCGTTGGGCTCAACCTTTCACTGCATCAGGTGGTATATTTGCCGCGATGCAGCGGATTTCGGGGGTTCGTTGTGTAACGCCTATAAGGCATTATGACGACCTGCCTGTAAGGCATTGTGACGACCTGCCTGTAAGGCATTATGACGACCTGCCTGTAAGGCATTGTGACGAAAGCGGTATGTTGCTTGGTGTTAGTCCTAGCAAGACAGTTGGTTGTCACTCCGATTTGGTTGTGATTGCCATTGAGAGCTTCATTACCGACAATGCCAAGGATGTGGTGTGTATCGTGGTAAATTACTATGATTCCGATGGTAAGAAGCGGGAATTGGTGTCCTTCTCTCCTGCTGCCTACATCGCCTCGTTTCCCGACAAGTATTTGCAACATATTGCGATTGTTAGTAAGCATCAGAAGGAAGACAAGGGATTTAATATGACCATTGGCGATGCGATTGACTTGGATAAGCATTTGTATGGTGGTGGGATGAGTAAGAATTGGCATAAGTTGTTCAATCCATTTGATCGAGTGGAGCAGATTCGTGGCACACTCGATTATATTGCTGATGAGTTTAAGAAGATTGTTTATTGATGTGTTGGTTATTTTTAGTTATTTTAATTCACCAGCAGGCATATTAATTAAGCCACAAGGCATATTAATTAAGCCACAAGGCATATTAATTAAGCCGGCAGGCATATTTTTAATTAAGCACATAAAACGCCGGTGTCTTTGAGAATCCGTTGAAATTGGACGCCGCTGCCGTTGTATAAGCACCGAAATTCTTGACGAAGCACCATTCTCCCACCTCCAATTCAGGCAGTTCAATGCCTTCACATATCTTATCTATACTATCACACGTCGGTCCGAAAACAGTTGATTTATGTTTCTCTCCATCTCTTTCATTGTAAGGCAGTACTTCTGGTTTCTGATGATCAAAAAAGATACAATTGAAAGACCCATATACTCCGTCATTGAGGTAGTAATAATATGTTGTTGTTGGGGGGTCGTCTTCCGAGTTGAATACGTTTTTGCTAATGACATTAACGAGCAGTGTGTGGCTACTCTGGACAAAGAAGCGACCCGGCTCTGAAATCACCTGGATCGGTGGGAGGTCTGTGTTGCTGTCAAAGTCATTGATATGATAATCGGAGAGAAAGAGGTCTGTAAAACCTTTATTGAGCTGGATGGAAATGTTTTTAAGGAGGGTTAGCGAGTCAGTGTCGTGTAGCCCGGGGAATCCACCGCCAATATCGATGATTTCGAGTGTTGGCATCTTGAGTTCGGATGTGGCTATGTCGAATACTTGTCTACACATTTGGAGTGCTTCGTAATATTGGGCGGCGTCTTTGCATCCACTACCCACATGGAAACTGACACCGACTACCTTGAGCTTGAGATTGTGAGCACATGAGAGGAGAGAACGGGCATGATTGATATTGACGCCGAATTTGGTTGAAAATCGGCAGAGAGAATTCTTGTCATTGACCTTGAGACGCATAAGGAGTTTACATTTGGGGTGGAATAGTTTGATTTTTTGGAGTTCATATTCACTGTCAAAGACGGCGTAATCCACGTCGGTTGAGCGGGCATACTGGATGGACGACCACTCTTTGTGTGGATTGGCGTAGACGACGTTGTTGATGTCATTGACATGGTCCTTGACGAGGTTGATTTCGTTCTTACTGGCGACATCAAAGCCGACGCCTAGGAGGGCAAGCAGCTGACAGATGACTGGGTTGGGGTTGCATTTGACTGCGTATTTGGGGTCGATGTATGGGAAGAGTTCTCTCCAGAGTTTGAGTTGGCGGATGATTTCACCGAGGTTAATAATGTAAAAGGCGGTGGTTGGGTTGTTCTTCTCGAGAATGAGTTGAATCATTTCATAGACGTCGAGGTCTTTGTTCTTGGTGTCTGGAACGAGGACATTGTTGTCTTTAAGGAAGAGAGAAAGTTCGGAGTATTCATTCTCGATGTCGATCATTTGGCGTGAATTGGATTGGTGTTGTGTGTTTAAGTAAGTTTTTGGATTGTTAAATGGTAAATGAGAAAAGGTTTCTCTCTTTATTTGTTCTCAACAAGCATAATTGGTGGGGGGTTTAAGCATAATTGGTTTTTAAGCAAGCATTTCGAAGACAATGTAGGTGATGACGATGTCCTTGTTGGCAGGGGCGAGTTGAGAGAGGATTGCGTGCTGGTCGATGGCTGACTTGACGGTGGCCGATGTTGTGATGATGTCCGTATTGATGATGCTGGGATTGATGTTGGGCGTGAAGAGCGACCAGTAGTCTTCGGTGGTTTGCGGTGCTGTTCTGGCGTACTTGAGACGGTCTGCGACGTTGGCGATTATTTCTTCGATAGTGGACATTTTGATGTTGGTTGCTGGGTGAGGGAAATACCTTTTACTGGTTTGTGAAAAAAGTATTTCAATTTTATGTCTGCCAGCATGAGAGTAGATTAGTTTTTGTGCCTTTGGCATGAGAGTTTTGTGCCTTTGGCATGATAGTAGATTTACGGAGAGAAATATATTTCGATTTAACAGGAATTGGGGTTGATTCATTTCGATTTAACAGGGATTGCGGTTGATTCATTTCGATTTAACAGGAATTGGGGTTGATTCAGTTCGATTTAACAGTGATTGGGGTTGATTCAATTTCGATTTAACAGGAATTGGGGTTGATTGAGAGAAATGTATTTTTATTTACAGTGAATTGAGGTTGATTCCGTGCGATCTAACAGTGATTCCGTGCGATCTAACGGAGATTCCGTGCGATCTAACAGGGATTCCGTGCGATCTAACAGGGATTCCGTTCAATCTGACAGAGACACCCGCCCACCATTCACCCTAATCTATTTTAATTCACCCCCGAATTTCTCTCGAATTGTGTTGAATCTACCCTATATGTAACCCGGAAATGAGTAGGATAACTGGAAATGAGTAGGATAACGGGAAATGAGTGGAGGAGAGAAAAAATAAAAAAATTGATTCAAGTGAATATAATTAAAATAACAATAATCAATAACTAACAAGATGTCTTCGACAAAAATGGTGGCTATGTGTGAGTGCAATGACTCTGACTGCAAAAAGAAAATACTGGCACAATGCCCTGTTGTTAGGATGGGTAAAGTCGGAGAAGGCAAGGCATTTGAAGGAAATGCAGTAATTCCGCCAAATCAGTGTATTGGGTGTGGAATATGCACTGTTAAATGTACACATGGTAAAGTTAAGATGGTTGTTGATGAATGGTAAAGTAGATATATGAATAAATGAGTATATGAATAAATGAGAAAAACTGTTTTCTCTTTATTTCACAAATTACAAGTTTATTTCTATTACATTGGTTTCTCTCTTTCTCTCAGTTCTCCTCCTCGTTGTCGAAGATGTTCTTGGGCTTCTCGATGATGTCCTTGGTCTTGTTGTAGATGCCGATGAGTCCCTGTGTCTTTGCGTCGTAGACCTTACCGCTCTTCTCGTCGATGAGATACTTCTTCATCTTGTGTGTGAAGACCTTGACCTCGATTTCCTCCTCATCCTCCTCCTCGACCTCAGACTCGAGTTCCTCCTCGGAGACGTCCTCAGTCTGGAGCTCGTCGAGTGCGATCTTCTTGGCCTTTGCCTTCTCCTCAGCCTCCTTTGCAGCCTTTGCCTCAGCAGCAGCCTTTGCAGCCTTTGCCTCAGCAGCAGCAGCCTTTGCAGCCTTCTCTTCAGCCTCCTTGGCAGCCTTGTCCTCACTTACCTTCATGACCTTCTTGACCTTGGTGGACTTCACCTCCTCGACCTTCTTGACCTCCTCGACCTTCTTCACCTCCTTAACTGGCTTCACCTCGACCTCCTCGACCTTCTTGACCTCCTCGACCTTCTTCACCTCCTCGACCTTCTTGACCTCCTCAACCTCCTTTGCAGCCTTCTTTGCCTCACGCTCCTGCTTGGCAAGCTCCTTCATCAGTGCCGCCTCTGCCTTCTCGTCAGCCTTCTTTGCCTTCTCAGCCTCCTTGGCGAGCTTCTCAGCCTCCTTCTCAGCCTTCTTCTCAGCCTCCTTGGCAGCCTTCTCGGCCTCCTTCTCCTCGGGAGACTGTGCCTTCTTGGCCTCACGCTCCTGCTTGGCGAGTTCCCTGAGAACAGCAGCCTCGTTCTTGGCGTCTTCCTTGGCCTTCTTCTCCTCAGCCTTCCTTACCTTCTCTGCCTCCTTGGCAGCCTTCTCCTCCTCGGTCTCAGGAATGCTCTTGGTGATCATGTCGGCGATGATGTCCTGAGTGCGGTCCTCGGTGGCGGCAACCTTCTCGGCGTTCGTCTTGCGGCCTCGCTTGGTCTTGGGTACAATGTTGGAGACGTCCTCGAGGTGGAGGAAACGAATCGCTTCGGTGGCATCGAAGTTGTACTTGGCAGCGAGGACCTTGACGATGTCGAGGCTGAAGCCCTGAACGAGGTTCTTGATCTCTCCAGTGACGTTGGTGAAGTTATTGATGGTCTCCATTTTGCTTGTTGATGTTGGTTGGTTGGTGCTTTTCAGCGGGTTTGTTTGTTTGTTTGGCTCGGGAAAATACCTTTCATACAAAACTAAAAAAGTATTTCAATTTTTTTTAAATGCTGTTTTCGTGTGAGGAAAGCATAAATGGCTGTGATTTTGGGTGCGTTTCAGTTGCAGAAGGCACATCCGGGGCGTTTCAGTTGCAGAAGGCACATCCGGGGCGTTTCAGTTGCAGAAGGCACATCCGGGGCGTTTTATGTCACTTTCTCTCAACACTCAAAAACTTATATCTGTTTAATGTGAACCGCAGGTCCGTTGTAGAGTTGGTTATCGCCCCCGACTTTTAATCGGAATTGCTTTCCTCAACCTACGCCTTTTTAGATTCGACCGCTGCTCACATTTTTTTGTTTTTTCTGATTTAAAAAATAAAAATTAACAAAAAATTAGTCTAATGTGTCGAGGGCTTTATCCCCCATCTTCCGCACCATATTCGCCGCCCCTGGACGCATTGTCATAATTTATGCTAGACACATTTAGACTGCCCGTCGGCATTAACCACGGTTTTTTTCACCTGGAATTGAACCGGTCCATTGTACGTCTACAAGTTCGCCTGCGAATGAGGTCTTAGCCAACTGGGCTACCTCTGGACATTAGCAATAAGATGTGAATTCACTTATGAACTTGTTGATGCCCACCACACACCATAAATTATAGCCCATTCGGGCGTAAATTATGGCAAAAAATAAGCCCATGAAAGGTGGGCATCCAGGTGGGATTTGAACCCACAAATAATGCTTGCGAGCTATGGGTGCGACCATCATAGCCAACAAGTTCTGGACATTTGTAACTTGGAGAGAAATCATTTATAAACATGTGGATGCCTAAAAAATATCTCAGTCACCATCAATACAAACGACGGCGACATCACACTTGTGAACCACTGACATCACACTTAAATCAAGAAAATAAACTGCTGACATCAGCAAAAAGATAGCCCTTCTGGGCAAAAAAGATGTTTCCATCTAGAGAACCTCCAGCGGGGCTCGAACCCGCGACCCTTCGGTTAAAAGCCGAATGCTCTGGCCAACTGAGCTATGGAAGCGTTTACCACATTCACAGACTGATGTTCATTCCCTCTTGAATCTGTGGGTTTGAGAGAAATTAAGGTGTATGATCTTAATTCGCATCCTTAAAAAAATAGCACGCACTACAGGATTCGAACCTGCGAACCACTTGGGATAGAGACTTGAGCTCTACGTCTTTGACCGCTAGACTAAATGCGCTTCTACTTACTTAAATAGCGTTTAATTTGTCTTTTAAAGAGAGAAAACAAGGGGGTTTATTGGTAAAAATCCACAAAACGCTCGATCAACTGCATCACAAAGCTCGAATTCGTCAATATACAAGGTCTCGCCGAGAAACAGTGACGAACTGCCTCACTCAGTGTCATTTTCTCTCTAATTACAAGGTATGCTATACACAACGTCGCACTACGGTTGATTCCCGCTACACAGTGCACCAGCACTCGGCGGTTCTCTCCTCGGCATTCGTCCATGAAGTTCACAAAGTCGTCCAGATGCTCGTCCAAGATGTTGTAGTAGGGGTCGTCTGATGCCGTGTATTCCGTGTATTTCCATGAGGGGTCGTAGTAGTCCTTGTTGGTCAGTGTGTCCCGCGCGGCACAGTTCACAATCCCGTTGAATCCGTGTGTCTCCGCGTCCATTGCGTTTGATGCGTCGCCGAGCCACATGAATCCGGGGATGATTTCTGAGGATTCGTCGCTTCTGTTGCGGATCTCGATTATGGGTGCGATGATGTCGCGGTAATAATGCTCTGCTGGTGTCTTTGGCTGGGGAAGCGTCCACATTTGTGTTGTCTGTTTTGGTTTGGAGAGGAGAGAAATACTTTTTAATTAGTTTGGAGTAAAAGTATTTCAATTTTGTGGAAAATTGAAATGCTTTTTTGGAGAGAAAGAAAAGGCATTTTAGCCGCCAACAAACATCAACACCAAACATCAAACATGGATTCCTATATCGCAACCGCTCCCCTCAACGCCAAGGGCACCTGCTTCCGCATCGTCGTCGTTCCGCAAACAATCAAGAAGGCCAAGCACATCAAGACCGCAAAGAAGAACTAAGAAGAAGTTGTAGTATTGTTTAATAAAGAGGATTTGTTTTCTCATTGATGGAGAGAAAGGGATGGGAATGTTGTTTCTTCATCTTCTAAATCGGAATACTATTCATTTTTTAACATTAAGTACAACTCAAATGACTTGTTAGCCAGTTCCTTTCCAACAAGTTTTTCTCTCTTTTCGTTACTAATTTCTATTGCTCTATTGCGAACTATTTTATCAAATTCTTCTTTGATTGTAGTCGCCTTTATCATTTCCATACTTCCCGACTCCAACAATTTGTTGCGTATGTGCATTTCTGCTATTAATATTTCAAATTCAACAAATATTAAGTTATTTTCCATCACCATTTTGTTCATTCTCTTTTTCATTTCGGCCAATTCAATAGAAGCAGTGCAATCGCATGTTTTAAGAAAACATTTTGTTTCGTGTTTTTTTAACCAGACATCTGTTTTATATTGTTTTTCACAATTTGAGCACTTGTAAGTTGGGTTCTCCATCTATTATATTAATGATGTTTTTGTCTTTATGTCATTAGCATTCAAATTTTTAGATTACATTTAGTTGAGAGAAATCAGTCATGTTGTTCCCGAAGTCGGTGAAGAAACCGTGCAATCTAACAATTCTCTCCACATATTCACTTATAATTCACATTTAATCTAAGTTGATTCAATGTGAATCCACCGCAATTCAACCGAAACATGGAACAGTTTCAACTAACATCCAATATCGGTAACCCGGAAATGAGTGACATAACGGGAAATGAGTGATAAAAATATTCGAGAGAAAGAAGTTATTTTATGTCTTTGAGTGGAATTATTTCATTAATCAGTTTAATTGTTTGACTTTTTATACGCGCAATCTCATGTTCATCTTCTGGACCCGATATATTTTTCAACATCGTCATATATTCTTGTCCTATTTGGTCATTGTTTTTTATCTCATTTAAGTGTTCTTTACACCAGTCCATTAATTTATTAATCTTTAATTTATGTATTGCTTGTATTGCTTTAACCAGTTTCTCTCCCTGATCTTTAACCCATTCTTCTGACCATTTTACATAATAAGTATTGCGTTTAGCATCAGAACAATGTATTGGACGATCTTCAGGAGAAATGCCTACTAAATTATCCATAAATATATCTTTAGTAAGTTCTGATATGTCTCTATCTAGTGACGACAACGTTCTCTCGAGAGAAACCTCCATGTTTTTAATAAAAGTATCCATTGACATTACATGACTATGATTAGTGTTTAACATCATCAATACTGTTGTATTGTTATTGTTCGCATTCACATTATTGTCTCCTGTTATTTGTGCTTGTGGCTGTTTAAGTTGTTCAACTATTGATATGATTGTGTTCATCATCTTTGTCATTAATTCTATTTTTTCGTTGCATTCATTTTTAACTTCATTTATTTTATCTTCTACTATGTCTTGTTCAATTGCGTCAGAATGTATTTGTTTTTTATGCTTCCATAATCCTCCCCGACTAGCATATTCTTTGGCACATATTGTACAAACATTCACACATGATTCTACTTCATTCGCTTGTACATTGGTCTTATGCTTTTTTGTTTCCAGATGTCTTCTATGGTCTGCCTTAATTCGAGTAGTATATCCACAAGGTTCACAGGAATATTCCATTTGTATTATATGTATATTTTATATTTATGCCTTTTACGTAAGGAAACAGTTTCCGCATATTGGAAACAAATTCCGCATATTTTGGCTTGTGACTGAAAACATTTTACGTCTCATCGCCATATTCGTATTTTATCTCCTTACCATCACTTGGTCTCGTCCGAAAAACAGAGTATTTTTAAGAATTAATTCTTAACTTCTGAAATTTGGACAAAATAAAATGTCCAAAAATGAAAACCTAAATGTCTATGCCTGATTTTTCTTTATTTTTAAGATCCCAACTATTTCAACTAACTTTTAAAAGAAACAACTTGGATTCTTATTTGTTTCAGTCTTGATTTTGATAAAATGGAGAGAAAACAAGTTATTCTAGTGTTAATAGTTCCCGAAGTCGGTTAAATCCTTCAAGTCACTCCGAAAACTAGGCAATCTAACTTTTCTCTCCACATATTCACTTTAAATCTACTACAATCCACCGCGAATCTACTACAATCCACCGCGAATTCACACCCTTTCAACCACCATTTATATGTAAACCGGAAATGAGTCACATAACCGGAAATCAGTGACAAAAAATAACACATTGGGCCGTTGTGGGAATTGAACCCACGACCTCTCGCACCCAAAGCGAGAATCATACCACTAGACCAAACAGCCGTATACACACTATTCAATGGGATTTTTACGCATAACAATTAGAAAACAATGAGAAAACAAGATTCTCTTTATTTCACAATTACAAATCACGGCTATTACAGGGGGTCTCTCTTCTCTCTTTATACTTACTGAGTCTCCTCACTCTCGCTCTCGCTCGTTGCTCCTGCCAGTGTCCCGAGCACCTTGAACTTGTTGCTCGATGTCTTGACTACTGTACCTGTCGGCTTCACAACCGGCTTGAACTCTGGCATCGGTGGCGTGTGAGGACGAGGCTTCTCGCTTGTGACTGTCGGCTTCACCTTGATCTTGAATGTCACCTGAGGCTCCACGGTTGCCTTTGGGGCCTTCGGCTCGCGGCGGGTGTACTTGACAACGTTCCAGAACCACGGCTTCCCCTGCTCGTAGTGCACCTGGGCCGTCTCTCCTGCATCCAGTTGGTCGATGAGCTCCTGTGTCTTCGGGTTGATGCGCGTGTAGCTGATCCGAGCCGTCACGTTCTTCTTCGTGTCGTCATCAAACCCAAACACCTGCACTTGGCTGATGTAGCCCCAGTTCAGTTGCTTGAACACCCAGAACACACGGCGCTCCGTCGAGTCCTTGTCCTTCCCCCGGTACAGGAACGGGATGAACATCTCGTAGACCACCTGATCCTGCTGATCCTTCTGCTGCGTTGTTGTTGCTGTTGCTGTTGACATCTTCGATTTGATTTGATTCGCTTGTTGGCTCGGCTGGGAAATATACTCTTTATTTGTTAATAGAAAAGTATTTCAATTTTTTTTCATTTACACTATTTTACTTTTGACACTAGATTTGATTACTCCGACAAATATAGCCACTGTAAATACTCGCATAATCTCTTCTCTCTCTTCTCTGCTTCGTAGATTAATGGCAATAATTCCAGAATTTTTTCTTTATTTCTTGAGTCTCTGTTATCATTTTGTTCTCGGTCCAGTTTTGCAAGCAAATTGTTCAGAGAGGCTAGACTAGTGTCAGACATGATAAGAAGGTTTTCGGGATTGGTAAGATGCTGATGTCATTGGCAGCCATAAAAAAAGCATTCAACCACTTCAATTTTTGGAACTCATACAATTAATTCAATTCACACAACCATACTCTTCTCTCTATACTTCTCACAAATCCGCCCATACTTCTTCGACTTCTCGGCTGATGTCAAGCCATAGACCAGTTTCACTCCGATTTTCTTCATCTCCGACAAGTCCGCCAAAGTCAAGTGTTCATAGTCACAATTCAGTAATATGTAACAATGACCATTCCTATTTTATATTTGAATAAAAAGAGGACTTTCCTCATTTTATCGAGATATATCTATTTTTACTCGACTTCCATTCAAAATGCCATATGAAGACGCATAACTTTTGTTTACTATTCTATAATTCATATAATCCCCATTCTTTTTGTTTCGAAACGTATACAATCCACTTCTTATTTGCATTGCAAACATACATTTACGGAATTCATGGTATAAATCGTCGTCATTCATGTCATATTCAGTTGGATATTGCTTGAAAAAGAAGTGGCTTTTACACATATAATGATTAAAATAAAAATATATTTAATTCATTTCTAACTCAATACTTCTTAAGGCTGTGCAGGAACGCCGTGTTAAAACTCGGAATTGCCTCATCATCAATTCGAAACAAGTCCGCCAGATGAGGATTGTGCTCGATTAAATCCGTCAACAAGACTCCCTTAAAACAATCAGTAATGGGACACTTGCTTTCTAGGTCGACATCTGTGTAATCCGAGTTGAAATACAGGTTGATGTATGGCACAAGAGGGGCATCCGGGGAGTATGATGGGTGAGCAAACCTCCTACCGTCATAAACACGATAAATCACCATAGTATTTCGGTTACACTTGATGATTCCACGCTGCATCGCTCCATTACTTCGCTTCACATTGACGACAATGTACTCACGTTCCTTGTCAATATTCGGGAAATCAACGAGAGGAACAATATACTCACTCATATTAAACATCAACTCGGCGATGGGAAGCAAATGCTTGGCACTCGAGTGATATGGGAAGGCACTGAAAAACCACCTCTCACCGAGTGTATCATTTGCTCCATTAAACACGTGTCCATTGAAGTTCTTGTCGTCTTCGTCGTAATTCTTGTTTGTAATACAGCACTTTCCAATAGCTCTCGAAGCAAACATCTTACAAGCAATCACATTCGACCTGATCGTGTCATAAAGCATATTCCCGCTCTCGAAATCGCTGCGATTTACGAGTTCTCTGTCAATCAATCGCAACAGAATGCGAAACACATTCCCATTCTGAATGTCAGTTTCAATCGGTTCTGGCTTGTAAACCTTCACCTTATTGTCATCCACGACAAAGTCAGTGCCATAGAGTGCTGCGTTGAGAGGTGAGATGATGATGCCGGCCATTTTTGTGTTTGATTGCTTGTGAAAATGCTGTAAATTAAGCAGTCCTACAATCATTTCAATTTTTTAGAAAAATTGAAATTATTTTAAGTCGTTTAACTTAACCAACATTATCTTTCTTCATAAAATGGGACAGGACACTCGCTGTAACATTGGAGTAACTTATAGATGCGAGTATTCTCCTAAGAATCGCAATTTGATTGTAAAACTTCTGAAAATGGAGGATATTTGCGTCTTTGTGTCTGCTGACAATAATGATTCAGACGAAGTGTTGGAAATCGGAGACGCTCTGTCTGCTGATGAAGACATGTTTAACAAAGAAAAGATAGCTGAAGATGCGAACTATTGCTATGGATACGAGAACTTAGACATTATTGGCAAGGAAGTAATCTTCAAGCGAGATGTTTACAAAGCCCATGCCAGAAACATATCGCGTCGAGGCAATAGCAACGCATTGTATGATGAGTGTTATACAGCCTCAGAAATGATTACAACGCTTCAACAAATTATGGCAGAATTCAAGGAAATTGACATTAAAGAAAATGAGTTGTCAATTGGTCACACAATGACGGATGATTGATGATTGATGATTGATTTCACTTCAATATGTAAGCCCCAGGCATAAAAATAAAGCCCCAGGCATAAAAATAAAGCCCCACCGAGATTCGAACTCGGGTCAAAGGATTCAAAGTCCTATGTGCTAACCACTACACCATGGAGCCGTTTTACCAACAACCATATTCCAAAAAATTGAATATAACAACATGATTCCCTTTTTTCAATACCCCCAAATACAATGTCATCAAGAACAACAACCAAATGCGGTGTCTGTCTCGATGAATGTGGAGAGAAAAACATCGCAATCACGGAATGCGGACACATAACACATCTTAAATGTTTCACTCGCGTTCTCTCGACGTCAGACAATTGTATTTATTGCCGAAAGAAACTTAACTTTAAAGAAGAAAAAGAAGAAGACGACGATGACACTCAACCGTTCGGAATGTGGATTGACAACAGACAACCATATACACTCCGAAAAATGGGCGAAAACATGTTAATTCTTGTCGTCTCATTATTGTATGCTTATTTGATTATGATGTGTTTTAAAATACTGGTGGCTAATAAGTAAGAAAATTGAAACTAACTTAATTTTATATGTTTTCTTTATTAACCAACAAAAATAAAACATAAACATGTCCAGATGCGGCATCTGTCTCGATGATTGTGGAGAGAAAAACATTTCAATAACGGAATGTGGACATAAGACGCATATAGAATGCTTAATTCGTGCTCTCTCCGCGTCAGACAATTGTATTTATTGCCGAAAGAAACTCAACTTACAAAATAAACCGCTTGACAAACCACAATTTGAAGAAATACGAATTACACAACAAACTGAATACAGACGATTTGACGATGAACAACACATTGACGATGATGACACCCCCTCGTTCATTAAGATGTTCTGGAAAAAGTTCTATTCGATGTTTTACGAACAACTATTGTATGCAGTTAAATTGTGTATCGGAATTTGCCTAATTGTAATAATAATTTTGTTTGCTTAACATATGGATTGGTACGATTTCATAGTGAATAACCATTTTAAGGAGAGAAACTTACCGCTCCCCCATTTTTTAACGCGTGAATTCGTCGCATTCAAGTTGCCTGGAACAAATCAGCATCCGAAAACAAAACATGAACATAAAATATTTAACACTAAACAACATATTCAGACAAATATTCACACAATGCCCACATCACAATTGATTTATCTCATTTGTGATACGTCGTTCACGCATTTCAGCAGGATCTAGATTTAACTTTCCAACAATTGACGTTTAAACATACAAAAAGTATTTAAATTCGTCTCTCAATAAATAACGAATAATAAATAAATCACAAATAAAGCGACTGAGCAGTCACAATTGATTTCAGAGTCGCCGCAGC
>Ga0209088_10001458_pt1 | contig 15253 bp, 15 predicted proteins | sample S_140625_EF_Meta_FD_187324 | JGI IMG/M metagenome (GOLD analysis project Ga0209088, IMG submission 187324) | Freshwater microbial communities from Lake Simoncouche, Canada to study carbon cycling - S_140625_EF_MetaG (SPAdes) (version 2) | ecosystem: Environmental > Aquatic > Freshwater > Lake ... | reverse complement strand
GTAGATCGCCCGTAAACCCATGCGCTGCATGAGGTTTCGCACTCGGTCACGGCTGATCGGGATCCCATCTCTGGCCAGGTAGTCCACCATCCTGCGGCTGCCGCTGCAGGGATCTTCCAGGTAGAGACCATCGATTCTGGCCATGATCCGTAGCGTCGATTCCCGCACCGGTATAGGCCAGTAGTACAGCGTGGATCGATCCAGACCCAGCGGCACGCATTGGCGGCTGACGCTGAGATCGGGGTGGTCGTGATCGACCAGCTTGCGCAGTTCACGGGCATCAGAGCAGCTGAAACTTCTTTTGAGCCACTCCAGCTCCATCTGCAGCCGGCCGATCTGCTGGAACAGCTCAGCCTCCTTGGCCTGCCCCTCGTCCTTGTCCTTAATCTGCTTGCCCCTGATGAACAGCTCGCTGGCCCCATCGAGCAGCTGCCGCTTCCACTGGCTCACCTGGATTGGGTCGCACCGAGAGGTGCGCTGGATTGGGTCGCACCGAGAGGTGCGCTGGATTGGGTCGCACCGAGAGGTGCGCTGGATTGAGTCGCACCGAGAGGTGCGCTGCATTGCGCAACCCCGATGGCCTGGTCGGCGGCGATCTCCTGGATCGTCTTGCGGCCACTGATCGCCTCCATGGCGACCCTGGCCTTGAACTCGGGACTGTGGGTGCGGCGCTTGCTCAACTCCTTCGGAGAAGGCTTCGCCTACGGTGGGAGCTCCTTTCAGGGGCGGTACCCCGCCTCAGAGGTTAACGATGGGGACTGTCCAGAAAAGCCAGGCCAGGTCAATCCACTGGTCGCAAGGCTGAAAGCCCGGGCGGCCAGCGAGGGTGTCACCCTTAAGCAGCTGCTGCGCAGCACTGTCGAGCCAGGACGCAACACCGCACCCTCCCGCGCCGATCTGACACGCTCAGCAGCCACGCTGTCGCCTGACAGAACGGCTGCCCCTAGGGCGTGAACGCCATACCCCTGCGGCAGCCCGACTCCAGGCGCCGCCGCCGCAGGTCAGAAACCCACTACAAATCGCAGACAACTGACAAGAAATAGTCTAGTTTTAATTGGATCTACACGCCTGATACCCCCCTTCAGGCGGCACTGTTGCAGCAATGTCGAACCTGGCCGGCAAGTCCTACGCGATGACTGTCATCAGTCCGATGGCGGCCACCTGGATCAACCGGATCGTGTTCGGTATCTTCCGTTGCATCCCGGACCAGGCCAGCACCCTGGTGAACCTGGGCATTATTCACTTTGCCCGCTGGTCCCCCCTTCCGGCCGATCGCTGGCCTGGCACCCCCGCCGGCACACGCACGAAGCTTGGCTATCAGCTGTTTGCCAGCAACTTCAATGGCACCTGGGATCAATATCTCGACGACTTCTCCGACAGCCTCGGCTTCGGCACTGACCTTCTCTGGTATCAAGGCATCGGCTACCCGAAATCGGTACCGAGCACACCGTTCAAGACCTATATCGATCATAATTACATCGACAATAACTACTACTACAACGCCACCCCCCAGGCCTCCTCGCGCGACATCAACAATGCCCTGCTTGTTCGCCAGGCCCTTCAATCCCTAGAGCGCGAACTCGATCGCCTCGAGCATGATGCCAGCCTCCAAGACAACGACCGCGACGAAAAGTTCCAGGCCGTCTTCTGCCGGGTCATGGGCTTGCTGCAAAACCGCCTGGCCAGCCTGGGCAACGCTCCGCTCGCAAGCCTGGAAACCCTGAAAACCAGTCAACAGCGGCGGCACTTGATCACCGCCCTGGAGGCACACCTCCTCGTCGATGCCGAATTAGCTCCCCCCACCCCCTCCGGGGCTCCCCCAGGGATGTCTTGATGCCAAGTTTCGACGCCGGGTTTTATCACCTCACGGCGCTGCTACCCCTGCGCACCGATGGCGGCCCGACTCCAGATTGGAGCTGGAACGGCCTCTCGACATCAGCCTGTAGCAGCTTGCGCCTGTTGCTCTCGAGCCTCCGCACGGTGGATGAACCCCGCTCCTCCAGGGAGATCGAGGCGGGAGACAACCCAACCCGCCCTGTGCCGTTCAGCCGCAACCAGAGCACCCATTTCGCCCGGCTGGCCGTGATCAACAACGTGGCCTACAACGGCCGCAAGCAGGGTGACACCATCTTCAACCTGCTCCGGGATCGGGTTCTTAAGGAACCTCAGATCAACGATCCAGAACAGCCTGACCAACTGGAGCATGCCTATCTCGCCCTGCTGATCGATTTCGATGCTGCCGATGGCAGCCGCCAAACAGTGGAGAACTATCTCCATGACTTATGGCAGGGAATGGAGGAGGAATGGACCTTGATCATGCGTCACTGCCGGGGATTCAACAACGATCCCCGCCAAAGGCAAAACTCGTTTGTGGACATGATCGTGCACCACGAAATTGAGAGCACCTTCACCTTCGCCAATTACCAGTGGCCCGCTGGTCCAGATGGGCTCTGGCCGAGCTCCGTCCAGCCCCCGCTCCGGGCCCATGGCCTGGCCTGGTTGGGCCTGCTGCTGGTTTGCCTTTTGTTGCTGGGGGTGGGGCTGATCGACTTGGCCGTGATCCTGCGCCGTGATGCCCTCCCTAGCGCCCAGGCGGGGGGATTCCACCTTGAAAAGCTGGCCTGGCCGATGCTCATCGAAGCCAGCCTGGTGGCCGGGGCTTTACTGAGCTGGCGCAAGTTCCTGCAGGTTGCCTACAAACCCTGGCCAACCCGCCACGGCACCGATCTTCGCTCCGTTCTCAAGTCCCTCGATCTGCAGCAACACCTCACCGAGTGGCTGGAGCAGCAGCAAACGAGCGGCGGGGACCACCCCATGCCATCCCTGCGCCAAAGCTTCCGGGCCTTTCTGGAGGAGCACCAACCCCACAACCTTGAGAGGGCCACGCTCCGACCCGGCAGCAATTCGATTGCCGCGAAACCCTCACCCCCGGAAGCCTGATGACCCAACAGCTCGTGCGCGCCGACATCCAGGGAAACGTGCTGATCCCCTACGGCCGCAACACGTTCCCGATGGGCCATGGGCTGCTGTTCCATTGCAACCGAAGCAGCTCTGCGACGCCCCATGCCTTTCTGAAAAGCCTGCTGCCATGGATCACCACTGCCGAACTCTTCGACTCCAAACGCAGCCGCGGCATCACACCGAAACCGCCAGCGGCCCCACCCCTGACCGTCAATGTGGCCTTCACCTACCGGGGGCTGGCAGCACTGGAGGTGCCGATCACCACCCTGAGGGGCTTCCCGGATGAATTTCAACAGGGCATGAAAGCCCGCGCGCCCATTCTCCATGATGACATCAAGGAATGGGATCACGTCTGGCGCCAGGAAGAGCACAGCATTGATCTGATGATTGCCATGCGCGTCAACATGGCAATCTTTCTGGAGAAGCTCTACCGCGTCCAGGGGAATCATCCAGGCATGAACAAGGCTGATTACCACGCAGAAGAGGTATTCAAACAAGCCCAGATCCTGGCCCGCCAACGCTTACACAGGCTCAGCCGCAGGTTGATCCGACAAGCCCATCAACATGGCGTGCAAGTTTTGAATCAGGATGGGTCCATCCATGATCCCCTCGATCAGACGCAAACACCCTGGCTACCGATGGAAGGCATACCCCGCAGCGCAGCCGAGGATGAAGTCTTCAGCATGGCCCATCCCGAACAACACTGGCGCTATAGCGAATATGAACATTTTGGCTTTTTTGATGGCATCGCCGATCCCGTCTTCGAGGGTCAGTATCCCGATCGCCAACAGAGCGTCGAGGAAGTGATCGGCCAGGGCCGCCGCAACCGTGGACGTTGGGACCCCATCGCCACCGGTGAATTCCTCCTGGGCTACCCCGATGAGGCCCAGGAAGAGCCCCAGGCCCCCGTGCCCCGCAGCTTCAGCCGCAACGGCACCTTCCTGGTGGTGCGCAAGCTGCACCAGGATGTGGCCAGCTTCGAGAAGGGCCTCGACGCCCAGATACCCGCTTTTCAGGCCTGGCTGGAGAGCGGCCAAAACGGGCAAACTCCGGCCGCTGAAAGCGGCGGCGTGAACCCGCCCAGGGAAGCCAGCGAGGCGGCCAGGAAGGAAGCCCGCGAACTGCTCAGGGCCAAGCTGGTGGGTCGCTGGAGTGATGGCACGCCTCTGGTGCGTTATCCCACCTACGCCAAATGGCAGGAGTTCCGGGGGAGATTCCGGCAGGTGCGCCAAGCGGTAGCCGAAGGGAAAGGCAGCAACGAAGCGCTCACGGAATTAAAACGTCACTTCCGGGATTTCAGCTACGAAGCCGACGACAGCGAGGGGAGCCGCTGCCCGATCACCTCCCACATCCGCCGCAGCAACCCCCGGGACAGCGGTGACCCCCGGCTGCCCCTCGAGCCCAGCCTGCAGGATCGGAAGATGGCCACCTCGGTCCTCGCCAATCGGCGCAGGATGCTGCGGCGCGGCATGTCCTACGGCCCACCGCTGCGATCAGCGGACAACAACCCGCTCTCCCCGCCATCGGATGACGGCCAGGAACGGGGAACCCTCTTCATGGCGCTTTGCAGCAGCCTCTTTCGCCAGTTCGAATTCGTTCAGCAGCAATGGATCAACTACGGCTCCGATTTCGGGGCCGGAAATGATGTCTGTCCGATTAGTGGAGTCATGGCGAAACAGGAACCCTCCGATTCCCTCACGTCCAAGCTGGTGATCGCCAGCCCAGCGGCCAAGCCCCTACAGCTTCCCTTCATCGTTCGGACATCTCCACCGGTCCAATGCCGCGGCGGGGCCTACTTCTTCATGCCCAGCCTCACGGCGCTGCGCATGATCAGCCACCAGGTGATCGATCCCACCTGAAAGCAAGGCCCACCCTTTCGCTTCCACACCGATGAGCGCCCCCTCTGTTCCTCAACCCCACGGCCTGGATCTGCCGCCCCTGCTCCAGGGGCTGATGGGCCTCGCCGCCGAGGCGATGGCGCAGTTGCAGCACGGGCGCTGGTGGATGGTGGCCATCGCGCTGATCCTGCTCGCGTGGCTGCTGGCACGGATCCCCCCGACCCTGAAGGATCTGGCTCGGGGCATCGACAGGTTGCGGGAACTGGGCAGCCGCCTCTGGCGCCTTGCCCTGGCCCTGGGGCGGGAGCTGGTCTGGGTGGATCCCGAACGCCGCGCGAGCCACCAGTCGAGGCTGGGCCCACCCCTGAACTGGGTGGCGAGCCTGGGATTCCAACGCCTCACCCGAGCAGATTCCGCCACCGAGGAGAAAGCCCAGCGCCATCGCCGCGAAGCCTCCAGCCTGCTGGGCCGTTGGCGGGTGGTGCTGGCACGCCATCTCGATTTGTATTTGATTCTCTCTGTCCTCCGCATCATCTACCCAAGCCCCCGTCTCTCCGGCGTCCTGTGGCGCAAGTTGGTTCATCCCAACAGCTATCCAGACTTTCCGATCAACGGCATGGTGTGGCTCACCCGCAACGCCGACGTGCGGGATGTGATGGAGCGGCCGGATACCTTCTTGGTGACCTACGGCTCCCGGATGCGCGACATCACCGCGCCCCTGCTGGATGGGCCCAGTGATGACCCCTGCCAACCCAGTGAGAAGGGCAATTTCCTGCTCGGCATGCAGACAACTCCGCGCTACGACCGCGACATTTCCAACATGCGTCTCGTCTTCCGCCGCGAAGATAGCCAACGCTGCCGCCTGCGGGCAGAGGCAGATGCAGGGGGGCACCTCGACAAGATCCTGCAGCAACCTCCAGACAACAGGCTCAGCGGCTCTGGAGGATTCCACGAAATTGATCTACCCACCCAGCTGGTGATTCCGGTGGCGGAAGACCTGGTGACCCACTACTTCGGCATCCCGGTTCCGCTCCATGCCCCCGGGGAGAACGGGGACGGGGTGGTCGATCATCAGCACCGCTGGCTGGAAAACCTCTTCCGTTACATCTTCTACGACCTCAAGGGTGATGCTGCGAAAGAACGGGCGCTGATCGCCGGACCCAGGGTCGCCCAGGCCCTGCGGGACTGCATCGACCGGCGCCGGAAACAGGACCACACCCAAGACCCATCCAGCCCCGAACCCTCCGATGTGTTGGGCCGCTGCCTACGGCTCCAGGCCAGCGGCACCCCCGGCATGGATGACGAGACGCTCCGCATCAATCTCACCGGCTTCCTGGTGGGAGCGATGACCCCACTGATCAATGCCACCTGCCAGGTGATGGATGTGCTCCTCGATCGCCCCAAGGCCCTGGTCTTCGCCCAGGAGGCCGCCCTCAGGGATGACGACACCGCCCTACTCGGCTGCGTGATGGAGGCACTGCGGTTCTCCCCCGGCGATCCGGTGATTTACCGCTGGACGGACCAGGACTGCTGGGTGGGTGAGGGGTTTCGCCGACGTTTCATACCCCGCGGCACCATGGTCATGGCCTGGAACTCCTCGGCAATGTTTGATCCCGAGCTGGTGCCCGACCCCTGGGACTTCCGCCCGGACCGGCCCCATTCCTGTTATGTCCATTGGGGGCACGGTCAGCACAGTTGTGCTGGTGCTTACTTGAATATGGCGGTGATCCCAGCCATGCTCAAACCCCTGTTGCGCCAGTCGAATCTGCAACGGGCCCCGGGTCCTGCCGGCCAACCATGGAAAGATGGGATCACGATCCGTCATCTGGTAATGAGGTTCACGGCCTCCCAGCCTTCCGTTCCCCAACCCTCAGCAGAGCTCCAGTCCTCACCATGACCGATTCCTGGGACCAGCTCAGCAGCCGCCTCAACACCGATCCGGTCGACCGGTTACCGCTGCGGGCCGATGTGGTGGAGCTGCTTCGGCGGGCAGGTGTGGAATTCTTCCGGATGCCGATCACGCCGGAAGGCGAGGAAATGCAGGCCTATTTCCTCTCACCGGCCTACATCCACTGCCATTTCACCCCGGAGTGGGTCGCCGAGCAGGGTTCCGCCATCACCCTGCTGAAGGTCTTTCTCTCCAAGGTGCATCCCGATGAGCGGGATCACATGACCAGCGTGGCCCAGCTCCTTCTCGGCAGTGATGGCAATAGCACCGATATCACAAGTAACCGTTTTCGCGGTGTTTCGGAAACGGGTCAATGGTGTTGGTATGAGGTTCGGTTGAGCGTGCGGCAGGAGGGCAATCTCCGCATCTGTGAAGGATTGATCATCAATGTCAAGGAACAGGAAGAAGCCCGCATGATGCTGGAGCGGGTTGCCTTCGAAGACCCTCTCACCGGGCTGGGCAACATGACCGCAACGGTGCGAAATCTGAAGCGGCTGCTGCCGGAGTCCGACCAGGACGGCGGAACGGAGCCCCAGGCGACAGATGCGCCCCAAGACAGTGATCTGTTGCGCGAGGCCGTGGGGATCATCTGGTTGGATTTGGCCGGTTTTGGCCGGATCAATTCCCTGCTGGGCCGCGAAAAGGGCGATGAAATTCTGCTCACCACCACCAGGATCCTGCAGGAATGGATTCAGGAAGGTGATCTGTTAATGCGGCCGAATTCCGACGAATTCGTGATCGTCCTGCCCGGGCGCGACTGTGAAGCGACCCATGCCGCCGCCCTGCACCTGCAGCAACACCTTCCCCACCAGATGGAGGTGTTCACGGACATGCAGCGCGGCCTGAGCTTCTATGCCGGCATCTGCGCCTATCCCGAACACGGCCGCGACGCCGAAACCCTGCTCGGCTACGCCGCCGCAGCCCTTGATCAGGCCTACCGCACCCAGTCCGATGCCCTGGTGATCTACAGCGAGGCCCTCACCGAGGGAGCCCGGGAGGTGCTCAGCCTGGAGCAGGGATTGCAGAAGGCCCTCAATGGTGGAGAGCTGCGGCTGGTGTTCCAGCCGCAGGTGGATGGGAAGGGGGTCTTGATCGGCTGCGAGGCCCTGCTGCGCTGGCAGAGCCCCGAGCTGGGCCCGGTGAATCCCGGTCAGTTCATCCCACTGGCTGAGGAAACCGGCCAAATCCATTCGATCGGGGCCTGGGTGATCGAAACGGCCTGCCAGCACCAGGCGCAATGGCAGCAAGCCGGCCTGAACCCACCGCCGATGGGGATCAATATCTCCGCCGCGCAGCTCACGAACGATCGCCTCAGCGTGGGCGCCCATCTCTTGCGCTGCCTGAATCTTTACGAGCTCAAAACCGAGCTCATCCATGTGGAGATCACCGAATCAGGTGCGCTTGAAAAGGAAGGGATCCTCCAGCTCACGGCGATTCATGAAGCTGGCATTGCCCTGGAAATTGATGACTTCGGCACCGGATTCGCCAGTCTGAGTTCCTTGCTCCGCCTACCAATCCACACACTGAAACTCGACCAGAGCTTCGTCCGTGAAATGGACAATTCTGAGGCATCTCTGGCCATTCTGCGGGCCAGCCTCGCCATGGCCGGCTCCATCGGGGCCTCCGTGTTGGCGGAAGGGGTAGAAGAAACATGGCAGGCCGAGCGGCTGGCGGAACTGGGCTTCCATCACTTCCAGGGTTTCCTCTTCTCCCGTCCCCTCGAAGCAGACGACTATGGCCAACTCCTGCGCGATCGCCCCAGTTTAAAGCCGCCCCATTCCTCAACCGATCCTTTCAGCCAAGCGGGCTGATGGCCCGCTCCCCCAGCCCCCCCCAGCAATCGGAGCCGCCAAGGCCCCGCGGGTTGTCCGCCAGACCCTAGAAAGGGACCCCGGCGCCCCTCACAACCATGCCTGTTCCGCTTCCCCTGCCCGCGCTAATTGCCGCCATTCCGCTGGCGGTGGAAGCCGGAGGGGCGGGAGCCAGGGATGCAGCCGGCGCCCTTCAGGCAGGGTCTCCCTTCGCCTGGTCGTTGGTGCTGGCCGGCGCCGTGGTGATCGCCAGCCTCTTCCCCCTGGCGGCTGCCCGCTCCAAGGCCGATTTCACCCCGGCCGATCTGGCCGCACCGCGGGCGATGTTCGAGCGGCTGCCGGCCTGGGGCAAGCGTGCCAACTGGGCCCACCAGAACTGCTTCGAGGCCTTCACCCTCCACGCCCCGGCCTGCCTGCTGGCCCTCTTCGCCGCCCACAACGGCGCCGCCCCAACCGCCCTGGCGGTAGCGGCGGCCTGGCTCCACCCAGCCCTGCGGCTTGGCTATATCAGCGCCTACGTGGCCAATGTGCCGCCCCTGCGCAGCCTCTGCTGGGCCGGCGCCATCCTCTGCACTGCCCTCCTTTACAGCGAAGGGCTGCGGGGCGTGCTGGGGGGCTGATCAGCCCTTGTCCTGCAAGCCCTTGAGCGCCGCCAACAAACTGGCTGGACTCTGGGGATCCACCATCAGCACGCTGCCGGCGGGGGCATTGCCGAGTTTCTCGCCCATCGCCATCCAGTCCTTGGCCAATAGCAAGCGCAGGCCCTCGGCCGCCGCCGGATGGGCCTCAATCACGGCCGCCAGCTCCTTGGCGGAGGCGGCCCGCGCCTGGGCCAGCAGGAGCTGCTGCTTGGCCTGGGCATCGGCCTCCAGCAACAGCGCTTCCTGCTTGGCCTTCGCATCGAGCACCAGGGCCTCGGCCCGGCCCCGCGCGGCGTTCACTTGGGATTCCTTCTCCCCTTCCGAGCGCAAAATCGCCGCCCGCTTCTCCCGTTCGGCCGTCATCTGCTGCTCCATCGCCTGCTGCACCCCATCGGAGGGCTTGATGTCGCGCAGCTCCACCCGGGTGACCTTCACGCCCCATGGATCGGTGGCCTGATCGAGCTCCTTCAGCAGCACGTCGTTCACCTCGGAGCGGGTGGTGAACGTTTCATCGAGATCGAGCTTGCCCATCTCGGCGCGGATCTGGGTGAGCACCAGGTTCACCATCGCCGACTGCAGGTTGTCCACCGCGTAATAGGCGCGGGGATGCTCCAGCAGCTGCCAATAGACCACCGCATCCACCTCGATTGACACGTTGTCGCGGGTGATGCATTGCTGCGGCGGGATGTCGAGCACCCGCTCCTTCAGCGATTCGTGGCTCACCACCCGCTCCAGCCCCGGAATCACCAGGGAGAGGCCCGGCGAGAGCTGGCGGTTGTACTTGCCGAGGCGCTCCACCAGCATCGAGCGGCTGCTGCTCGTGACCTTCACACCGCTAACGCCCAGCGCCCCCAGGGCGATCAGCACGGGAATGAACAGGCCTTCCATCGGGGCTGCACCAGTGGGTTGAGCGTAGGCAGGATGGAGCCAATCCACCGCCGCGGCCCGTTCGGATGCCCCCCCTCCCCCTGCTCTGGCTCGGCCTCGGTGGCCTGCTGCTCACGGTGGTGCTGATCGGCCTCGACAGCGATGGCCTGCTGCTGGTGGGGGGCCTGGCGGCCCTGTTGCTGGTGCTGCTCTCAAGCGCCCTGCCCCAGGTGGCAGCGGCCCCGCAACTGCTGCTCTTCGCCGCCTTGGTCGGGGTGGCCTACACCCTGGTGCGGCGCTGGTCCCGCCACCACGGCGAGCGGGCCATCCCGCCGGCGGCCGGCGCCGAGCTGGCCGAGGTGATCACCCCCTTCGACCTTGAGGGCGCAGGCCGGGTGCGCTGGCAGGGCCAGAGCTGGGCCGCCCGCAACCTTGAACCCTCCCGCCAGGTCCCCAGCGGCAGCGCCGTGACGGTGATGGGCCGGGAGGGCACCCAGCTGCAGGTGCTGCCCCGGGATCCTGAGCTCGAGGGCTGAACGCCCGTCCCTCAGTCGAAGAACAACAGGCTCACCACCTTGCCCATGTCCTCGGCGGTGCGGCAGCTGGAGAGAAGGGTTTCGCTGTCGTGGAAGGCATAGCAGATCAGCTGGTCGCAGCGGCTGATGATCTCGTGGTTGCAGAGGCTGCTGGCCATCGGCAAGGGCAGGTCGTCATGCTCCGGCTTCTCCACCAGGTGCAGCACCTTCTCCAGCTGGTCGCGCGATTCGCCCGGCTGACGGTCCAGGCTCTGGGGCAGCAGCACGGTGAGGCGGTTGGGGTCCACCTCCAGCACGCTGCGAATCACGGCGGCGTTCACCCCCTGGGCACCAGAGGTGATCAGGCTGTTGCCCTCATGGGCCAGGGCCCGGGCCACCAGTTCCACCAGATGGAGGGAAACCACCGGCACATGCCGGCTGCCCAGAATCGCAATCCGCCGTTTACCTCGGTCCTGGAGCATGGCCAGCTCCTGGGCGAGGGTGTCGATCCGGTCCAGTGCCGGTAGATCGAGGGACCGGGTCACCCTTTGACCGCAAGCTTCCCAGCGACACTAGCAGCGGCAAACCACCTTGCTGGCGAGCGGCTCAAGCCCGCACCGGCAGCCGCAACTGCTCGAACAGGCGTGAGAAATTGCAGTGCTCCTCCACCAGCCGAATCGCGTAGGTGGCCTTCACGGCCTCATGCAGCCGGCCATGGCCGAAGGCGGCATCGATCGTCTCCACCGTGGTGAGGGTGTCGTGGTCGACCTTGAGCACGGGCACCTCCAGTTCCTCGGCCCGGCTGATCAGCTGGGGCAGCGGATCGCCCACCCCGGTGAGAATCAGGCACTGGGTGGAGGCCTCCAGGGCCGCCAGCTGGATGTCGGTGCGGTCGGCGCCGGTCACCACCGCCATGTTGCGGCGGCGGCGGAAGAACTCCATGGCGGAGTTCACGTTCATCGCCCCAATCGACAGGGTTTCCACCAGCAGATCGAGACGGTCGTGACAGCAAAGGACCCGCGCATCGAGGCGCCGCACGAGCTCCTCAACGGTCACGCTGCGCAGCAGGGGGCTGCGGGGCATCACCCCAAGCACCGGCAAGCCCAGGCGCTCCAGGGCCGGCTCCACCTCCGCCCGTAGGGCGGCCATCCCCTCCGGCACCACCCGGTTCAGTACCACCCCGGCCAGGCGATCCCCCAGCTGCTGGCGGGCCTCCAGCAGGGGCTCCACGCTGAGGCTGTCGCTCCAGGGCTGCACCAGCACCACCTGGGCATCAAGGCCGCGGGCGAGTTGCGCCAGCGACAGTCCGAAGAGCAGCCCCTCACTCAGGGTGCCCGCCGCTTCCAGCAGCACCAGCCTCTCAGTCTCCGCGGCAATGCGACGGCGCAGGTCATCCAGCCCAGGGCCGGGCTCCAGATCCCCCGCCAGCAGACGGGCCTGGGCCGTGGCCGGCTCCAACACCTGCAGCGAGGGGAGCAACTGCTCGTCGCTCAGGCCCAGGGTGGTGCCCACGAAGCGAGCTTCGGGGTCGATCGGGAATTCAGCCGCGCTGGTGGCCAGCGGCTTGCCAAAGAGCACGGACACGCCCTCGCGCCCCAGCAGGCGGGCCAGACCCAGCACCACCGCCGATTTGCCGCTGAAGGGTTCGCACGAGCCGATCAGCAACGGGGTGGGCATGGAAAACCTCGCCGGGGTCAGCGGATCGGCGCCAATCTAGGCAGCGGCCCACCACAGGCCACCATCGTGACGGATGAACCACCCGGCCCAGGGTTCACGGCGGACGCCCCCACGACGGAGGGGCAAACCCGGATCGCCAGCAGAATGCAACCTCGGTTGGGTGCGCTTACCCCCGCAGAGCCACCATGAACGCCGCGGATCTCCCCTCCACCCCCAAGTCGCTGCCCCCCTGGGTAGCCGTGACCGGCGCGGGGGGAAGCCTCGGCCGAGCCCTGCTCCGCCGCTGGCATGACCGCGGCGCCCGGCTGATCGCCCTCACCAGCGGTGAAGCCCCCCTCGAGCTGGTCGATGGCGAGGGGCATCCCATTCCCCTGCGCCAGGTGCGCTGGCGGGTCGGAGAAGAACAGGAGCTGGCCCCCCTGTTGGCCGAGGTGGACGTGCTGGTGCTGAACCATGGCGTCAATGTCCACAACGCCCGCGACGGGGCCGCCGTGGAGCACTCGCTGGAGGTGAACGCCCTCAGCAGCTGGCGCCTGCTGGAGCTCTTCGCCGCGGTGGCCGGGGAGCGCCGAAACGCCGAGGACCAAGAGGCTGCCTCCGGAGCCGCCCGGCCGCTCCCCGAGCTGTGGCTCAACACCTCAGAGGCGGAGATCCAGCTGGCGGTGAGCCCGCTTTATGAGATCAGCAAACGCCTGGTGGGCCAGCTACTCAGCCTGCGGGCCCTGGATATGGCCAGCTCGGCCGGCGGTCCGCTGCGGCTGCGCCGGCTCGTGCTCGGCCCGTTCCGCTCGGGGCTCAATCCGATTGGCTTGATGGATGCCGACTGGGTGGCCGGCGAAGTGATGCGCCAGGCGCTCGACTGGAACTGCGGCCTGGTGATCGTGACTCCCAACCCCCTCACCTACGTGCTGATGCCCCTGGCCACCCTGAGCCGTTGGGCCTATTTCAGGCTCACCACCCGCGACGCCGCGGCGGTGATCAGAAATCCCGATCCGTGAGGATCTCGCAGCCGTCACTGGTCACCACGATCGTGTGCTCCCACTGGGCCGAGAGGCTGCCATCCACGGTCACAACGGTCCAGCGGTCCTTGAGGGTGCGGCAGCCCCTGCTGCCGGCGTTGAGGATTGGCTCCACCGCGAGGGTCATGCCCGGCCGCAACACCATGTTGGGCAAATCGCGGGTGCGGTAGTTGAACACCGAGGGCTCCTCATGCAGGTTGCGGCCCACGCCGTGGCCCGTGTAGTCCTCTACCACAGCGAAACCATGGGCTTCCACGTGGTCCTGCACGGCGCCGGCCAGCTCCAGCAGGGTGCTGCCGGCCTTCACCGTGGCCAGCCCCTTCATCAACGATTCCTGGGCCACGCGGCTGAGGGTGCGGGCCTCCTCCGGCACGCCGTCGCCCACACAGATGGTCACGCAGCTATCGCCGTGGTAGCCCTCGAAGTAGGCACCGGTGTCGACCTTGAGCAGGTCGCCGGCCCGGATCACCCGCTTGCTGCTGGGAATGCCATGCACCACCTCGTTGTTGATCGAGGCGCAGATGCTGGCCGGGAACCCGTGGTAGCCCTTGAAGCTGGGGGTGGCGCCCATCTCCCGGATCCGCTTCTCGGCTTGGCGGTCGAGGTCGCCGGTGGTGAGGCCGGGGGCGGCCATGGCGATCATCTCCCGTAGCACCGTGGCCACGATCCGGCTGGCCTGCCGCATCACGGCAATCTCCCGGGCCGATTTCACCTCCACACCCCGCCGGCTCTTCTGGATGCGGGGTCCGCTCTGGGTCACGGTGCCGCTGGGCGCAGGGCCCGGCTGGGAGGCGGCCAGGAGATCGGCGAAGAGATTCATGCGAGGGCCGACTCCGGCAGGTCGTTCGGTGCTGTTTCAAGTTATCAATGGCACCTGCTCACTGCCGTGCCGCCATGGCTGATTCACACCCGGAGGAACCCACCGGCGGCAGCGAAGCCGAGGGCTCCGCAACCCAGACAACCGGGGGCACCAGCAAGAGCTCGCTCCCCCTGGCCCTCCCCCTAGCCCTCCGCCTGCGCCGTGCCCACGCCGCCCTGGCCCCCTGGGTGCTGGCCCCCCTGCTGCTCACCGTGAGCACGGGGCTGGGCTACCGACTCCTGCGCGACTGGGGCGGCCTGGGCCGGGATTCCGCCCATGGCTTGATGGTGCTGCACGAGGGGGAATGGCTGCGCCACTGGCTCGGCCCCAGCGGCGAAACCCTCTACGTGCTGGCCAACGGCCTGGGCCTGCTATGGATGCTGGCAACGGGCGGAGCGATGCTTTGGCAGCGGTGGCGCGGGCCTGGGAATCGGGGAAGGGGTGACACGTGAGCCGGTACACTGGCGGTTTGGCCAGGCACTGGAGAGCTGGGATGGCAGCGGAAACAGCCGAATCATCAAACGAATCGACATCAGAATCGAGCGCAACAGCTATGACAGCAACAGATGCCGCCGCCAGCGAGACCGCAGCGGCAGCCGCCCCAGAGACGGCCACCGAGACCGCCAGCACCACGGTGAAGGTCACCACTGGCCGCCGCAGTGCCCGTGAACTGCTCGATGCCTTCGAGGCCGAACAGCTCAAGGCTGATCTTCCCGACATCTATGTCGGGGATACCGTGAAGGTCGGCGTACGGATCCGCGAGGGCAACAAGGAGAGGATCCAGCCCTACGAGGGCGTGGTGATCGCCAAGCGCCATGGTGGCCTCAACGAAACCATCACCGTGCGCCGGATCTTCCAGGGCATCGGCGTAGAGCGGGTGTTCATGCTCCACAGCCCCCAGGTTGCTTCCATCAAGGTGGAGCGCCGCGGTAAGGTGCGTCGGGCCAAGCTGTTCTACCTGCGAGACCGGGTGGGTAAAGCCACCCGCGTGAAGCAGCGTTTCGATCGCTGAGCCACGCTCCCACCGACTCCTTCCTACGGAGGGGTCGGTGGATTCAGCCCAGTTCCCTGGGGTCGTCGCCTTGCGCCGTTAGTTCAGTTGGTAGAACGCAGGTCT
>Ga0209088_10001456_pt1 | contig 15258 bp, 14 predicted proteins | sample S_140625_EF_Meta_FD_187324 | JGI IMG/M metagenome (GOLD analysis project Ga0209088, IMG submission 187324) | Freshwater microbial communities from Lake Simoncouche, Canada to study carbon cycling - S_140625_EF_MetaG (SPAdes) (version 2) | ecosystem: Environmental > Aquatic > Freshwater > Lake ... | reverse complement strand
AGAATATCTTGCCTTAAAAAATCACTTTACGAAAAAATCATACGATTATCATAAGTATTGTGGTAAAAGTCGTGCAACAGTACAATCTTTCTACAAACGCAAAGATCGCTTTTGGTTTGAGAAAGTGGTACGACAAAAGACTGATAAGGAAGTAGTAGATTTTTTTGTTGCTAATTTTGTTTCTTGTAGTGATCCACAATCATTATGGATTGGTGAGATTATGAAAGAAGGAGAAACAAGATATAAAGAGTGGCAAAAGAAGGTTCAGTCACTCTCTTATCTGTTTAAGGAAGAAACTCAACAACTTTTCTCTCAACACAAATTTGAGCAAGTATTTGATTGCTCCAAGTCTCATCCAGTGCTGTTAAAAATGTTCCTGAGCGGGAAGATTAGCCTGGAAACTATGGTAATCTATGATAGAATATTCCTGTACGGGAATAACTTTGATAAGAAACTGAAGGACCCAGTGTGGGAATCCGTCAGCATGAAAATTAAAAAGTACAACCCGTTTCTAAATATTGATGTACTTAAATTTCGTAAAATTTTGAAAGAAGTTATTCTTGGGGATTCATGAGTTTTTTTAGTTCCGATATCGTCCGTGCAGAGATGACCGAAATCTCTGAACTACAAGATGAAATCTATGAAAGTGTTTTTACTTTTCCTACAATGACAAAGGAGGAAAAAATTCGCCATGTCGATCTTCTTGATAAACTTCTTAATAAACAACAAATTCTTTATACACGTCTAAGTCTATCTGATGATCCAGAGGCACAGAGCATGAAAGAAAAAATTTCAAGTTCTGCTGCAATGATGGGTCTTTCTCCTGATGTGGACATGAATGTGATTTTCAACAATATGTCCAAAATGCTTGAAGTGATGAAAAAACAGATTGACAAAAACGACGCTGACGACTAGAATAACGAAGTACACAAAAGCCAAATCCGATTAATCCGAGGTATACAAATGTCTTTTTCTGATCTTAAAAAGCAATCTTCTCTTGGTTCTTTGACCCAGAAACTGGTCAAGGAAGTTGAGAAGATGAGTACCACATCTGGTGGTGCTGATGAGCGTCTCTGGAAACCAGAGATGGATAAAACTGGTAACGGGTTCGCAGTAATTCGTTTCCTTCCTGCCCCTGAAGGTGAAGAACTTCCCTGGGCAAAGATGTATTCCCATGCCTTTCAAGGCCCTGGTGGTTGGTACATTGAGAACTCTCTGACTACCATTGGTGGTAAGGATCCTCTTGGTGAATACAATCGTGAGTTGTGGAATACAGGTACTGAAGCAAATAAGGAAACTGTTCGTAAGCAGAAGCGTAAGTTGTCCTACTATTCCAACATTTATGTTGTGAAGGATCCTACTAATCCTGGAAACGAAGGTAAAGTCTTTCTGTTCAAGTATGGTAAGAAGATCTTTGATAAGGTCATGGAAGCCATGCAACCTGAATTTGAAGATGAAACTCCTATCAATCCTTTTGACTTCTGGCAAGGTGCAAACTTCAAACTGAAGATTGTGAAGAAGGATGGTTACTGGAACTATGATAAGTCTGAGTTTGATCGTCAGGCACCTCTTCTTGACGATGATGATGCAATGGAAGCAATCTGGAAGAAAGAGTACTCTCTTGCTGCTGTGACTGCTCCTGATCAATTCAAGTCTTATGAGGATCTTGAGCGTCGTCTCAAGAGTGTTCTGGGTCAGAAGAGTGCTGCTCGTGCAGTTGCTGAGGAAGAGGAAGTTTATGAGTCCTACACTCAAGCACCTACTGCCGAAAGTCGTGTGGTAGAAGAGCTGGAACAATCCTATGCCCGTTCTAAGTCACCTTCACTTCCCGTAGTTAATTCTGTGGATGAAGATGAAGATGATGCTCTGAGTTACTTTCAGCGTCTTGCCGAAGAGTGATTAACTAGTTAAACGGATATTATCTCCTCTCTTAAGGGTCTCGCTAACATATTGCGAAGACCCTTTTTTATATGGCATAATATCGCCCATATCATCAAGAACTACATTCAAGTATCTTGATTTAAGAATGTAAATATTTCTTTTATCATTCTCCAATTTATCTTCATACTCATAGTTAGTTACTTCAACTGCAATATTTCCAGTATCAATTTGACTATCGATAAAGTAATCATAATAATTGATTGAATATCCATCAGGAACTTCTAATCCACTAGGAACCATAACAACTCCTTGACTATTTGTGACTTCTGATGTTTCATAATGATGTATTCCACTATAAAGAGTTTCATAATCACCATACTTATTCAGCACATATCTATCGAATGCATCTTGTGTTAGAGGCCATTCTGTCTGAATATTAACTACATTATTGCAGAGAAGAACTAACCAATCTAAAGTGGAATCGCCATAAACTTCAAAGGCAACATTATCTGGACGATCATTTCCTTGAATTTTATACTTTTCAAAGAATGCTAGGTTTTGAAAAATATCTTCACGAAGTTTTCCTTTCTTGAAAATATTTTTTACAGGAATATAATCTCCAATATTAGCATTTGGTAGTCTGCTAACATAATCAAAATTTGGAACTTGACGGAAGTAACTTGGCATTTTAGTAACCTATTTCTGTGTCTGGACCACCCGATCCTGTACCCAACCCATAATCATCATTAAAGATTGGTTCAAGTTCTGTAAATTGCATTTGAATTTCGTATGATACCATTGCACCATCAGTAAATGTTGCATAATTACTTTCTGGAGTATAATTTACAACAAAAGAAAGTAATGCACATTCTTTTATTTTATTAATAAATTTGTGTTCTTCACCTTTGTGAAGATACTGAATTTGAAATGTGTGGGGTGCTTTTAGAAATAGATTTGATTCTGTTCTAATCGGAGACATTCCTTGCTTAAAAAATCTAATAATACCACGAACACTTTCTGCTTCTTTTTTGCTTCTTGGACTTAATTTAAATGTAAAATTGAATGGTCTCAATTGAGGTCCATTAAATAACAATTCCATATTTGGGTTCAATACCGCTCCTTGTGTTCTTGATAGTGTATTCTGAGTTCCTGTTGCTTGCTCTGTAAAATAGGTTTTTGCGGCATTTCTTACTGCATCCGCATTATTAGCAACAGCATTTATTTTATTATTAGCCGCATCTGCACCAGCACCTCCGCCACCTCCAATTGCCGCATCTGCAATACCTGCCAAACTTGCTTGCATTACATCTATAGAATTTGATCCCCAATCTACTAAATTTCCATCACCTATTCCTCCCGGAATTGGAAGAGTAACAACTCCTATAATATTTTTATCTTTCCCTGAAGGATTTATTTTTCTTCTCTCATTAAAAGCAGATAAACTTTCACTATTTCCAGTATTGAATGTTTTTGGTGAGTATTTTACCATACTAAATTGAATTACATCTTGAAATTTTAGTTGTATTTTTTCTGGATATTGTAGTGTAGGAAATTGATTTCTTGTTCCCCCCTGTTCTTTTTTAAGATCTTCTGTAACAGAAGCTGCGGATGCTGTTGTTATTCCTGCTGATGTTCCAACATTTGCTAAAGAACTTTTAAATTCTTTCGAATCTTTTACTTTTGCAAGTTCGTCCTTAGTTGATATTCCTGGAGTTGATAAAAGTTTAGTTGATTGTTGTTTATTTGCTTTTTCTGCGTTTTGTAGTTTGGTTAGTCCATATGATTTTGAAAAAGCATTGTATCCCTCCCCAGGTTCAACTTTTCCATCAACATTCGTTGTGGTAAGTAAACTTCTTTGGGTTAATGGAGTACCTCCTAGACCACTTACAAGATATAGTTGTCTTTGTCCTGTCGTTACATTTGTTACATTTGCATATCTATTGCCGTCCACAGTAAACTCTGAAGAATACTCTTCTGGTTTATTTAAATTTATATTATTCCACCCATTAACGGTTGGTCTATCTGCCATTATAGATATGGTTTTTATTTATTTAGACGGAATTTTCCATAACTCAATGCAATCAATTCGTCAAGTTCATTTGGACGAACGACATGTAATTTACCTATAACTTCTTCCCAGGTATAATTCCTTGATTGTCTCCAATGAAAGTTAATTCCTTTAAATCCCCACTTTTGAAGATCAGTACAAGCAATCAGTGGATGTTGGTCATAATCAATATCGGGAGTTTTTGGAGTATAAATGAATGTATAAAACTTTCCTGGTTCTGGATATAATACTTCTTCCTTAAAGACATCCATAATAATTATCATTATTTCTTCTGGATCTCTTGTGTCTAATGCAGCAACTCTTTTTTTGAGTTCTTTTATTCTTGTAGATGAAGACGTATCTTTATATTGACCGAAACCTTCTGCCATTATTTGATACCTAATTCGTCTTCGGTTATAATTTTAAATTCTAACATTCTATCCTTACAGAATTCTACGGCTGCTTTCCACTTTGCTTGATTGACTGCATAAGTTTTTGCTTCGTATAGAAATCCTTTTGTCACTCTTGATTTTGGTTTTGGTGGTTGAGTTTGTTTTTTTGGCTTGACTTCAATCACATAAGTCTTGATTTGTCCTGTACTTTCTTTGAGTTTGATGATAAAATCTGGAAAGTATTTATGAACACGATTATCAACAGGAGAGAGATAAGGAATCCAAAACTCTTCACTTCCCCATTCAATTATATTTTCATTGATATCGCACCAAGAGCAGAAACGTCTTTCCCAACTGCTCCTACAAATAATATTATTTGGATCTCCTTTATATTTGTTTGGATAAGATGGTCTGTATTTGCTCTTAATACTTTCTGCCATTATCTTTACTACATAATATAACGCTTCAAAAAGTATTTATAAATGCCTACTAAAAGGACAGTAGCAGTCATTAAAGCAAATCTACTTCGCCCCGCACTGACTTCTCATTTTGAAGTTGAAATTGCAGCACCAAGTAATGCAGAGTTTACAAAATTTCTTAAATATAATGGAGTAAATTATAAGCAAGAACAATTGAATTTATTATGTTCCGAAGCAACTCTTCCTGGATCAAGGTTAGCAACTCTTGAAATTAATAATGATTTTACTGGCGTAACAGAAAGACATGCATATAGAAGAGTTTATGATGAGGGAATTGATTTTACTTTCTATGTTGATGCAGAAAATTATTTGCCAATTAGATTTTTTGAAACCTGGATTAAATTTATTGTAGATGAAAGTAGAGGAAGACAGAGCGATAAAAATTCGGGATCAGCAGATGCACATTATTTTTATAGAGCAAGATATGTAGAGGAATATGTTGCATCTGGACTAAAAGTTATAAAATTTGAAAGAGATTATACTGGACAGACTTTGGAATATGAATTTGTAAAATCATTTCCAACTTCTGTAACTTCAATACCAGTTTCTTATGATTCATCATCTTTACTTAAGTGTACCGTAACCATGACTTACATTAGATATATTTTGAACCAGGGAAGTACTGAAGGTGATAAAGAGTCTCAACCTCCAAAAAATTTCAATTTGACCAATGAGCAATTGGCTGCACTTAATGCTCAAGCATTTAATCCAAATTTAAATCTGACTTCATTGGGCGATTTCACTACAACTGGGGGAGTTAATTACAATCCTGCTGCTGCAACAGGAAATAGTATTAATGTTAAAGATGCTTATAGTGGAAATTATACACTTAATTTGAAATAAAAAAAAGGGTCATTAAGACCCTCATTCTCTTGCATCTGTCGGCGGATCGGGTAAAGGTAATATTGATATGATATAAGTCATACCAAGAATAGCACTTGTAAATATAAAATATCCGATTATTATTTTTTTTAGTAAATTAATCATCCTTTTTATAGGAACCAATCATTCCAAGAGCACCAGTAACTGCAATTAAATTTGAAAGTAAAAACCAATTTCCTTCAGCAGAAACATTCATTCTGTGACGAATTTCTTGATGTTGTGCTCCCACGGAAACTGCTTTTTCAAGAGCTTCCATATCTCTAATTCCCCAAGATCCAAAATAGGTTGAAAGTGCAACTCCATAAAGAAAAACAAGACCGAAGAAAATTTGTCGCATTTGTTTTGTTTGTTTGTCCTCATATTATAAGGCATTTTCTACAGAAAATCTATTCGGGTAGGCCACTTTACCATCCGGCCATTGCCCATAAATAATCATACTGAACTTTATAGGACATTATGCCTTTACCAAAGATTGCAACCCCATCATATGAACTTGAATTGCCATCAACAGGAGAAACAATTCAATACAGACCATTTTTAGTTAAAGAGGAAAAACTGCTTGTAATTGCTTTAGAAAGTGAAGATACAAAGCAAATTACAACTGCAATTAAGACAGTAATTAAAAATTGTATTCTTACAAAGAATATTAAGGTGGAATCACTTCCAACATTTGATATTGAATATTTGTTCCTTAATATTCGTGGTAAATCTGTTGGGGAAGAACTTGAGGTTAATATTATTTGTCCCGATGACGGAGAAACCCAAGTTCCAGTAAAAATTAATCTTGATGACATTCAAGTTCAAAAGAATGAGAATCATACAAATAAAATTAAAGTAGATTCTTCAATTATGATGGAAATGAAGTATCCATCATTAGACCAATTTATTAAAAGTAATTTTGATTTTAATGATAAAAATGCTATGGACCAATCATTTGAATTGATTGGATCTTGTATTGATAAAATTTATACTGAAGATGAAGTTTGGTCTACATCAGATGTAACTAAGAAAGAATTGTCTGACTTTTTAGAATCAATGAATTCGTCACAATTCAAGGAAATTGAAAAGTTCTTTGAAACGATGCCAAAACTTTCTCATACCATCCAAGTTAAAAATCCAGTCACTGAAATTGAAAGTGAAGTAGTGTTAGAAGGGTTAGCATCTTTTTTCGCATAGCCCTGATCCATATGGATCTTGAGAATTATTTTCGTCTTAATTTTTCGTTAATGCAATATCATAAATATTCATTAACAGAGATTGAAAATATGATTCCTTGGGAAAGGGATGTCTATGTTACATTGTTACAACAGCATCTCGAAGAAGAGCAAGCAAAACAACAACAAATGAGTAATGGACACTTCTAATGTCAAAGAATCTATAGATGAAAAAATTCTAAGGCTTCTTGGTCTTGAAGATGTCTTTGACTTGGATTATGATACTTACTTAACTCTTCTGAAGGAGGCAATGGTAAAGGGCAGAATGTCCAAAACCACAATTCCAACAGAAGAGATTGAGGCATTAACGAATGAATATAAGAGGGTAAAGGGAAAGAAAAATGAAGGTAGATTTCAAATAAAAAAAGGTAAAAAAATAAATTCATCTTCCTTTAATATTGGAAAAACAAAAGGACTGATTACTGCCAGTAAATCATTAAAAGCACTTCCTGCTGCGATTGGAACTTCTCCAGTATCAAAAAGTTTAGATGATAATATTTCTGCAATTACTGCTGCGGTTGTTTCTATTCATGAAACAATAAAGCAACAGCAAAATTTACTTTCCGGTTCCTTAGAAACTGATAGAAGACGTAGGGAAAAGGAAAAGGGAGACGCTGCAGAAAATAAATTAGAAAAGAGATTTGAAGGTCTAAAGAAGATTGCAGAAAAGGTAATCGCACCAGTCAAATCTATTCTTGATAAGATAATAAATTTTCTTGTTAATGTTTTACTTGGTAGAGTAGTAATTAAACTACTTGATTGGTTAGCAGATCCAAAGAATGCAAGTAAGGTAAAATCTATTATAAGATTTATTGGTGATTGGTGGCCTGCCTTATTGGGAGCCTATGTTCTATTTGGGACAACTTTTGGTAAGTTTGTTCGAGGAACAGTTGGAATGCTTGGGAGATTTATCTTCCAAATAGGAAAAGTTGCAATACCCCAACTTTTAAGATTAATTAAAAGTCCTTTAGGTGCTGGTGTTGCTTTATTTACTGCAGGTGCTACTATACCTGCAATGTTCCCAGGAACTGTAAATGAACAGGAAAGAAAAACTTCTAAAGCACCTGGATCTACTAAAGATAAAATACAACAACTTCAAACCCAAAAAGCAAATCTTAATGTTTTTGAAAAACTTCAGGGAAAGGGGTCTGAGATTGATGAGCAAATCTCATTACTTCAAACAGGAAAGACAAAAGGTTATGGATTTAGTGGCGGCGGATTTAATGGATTTGTAAGTGGTGAAAAGGGTGTAGATAAAGTCCCAGCAATGCTGAGTGATGGCGAATTTGTAATGTCTCGCGGTGCCGTTGCAAAGTATGGTGTTGATACTTTGGAGGGAATGAATGCTGCAGGTGGAGGAACAAATAAACCAAAGTTAATTAGTGGTGTTCCTCATGCGGCCGGCGGTGGATTAATTGGTGACGCATATGAAGGAGTTGATAGAGCATCTGGTGGAAATTTAAAACCAGTTGTTAATGAAATTATTAGAGGATTATCACCACAATATAAATGGGCAAATGATCTAGCAAGAAAAACTGGAGTTAATCTCTCTGGAGTTGGTAATAATGTATATAATGCGGTTATGAATGAAGGTGTAAAGGCGCAGGGATATCTTACTGGCGGAGGATTGCAAAAAGATGCAGGAAATCTTTTAACTTCTGCTGCAAGTAGTGCAAGTGGACTTTATAATCAAGTGAATAATACTGTCAATGATCCAAATTTACAAAAAAATGTATTAAATTATGGCCAGAAAACATTAAATTCTACTAAAAAAAATGTTGTTAATGCTGGTACAGGAATTCTTGGTGGAATAGAAAAAGGAACATCATCAAAGACATATAAAGCGTTCTCTGATGCGTCAAATAACAGACAAGATAAACTTGTTAAAATTAGTGATAAGTTTGTCAAAAATATTCCAGACGGTCCTTTTAGAGAAATGATGGATAAGGGAATAATTCCTATTCCATCAGGTAATGCAACTATGATGAGAAACTTAACTTTTGCAAAAGCAATGTTAGGTCCTTTAGGAAAACCTTTTAAAATTATGTCAAATAAAGAAGTTGACATAATGAGACAAAAAACAATTGATCTTACTGCTAAAAAAAATGGATTAATTACTGATCCAAAAACTGGTCAAATTAAGATGAATTGGAACCAGGAGGATATTAATAAGGGAGCTCGTGGAGGTGGAGCATATACAGATAAACTTGGGCCAAGAGGATCATCATTTAATTCTACTTTAGGAAGATTTTCGGCATCAACCGAAGGTAAAGGTAACACTTTATATACGGATGATCGGTATAATTTTAATAAAACAGTATCAGAATATGCAGGAATGGCAAAAAAAGGATTATTAAAGGGGTCTATGAGTGATGCTGCTTATTATGGAGCATCCATGGCAGGTAGATTTGCTCAAGATATTGGATGGTTAAATCAAAGAGCTCTTGGATCTAGAATTGAAATTGGAAAAGTTAAAAGACCACCAGCACAAATAGCAAAATCAAAACCAGTTGCAAAACCAGTTAAACCTCCTGCAAAACCGCAAGCAAAAGTTGTTTATGGTCCTCCAGTTCCATCACGTTCAAAAGGTAAAACAGGTGGTGCTCCTAAGTCTAGTGTTCCAAACTTTACTGCAGGATCTCCTGGTATGAGATCAAAAACTCAAACACTAGGATTGATGAGATAAGATGGTAATCAATACTCAAAAGTTTTTACCATCATCAAAGGGAGGAGCACTTGCAAAAGTTGCTAAGATTTCTAAAGGATCTGTTGCGGTCATTTCTGAAAAATCACAACAGAATATTGGAATTATAAAAGTAAAAGTTATTGAGATTGATAAACTATTAAAAGGAACAGTAGCATCTCAAAAGAAAGCACTTGATATTAAAAGAAAAGAAGGTGAAAAGAAAAGATTTTCTGAATTAGAGACAAAATTAGAAACAAAACCAAAGGCAGAAAAAGGAAAAATAGAAATGCCAAAACTCCCGAGAATGGGATTTTTGGATTGGATTAAAAATTTTATTGGTAATATTATTCTTGGATATTTTGCAGTAAGACTTGTAGATCAACTGCCAAAATTAAAGGGAGTAATTTCTTTTATTGGAAAGGCATCTGATTTTGTTCTGGATATTGGCGGAAAACTTTTAGATGGATTAGTGACTTTTATTGATTGGGGATACAAAGCATATGATGCTACCAGAGGATTCATGAAGAATCTATTTGGAGAAGGTGGCGTAAAACAATTTGATCAACTTTCTGGACTATTAAACAAATTTTTAAATCTTGCCATTATTGTTGGAATGATAGCAGCAAGTGGTAATGGATTTGGTGGTCGTGGGGGTGGGGGTGGATCAAGATTTAAACCAGGACAGGGGGGAAGACCAAGAGTAACAACAAGTGGAGGAAGAGGATTAAATAGACCTGATATAAGAAATCCTTTTAGAGAAAGACCAACAATAACTACAGGAAGAAGTGGTGGATTTCGTCTTCCCCAATTACCTGGAACAGGTGCAAAAGTTACAGGTGGTGGGAAAGGATTTCGTCTTCCCTCAGGAGCATCAAAAATTTTAGGCGTTGCTGGCAAATCTCTTGGTTATATTGCTTTAATACCGTTAGTTTTTGATGTTGTCGGTTCTATAAAAGACAGAAATTATAAGGATGCTGCAAGAACCATTATATCTGGTGGTTTGAGCATGGCAGTATTTAATGCAGTTTTAGGTGCCTCGGGTGCCGCTGCTGTTGCTGAAGCACTTTTTAGTGGTGGAACCTTAACCCCAGTGGCAATTGCAACTTTATTGGGTGGAGCAGCATTAGCTACTGGAGCTTCTGCTGGCACCAGTTATGCATCTGATGAATTTCTCAAAAAACTTGGATTGGAAGATAAACCCAAACGCATGGCAGGCGGCGGTACAGCAAAGGGCCAAAAAAGAAGAATTCTGAATACAAAGAAAGGAAAATATAAAAGAAAACTTGCTCCAAGAAAACCTGGACAAATTCAAATGCAACCAGGTGCTGATGTTGGTGGCGAAGATAAATTATTTGGATTATTTGACAATCCACTTAAAACGGCTAAAAATGCTATTGATATGATGAATCCATTTAAGGTGATTGAAAATACTGGAAAAGAACTTGGAAAGAGTGACTATTTTGGACCAATTCTTGCAATTACTTCCAAAATTCTTTTGGGACAAAAACCAAGTCAAAAAGATTATGAGAATGTTGGTCTTGGAATTAATCTTTTGGTTTCAAAGGGATTGAATGAAGGGCAATTAAAGGGGGGACTTGCTGCTGCATTTGCGGAAGGTGGATTTGTTGATCCAAAAGCATTAGATGCTATAAGTCAAGGTGGTGATATTACAAATTGGGTTGCAAAAGCATTTAGAGAATCAACAGAAAGTAATACACAAGAAACTTTAAGAGATATACAAGACAATTTGAGATTAAAAAAAGGAGAACCACCTACACCCACCCCAGGCACCGGGGGTCCTGGTGGAATTGGTGGCGAATATTCTCCAGAAGGACTTCAAGGAGACATATACAAGTATCTTCTTTCAAAGGGTATGGATGATACACACGCTTTGGGTCTTATGGCAAATATATCCAGAGAAAGTGGATTTAGACCTGGTGTTTTGGAAGAAGGTGGTGGAGGTGGAGTTGGATTGTGGCAGTATACAAGTGAACCACGCAGATCTAATTTCTTAAAGGCAGTTCCAGATTATAAAACAAATTGGAAAGCTCAAATTGATTATGCATTAAAAGAACCTGGTGAACCAGGGCAACAATATCTTTCTACAAAATTTTCTTCTCCACAAGAAGCAGCAGATTGGTTTATGCGAAAATGGGAAAGGCCTGATGAAAAAATTCAAAATGATAAAGGGCCCAAAATACATGCACAATATCTTTCTGGATTGCAGAAATATAGAACTCAAAAAGGATACAATATTCCTGGCAGTATGAATATTGCTGGAATGGATAAAGGTGGAGTTGGAGGTTCTGTTGCAGAATATATTACCGGAGATCCAAATACTCCATTTGGCAGATTTGATAGAGCAGGACATGGTACACCCGGAAATTATCATGATCATATTGCATTTAAAGATAGAAATACTGCAGTAAGAGCATATAATTTTTTCAAATCAAAAGGCATACAAGTAACAGAATTTAAAGGATTTGATTCTGTTGGTGGCCATGCCAATGGTTCACTTCATTACTCTGGATTGGCATTTGATGTTCCTGGAGCACAGTGGGGAGGTTCTGGTGCTATAGGATCAAGAGATTATGCTGGGTCTGGAAAAGTCAGAAAGACTTTAAAAGAATTTCTTGGAGGTTCTTCCAGTCCAACAATTGCAAAAGCATATGCAAAAGGTGGAGAAACCCTTGGAGGCCCCCACCTTGCAATGTTGGGAGAAAAGGGAAGAGAGATAGTTGTTGATGCTGATAGTTCTGGTCCAGCAAGAGACATGTTGCTTGCTATCAACCAAGCAAAAGATCACAAAGGAGTAATGAAAGCAATTCAACAATATGCTCCTTATGATGTAATGTCACCACAAACAATTGTTATGCCATCATCTGGAGGTGAAAGTGATTATGATTCTGAAATGGCTGGTGGCAGTGTTATGATGATGGATGGTGGTGGGGAGGATTCTTATGATCCATTTGATGCCCTGGAAATGGGTGGTTAAATAGAAATAGGAGGTAATATTAAATGGCAAAACAGATAATCTCAAAAAGTGCAGAACCGTCTTTTATTGAGAGACTGGATATTGTATCAAATAAAGATCAGAGCAAGACTGTAAGCATTACTGGCGGAACTATTCGTTTGATGTATTATGAAAGTATCATGCAAGATACTATAAAAGCAACTGTAACATTTACTGATTCTGGAAATGCAATTGATAAGAAAACTGTTCTTGAAGGATTGCCTCTTGTTGGACAAGAAAAAGTTTATGTAAAATTTAAAGATAATAATGATGAACAAATAGATCTAACTTTATATGTAAATAAGGTTACTCCTTTATCTGATGATACAACAAAATCCATGGTTCAATTGGATCTTGTATCTAAAGAGTTTATTATGAATGAGAAGGTAAGATTAAACACAAGATTTGATGGAAAAATATCAGATCACATTAAAAAAATTCTATCGGATGCCAATTATATTAATACTCAAAAGAAACTTGATATTGAAGAAACTTCTAATACCTATAATTTCATTGGTAATAATAAAAAACCATACTATGCAATGAATTGGTTATCAAAAAAAGCAGTTCCACAATTACCTGGAGCAGATGGAAGTACTGCGGGTTATTTTTTCTTTGAAACTTCAGAAGGATTTAAATTTAAATCAATTGATTCTTTGTTAAGTCAAGAAAAGAAAAAATCAATTCTCTATAACCAATCTCCCGATTCCAGAGGCGATAATCTTCCTGCAGGATATGATGCAAAAGCCTTAGAATATTCAAAGGATAATCGTGTTGATGTTAAAGAAAAATTAAAAATGGGAGCATTCTCAACCCGTACAATTTTATTTGACCCATTCAATTGTTACTATGAAGTTATCACGCCAAATGCAAAGGAAAAAGAAAAAGATTTGAAACTTGGTGGAAAAGAACTTCCTGTATTAAATCCTGAATTTAATAAAGAAGGAAAAAATAAAGATTTTTCAAGAACAACATATATGTTAATTGACAAGGGATCACTTCCTTCTGGAGATACTTCTCAGCAAATAGAAAAATCAAAGGACCAAAATTTTGATCCAAAGAAGATCTTAAATCAATCAATTATGAGGTATAATCAGTTATATTCTATTAAGACTACGATTACAATAGCCGGTGACTTTTCTCTACATGCTGGAGATGCTATCTTTGTAGATGCTCCAGAACTTTCTTCGGAAGAGTCCAAAGACGTAAGTAAGGAAAATGGAGGTCTATATATTATAGCAGATTTATGTCACTATATTTCTACAAAAGAAACTTATACTAAACTTAATTTGGTAAGAGATTCATTTGGTAGAATTGGTAATCACACATCTGGGAAAATGCCATTATGAGTAACAGGACTCTTCAACAACACATAGATGATGATAGAAATGAACTGGACAATTCAGATACAAATAGCCAAAGACGCCGCCATTTGGAAGATGAATTAACTTCATTAGAAAAATATCAAAGAAATCATCCAGAAGATAATCACGATCCATCATCATTAGAATTATTTTGTGACAATAACCCAGCAGCGCCAGAATGTAGAATTTATGAAAATTGATAAGTAATGGAAGGAACTGCATTATTTAATTCAGGATTTTTAGGATCATCATTTAATTGGTGGGTTGGTCAGATTGCTGACGATTCCACCTGGCGTGATAATATGCTGCCAGGAAAACATCAAGGTAAAGATGAGGTTCCTGGTTGGGGTCGTAGATATAAAGTCAGAATTATTGGTCTTCACGATAAAGAAGAGGAAACTATTCCCTCAGATCAACTTCCTTGGGCACAAGTCATGTACCCCATCACTGCTGGTGGTGGTCAGACAAATGCAGGTGAAACTTCAAGTTTAAGACAAGGTAATTTTGTATTTGGATTTTTCCTTGATGGTCAGGATCAACAAGTTCCTGTAATTATGGGAGTACTTGGAAACAATTCTCAGACTGCACTTGCAACAAAGATTGGAACAACAAAACAAAACTTTGCTGCAACAAGTGGATATGCAGAAGGAAAAGAACCTCCACAACAACAAGCAAAACCAAAAGTTCCTGATACTGGATTAACCACAAAAAAACCAACAACTCCAGAACAATCTGCAGAATGTGCTCCTGCCCCTCCTGGCGTTAAAGTTAATGAATTTGGTCTTCGTCCAGATGTGTCTTTAAGTAAGGCACAATTTGCAGACCAACAAAGTGGATTGCGAGAAGCAGAAGCAAGAGGATTAACAGGAACAAATAAAGCTGCATTTGTTCAACAAGCAGTTGCTAAAGGAATTAAAGATCGCTGCAAGGCTGCAAGTTCTCCACAATCTGGAGCAGCACCAGGAGCAACAATTGAACAACCAGATAATCCACACATCATAACTGCAGGAGATGTAAAGAGGCAAGAGTATTATACTAAAAAAATTGCATTAATGAATCCTTGTGATATGACGGGATCAGCATTAAAGTCAATCAAGACAGTCATTGAAAATCTTACAAAAGATATTAATAAGTATTTGGCAGCAGCACAAAGTTATATTGATGCAGTCACAAGTACAGTATCATCTCTTAAAGATATAATTGCAAATGCTGCTTGTCAAATTGCAAAATATATGAAGATTATTTTTGATAAGATCTTTGAGTATGTTTTGAAGAAAATTAATAAGGCACTAGCACCAAC
>Ga0209088_10001449_pt1 | contig 15281 bp, 20 predicted proteins | sample S_140625_EF_Meta_FD_187324 | JGI IMG/M metagenome (GOLD analysis project Ga0209088, IMG submission 187324) | Freshwater microbial communities from Lake Simoncouche, Canada to study carbon cycling - S_140625_EF_MetaG (SPAdes) (version 2) | ecosystem: Environmental > Aquatic > Freshwater > Lake ... | reverse complement strand
TTGGGTTCGATGAACACGAAATAACCGTCTAGATAGTCCACGACCGACGCACCGGGGAAATCAGGGTCCGTGATCTGCGCGAAGACGCCCGTGTTGGTGTTGTAGATGTAGCCATCTGGATCGGCCGCAATCATGATCTGCGTGCCGTTGTCGGCCATGCTGACAGGCCCGGTGCCGGCCACTGTGCCCTTGGCGGTCGCCACCCAAGAGGTGGTGACTTGATAGAAAGTGTTGCCAGACACGACGTACAGATAGCTGCCGTGCCACCACAGCCCCCGAATGGGGCCAAGTCCGACGGTGGCTTTCAAGGTGAGGCCGGGGCAGCGCTGAAGGAATGCCGCCTCCTTGCCCCCTTCCGGCACCATCTCGGGGAACAGATTGATCATCTGGCTGTCGGCCGCGTTGACGCTGCGGGCGACGTATGCGGAGCCTAAGATCGGCGTTTTCACTTAAAAATTTCCCGCGTACACGTTGAACCTTTGGCGCGTCGCCACAAGGCTGTAAGGCAGCGCCATGATGTCGTCGGGGTTGTTGATGCGCTTCAAGTTGCGCTTGGAGGTCATGGCGATGCGCTGCACCTGCCGGGACGGTTCAACGCCAAATTCGGGGGCCAGTTCGCAGGCCAGATTGTACCGGAACGCGCGCAGGTAGCCTGGCGGGAACGCAAGGTCCGTTGCCAGATTGGCCGGCGTGCTCAGTTCATCCACCGAAACGATGTGAAATTCCAGCGCTCTGGTCGGCACCGGGTACACGTACATCTCGATGTTCGGGTAGGACATATTGATCCACAGCACCTGCGGGTAGGTGCTGGTGACGGTCTTGACCGCAATGCCGTTGTACTGCTGCTGGTTGATCAGCTTGAGGCCGTAGGAAATGCCGTTGGCCGGATCACGGAAGTAGGTGGCGTCATCCACCAGCACCGGGCGAAGCCCAACGATGCTGCCGGTTGGCCCTAGCGTGCGCGACTGCGTACTTGCGGGCCACGTAACAACTTGATCTTGGGTTGAGAAAACTGCCAGACGTTCAGTATTCCAACTGTCGATCATCTGGTTCATGGCGTTCAGCGCGTCCTGCGCGGTTTCGGAGGACGGGGTTTCGCCTTCCGCCAGAACGCCCAGAAGCCGCAAAGAACCGTAAATGATGTCGGCAGTTGTCGTCATGCTATTCGTCCTTCCGGGGGCGGCCGCGCCGGCGCGGCGCCTCTGCCATCACGTTAGCTTCAACCTCGTCGTCTGGCAAGATTGCGTCCGGCTCCAAAGCATCGTCATTTTGGAGGTCTTCTAGCGCAAACCGGCGCCACCCGTTCAATTCGTCATACTGCGCTTCAGCCTCCATAGTCGCGACTTTGACGCCGTGCTTGGGGTGCATAAGGTAGATCGTGGTCATGGTGTATCCTATGGATTAACGGGCGGCCCGAAGGCCGCCCGCAAGGTTACGCGGTGGCAAACACAAGCGTGTAGACCGGGAAGGTGACGGTATTGGCAAGCGTGCCAGTGGCCGCCGCACGAATACGCAGCCGGTCGCCACGGGTCACAGCAAGACTAGCCGTGGTTCCCGTAAGCGTCAGATTGCGTCGTGCATTGGCGGCCAGCGCGGTGCCACCCGTGGCCTTGGTCGTGTTGGCGTCGGTTGCAGCAAGAAGTGCGGTGCTGTCCGAGCCAGCCTGGCCAAGGTTCGTGATGGAAAACGTGATGTAGTTGCTGTCGTTCGCTGCCAGAGCATCAACACCGGAAAATAGTACGGCGCTCAATACTCCGGTAAACGGAACGACAACATAGGCGTCAGAATTGCTAGTCGTGGCAATCGTGGCGCCCTGCACCTGCGAAGACGCGCCCTGAACAATGTTCGAGGCGGTGCAGGAGGTCGCGTCGATAACGGCGCCCGTAATGGTCGTACCAGCGACCAGTTCAGGATCTGCGTAAGCGACACCAATAGGCTTGGTATTCGGCATTTATGCCTCCTTAAAGGGTTAGACCCCCGCCGGAGCGGGGGCCGTGTTGCTTACGAAATTGCGTACAACGCCCAAGTACCGTCGCCGGTGTCGCGAGCGCGGAAACCGCGAACCGTACCGGCTGCGGCCGCAATGGTCATCAGACCCTGCGAACCAATTGTCCAGCCGGTGTTGGTCGTCATGGTGATGACGCCAGAGCCGGTGACATTGATAACGCGGAAGTCAAAGACCGTACCGACCTTGGAGTTGGTCAGCAGCGCATCAAGGTCCGAGGCCAGCGGCAGCGTATACGCCGCCGTGGTCGTCGGGGAGCCGAGGATGATGCCGTTGACCAACTGAGCCGCAGTCAGCGTCGCGCTGTCCGTGGCAGTTGTGGGGGCCGCAGCAACGGAAACCTTAAGCTCGTTCAGGTTGCCATCATTAAACTGATAGCCGCCGCCTACAGTAGGAATAGCCATGAGGAAAAATCCTTCTTGATTGAGTTGGTGCAAGAAAAGGCGCTGGTGTTACCCAGCGCCCAAACCATTAACCCCAGATACGGCAAGCCATCTGCGGGCGGATGACCGCGTAGCCATACAGCACGTCGATGCGGCAAGGCATGCGGTCGTTGTTGATGTCGTACTGGCGCACAATTCGCATCGAGATGCCATTGTGAACCTGGCGGGAAACCATATCGACGCCGCTCGGCAGGAGCAGGTCAGCCGTGGCAAACGAGATCGCGTCCTTGTGATAGACCAGGTTCTGCGGGTAGGAGGTCGAAGCCGCGCCGAGGAACACTACAGCCTTACCAGTGATGGTGAGGGTGCTGACCGTAGCCAGAGCGTTCGACGGCGAGTAAAGCGCCGGCGAGACAGCCAGCGTCACCGCGCCGCCAGCGGTCGAGGTGTTGGCGGCCGTCACGACGAACTGCTGGAGCGAACCAGTGCTTTCGCGGGTCTGCGGGTTCACGGAGTAGCAGTCGGCTACGGTGAACACGTCGCCCACCGTGAACGTCAGCGCGTTACCAGCGCTGGCCAGGACGATAGTCGATGCGCCTTCTGCGGCGTTGCCGTTGACCGTAGCACCCGTGGCAGCGCGAGTGCCCGTGGTGTGCAGCTTGATCGACTGCGACATGTTGATCTCTTCGTAGCCGAGAACACCTTCGCCCATCATGCCGTTCTTGAACTGGCGGGAGATCGTGTCAACGGGGTTGAAGAGGCCCTTCATGCCTTCGACCAGACCGGCGTTGGCGGCCGGGTTAACGGTTGCGTAGCGGGTCGGCATCATGGCAGCGTACTCGTTCAGCTTCTGCTGGGCCTGAAGCAGGACAAGCGAAGTGGCCGGGGTCGTGCCAGGAGTGCCGACGGCGGAGAAGATGCCCTTGTAGGAGTTGGCAACGTCTGCGTCGATGGACGAAGCAAGCTGCGAAATACGCGGCTTCAGCACGCGCTCGGCAAAGTCGTCAAGCTGCATGGTGAGTTCGGCCGACGTAAAGTTCACGCCGATGTGCTTCTGGTTGTTGACGGCGAGCGTGGTAAACTGCTCGTTGTCGTCCTGAACCTGAAGGGCTGCACCGTCAGTGACCAGAGCGCGGTCGGGCAGACGGATGCGGAGGGTCGAACCGATCTTGGCGCCTTCGACAGCGAAGCTGTCGTCGTACTGACGGTTCACGTTGCGGGTGATCACCAGGTTGTTCTCAAGGATTTCGAGAGCCTTGCGGGTGATCATGTCGATGGTAAGAAGGCTGTTAGCCATGATGTCTATGTCCTATGGACTAGCGTCTGCGGTTAGCCTCGTACTTCTTGATCTGGCGCAGCCGTTCCGCTTCGATCCATTCCGACGTTGACATGTTCTTCACAGAACGTGGGTCGGTGGTGTCGTATGCAGGCGTACCTGTCGAGGTACGGGCCGTAACCGGAGCAATCGGTGCCGGGGCGGTGGAAGTTTTCTTAGCCGGTGGATTGGAGCCGAGATTGGCCTCAATTTTTCCGATTTCCCGTGCCTGCAAGAGCGGTGAGAGACGCGCAATCCGTTCGGCTTCCTTGGGGTTCGATCCGAGGTAATAGATTACATCGGGACCGTTATCGGTTGCCTGAATGGTCTGCGCCATCGTTTCCGTGACGGGGAGTTTCGGATTGTACGCGACCTGTTCAAAGTCGTCGTACTTGTTCCGGGCTTCCTCTTCACGGTCGTGATAGGCGTCGAGCGTTGCTGCGCGTTCGGCCTCTGCGTCACGCTTTGCCAAGAGTTCCTGGGCTTTGCGTTCGGCAAGGGCGTCGGCGTAGGATGGTGCATCGGCGAAGTCGTCAGCTTTCAGCGGTTCCGTCGGAACGGGCTGGGACTTGGCTTTCTGCGTTTGCTCGCGATCCCATTTCCGTTGTGCTTTTGCGAGGCGCTTGCTGAAAATTGCATCCACTTCTTCCTGTGTGAAAGATTTGGCTGCGCCCTCAGTTTCGGGCTCCGGCGGTGTATCTGTAGCGGCAACAGGTTCAGCCGTGGGGGCCTGTTCCGGCGCGGGCGCACCCGCTAGTTCGTTCTCGGTCATCTGTTAACCTTTCGGTTCCTGGCGTACCCTGCCAGTAGGGTTGAGTTTGTGTAACACGATTTGTTACGGTAGTCTATACTTTCGAAAATGCTTGTGCTTCCGCGTTTAAGACACGTTGCGGCCAATACCGCAATGTCCGCACAGCGCCATTTAGAAAATTACTGCCGTCAGAACCAATACGCGCTTGCGTAACTGTGGGCATTGTAGCTGTTGCGGTAGTTACGGGCGTTGCACCGTTTTGCGAAACCGCGCAACTGTTGGTGGCAAACGCCGCGCACAAACCATATTGAGTGTTTGCTATTATAGTGCCTGCGTCGAGTTGCGCCTGCGGGGCGCCGCCATCAACAATATAAAGTTCTGGGTTGGCAACATTTCCGCGCAGCGCAATAATCTCGTTTGCAGTTGTATCATCAAGTTGCCAAATAGGGCGTGTTCCAGTTGCTAGGCTAGGTGTGACAACGGCAGCCAAAGCAGCAGAACTTGACACATACCAACTGCTGAAATTGGTTCCCGTCATGCTGACAACGTCAGCGTTTCTTGTCAGGCTTGTGGTCGTCGTTGGAATGTAGCTGGTGGCAAATGCGCCGAGTTCAAGCTGAACGCCCCACACATAAAGACCTGACGCGCCGTTGCCAGCATAACTAATGCTGCCCGCATCGTTAGCCATATAAATCACGGTACTAAGCGCAATTGACACCGAAGTGGTGTACGTCATCGTGCAGCGGAAAAAGCCATTTCCTGCGTCTGTAACAGTACCTGTAGCGCCGCCCACAACCGTAGTGGCAGTTTGAGCGGTCAAGTCTATTAAAACCGCGTACGGAGTAGTTACAGTCTGTTGAATACGGAATTTTGTGCGGCCAGCAGCTTTAGCGTATAGCGAGACAGTATACGTTCCGGCGGCGCTGGCTATAGTAGACGTAGACGCATAATGTGTAGATGTAGCAGTATCTTCGCGTATCAAATCGGCATTTTGAACATTTGATGGGGAAACAACAGCATCGTTAACTATGGACGCATTAGACGCAGTCCACGGAAGCTGATTTAGCTGTTCCGAATATAAGCAAATATTTTCGCGGCTTTCTTCAATCAAAAGACCGCGACAAGTCCCAACACTGGTCGGTGAGAAATCAAAACGAGGAAGATTAGCGTTAACTGTTTCAATATAGCCGCTGCTATTGACGCGTGTAGCTGTGTTGAGCGCGCGGGTTACAGTTACTCGGCTGTCCAGAGACGCGGTTGTAAAGTCCAGCGCCATGCGCGGCAAGACACGTTCAGTAGCAGTCGGGCTGTACCCTGGTGTTATCATTAGGTCATCGCTTTCCAATCAGCGGATGTCAAACCGCTGGATTTGTACCATTGAACAGTATCGGTACGCAAAAGTTCTTCGCCAATATACTTAGGAACGATTACGCCGACAGGATTAGCCGCATATGTGCGATAACCTTGCTGGGTCATAGGCACCAGAGCGTGAACTTTTGTAGCGAGCGTAACAACGCCGCTGCCAACAGTGGCAGACGTATCTAATGTAACGGAGCTATTATTGGACGCTTTGGCAAGAATTTGGAATTGGACAGTAGCTGAGTAAAAGCCTGCGCTGGCAGTAACCCAATCACCAACATTAAAGTTAGCATATGCGCCGACGCTATTGGTGACAATAGGGCTGCCTAACAAAGAAGTGCCGTTAGCTATTGAATATGCGACGTCATTTGAGTGGCTTGTTGACCACCACAAAGCGGGAGCGCCAGTTTCAATATTGCTGTTAACGACAATTTCGCTAGGCGTAAGTTGCGCCCCGTTAAATGTCCAGCCAGAAGATACAGCGGTTTTGAGACTTCCAATGGGCGCGGAAAAATTACCGCTAGGATCGCGATAGGTAAGTTTGTCGCCCCAGCTTGCATCGGAAAACAACTTATTTGAAATGACGTTTGTCCGGTTTCGCGTGACAAACCCAATTGAAGGAAAATTGGATTGTATGGTGTTCCAGTAGTCACCGTTAGGCGCCAACATCCCTTTAGGTTGGAATGCCATGAGCGTTATGACTTCTTCGTCTGCAATTGCGTTGGCAAAACAAAAATTTGGGGTGCTTGCCCAATCGCAATTTGAAATTACAACGCTTGTGGTTCTGGCTGTGGTGGCCAAAAACGCACCGTAATTTTGGCCAAATACATCCGTAAGGCTAACATTTCGACATGCGCCCAAGTTCATAAATACTGTGTTTACGTGCGGCGTTGATTGACCGCCAATAACAGTACCGCCGTTTATATAAAGAGAGCCCGAAGGAAAACCGGGGTACACGCCCTCAAGACCAACACGTATGGCTTGATGTCCCGCTGTGTCAGTGCGCGGCGCGTTTTCAATATAGATGTCGGACACCCATATGTAATTTCCGATCTCCTGATGCAACGCGGTGTCTACGGTTTCAATGAGGCAATTGTTGAGAAAGAGGCCCCAAATAGAGTTAGCTGTTGCGTAAACGCCAATTCCGCCTTGTCCAATATAACAATCGTGGAAGTTAGTGGAAGTTGCGTTAATGCCAAACGTTTTTACGCATACAACGCCATAATCGGTAAACCCGCTAAAATTGCAGTGGTTCACAACGCAATTTAACCATGCGTCTATTTTCACGCCTGCAAGAAAACCCGCGTAACCGTTGAGGTTGTCTAGAACCATACCGTAAGCGTAAGGGAGGTCGATGATTGCATCAATCAGACTTCCAAATCCGCGAACAGTAAACCCACCAAGGTAGACCCCAAACACATATGTTGATGGCGTAGACGCCCAATTAAATACATCGCGTCGTGTTGCGGGCGTAAAAGCAATTCGCGTTGTAGCTTTTGAATAGACTGGCGCAACAGTTTTGTCGCCGTAAAGCACTGAGTTTTCGTACAGTTTCAAAGTATCAGTAATAAGATATGTGCCAGGAGGCATGTAAAGCGGCTGTCGGCTGTCCAGTGCTGCCTGAAAAGCTGCCGTGCTATCTGTAGCTCCAGTCGGATCAGCGCCGAAGTCTTTTACAGATACCGTCTGCGCTAGTTTGGCCTCGACGTTAGTTGCGACACTGTTCGTAAACGGTGGAGTATAGTTGACCTGTTCGGCGTCGATAGAGTTGACGCCGATGATGTTGTCGTAAGACCCAATTTGGACGTCCGTTGAGGTCTTGAGGATGAACTTGTACTGAAGCCCATTGGTCAGCCAGATCTCGCCCGTCGGCACGCGGCCAGCCGCGTCCAGAATGATCGGATTGGAAAGCGGCGTTGTGCCAGCAGAAGACGTGTAGGTGGCCTGCGGCGTGGTGGTGCCTGCCGCGTATGTGTAAATCTTGCCCCCCGACAGCACGTTGCCGCTGTTGTCGAAGAACTGCGCAGCCGCACCGCCGATAAAAGAAAGATTAACCGCCATGCTTAGACCCCGAGGTTGCCGGCTGCGAGGAACGTATTCGCAACGGGGCAGATGAGAGAAATGACCGCGTACTGGCCCATTGTGCTGAACAGGCTGGAGTAGGACACCAGCGTCTGGCCGCCGGCAGCCACCGTGACCTTGCCCGCGCCGCCCTGGATGATGGTGCAGGAGAAGCCAGCGCCTAGCCCTGCAGCGCAGGTGATGGTCACTGCTGAGGCGCTGGTGCAGTAGATGATCTTGCCGTTGTCAACAGACGACAGCGTGCGCGTGGTGCCGCTCTCCGTCAGGATCGCGTCGGCCGTGATGATGTAGCCCGCAGCGGAGGCTGCGCCAGCAATGTTGAGCGGAACCCCCGTGATGCTGATCATGCGTAGTAACTCACATTGACTTTGCCGCCAGCCACCGTGTTGATGAAGCGGATTTTGTTGAGGTCGCCATCATACAGCAGCGACGTGCCGACATAGATCGGCATGCCGACCGAAGACGTCGGGGCGGTGCCGTCATCGCGCCAGCGGACGTTCTGGATTTCCGGGGTGACGACGATGAATGTTGGTTCCTGCTGCGAGCCATCGGGTGCAAGAGCGGGAACGGTCAGACCCGTCGAGGTGTCCGGCGTGATCTGCTGGTAGCCCAAACAAACGGTAGTGGTTTTGAGGCCCATAGGTGGCGTCCTTATGCGAGGAACTTCAGTTTGTAGATGGTTGTATAGTACAATCCGACAATTTCGTCGATGACGTTCTGAAGCGGCGTGCATTCCCGGTCAACCACGTCGTACCGGGTCTTCTCGATCTGTTCTGCCTGCGTCTCAAGAAACGTCAGCACATTGCTGGACTTGTCCGCAGACATGAGCGCGATCGGCCCGATCAGGCCGTACTTGCCCTGGTACATCTCGGCAAATTTGTCCGCCAGGTCAATGATCTCCGGGTAAAACTTACCCAGCGCCTTGTGTTTGGCAAAAGACCGCGTGTTGAGGTGCGCCGAGTGCGTCACGTCACGGGCCAAAAACAGCAGCCCAATGAACTTGTCGCAATTGCTCATAGCGTCGCTCCAAATTGATTTTCGGGCGGTTCTGTGCCCTCTTGCATGGTTGCGGGTTCGGCCTGCTCTTCCTGCATGACGCCACGCTGCTCATCCATCTGGGGCATCATCGGGCGGCTGCCAGAGATGTCGCCCGTCTCGACCGCCGCAGCGATGGTGCCCATGACAATATCTTGGATCTGCTCGGTGGACATGCCGGCCGACGTGGCCGCGATGCGCTTGGTTTCGGCCTCGTACGCCTTGATCCGCAGTTCCTGCGCGTCCATCGACGACTGCACGTTGTTGAGGAGGCCCATCGCCTGCTCAAGCTGCTGCGACACCGCCTCGACCTGCTGCTCGGCCGCCTGCAATTCGGGCGACTTGTCGTCCTCGGCCAGCACCTTCGGGTCGATGATCTTCTTGAAGCGGGCCGCCATCTCCTGCGCACCCGGCCAGTCCATGTTCTTGATGAACAGGTCGCCTGCGACCTGCCACAACTGCGGGCTGGTCTGGAGGATATTGCCCATCGCCTCGACGGCTTCCTGGCGTTTGGTCAGGTAGCTAGGCCCGGTGGTGACCACCACGTCGTAGACGCCGACCGACGGGTTGTATATCTTCTCCAACACAGTGCCCGCCTGATCGACGATCTTCTTGACCGGCTCGGCCTGCATCGGGTTGATCTTTGCCATACCCACCTCGCCGTCCACGCCGATGATGCGGGCGACGCGCTGGGTGTCGTAGATTTTGGGGATCATATCGACCAACTGGCGGGACACGTAGCGAATGGCGCGGCCCAGGTTATCAACGAAGTGGTAAGTGCCGGTGTCGCCCTCCTGCTGGCGGGCGAGGATGGCGCGGCCAGAGCGTTCGTTGCCCTGCTGGCCCAGCGAGGCGTTGTACTGGCCGGTGGTGGCCTTGATGTCCTCAGCGGCGCCCATCTTGGCCTGAATGAGGCCCGTCTGTGCCATCGGGGGCGTCGCGCGCTGAGGCAGGGGCAGCACGTTGCCGGCGCCGTCCTGAACGTCCGGGTTGACCTCCAGGTACGGCCAGTTGGTCGTATTGGCGGTCTTCCACTGCATCTCGTAGCCTTCGAACTGGCCGCCGTAGCCAATGAAGGGGGCCTTGGGCGCCAGAGCCAGCATCTCGGCTTCCTGGCTGACCCAGTAGTTGTACATGCGCTGCGCGTCCTTGGCGTTGCGCACAAGGCCCGACACAAACACGCGGCCATCGACCTCGAACTCATTGCCGACGACGCGCACGACCGGAATCCACTTGCCCGCCCACTCGCGCTCTTCCAGCACCTCGTAGCCATTGGTCTTGAGCCACATCACCCGCTTGCGGTCGGCCTTGCGCGAGCGCAGCGGCTGGCCAAACATGTCGCGCAGCTTCGCGTCCTGCGGCGTGCCGTCAAACATCGTGATGTTGCCGGGGTACAGGTTCAGGGTGGACGGCACGTAGTCTACGTAGAAATATTCCGCAATACGGATAGTATTTTCACTGAGCCACATGCTCAGGGCTTGGTCACCGATACCGCGCGCCAGGATCGAACTGATGGGCTGGGCATCGGGGAACATGCGTTCGTATTCGGCCTTCAGCAGGTCTTCGGTGATGAAGCACCACTTGGCGTCGGAACCGCACGGGTCTTGGATCGTCGGGTCCATGTAGACGCTGAAGGAGTTGCGGATGCGCCCGATCTTCAGGTCTTGGTCAAAGCTGTCGTCGCGGGTGTACTCGGTGAGGATGCGGATGTAGCCCTCGCCGTAGACCACCTGGTTATCGCAGGCGGTGTCGTAAGCCACGTCGGCGTCGGACATGTACTCGATGTGCCGGATGATGCCGTCGAACACCTCGGCCACGGCCACGTCGGCGTTGTCGTCGGCCGGGATGACCTTGGGCGACGGCCTGTTCTGGCGCTGCTCGTTCGTCACCTGCCGGACGTGCTGCGGCAGCTTGTTGATGGTCAGGCAAGGCCGCGCATTGATAGTCTGGCCCTGCACGGACCCGCGCGTGGACAGCACGTCGGCAGGCCACTGCCACTGGTTGTCGGGCGAGCCTGCCATGAACCGGAGGTCATCCAGTTCATCCTCGCGGCTTTCGCTGTAGGCAGCGAGCGCCATCGTGAAACGCGAGCGCATGGTGGCGAGCAGGTCGGACTTGTCCGACCCGCCGTTGGCGACCTGCGCCGCGCCGATGATGCCGTCGTCAGCCATTATACTTACTTCTTTGAACCACGAGGTTCACCTCGACCAGCAGCACCACCAAGATTGCCGCCACCGCTGCTTGTGCTGCGGGAGCTACCGCTACCGCGCGTGCCGCCGCCCCCGCCCATAGGCCCTGCGGGCTGGTTGGTGCGGTTCAGAGCGTTGGACATCTGGCGGTCGTAAGCCGACTGATAGGTCTTGCCCGCAACGCCGGGCTTGCTGGCGCTGGAGCCCGTCGTCGTACCGGTGGTGAAACCAGTCGTGTTGCCGGTGCGCGGGTTGATGGCCATGCTGCCGCGCGGCGCCGACTTGGTCGAAGCCATTCCCAGCGCAGAACGAAGATCGTTTAAAATACTTTTCTTGGCGACCGGTGTGACGACTGGCTTCTTGGCGGTCGGCTTGACGACAACCGTTGGCTTCTTGGCGGGCGGCTTTACCGTCGGCACGTAGGTGCGGGGGATGGTCTTAGCAATGGTAGGCTTCTTGTTCTTCAGTCCGGCCGCATAGCTTGGCAGCGACGTAAGGTACGTCGGAACGCGAGCGGTAATGGCTTTTTTAGTCGTGATGTTTGCGCCCAGATTTGTAACTGGCGAACCCAATGCAGGGCTGTTAGGATAGCTCTCCGCGCGAACGGTGCTACCTGCACGGTATGAGCCTTGCCCGCGCGCCGGTTTGTCACCAGACATAATGCTGCTCATACGGTTGCTGCGAGAGCCACCCATACCACTAGATTTAGCCATTGTCCTGTTCCTTATCGAGTAGGCCGGCGCGGGGCGCTGCGACCGGGTAGGGGGTTACGGGGATAGATCGTGCCGTCCTTGACACGCGGCGTCTGGTCAGGCGCGCGGTTGACGCGCGGTCTGTTCAAGATCGTGCCGTCCTTGACCGGGGTGCTGCCGTAGGGCGCCGCCAGGTTGGACATCACCTGCACCGGGCGCTTGCGCACCGGCTTCGCGGGGACGCCCATCGGCGGTAGTTCGCCACCAAGTTTCGGTGCTTCCTGTTTAGATTTACCCTTGGCCGGCGGATTTACAACGGTGGGTAGCGAAGATGGCGACGGCATCTTCTTGGGCTGTGAAGAGCTAAACTTTTTGGGTAGCGTTGTCACTGTCAACTGAGGTGACCGCGCGCCAGCGTTGGACGACTGAGACATACCCTTGACCAGCGGTGGCTGGCGAGGGGTTGACGAAGGCGGCAGCGCGCGCGACGGCATCTTCTTGGGTTGTGAAGACCGAAAGTTCTCAACCATTTTTCTTCCCCTGCGCCTTGCGCTTGACCGAATACGCGATTGCGACGGCTTGACGTGCGGGCTTTCCGGCCTTGATTTCGGCCTTCAAATTGGCCCGAAATGCCCCTTTTGAGGCTGATTTGACTAACATCACTTTTTCCGTGTTTTGGCTGACTTGCGGAAGTCGGCAGCCGTCGGCGCGCCCTTGGTGCCCGGTTTGCGCATCTTTTCGCCCGATCCGGCGGCAATGCGGGCCTTTTTGGCGTTAATTGCAGCGTATAGGCCCGGTTTCATCAGCACTTCCACCTTCTCATTGAGGCTTTTGCGCGGCTGCCTTCGTCTGTTTTGGCTGCAATTGGAGCCATTCTCGCACAAAAACTAGCCTTTCGTCCAGCATCTTCTTTAGTGCGCGGGTTGGGCGCCGGAGCCTTCAGTTTGGAGCCCGTGGCGCGGTTAACTTTGGCCCGACCTTTGGCGGTCAGGCCCGCACCCTTGCCGACAGGCAGCTTTTCGCCACGCTTAACGGACAAGTTGACCATGTTACGTGCAATGGATGATGGCGTAGTTCAGCACCAACGTATCTCCGGGGGATGTAGAGCCCACTAAGTTACGCACGGCGATGATTGCGGCACCGGAAGTCAAACTGGTGACGTAGGCAGTGTATTGCCCCGCAGTCGTTGCGCCGGAACCGACGTTAATAATCATAGCATCCTTGGCGCTGATGAGAGAGTTGTTCAGCGTGAACGTTGCAACGTCATTGGCCGCGATTGTTGAGGCCGCCGTCGTGATCTGGCCAGCAGACTTGTTCAGCGTGACGGCAGTGCCTTTGTTGGTCAACTGCGTGACGGTGCCCTGCGCATCGGCCGAGTAGCCAATTTCGTCGGTGGCGTAGATGTCCGCGCCGGAAAGGGTGTCAGCCCCTGAAATGTCCTGATCTGAATACGCCACGCCAATAGATTTGGTATTGCCCATTAGCTACCCATCCAAGAAGTTAAGACGCCAGACCGACCATACGACCGCCTCTGTATCTTGTCAACGGGGGTGCGGTGGCCGACAGGGTACGCAAAGGTCACGGCGATGGCGTCGGCCGCGTCAGGGCTTGCAAGCCCCCGCGCCTTCATCTCCTTCTTGCCTTCCAGGAAGATTGTGCCCTTGCTGTCCGGCTTCATCTTGGGCGACGTCAAGTCGGACTTGAGCAGCTTGTCCGTCGGGACCGACGCCGTCTTCAGCCACTCGCGCATGTTGCCCCACATCTCAGCCCGCTTGTTGCCGTACATGATGGGCTTCACCGACTTGTTGCCGAAGTTGACGCCCTTGACCTGCTTGTAGCGCTGCTCCTTGAGCCGGTCCACGACGCCGGCGCCCAGCCCGCCCTCGTCGATGACGACCAGTGCCGGGTTGTACTCCTCGATGGCCTCGATCACCCGCCCGACGATCTCCATGGTGTCGTCGCCCCTGTAGCGCTTGATGACGTTCAGGTCGCGCCCTTGCCGGACGGCGATGACCGTCGCGTCGGCCCCGAACCGGGCCGGATCGACGCCGATGATGATAGGGGCGGTAGCGTCCTTGTACCTCGGCCGCTGGGTGGCGTCGTCAACGAGATAAACGGGGATGAACTGATCATCTCCAGCGCTCGGGAACTCACCGTAGACTTCAACATGCGCCTGAACGCTGTCAGGCCCGTACTCTTGGATAAGCTGCTCATAGACTGCCTTGTCCGTCCCTTCGACCGATCTTGCATCGACGACCTTGTTGCGCCAGAAGTCCCGCTTGGCGTTGAACGCTTCGTAAAAATACCCGGTATTGCGGCGCGGGTTGGAAAACGCCATCCAGAAGCGGTTGGGCGTGTTCTCGGTGAAGAAGCCCGCCGCAACCGACCAGATGGCGTCGGAGATGCCGCTTGCCTCGTCGAAGATCAACATCACGCCGTCGAAGTTGTGGACGCCCGCGTAGGCGTCCGGGTTCTCCTCGGACCACAGCCGCCCCTCGACGCCCCAGTAGCGCGTGCCCTTCTTCAGGTCGCGCTCGACCAGTTCCGTCAGCCACTTGGCCGGCATCACGCGGGTGGCGCTGACCTCGAACCAGTGGCCGTTGAGTGAGAGGGCCAGCCACTTGGTGATCTCGGCCCAGGTGACGCTGCGCAGCTGCGTCTCGGAGTTGGCCGACACGATGGTGGTGGACCCGATCCGGGTGGACAGCATCCAGATGACCAGCCAACTGACGAGTGCCGACTTGCCGATGCCGCGCCCAGAGGACACCGCCATCCGCAGCACGTTGAAGTCGATCTTGCCGTTGTTCTGCTTGATGTGCTCGCCAATGTCGCGCAGCACCTCGCGCTGCCACTTGCGTGGTCCTGCAAAGTTCTCTAGCGGCGTGTTCTTCTGCCCCCACGGGAACAGCCAAAGCACAAACTTCAGCGGGTCGTCCTTGAGCGCGGGCGTCCACAAGGACGCCATGAGCGCCATCTCATCTTCGGCATTATACTGTGTCGTTTGCATAGTCTTCCACCGTGAGGTCTATGACGCGCCGCTGCGCCTCTTCCAGCGCGGCCGTTATGCTGATCTTTTGGTCGATGGTCACCTCGATGGCCTGCTTGGCAGCCCAATCGTGGCTGTAGCGGAGCATGTTCAGCGCGGCGTTGGCGTCGCCCTCACGCGCCGCTGTGTACAGCGTCTGCGCCATCTCCATCTCGCCATCCGCGCGCCCCTTCTGCTCGGCGAACGCCGCGATGGGGTCAAACTGCGTCAACTGGCGGTACTCGACCGGCAGCATCCCTGCGGCGAGTGCGAGCGCATCACCCTTCAGGCCCATCTTGGCAGCACTGTAGATCGCCTCCAGACGCGCCTCGGTGGCTTCCAGCTTGCGTGGCTCGTAGGGGAGCGATTGGAAAGTCATGACGCAAAAGTAACAGATTGATTGATGGGGGTCACGAAAAAAAATTTCGGCTGTGGCCCCTGGCCA
>Ga0209088_10001444_pt1 | contig 15320 bp, 8 predicted proteins | sample S_140625_EF_Meta_FD_187324 | JGI IMG/M metagenome (GOLD analysis project Ga0209088, IMG submission 187324) | Freshwater microbial communities from Lake Simoncouche, Canada to study carbon cycling - S_140625_EF_MetaG (SPAdes) (version 2) | ecosystem: Environmental > Aquatic > Freshwater > Lake ... | reverse complement strand
ATTTAAAATTAATATGTAAAACACATAACCACTCCAAATCACACCCCCCCTAACTAGTATTGAGGGAAGACATTAATTTTATTACAAATCCGTTGCATCCAACCCTTTTTCTTGGGAAATTCCCGTAGAATTCGCTCTAATGGAGATAGATTTTAGTCACAAAAACTCCGAAATCGTCAAGAAATCGGAGTTTTTTTATGCACTTGTGGCACACTTTTGTAGTCTTTTGTATTGATTTGTGTGGCTCGGTTGGTGTACATGCTTTAATGAAAAAACCACCCTCGTTTTGGAGAGTGGTTTTGGTATTTTATTAAGTCATGAAATAGTAATGCGATTAAAAAGCCCTAATGGCGCGAACATAGCATCCTGAGTATTCCTTACCGCCGTTAGTCTCACCGCCAGTGAGAAAATGCTTGGCCGTCGCGTCGGATTTTGAAAACTCCGTAGAAGACCAATAGAAGTTATCCGCAAAAACTCCAATATTATAATTAGGTGATGATGCACCCTTCCCTATATTAGTATACATTAAACCTAACTCATATGTTGAAGGTAAGTACCAATCACCATAAGTTGTTGTTATTCCTCCTGTAGTTTCAGTTACAGTATACTCATTACAAACCGTTGCAGCAAATGCATTACCATCAACTGCTCCTTGATTTGCAATAATTATTGCAGTATTTTTTAATCCTGCCCCAACTCCATTCGCCCTTGCTCTTGTATTTGTATATGAGCCTCCATACCACCTAATTCCTGAGCTTTGATTTGATCTTGCCGCAATTAAACCGTGTTGACCATTATCATAAACATAAAACACAATTCCGCCACCATAGGATTCTCCAATAGTATGTGATATAGTTCCTCCTCCTGATGCTGTAATAGATGTTGTTGTAATTGTAGTGATTCTACCTTTCGAATCAACCGTTATTTGAGGCACTGCAGTTGAAGAACCATAGGTGCCAGATATTACTCCTGTATTTGATAAAGTTGCTACTAAACCTGTGGTTGTGATATCCCCAGTAAGGCTTCCAGATACAACTGTTTTTGACCCATTTGTTACTAAAAGAGAAGATGTAGATAATGAAGTAAGTGTTAAAGTTCCAGTTATTGTAGCATTAGTTCCCACTGCTAATGTTGAACTTGATGTAATACCATCTGATATTAAACCGCTAGTTAAATTAGCTGTTCCATCAAAATTATTTCCATAAACAAGTCTCGGTGTTCTTAATTTACCTGCAAATCCTCCTACATTTGACCACTCTGATGTAATAAAAGTTGGCGCAGATACTACTGTTCCGAGTGTACTAATATTATCTCGCACTCCACCACCTATCGCTATTGGAGTTTCACTAGGGCTAAGCGGAATCAATTGATTCATCACATAAGTCCAACTAGTCCCATCATAATAATATAAACCTTTCTTGCCATCTGTTTGATATACGATCAATCCAGCATCAGGTTTAAAGATCAACACTCTTTGGATCTCACTCATTCTTGGGGGTAAAAAACCCTTTGTGGTGGAGCTTACATCCAACATCGCTGACCCAGATGGAACTGGAACACCAATGGATACCTGAGATTGCACTTTGTTCGCAATTACCGTCATCACTAAGACAATGGCTAAAACTTGAATACTGCTTTTAATTTGGTTCATATATTTTCGTTTATACTATACTTGGTATGGATATATTTTGTTGTTGTTATATTTTAATTTACTATTAGCACTGTGCGGGTTAATTGATTTGCTCTTAACATAAAAGTCCCTGAAGTTAAATGTGATACATCCACACTATAAGTGCCTAAGGCATATTTCCTATTCCATAACAAGGATCCCTCAAAAGTGAATAAGCTAACCTCGCTATCCGCGTTAATCGCAAACCTAAGTACCCCATTTTTTACAGGGTTCCCAATAACATTTAAAGTAGGGGTAAAAGCATTATCAGTCAATACAATTTCATTTAAGGACTGACTAAATGCCTGACTTTGTGTGTTGTGATTATTTACATCATTGACTCTAAGTGGCACAAACGACCAGTTATTACCATTATGTACCTGTAATTTTAAATTAGCATAGTTACCGCTACTTAGTTCCTGCGCTTGGTAGCGTATACCCGCTTCTCCTATAAATGGATTAGTGGTATTGCTAAATTTATACACCCTAGACACTGTTGACTGGCCTAAATAGTTAGTTACCTTTTCGTTCTTAGTAATGCTGATATTGTTTAATGTAAAATCTGAAGATGGTGTTAGCACCAAACCACTCACACTAAAAGAAGTCCCTCCATTGATTGTCATGGGAGTACCGGATAAAACAGTGAGTTCTTGGGAGAAGGAGGTATTAGATAATAAAGTAAGGAAACCTAAGTTTAAAAGCACTAATCTTATTTTATTACTTATTTTATTGTACTGGTGCATGATTTAAATTGAGTGACGCTGATTATCATGCAAACTATAATCAAACTATCAAAATGAAAGCATATAGATAAATTAATTGATGAATTGTGTTTATTTCTTGAATTAATTCAATATTTTTTAAAATTTTCTTCTACTAAATTCTTAAAAAAACGCATCTTTGAGTAGCATGATAAAGAAAAATAAATCCAATCTTAAATTAATTGAATTACTACATAATCAAAAGGTTACAATCGCTTCCATTAATTTATTTATGGCAGCTGGAAAGATTTTAGTAGTCAAGAAAAGATCCAAAATTATCCAAATAGGAGATGTTTGTGATAAGGGATTTTATATACTAGAAGGCGGTTTTATTTCAAGAGTTTATAACCAACAAACTAAAAAAAGCAGAACTCAAAATTTTTTCTTGGAAGATTTTAACCAATTTATGTCATGTGAGGATAGCTATTTTACAGGAGAAAAAACAAATACAGATTTATTAGCAATTAAAGATTCTGTCATAATTCAATTCCTAAAAAAAGATATAGAGCGCTTATGTGAGTCAAATAAAGACTTTAATAATTTCTACAACAACTTCGTCATAGTAAATGCATTAAAACAAGAAAGTGCTTTAAGAAAAATGGTTAATGCTTTTTCAAAAGAAGAACTATACAATCATTTAATTGATAACTACAATTCAGTTATTAAAAATATACCTTCTAAATACATTGCTGAATTTATCGGAATTTCTGCTGAATGGTTAAGCAAAACAAAAAAGAAAATATAATAACATCGTCATAACGTTGCCTCCCACCCTTTTTCTTGGGAAATTCCCGTAGAATTGGCTCAAATGGAGATAGATTTTAAAACCAAAAACTCCGAAATCGTCAAGAAATCGGAGTTTTTTTATGCACTTGTGATGCATTTTTGTTGTCTATTGTACTAAACTTTATTATAACCCAAATTCTAATAATTTATCTATTTGATTAATGGAAATTGGACGCAATAAAATTTTTAATTTATCGTCTAATAGGAAAAACGAGGGGGAACCGGAAATAAAATAATCTTGGGCTGCTTTAGTATCCCATTTTTTATAATCACATAAACTAAAAAATGGCATTATACTAGTAAAATTCAAATAGGCTTTTTGGTCTATGTCCATAGATATAAAAAACACTTCGACTTCTTTAGATTTCCATTTAGGATACAAAGCCAACAATTCAGTCATTTGCTCCTTACACTGATTACACCAACTTGCACCAAAGACAACAAGTTTATATTTTGAACTGATTTTAGATAAAAGAAATGGATTTTTAATATATTTTCCATTTTTAAAAACATCACCTTCGAATAAAATATCTGGTGCTATTTGCCCTTTTTTCATTGAACGATAAGACTCCAGCTTTTTTGCCAAATCATTATTTAATTTAGTGCTTTTTTGGCTTAATGATTTTAATGCTAAATATTCTGAGGCTTTAAATAAACTATGTTTTTCAAAATAATTAAACAAATAGTTAGTTATTTCATTAAATAATTTTTCATTTGTTGAACTACTTTTTAATATAAAATCAGTTGAAATATTCATATCATTAAAAATAGAATCAAGAGACATACCTCTATTTTCTAATAACCAATATTGGCTTTCAATCAAGTCACTTAATAATCCACTTTTATATAATCTCGAATCTGCGTAATCCATTTTTCGGAATGCAGTTATAGTAGCAGGAATTTCCTCGGTTTTATATTGAGCTACAGTTGAAACAGAACTAATTAATTTACGAAGCGGTAAATACCAACGCACATAAGATGTTGCTGGTAAGCTAGAAAGAAAATCGAAATCTTCTCTATTAATTCTTTGCAGTTCAAAACTAATTGTCTGCTGTGGTATTTTATGATTAGAAAAAAGTGGTTCTCTCTGATAAACATTTTCTAAATAACTCCATGCACTTAAAGCTTGTTCACGCTTAGCATGTTCAATAGCATAATTTACAAAATATTTATTTTCAATGCCGTTAACAACAGCTATACTTTCTGGAGCACTTAATAAATCTCCTTTGAGCTCAATTTGTTCTTTAGCGAGAACAACAAAGTATGGTTTATTATCCGATAAAGAAATATAGCCCATACCAAAATCTTGATCAGAATAGTTTAATGAAAAATATCCTTGACTAGATATAATTGTACTACCAATTTTGTAAATGCTTACCCCATTAAATCCAACCAAACTAATCACTTTTCCTTTTAGTAAAGGAAAAGTACCATAAAGCTTATTCTGACAATAAGAATTCATTGCAATTAAAACCAAAATAAAAAGTAACTTAAACCTGATTAATTGCATTTGAATTAAATATATTTTTGGAGATTTTAAAATAAAGGATTTTATTAGTCTTTGATACACCTAACACTAAACCCCCAAGAACGGATAAAGGAATCATCTCCTTTACCTGCACTTCCAAAATAAACACGCCTAGCATTATTTCCATCGAGTGTACTTGTCCAAAAACTACCCCATTCACCTACAACAACAATTTGGCCGATGCCGTCATTTGATCTTCGATCTCCAGACATTGTTACTTTTAATGGTGAATTAAAGGCATCTGTTATACCTGACCAAGAAGCACTTTCCAAATCCCACTCCACTTTTGTCGGTATTCTAAAGCCGGTAGGGCAAGGATTATTAGTACCATTAACACCTTGCCATAAATTATTATTGTTTGTTGTTCTCCAATCACCACTTTCAAGAATAAATGAAGCATTGCCAGGCTGGTCTATTGAAGATTGGGTAGAAGTAGTAGAAGAAGTTCTTAATTGATGCCCATCAGTTCCTCGGCCCCATTGGTATAAATCACCAAATGCAAGAGCATCAGTTGAATTAGTTGCAACCTGTGATGCACCAAGATTACGATCCATCCAGATTCTATTTGTTGCTGTAGCAACTGTTGTAGTAGATACACTAAATCTTGATTTTAATGCATTATAATTATTTAAAACTTCAGTCGCAGTTAGTGCCTTATTATAAATTTGGATATTTGATATAGCACCATCCCAATATTCATTCTGTAAATTAACCTGGTTGCCAATATATCCAACATCCTCAATTGCATCCCAATTTGGCTTTTCTGCTCGTTGCATTTCTATTCCATTGACATACAATATAGCATTTAAACCATCAAAAGTACCTGTAATATTAAACCATTCATTTAATGGAATTGGATCACCAATAACATCATCAAAATTATACCCTCCAAACGAATAAGAACCTTCACCAGAACCTATAAATCTTGCGGTAGATCCCGCAGCATCCTTACCATATGCAATAATCCAACCCCAACCGTTATCTGACGTCTTGATAGATTTTGCCCATGCACTCATAGTAAAAGGTGTATTACCATAAGGCAACTTATGTAAATCTGATTGATTAAAAGTTAAATATTGTTGATCCGCACTCGAAAAGATAAAAGTTCCCCCATCATTTTCTGAATAAGTAGGTGACTGATTTCCAAGTCCAAAAGTTGCATTTATCCCATTTCCACTTAAATCACTCCAAATATTTCCAGTACCAGAATAACTTGACGAATTTCCAGCATCTAAATTTAAAACTAATCCATTATTATTTTGCTTATACTCACTAATTTTACCAGAAGCAGTTATTGGATTTAAAGATCCAATTTTACCAAACCTATTAATTTGAATGGCACTATCTAATGTTTTCGCCCCAGAACTACTTAAACCCCAATGTTGAACTGTAATATTTAAAAGTGTTGATGAGATGCATCCATTTGCATCTGTAACTGTTAAAGCGTATAATCCAGATGCATCAAATGTGTTTGTAGTTGAGGTAATTGAACTACCATCAGACCAAGCATATGTGGTTCCGCCACTTGTAGTTAAACTTACTAAATCAATATCAGTTGTTGTTCCAGAAATGGTAATAACAGGTAGTTCATATACAGTACCGCTAACTGTTGTGGTGGCATCTGAAGCATCTGTTGATGTAGCTGTAATAGTCCCTGATTTAGAACCTGCAGTAGCAGATGAATTCAATCTTACATAAAGTGTTTCACTGACTGTACTAGTATTTGTTAATGTTAAGCTAGATGAATAAGATCCACCTGAACTAGTAGAAATTTCAAAATTAGAAGGGGCTGAGATTGTCACACTTGCTGTTAAATTTGAACCGTTAACGCTAAATGAAGTAGGATTTGATGTTGTTCCTTTACAAGTCGTTAAACTAGCAGAGGGGGCAGAAATAGAAATAGTAGGTGTAGGATAAAATAATAAAGTCAAACCGTCATTAGAGCTATTAATGTAAGGGATATAATTAGTATTGTTTTGAGATAAACTTGCATTTGTTGATAATTCAGTAACGGTGAAGTAGGTATTATTTCGAAATTGAAGTCCAACAGGCCTACCCTGAATATAAGCATTACTAAATGAGTTATTCTTCTTATATTTAAACTCAATATTTTCACTGTTTTCAAAAAACTTTACCTGGAATGATAGCACTTCATCACCAGAATTATAAATCGGATTACCATCTCCATCATAGCTTGGTAGAAACACTTTGTCCCATTCTATGGTTAAGGTCTGGCTTCCTGGGCTACCATCAATTTTATATTGAACTTTAGATAAAGGTGATGAAGACTCATTAGCAAAAAATGCATCCCAGAAAACAGCAATAAAGTCAAGATCAGGTTCTAAAAATTCGGGTATATAATTTATATAAGGCCGATTAAACGAAATAGTCCCATATGTGGTAACGTATAAGCTGGTATAATTGGTATTATTATACCTTATATTAAATGGCAAACCACTAATAGTGGAAATTGCTTCCCCATTACTTGCTTCATTCAAAATAGTACCTGAAATAGTAGAATAGGACCCAATTGATGCAGATATAGAAATTGGTGGTTGAGAGATTCCATTGATAATAAAACTAAAAAATAATAAGAAAAAAAAGGAATGTTGTAAAATAGATTTCATTTAAATGAATTTTTTTAAAATTAAATAATAAATCTTTTTTTAAAACTTTTTTTGAATATAATTTGGAAAATCCGTTGCTTCCCACCCTTTTTCTTGGGAAATTCCCGAAGAATTCGCTCAAATGGAGATAGATTTTAGAATACAAAAACTCCGAAATCGTCAAGAAATCGGAGTTTTTTTATGCACTTGTGGCACGCTTTTGTAGTCTTTTGTACTGTTTTTTGTGGCTCGGTTGCTGTACATGCTTTAATGAAAAAACCACCCTCGTTTTGGAGAGTGGTTTTGGTATATTTTAAATTATAAAATGGATTAGAAAGACCTAATGGCGCGAACATAGTATGCAGCGGCCTTACCGGCGTTGCTCTGACCGCCAGTGGAGAAATTCTGGATCCTCGCTAAGAACCTACTGAATTCCGTAGAACTCCAATAGCTGTTAGTCGCAAAACCACCAATAGCATCTCTATTTAAATACAATAGATTTAACTCATCTTGACTTGGTAAATACCAGTCGGTGTATACTCCTACAAAATAGGCTTTCGCTAAACCTGCTGCATAACTAGTAGCTGTTGCTCCTTGACTTGTAATAATGGTATTAGTATTAGATAAACCGGTTCCCATTGCAGTTCCTGTTGCCCCTGTAGTTATAGAGAGGCCATTATTCCACTGAATTCCTGCACTTTGATCTGATGTTGCTGCAATTAAGCCATGGGCACCTCCATCAGTAATATAAAAAACTATCCCCCCACCATATGATTCGCCAACATAATGAGGGATATTAACAGTAACAGATGCTGCTATTCCTGAAAAATCAGTTGATGCATTTGTACTCTCATCTGTCACACTTATTAATTTATATGAAGTAGTAATTGTTGGTGTTAGTACATTAAATGCTACCGTACTTGAAATATTATTTACTGTTACTGGTGAAGCACCTGTTGCTTGATACACAATTGTAAATGGACCTCCTCCATTACTAGATGTGTAGGTTAACTGACCTGTGCCACCTTGACTTATTGTATTTCCAGTTAAAGTTCCTTGAGGTCTTTTTGCATATTCTGATACTGTACCACAAGTTGTACATCTAAAAATATAAAATTGGGTAGGAGAACCAGCATCACTTCCAGTTACATTATTTGCTCTATAAAAACCTGTATTCGTTGGTCTTATTGTACTTGAATAATTAAAACCATTATACCCCATGTAAATTACATTCCCTGACCCTAATGGACCTTGAGGATTGTTATTAAATTTATAAGAAGCTAAACCATCAGTAATAGTAGGTAAAGTGGAAGTAGATGCAACAGTTACAGTAGCACTAGTAGTTTGAGCACATGCATCTGAATATGATACAGAATAAGTTCCTGTAATAGTTCCTGCTGTCACATAACCAGCACTATTTACTGTAATTGCATTACTTGAAGCAGTCCATCCGTTGTATGAATTTGCTACAGTTAAACTAACAGCATAGGTACCTTCTGAACATATTGTAAAAGGTCCGGTAACTGAAAATATTGGAGCCGCTACTGTTGTACTACTAACTGTTGTTGTTGCAGGAGTTAAACTAGATGAATTAGCAGTTATTATCCCATTAGCACCGTTTGTTGTTGCAGCAGAGGATAACCTAATATAAACTGTTTGACTAACTGTACTTGCTTGAGGTAATGTTAAACTCGATGAATAGGAACCATCAGAACTTATTGAAACTTCAAAATTAGAAGGTGCTGTAATGATTACTGGTGTAGTTAAACCAGATCCAGCAACACCAAATGTTGTGGATGTTGAAGGGACTCCTGCACAATTTGAAGTTAAAGGTCCACTAGGTGAAGTTAATGTAAGCTCACTTAATAAAAATGACATTAACGTGTATGGAGTGTTTGAGGTATTCCATATCGAACCTAATCCAGTTAAAGCTTGATTCGCAATTGTATTGTCCCATTCATTTGCAATAGTGGGTGTGATGTTAGTTGAATTTGAGATAGTTCCTTCAGTCCCTTCATCTTCATCTACATTATCAGCAATACCTAAAGCGGTTATATTTGTTAAAGTACCTGAAGTACGACAATCAATGATAGATCCAATATTCAATCCCGCAATTCCACTTGCATAATTTCCAGATATTTCTCCAGAGCTATAACAATTTGTAATACTACCATTATTGACCAATCCTGTTATTCCTGCTGCATAATTTCCAGATATTTCTCCAGAGCTATAACAATTTGTAATACTAGCTTGATCTTCATTTCGAGTTGAAATTCCTCCAGCATTTTCACCAGATATATTTCCAGTACTAAAGCAATTAGAAATATTACCACTATTAATATATCCGACAATTCCTCCTGCATTTAATCCAGATATTGCTCCAGTGCTATAGCAATTACTGATATTTGCTTTATTTAAATTTTGGCTGATCCAACCTTTAAAATCACTTAAAGTAGAACTGCTCTGAGTTACTACTCCAATATTCTTAATTAAACTAGTTGCATCAGTGTTTGACGCATCTACTAAGCCAGGATAATCAGTAACTCCAGAAATAGTGGCAGTTTTACCTGCGCCATCAATGGTTACATTAGTGCCAGTTATTATAAAATATTGATCCGCAGTAGTTAATTCTAAATTTCCAGTAAAAGTAACTGTGATATTACTTCCCGAAATAGTCCAAGGTCTAGTATTATTAATTGCATCATCTACCCAACTTTGAGTAATTGTAATGCTTGAGGTAATAGGAGTTTGACTAACTCCCTTTAAACTTAAAAGAAGCAAAAGGATCAATAACTTGGTTAGTTTCATGAGCGATTCAATTTTATAAATCTTATAAATAATTGCGTGAAATTATAATTTTACAAACAAGCACCAAATTTGGGTTGTCCTATTCATGATTACATTGTAACGTTTTAGATAACACTGATAATCAATTAATTAAGAAGGTATGAAATACTAAATAACTGTTGCTTCCACCCTTTTTCCTCTGAAATTTCCATAGAATTCGCTCACATGGAGCATGAAAAAACCACCCTCGTTTTGGAGAGTGGTTTTGGTATTTTTGTTTTTGGCCGCTTCGCGGACTCTATAAATTGTCAAATAGTTAAATGGTTAAAAAGCCCTAATGGCGCGAACATAGATAGTGACGGACTTAAGGGGGGTGGACTGAAAGCCACTTAAGAAATTCTGGCCCCACGCGTTGACGTAGCCAGACTCTGAAGAACTCCAATAGTATTCATCTCTAAAACCGCCAATATTATAATTAGGTGATGATGCCCCTTTCCCTATATTGGTATACATTAAATTTAGCTCATCTTTACTTGGTAAGTACCAGACATTGTTTCCTCCTCCATTATATGTGCTGGCCAAACCTGCAGCATAATTTGTAGCAGTTTCACCTTGACTTGATATAATTTTAGTAGTATTAGCCAACCCTGTCCCCATTGCAGTTGCTGTTGCTTCTGTAGTTGAATATGGACCCCAAGCAATCCCATTACTTTGATCTGAAGTTGCAGCTATTAAGCCATGATTATTTTCGTCTACATAAAATACAATTCCACCACCAAAACTTTCCCCAATAGAATGAGTAACAGTTATTGATGCAGTTGTTCCAGTAAAATCAGTTGATGCTTTAGTACTCTCATCGGTTACACTGATTAGTTTATAAGAAGTAGTTATTGTAGGAGTTACTACATTAAATGCTACAGTACTTGAAATATTATTTACTGTTACTGGGGAAGCACCTGTTGCTTGATAAACAATTGTAAATGGACCTCCTCCATTACTAGAAGTATAAGTTAACTGACCTGTACCACTCGTATTACCACTTAAAGTTCCTTGAGGTCTAGTTCCAAATGAAGATACAGTTCCACAAGTTGTACATCTAAAAATATCGAACTCGAATGGACTTCCTGCACTACTTCCAGATACATTATTTGCTCTATAAAAACCTGTATTCGTTGGTCTTATCGTACTTGAATAATTAAAACCATTGTACCCCATATAAATTACATTCCCCGATCCTAGTGGACCTTGAGGATTGTTATTAAACTTATAAGACGCTAATCCGTCTGTGATAGCAGCTAAAGTGGAAGTAGATGTAACAGTTACAGTTGCAGTAACTGTTTGAGCACAACCATCAGTATAACTCACCGTATAATTACCTGGAGTAGCACCTGCTGTAACGTAACCATCATTTACAGTTATAGTTCCAGACACAGTCCAACCATTACCCAATGCTGGAATTGCTGATGTTTTAGTGATTAAATAGGTAGCGTCTAAACATAAAGAAATGGCGTTGGTAGATAAACTTGGTTTTGATAAAACAGTTCTGCTTATTGTTGTCAAAGCGTCTGTAACACCAGTTGATGAAGCTGTGATTGTTCCTGAATAAATACCATCAGCAGCTGTAGAATTTAATCTTATATACAATGTTTGACTTACAGTATTAGTATTAGTGAGTGTTAAGCTTGATGAATAGTTGTCGACTGAATTTGTTGAAATTTCAAAATTTTCGGGTGCAGTTATAGTCACACTGGCTGTTAAACCTAAACCTGTTACTCCCAATGAAGCAGGAGTTGACGAATTACCTATGCATGTGGTTAATATTGCAATTGGTAAGTTTAATGATAAATTAGATACAATTTCAAAAACATGACTTTCATTAAATGCAATTCCATTCTGATCTAAGCCGCTAACATTAACAGTGTAGGTACCTTTATTTATTGGCTTTAAAGAACTAGGGCCATACTCAGTTAACCCAGTTCCAGTGTATATATAATTTGCGGTTCTATCTGAATCCAGCCTCATAGGTCCATGAGGTAGCCCATCATAGCCATATGTGAACGTATCCGTATCCCAACAAGATGACAACATGATTAATACAAAAAATAGAAATAGGGATTTTATCTTGGGTAGTTTCATATTCAAAAAATTTCTTTCAAAAATATGATATAAATCATAAAACTATTACCTCCCTTTTTTTAAAATATTTATTTTATTTATGACGAGGTTTTGAGTTTTGTTGCCTCCACCCTTTTTCTTGTGAAATTCCCATAGAATTCGCTCACATGGAGATAGATTTTAGCCATATTTTAGACTATTCACCTTGATTAAGCGCTTGAAACAATATCATTAGTAGTAACAAATATGTCTCAGTAAAAAAGCCACAATTAAAATTGTGGCTTTTCAAATATTTAAACTCATTCAATATTAGGGTCTAGGTGTTGGAGCAGGTGGTCCAGGTGGTGGTGGTGGTGGTGGAACATCAGAACATGTTGTACATCTAAAAATATAGAATGTGTATGGACATCCTGCCTCAGATCCAGATTGATTATTTGCCTTATAATATCCTGTATTTGTTGGTTTATTAGGGCTTGAATAGCTAAAGCCATTATAACCTACAAAATAACTAGCACTTGAAGGTCCTTTAGGTGTACCATCAAATTTATAAGATGCTTGACCATCTGTTATTGCAGGTAAAATAGAAGTAGGTGCAACATTAACAGTAGCACTAACAGTTTGAGCACAACCATCTGTATAACTCACTGTATACGCTCCAGGTATAGTTCCTGCTGTAAGATATCCATTATTAAAATTTATATTTCCAGATACACTCCAACTTTCATTATTAGGTAAAGATGTTGTATTCGTGATTAAATAAGTTGATTCATTACATAAGGTAATTGAATTAAATGACAATGTTGGTAATGACTCAACAGTGATGGTAATACTTGCTGTATTCGAGCAACCTGATGTAGTTCCTGTTACTGTATAAGTAGTATTTGATGAAGGTGAAGGGGTAATAGAAATACTATCATCACTTGTACTCCATAAATATTCAGCAGCTGTTTCACTTGCAGTTAATGTTGCTATTCCATCTTTACAAATCTTTCTATCATTATCATCAGAGCCTGATGCATCTGACTCTGATATTGAAATAGTTGGGATTGCATTTACAGTAACAGTCATACTTGCTGTGTTCGAACATCCAGATGTCGTTCCTGTTACTGTATAAGTAGTATTTGTTGAAGGTGAAGGGGTAATGGAACTATTAATATCGCTTGTACTCCATAAATATGAAGCAGTTGTTCCACTTGCAGTTAATGTGACAGAACTCCCGGCACAAATGATAGCATCATTAGGATTAACACCAGATGCATCTATAACGGTAATATTAACAGAAGGGATAGCATTAACAGTTACAGTTAAACTAGCAGTATTGGAACATCCAGATGTTGTTCCTGTTACTGTATAAGTAGTTGTTGTTGAAGGTGAAGGAGTAATGGAACTATTAATATCGCTTGTACTCCATAAATATGCAGCAGTTGTTCCACTTGCAGTTAATGTGACAGAACTTCCCTCACAAATGATAGCATCATTGTTAGCAGCACCCGATGCATCTATTACTGTAATATTAACTGAAGGAAGTGCATTGACTGTAATAGTTATACTTGCTGTGTTCGAACATCCAGATGTTGTTCCTGTTACTGTATAAGTAGTAGTTGTTGAAGGTGAAGGAGTAATTGTAGCACTACTAGTACTTATACTCCATAAATATGCAGCAGCTGTTCCACTTGCAGTTAAAGTGACAGAACTTCTGGCACAAATGATAGCATCATCAAGAACATCAGATGCATCTGTCTCGGATATACTAATTGAAGGGATAGCATTTACAGTTCCACTTACAGTAGTTGTTGCTGTGGTAGATGAAGAAGTCGCAGTAATTGATCCTGAAATGGTACCAATTGTTTCAGAATAACTTAACCTGACATGTAATGTTTTACTAACAGTACTAGTATTGGTTAATGTTATGCTTGATGAATAAGATCCATCTTCACTCGTTGAAATTTCAAAACCTGAAGGAGCTGATATGGTAACACTTTCTGTTAAACCTGAACCTGACACTCCGAATGTTGTTTGTGTTGATGACGAGCCAGAACAAGAAGTTAATGAGGCACCTGGTAATGATATAGTAAGCTCACTTAATAAAAATGACATTAAAGTGTATGGTGTGTTTGAGGTATTCCATACTGTTGTTCCTACTCCAGTTAAAGCTTGATTTGCAATAGAATTATCCCAAGTATTTGCAACTGTGGGAGTACGTTCTGATGAATTAATAAAAGTACCAAAATCGGCAATAAATTTAGCGCGAGAACCAGTCATAGAACCTGATGATCGAGAATCGGTTATTGAGCCAGAATTAATAAGCGCTGCAATACCACCTGCATAAGATCCAGATATTGCTCCAGAGCTATAACAATGACTAATAGCACCACTGTTCTGGTATCCTGCAATACCTCCAGAAGCAACCCCAGATATTGCACCGGTGGTATAACAATTAATAATAGAGCCGATATTACTTTCTCCAACAATACCACCACATGCCGAGCTAATAGCACCTGTAGAATAACAATTACTTATATTTGCTCTATTAGATGCTTGACTGATCCATCCACCTCCTTTTATAGAAGAAATCACATTTCCTTCTAAAGTAGAATTTCCCTGTGTTAATACGCCAATATTTTTTATTTGAGCAGTACTAGCATTTGATGCACTTGCATCTACTAACCCTTTATAATTAGTAACTCCAGAAATAGTGGCAGTTTTACCTGCGCCATCAATGATGATTACATTAGTGCCAGATATTATAAAATATTGATTGGTATTGGTAATTGTGAAGTTTTCGCCAAACGTAACTGTTACAGTACCTGAGATTGTCCAAGGCGTAGGTTTAGTATTAACCCAAGCTTGATCTATCGTTATTGAAGATGTAATAGTAGTTTGAGCAATAAGTTTTCCACTAAATAGTAATGTAAGTAAGAAGAGAGCTAAATACTTTGAAGTGAATATTTTGTAAATGCGCATTAAAATCGTTTAAGATGAATAATACACAAAGAAATAAAATATTATTTTTTTTTACGTTAACATTTGTTAAGAAATGATACAATCTAAAATTTCTTAACAAATGT
>Ga0209088_10001443_pt1 | contig 15338 bp, 12 predicted proteins | sample S_140625_EF_Meta_FD_187324 | JGI IMG/M metagenome (GOLD analysis project Ga0209088, IMG submission 187324) | Freshwater microbial communities from Lake Simoncouche, Canada to study carbon cycling - S_140625_EF_MetaG (SPAdes) (version 2) | ecosystem: Environmental > Aquatic > Freshwater > Lake ... | reverse complement strand
TATTAGCAGCAGGCCATGTGGTTGGGAATCATACACAAAACCATATGAATGGTTGGAAAAATAATACCGAAAATTATATTGCCGATATTCAAGAAGCAACAAAGGTCATAAATTCCAATTTATTTAGACCACCTTATGGCAGGATTTCTTTTTCTCAAATTAAAGCTTTGCGTTTGCATCCTGCTTTACCGCAGCAAATTGTGATGTGGGATGTGTTGAGTGGAGATTTTGATATCAATATTACGGGAGAACAATCTGCGCAAAATGTGATTCAACATGCAGGGCCAGGGTCCATTATTGTTTTTCATGATAGTGCCAAAGCGATGGATCGATTGCGGATTGCTTTGCCAAAAGTATTGGAACATTTTAGTCAACTAGGGTATCAATTTAAAACTTTGTAAATGCCACAAAACGCTTTTATAAAAAAAGCCAGGGTAGAAACCCCGGCTGTATAATCCGTACCCTATAAAAAACAAAGTTTACATCCAATAAAGGGATGGGTTAGTAATTTCATTCATAAACGCATAAATAAGACCTTTTAGTATGTGGTTCATTAAAAAAGTCCTTTTTTTGTGCTTTAAACCAGTTGAATATGCACTTTATTGATACACATGCGCACGTATATGCCGAGGAATTAACTTCAGATCTTGATTTGATCATGAAAAATGCATTAGCTGTTGGTATCAATAAAATAATCATGCCCGCAATTGATAGTACTACTTTGGATGCGATGTTAAAAGTAGAACAGCAATTCCCGGAGCATTGTATTGCCATGATGGGTTTGCATCCTTGTTATGTGAAGGAAAATTATAAAGAAGAATTAAAGTTGGTGGAAGATTGGATAGGGAAAAGAAAATTCATTGCCATTGGTGAAATTGGTTTGGATTTTTATTGGGATAAAACATTTGCAAAAGAGCAACAACTTGTTTTTGAAACACAAATGCAGTGGGCACTCGATCTTAATTTACCAATTGCCATTCATACAAGAAATGCGATGGGGGAAACGATAGAAGCAGTGAAGCCTTTTGCGAAAAAAGGACTTCGTGGCGTGTTTCATTGTTTTAGTGGCAGCAAGGAATCTGCAGAACAAATTATTGACATGGGATTTCATTTAGGATTGGGCGGCGTACTCACTTATAAAAATGCAGGTGTTGCAGAAGCAGTCAAAGACATACCAATGGAATACTTGGTGCTAGAAACCGATGCGCCTTATTTGGCCCCAGTGCCTTATAGAGGCAAAACCAATGAGCCTGCTTATATGATTGAAGTGGCTAAGAAATTAGCAGAGATTAAGTCCATACCATTGCATGAGATTGCAGCTATAACGACTAGCAATGCTGAGAAACTGTTTGGGTTGTAGTAATCCCTAAAAAACCAATTATTTATTTTACATTTGCAATCCTCAAAGAGAGGTGTCCGAGTGGTTTAAGGAGCACGCTTGGAAAGCGTGTATACGGCAACGTATCGGGGGTTCGAATCCCTTCCTCTCTGCAAAGCCTGTCACAAAAGTGACAGGCTTTTTTGTTTCGAGGCGGTGTCGAAAGCTCGCTTTCGTAAACCGATGAGAAGCAAAAAAGCCAAAAGCATGCGAAGAATGCTTTTGAAAGGCTTTGGTAAAAGAGAAATTTATGGGAAGTCAACGAACAGAGTGAGTTGACAATCCTATAAATTTAGTTGGCTTTGGTAAAAGAGAAACCCTAGGATGACGGCGAAGTGCAATGCAGCCGTCTATCCTAAAATCAGTTATTTAAATTTGTTTCATAAACATATAAAGCAATATTGAAAAAATTACAGTTAGTGATAAGTGAATAATTTCCCAAGTGATCATTTTTTTATTTTTGACTGCTTTTCTCAATTCTTTGAATCTAAAATAAATCATTGTCAAGAAAAAAGGTATAAAATAATTTTCCATAATTATATTATTTTATCGAACTAAATATACTTTTTATAATAAATAAAGAAGATAATTACTATACATATAAAAAAATAAGAAAATAGATAAAATATATTTCCAAAGATTTTAGGGAACATTAATATTAGTATCATATTGATGATATAAAAGTAAAGTCCAAGACGTGCTATTCTATTATTCACAATTAATATTAGAAATAATTATTGAAACAAAATCAAACACAAAAATTTCTTAAAATAGTTTAATAAAAAAAGCATAGAAAATTATCTATGCTAAATCAATATTAATAAAGGCTTACAGAAGAAAAGAGCTATCTACATTTCCTTCATGTGCTCATCCATCCTTTCATTGTATTCCAATGGTTCATTTTTCCAATGCTTATTATAAGAAACAAACCAGCCTAACCAAATAGAACGTGATAGGCGCATTAAAATAGGTTGTATAAGAATCAATAAAAATATAGTGGTACCTAACCAATAAAACATTCTGTTGTCTTCTAATTCCCATGTCATACCAATCAATACTTTCCATGCAACAAACATGGAAACAAAATACGCTACAGTCAATGCATAACTTACATAACCAGTACCATAATAAAATCCTACTTCAATTTCAGTTTGCTGTCCACAAACAGGACAGTGGTCATGCATTTTTAAGATATTGGATAGATCGTAGGGATTCTTAGTTGTGAACAGCTTACCTTCTCTACATCTAGGACATTTATTCGTCAAAGTGCTGTATAGGTGGCTTTTTTTCATGCCGCAAAGATACCGAAAATTAAGGAGCTATCAATTGCTCCATCTGAATACCTCTAGAACCCTTAATGAGTAAGGTATAACCGCTAAATTGTTTTGATTCAAACCATATTTTAGCTGCTTCAACTGTATCAAAATAATGATAATGGTGATCGCATTTTTTAAATTCTGATCCAACTAATAATACTTCGCTCCAATTATTTTGCTTTAATTGGTCAACCAGCATTTGATGTTCCATTAAAGTGTCAGCACCCAATTCTCTCATGCCGCCTATACAAACTACTTTATTGGGTTTATTTAATTTTGAAAAATTCTCTACCGCTAATTTCATGCTAGAAGGATTTGCATTGTATGCATCTAAAATCACTTCGTTATTATTCCATTGTACTAATTGAGAACGACTATTGGTTGGGATATAATTTTCAATCGCTGCTTTTATTTTTTCATTAGGCACTTTAAAGTATTGTCCAATTGTTACTGCGGCCAAAACATTGGGTAAATTATAATTACCTACTAAATGTGTTTTGATCATATCTAAATCAACGCCTTTATTTATTTTGACCGTCAACATGCCATCCAAATCTATTGCTTCACCTTGTAGCTGACCATCGAATTGTCCATAACTAATTATATTTGCGATGCCTTGAGACATGGATTGCAAATAAGGATAGTCTGCCATGATAAAGACAGTTCCATTGTATGCGCGTAAAAAATCATACAATTCACCCTTACCTTTTTTGACACCTTCTTCAGATCCAAATCCTTCTAAATGTGCCTTACCACAATTGGTAATCATGCCGTGTGTTGGTAGAGTATAGCTGCAATAACTTTCAATTTCTTTTTGGTGATTGGCGCCCATTTCGATGACAGCCATGTCTGCATCTTTGTGGATGCTCAATAAAGTTAAAGGCACACCAATATGGTTGTTTAAATTTCCTTGAGTGGTATAAGTTTTGAAATGACTTGCTAACACTGAGTACACCAATTCTTTTGTAGTTGTTTTTCCATTACTACCCGTGATGGCTATAAAAGGGATGTCAAATTGTTGACGATGGTATTTTGCTAATTGTTGAAGGGCCGTCAAAACATCTTGTACTAAAATGATTTGGTCATGATAAGAATCACTGTCAGCAATTTTTTCATCAACTATCGCATAAGCTGCTCCTGCTTCTAATGCAGCAATCGCAAAAACATTCCCATTGAAATTGGGGCCTTTTAATGCAAAGTAGAGGTCTCCTTGTTTAAGTTTTCTTGTATCTGTTACAACAGAAGAATGTGCACAATAAATTGAATATAAATCTTCAATTGATTCAAGCTTCATAGTAATTTAATTTAGCTTTTTGCCATCAATAAACAAGTTGCTGTTGCAACAAGCCCCTCTTCTCTACCGGTGAAACCCATGGTTTCTGTTGTAGTTGCTTTGATAGAAATATCCTTATTGCCAATATGTAAAATCGAAGCGATGCATTCTTGCATGGCCATCACATAAGGTTTAATTTTTGGTGCTTCTAAACAAAGCGTCGCATCAATATTGACAATTTGATATCCTTCTGCAGTGATTAAATCGTAAGTCCTTTGTAATAAAATCTTACTATCAATATTCTTAAATGTATTGTCAGTATCTGGGAAATGTGTCCCTATATCACCTAAACTTAATGCGCCTAAAAGTGCATCACAAATAGCATGTAATAAAACATCTGCATCACTATGTCCTAATGCGCCCTTATGATGTGGAATAAGGATCCCTCCAATCCATAAATCCCTGCCTTCTACCAATTGATGAAAATCTATGCCTGAACCTATGCGTAGTTTCATTAAAAGATATTTTTAATTTTCTGTAACCAATTAGGCTTCTCTTCTTTGCCATCTGGTGTGTCCGTTCCAAAAGCAGATACAGCACATCTGAAACCAATGGTGCTGTTAGATTTATCTTGATCTAAATACCTTCTAGTTCCCGGGTTCAACCAATAAGGACGATCTTTCCAACTACCACCTTTATACACTCTTGACTTATTAGAGATCATTGTATTTGTTCCAGTTTCATAACTAGATGTATTGGCATCATCACCATCCAAAATATTATTACCTCTATATGGATTAAAATCATCCATATCGATACTATTCATTGGTCTATAAATATCTGCAACCCACTCGTTGACATTGCCACTTAAATTGTACAAGCCTAATGGGTTTTGTAGAAAAGTATTAATCCTACTTGGGAAACCAGCACCATCATTTGCATAACCTACCATTCCCATATAATCGCCACTTCCATTTTTGAAATTAGCCATAAACATGCCACGTTTCTCATTCGCCTTTTTACTTTTTTTCCCAGTTGGAGTATTTCGTAAGCCATCATTACCATTTGAACTCCATGGATAAGGTGAATCGGATGCTATCATACTCGCATTGGGTATACCTGAATTTGACCCAGCTTTTGGGTTGTTAAAATTGGAGATGTAATTCTTGCCACTAGACACTTTTGCTGCATATTCCCATTCTGCTTCCGTAGGTAGTCTAAAGTCAGGAATTAATACATAATCCCCTAAATTTTTGGTCTTCACTTTTGTCGTGCCAGTGAATGCTGTTGTTTTTTTATTGCTATCAACAAGACTGTTATTATTCTCCAACTTCCCTATGTAAGGTTTAGTAGGGTCAATTAATCCGTATTGGATTAATGTTTTTTCATTTGCTCTATCTGTTCTCCACCTACAATACGCATTGGCTTGTTCCCAACTTATACCAACCACCGGGTAATCATTGAATGCCTTATTTCTAAAATAACCTTCTACCATTGGTTCATTGTACGAAAGATCTGTTCTCCAAACTAAAGTATCAGGAAGCGCTGCTTTCACAATCGAATCTTTTCCCATTGGAATAAAAACACGTTCAAGCCATTTGATATAATTTCTGTATTGTTTGTTGCTTACTTCGTATTGATCGATTCTAAAAGAACTCACAGTCACTCTGCGAAGATTATTATTCCAATCACCCATGATATTTTCTTGGTTCATCCCCATGGCGAATGTGCCACCTCTTATTAAAATGGTACTATCATATGGGTCATTCTTAGCGGCAAATGCAACTTTATTGCTTTGATTGCTATCGAATTGAGCGATCATTTTTGGACCTAAGAAAAGTACCGCAAAAAATAATAATATGCTATTGATAAAATTCATCTGTTTTGTTTAAGCTGGAGGTAGTTAAAATTCACTGCGAATATACTTGCTTTTTCACTTATTTATTCAAATGCAAATAGAATCTTATGTTAGTAAAACCCTAATTTTAGCAAATGAAACTTGGTGTTTTAACATTTCTTTTAATTGGATGCTGCTTTACCCTTCCTGGATGGGGGCAGGTAGGTATGCTCTCAAAGGGAAATTGGGTTAAAATAGCGGTACCAAACGAAGGGGTGTTTCAACTTACTGGTGCTCAACTTAAAGCGATGGGTTTTACAGGAAAAGTGAATGCCAATCAAGTCCAATTGTATGGGATGGATTTATCTAATCTGAGCGAAAAAGTACCTAATGCATCGCCAGATAGTTTAATGGAAATAGCCATTGATATGCAAGATGGGGGAGATGGGATTTTAGATGACCAAGATCAATTCTTGTTTTATGCACAAGGGCATTATAAATGGGTCAAGTCTAATTTGAATGAAGCTCCTATTCGTCAAAAAATTACAAGCAATGATTCCTTGTATTTTTTTATTCGTATTGGAACAATAGGAAAAAGAATAACCAGTTTTAATAAGACTGGGGCTGCAACAAAATTAATACAAACGTATCCAGCCAAATGGCGGATAGAAAAAGATAGTATTAATGTTTTAAGTAGTGGTAAAATATGGCTTGGGGATCCTATGGGCATTGGTACAGGTAAAAAAACAACAATGACATTCCCGCTTAATATGGAGGGTTTACAATTCAATGCCCCAATTGTTTTTCAAAGTCAATTGGCTGCAGCAACTTATCAAACAGATGCTACATTTACAATCAAGTTGAATGATCAGTTGATGACTAGTTCATCTCTGAGTGCGGTTTCAGGAAACTTGTTTGACGATGCTTATAAAATTCGTTTTGATAGTAGTACCATCTGGTTAGATAAAAATAAGCTACTAAAAGCAGGACAAAGTTTAACAGCCATGAACCTGCAAGTTGATTTTAATGCATCAGCCACTTCAACAGGTTGGATAGATTATTTGGTGTTGCATGGGCAAAGAACAATTGGATATTGGGGTAATACTGGCTTTGGCTTTGACTATCAAACGAGTCAACCAAAAGCGCAATTGATTGAATTTGAAATTCAAAATGCTACAGCGCAAACTAGGGTTTGGGATTTGAGTCAATATCATCAACCCGTTTTATTGAATCCTCAATTGGGCCAAAATGCAATTGCTACATTTAAAGCTACGGATAGCGTTAGTAAATATTTTTATGTCTTTGAAGCAAATAAAATCAATGCAGCACAGTTTTCAAGTTCCATTCCTGGAGATAGTAATTTTACCACTAGTCCTTTAGATTATATCATCATTGCCGCTCCTGATTATTATCCAGCAGCAAAGACACTTAAAGTATTTCATGAAAAGCAAAATGGGTATAAGGTAGGGCTTTTTAATGCTACCCAAGTTTATAATGAAATGGCTAGCGGACAATCTTCCCCAATTGCTATTCGAAATTTTTTAAAGTATATCATTGAACAATCCAAATTAAAAAATCAATCGAGCCCTACTTATGCATTATTAATGGGTATGGGTAATTTCAATACCCAAAAAATCCAACTGAATAAAGAATTACCAGTCTACACGAGTGAAGTGTCTAATGCCATTTTAACTTCCTATAGTTCGGATGATTTTTATGCGATACAAAAATCGGGTGCACAAATTCAGTTTGCTCAAACCATTGATGCTATTGATTTGGCAATTGGCAGGATACCAGCAAGAACAATTGCCGAAGCGAATAAGATGGTGGAGAAATTAATTCAATACCAATCCAATAAAAAAATGGGACTTTGGCAAAATCAATTGACTTGGGTTGCGGATGATGCAGACTATAATTTACATCTTCAGGATGCAGAGGAAATCATTGGTAATTTAAAAAATAAAACAGCTAATTGGAATCATAGAAAATTATATTTAGATTTATTTAAGGCGAACCAAACCCTTACTGGCAATACTTATCCAGACGTTAACAAAGCCATTCAAGAATCTATACAAGCGGGGACGCTGATGTTAAATTATACTGGACATGGAAATTATTCACGCTTGACAGAGGAGGCGGTGATTTCTAAACCAGAAATGCAGTCATGGAATAATGCTGGCAAATTGCCTATTATGGTCACAGCATCCTGTGATTTTGCGCCCTATGATCAACCTGCAAATGCCCCAATAGGCTTTGATGCTTTGATGCAAAACGAAAAAGGAATTATCGCATTGGTTGCAGCCAATAGGCTCGTATTTGCATACAGCAATAAGCAAATTAATGATGCATTCATGCAGGCATTATTGGTGCCTAATTCAAAGGGGCTTTACACCACTATTGGGCGAGCTCTACAAGCGGCAAAAAATTATAATTTTAATCAAAACGGGGATCGATTGAATGCATTTAAGTTTGGCTTAATGGGGGATCCTGCCATGCGGATAGCACAACCAAAATACCAAGTTAATTGTACTAATTTGAATCAGTTACCATGGTCGGACACTTTAAATTTAAAGGCAGGAGAGAAGTATACGATTAAAGGAAATTTGTCAGAAAAAAATCAAACGATTCAAAATTTCAATGGCTTCATTGATATGGTTTTATGGGATGCGCCAAGCACAAAAAAAACTTTAGCCAATCAAACGAATAGTCAGGCCGTTCCAATTGAAACACAAGAGCAGGCTATATTTAAAGGGAAGGCGACCGTTAAAAATGGACAATTTGAAATTAGTTTTATCCTACCAAGCACATTGCCTTCTTCCAATTCAGCAGCACTAAAATTACAACTCTACGCCTATAATGACACGTCGGATGCAAGCATGCAATTTCAATCCATTTTTATTCAAGGGGCTGCCACACAAAAAAGACTAGATACCACTGGCCCGTCCATCTACAGCTATGTGAATGCGTCTAATTTCAAATCAGGAGATTGGGTAACTGCACCATCTACTTTATATGTCAAATTAAATGACAGTTCGGGAATACAATCTGCTGGAAATGAATTAGGGCATGATTTAAAATTAATCATTGACGATACCTTGGTCAAAAATTACAACTTGAATACATTCTTTACTTACGACATCAATTCCTATCAGGCAGGCGCGATTGAATATACACTTCCATTGATGGAAGCCGGCAAGCATAGATTAATCATGAAGGCCTGGGATCTTTTAGGAAATGTCTCCAAAGACACCATTTTGATAGATGTGCCAAGCAAAAAAAACAGGAACTTACGAAATTTAAGTATAAGCCCAAATCCAGTACAAAACAATGCAAAGATTAGTTTTGAGCTCAATAATACTATCGACCCAATTCTAGTACAATTGGATGTATATGATGTCAATGGGAGGATACATTTTTCTACGAGCCAAAAAATACAACCTATGGTCAATAAAATCGTCATAGATTGGAATGGACTGGCCTCAAATGGAGGGCTAGTCTTAGCTGGGAAGTATTATTATAGAATTATCGTCACCCAAAACGGGTTAGTAGAGCAATTGATAAATAGCCTCTTAAAATTTTAAATATTGAATTCAAAGGTTATCTTTACTAATATACAATATTAAAGCAATTGAGTATGACCCGAATCGCCACAGTTAAAACAGCCATCTGTGTACTATTATTTTTTGTAGCTAGTGCATTAACAGCACAAACAAAGCTTAAATTACAAAGTACCGCTGTGCCATTTATGTTGATCTCTCCCGATGCAAGATCTGGTGGTATGGGTAATTTGTCTATTGCCATGTCACCAGAAGCCAATGATCTTTTTGGGAACACTGCCAAGATCCCCTATCTTAAAAATAACCGTGGTTTTCTAATCAATTATACACCTTGGTTAAAAGATTTAGGATTAAATGATGTGTATTTAGCAAGTGCCGGGTATTATAAGAAATTAAATAGTTTTAGTGGTATCAATAGTTCTTTGCGTTTTTTTAGTCTAGGTAATATTGATTTCACAGACGAATCGGGCACTTCAACTTTACCATCTCAAAGACCTTCAGAATTTAGCTTTGATTTTGGTTATAATCTTTTATTGACAGATGCTTTGAGTATGGGTGTGACGCTAAGGTATATCAATTCAAGATTGGTACAGGGTTCATATGGCACCAATGGAACTAATTTCAAGGCTGGAAATACTTTTGCAGGAGATATTAGTTTATTCTATAAACAAAATGAAGATTTAGAAGGCTTTCACGGCGGTTTGGTTTTATCTAATTTAGGAGGTAAAGTGAGTTATTCTAATGAGTCAAAAAATAAATATTTCATTCCAGCTAATATTGGTTTAGGCTTGGCTTATTTGAGTAGATTTGATACAGAGAATTCATTAGAAATGGGGGTGGATGTAAATCGTTTAATGGTGCCTGCAAGTCCAACTAGTAGAGAGGCAGATGACCAGTATTACTCACAATCTGTTGTGTCAAGTTGGTTTAATTCATTTTCTAATAAATACGGCATGCCTTTATCTGAATCCTTAAAAGTGTCAGTAGGTGCTGAATACAATTATGCAGATCGATTTCATTTAAGGGCTGGTTATTTTATAGACAATAATAAGAACCTGGGCAGCATGCAATATTTTACAGTCGGTTCAAGCTTTCAATACCAACAGTCTAAATTCAATATTTCCTATTTAGTGCCTACAGGAGGCGGTATCACAAGAAATCCATTGTCAAATACCTTACGTTTTGGCTCCATTTTTTACTTCTAAATTATTTGTTAACTAAAGCAGTCTCGCTTCAATTTACCTGCTTTTTTAACTACTTTTGTGGCACATGTCTACAATCATTCCCATTGTGAACCACAGCCATCATCCTTTGCCTGCATATGCAACGCAAGGGTCCTCTGGTTTAGACTTACGCGCTTTTGTCAATGCACCCATTCAGTTGGCACCATTAGAGCGTGCATTGATTCCAACAGGGTTACACATTGCTTTACCATTTAACTGGGAGGCACAAATTCGACCAAGAAGTGGGCTAGCTATTAAACAAGGTTTGACATGTTTAAATACCCCTGGCACTATAGATGCAGATTACAGAGGAGAGATCAAAGTTATTTTGATCAACTTGTCCAATGAAATTCAAGTAATTCAAGACGGGGATCGTATTGCGCAAATTGTGTTTCAACAAGTTGAAAAAATGGAATGGCAATTGGTAGAAAATTTGGAGTCAACCCAAAGAGGCGAAGGTGGATTTGGGCATACAGGTAAAATATAAAATGGACGCATGCAAATTGTAAAAAACAGTTTTTATTTGATTCTGATGCTTTTAAGCTTGGCATGCGCCAATGTCAAGAAGGTGCAAGTCATTCAAGATGCTTTGGCTGTGAAAGTTTTACCCGATGCTGCTGCTTTAGCTGAAAAAGCAAGATTAGATTCAGTATTAATGGTAGAGGGTATTGTACACAATATTGCACATACTAAGATTGGTTTCAAAACCATGAATGCGAAGTTGAAAATGGATTATGAAACAAGTAAGAATAAAGATAGTTATATCGCTAATTTAAGTATACAGAAAGATAGTGGCATGTACATTACCATTAGAGGCGCTATGGGTGTGATTGGTTTAAAAGCATTTATTAATAAAGACAGTATTTTTTTAACTTTTCCACTATCTAAAAAAACTGAAAGACATCCATTGTCTTATTTACAAGAGGTGGTAAAAATTCCTTTAAATTATCAAACGATTGAGGATTTAATCATAGGCAATCCAATTTTCATGGATAGCATTGATATCATTTCCTATACGGTTATCAATGAAAGGTTGCAGGTAAGCTTAATAGGAAAATTATTTAAAAATTTAATCATCCTTAGTGAGGATAATACCAAATTGGTTCAATTAAAGCTAGACGATGTGGATGCAGCAAAACATAGAACATGTAACATCAATTATAGTCAACACACTTTGGTAAATAATATACAGTTTCCGCTTTTTAGAACTATTTCCATCAATGCTCAAACCAAATTGGATATCGGAATGGAAATCAAGGAATTTAATTTTGACGAACCTTTAAAATACACTTTTTCTGTACCTAAAATAGGTAGACGTAAATAATAAAGTGAAACTCGAATCCTATGATTAAAAAAAGCGCTATACTTATTTGCATATTTCTTATTTGTTTTTTCAACAATTCAATGGCACAAAATGGTAATTCTAGAGATGAATTGCAAAGACAATCTCAGACATTACAAAAAGAATTAGATGCACTCAATAATCTATTAGAACAAACTAAGAAGAATAAAAAAAGTTCATTAGCGCAATTGGCATTGATAAGGAATAAAATCTCAAAAAGGGAATCTTTAATCAATGGGATTGCAAAGCAGGTTAAAGTGTTAGATGCTGCTATTCAGAGCAATCAGCAAGATGTAAAACGGTTGAATAACGAGTTGGATACCTTAAAATATAAATATGCAAAAAGTATTGTTTTTGCATACCAAAGCAGGAGCGGGTATGAATACCTTAATTTTTTGTTTTCTGCTGGAAGCTTTAATGATGCTGTCAAAAGAATTACATATCTAAAGAGTTATCGTCAGAATAGAGAAGCACAAGCATTGTCTATTGGTTTATCTGAGCAAAACTTACAATCTAAAATTACCATTCTAAGTGAAAACAAACAGGATAGGATGAAAACCTTATCCGCTCAAACTGTTCAGTTAAAAGTGTTGCAGGATGATAGAAAGGAGCAGGATAAAGTGGTAAAACAATTAAAGAATAAGGAGGAAGAAATCACCACACAGGTAAGACAAAAAGAAGCACAAAGAAGAAAGATGCAAGCGGCTATAGCGGCGGTGATTAAAAGAGAAATGCAGGAAGCTGTAAAAAGAGAGAATGAGCGTCTGGCTAAATTAAAAGCAGCCAATACAGCTAATAATAAAACAACAGCTGCGACTGAGGAAAAGCCAAAAACAAGCCCTAATGTAGGTAAAGTAGAAGGTGGTTTAAAAAGTACAACAAGCAATCGACCTTATTCGGCGCTTGAAACGACAGAAGAGGGTAGAGAGACTTCTATTTCTTTTGAAAATAACAAAGGTGGGCTACCTTGGCCAGTTGCCACAGGGATTGTTAATATTCATTTTGGTGTTGAAAGTATTCCAGGTACAAAATTAGATCGTAAAAGTGACGGCATCGAACTAGCAGTTCCAAAAGGGACTACTGTTAAAAGTGTCGCCAATGGAACGGTTGTATATGTGGGGGATGTTAATGGAGACAAAACAGTACTAATCAAACATGGTAAATATTTTACAGCATTTTCTTGCCTTAGCAGTGCATCTGTAAGCAATGGACAAGAAGTTAAAGCTGGAACAGTCATTGGAAGGTCCGGCATCAATCTAGACGGAGAAGGCGCAGTTTTATTCTCCATTTGTAATGAAAAAGCAGTATATTATGATCCTGAAAATTGGTTAAAAGCCAGAAAGTAATGCCCATTGTCGGATTTTAAATCGTCATCATGCCAAAATGCATTTTAGCCCTAGACCAAGGAACAACAAGTAGTCGTGCGATTTTATTTGACCAGGAAGGTCTAATCCTATCCACTGCTCAAAAAGAGTTTACACAAATTTTTCCAGCACCAGGTTGGGTGGAGCATGATCCAATGGAAATTTGGAGTACGCAAATTGGTGTTGCTTCTGAAGTGATATCTAAACAGGGCATTGATAAATTTGACATTGCTGCCATTGGCATTACCAATCAACGTGAAACAACTGTTATTTGGAACAAGTTAACAGGGATGCCAATTTACAATGCGATTGTTTGGCAAGATAGAAGGACTGCGGATTTTTGTGACCAATTAAAATTAGAGGGCAGGCAAGCATTGATTCAAGAAAAAACTGGTTTAATCATTGATGCTTATTTTTCTGCTTCTAAAATAAAATGGATTTTAGATCATGTAGATGGTGCGAGAGCTCAAGCAGAAAGAGGAGAACTTTGTTTTGGTACCATTGATAGTTGGTTGGTTTGGAAATTGACCAATGGTGCAAATCATATTACAGATGCGACCAATGCATCAAGGACCATGCTTTTTAATATTCATGATTTAAAATGGGATACAACCTTATTGGAATTATTTAATATTCCAATCTCCATTTTACCTGAAGTAAAAAGTAGTAGTGAGGTATATGGCCATACAGATTTATTGGTCACCAATCAACAAATTCCAATTGCAGGTATTGCAGGAGATCAACAAGCGGCATTGTTTGGACAAATCTGCAATCAACCTGGCATGGTTAAAAATACCTATGGCACTGGATGTTTTATGTTAATGCATACTGGAGAAAAAGCAGTGCTATCAAAAAATAATTTATTAACGACTATTGCATTACAACGCAATGGAAAAACGTATTATGCATTAGAGGGGAGTGTGTTTATTGGAGGCGCAGTAGTGCAGTGGCTTAGAGATGGACTCCATATTATTCGTGATTCTGATCAAGTGGAAAGCTTGGCTGCTCAAGTAGCGCACACCGATGGCGTATATATGGTCCCTGCATTTGCTGGATTAGGTGCGCCCTATTGGAATCAGCATGCAAAAGGTACAATTACAGGCATTACAAGAGGGACAACCGCTGCACATATTGCACGCGCTGCATTAGAAAGTATTGCCTATCAAACTTATGACGTATTAAAGGCAATGGAATCGGATGCGCAAATTCCAATTGCAGAATTGAGAGTGGATGGTGGTGCTACAAAAAATAATTTATTGATGCAGTTTCAATCCAATATTTTAAATACAAAAGTAGTTAGACCTACCATCATTGAAACGACTGCATTAGGGGCAGCTTATCTAGCTGGTTTAGCAGTTGGTTTTTGGAAAGACGAATCTGAACTTACAGTAAAATGGAAAGTAGATCAAGTTTTCAAACCCAACTTAGAACAAGCTAACGTAGAAAAAGGAATCGAAGGTTGGAAAAAAGCAATTCAAATGACCAATATATAAATCTTTAAAAAATAATTGTATGACTCCATTTTTAGCCGAATTCTTAGGCACTTCCATTATGATGATGATTGGAAACGGTGTGGTGGCAAATGTTGTATTGCCAAAAACTAAAGGTAATAACGGTGGTTTGATTTCCATTGTGCTAGGATGGACCATCGCTGTTTTTGTAGGCGTGTATATTTCTAATAGTGCTAGTGGGGCGCACTTAAATCCAGCCGTTACCATTGCTTTTGCAAGCGCTGGAAAATTTAGTTGGGCCTTAGTTCCTTCATATTTACTAGCACAATTATTAGGTAGCATGTTGGGTGCATTTGTGGTATGGATGGTATATAAAGATCATTTTAATGCATGTGAACATGCAGGGGATCAATTGGCTTGTTTTTCGACAGGTCCTTCTATTCGTAGATTGCCACAAAATTTTATAGTTGAAACGGTTGCAAGCTTTATTTTCATATTAGGAATATTTTATATTAAACCAGCTGGCGTTGAGTTAGGTACTTTTTCGGCCCTTCCAGTCGCCCTTTTGGTGGCAGGAATTGGATTTGGAATTGGAGG
>Ga0209088_10001442_pt1 | contig 15339 bp, 15 predicted proteins | sample S_140625_EF_Meta_FD_187324 | JGI IMG/M metagenome (GOLD analysis project Ga0209088, IMG submission 187324) | Freshwater microbial communities from Lake Simoncouche, Canada to study carbon cycling - S_140625_EF_MetaG (SPAdes) (version 2) | ecosystem: Environmental > Aquatic > Freshwater > Lake ... | reverse complement strand
ATGGTGGGGGGGAAAAACGCCCCGGCAGGGGACGGTCGATTTGGGGCCAATGTAGCCAGCACGGCAGGTAGTCTCCGCTTGGAGCTGCTCCTCCTTCCCCTCCTGGATGCCCACCCCGACCCGCAGCAGCGCCACCCTTCTCTGGTCCGGGGCCGGGGCGATCGCCCTCTGCCTGTTGGCCCTCACCGGCGGCTGGTGGCTCGGCCGTCACCAAGCCGGCGGGATGCCAGAGGACGGGCGTCAGGCCGCCCTGATTCAGGAGAGCGACCTGCTGCGCCAGAAGGTGGTCCGAGGTGAAGCCAACGACAACGACCGCCAGCGCTACCTCGAGTTGCTGGTGGGCCTCGAGCGCCGCGGCGAGGCGATCCTGGTGCTCGAGCCCATGGCCGACCGCGAGCCCGATCGCTGGCCGCTGCGGCTGATGCTGGCCGAGTTGCGCCGGAACCAAGGGGATGCCGCCGGGGCGGAACGGGAACTGCGCCAGATCCTCAACCGCTCACCCAGCCAGATCGATGCCCTGCAGCTGCTCACCCTGATCCGGCTGGAGCGGGGTGAGGGGGCGGCCGCCGCAACCCAGGTGAAGGGGGTGTATGCGGGGCTGATCCGGCCCGAAGCCAAACCCGAGGCCCTCGGCGTGGGCCTGCTGCTGGCCGAACTCCAGCAGAAGCGTGGGGAGGGCCCCGCCGCCGAGCTCACCTACCAGGAATTGGCGCTTGCCTTTCCCGCGGACCAGCGGCCGCTGATCGGCCTAGCCCTGCTGCGGCACGCCCGGGGCAATGGGGCCGGTGCCCTGGAGGCGCTGCAGCAGGCGCGGGGGCGCAGCCCGGATCCGGGCAAGGCCGATCCGCGGCTGGATTCCCTGGCGGCCAGCTGGGGCCTCGAGAAACTCAGGGCGTCCCAGGGATCGTCGCCGAGCCCGAAGCAGGCGGCCGGCCCCCCGCAGACGGAGGCGAAACCACCGACCGCCCCCCAGCCGCCGGGCCTGCCGGCGCCGACCCCGACTGCACCTCCAGCGCCTTGAGCGCCTGATCCACCGCCGAGGCAGGGGGGGTGGCGTCGTCGAGGGCGGTGCTGCGCCGGATTTTGTTGATCAGGTCGATGGGGTTGTTGATGTCGATGCCGGAACTGCTGCCGGCCGGGCCCACGGCGGTGCCGGAACCGCTGCCGTTGCCGAAGATCTGCCGGTCCTGGGGGCTCAGGCCGAGCGGCGGGCCATAGCCAGCCGCTGCCTGGGCCGCCACGGGGGTGGGTTGGGCCAGGAGCAGCAGGGAGGCGAGCAGCCCCGGGGCGGGCAGCGCATGCCGGAGCCGCTGCACCACAGCCTGGCGCCTTGGCCAGCTGCCGTGCCCGCGGCCGGCCAAAGCATCAAGGGAGGTCGCCCTCGGGGTTCGACTACAGAACGAAATGCCGGCTGGATCGGATGAAGCGGCGGAGTCCGCCATAGCCTTCGCGCCAATGGCTCATGGATGGGCCCAGTTTAGAAGCGCCTAAAGGGAGCCCTGTGCATGCGGATCGCCACCTGGAACGTGAACTCGGTGCGCACGCGCCTCGACCAGGTGCTGGCCTGGCTGGAGGCCGAGGCGCCGGAGGTGCTTTGCCTGCAGGAAACGAAGGTGACCGACGAGCTCTTTCCCCTGGCGGCCTTTGAGGCCCTGGGCTATGGGGCGGTGATCAGCGGCCAAAAGGCCTACAACGGCGTGGCGATCCTTAGCCGCCTGCCGATCGAGGATGGGCAGGTGGGTTTTGCCGCGCTTGTGCCTGATGATCCGGAGGCTCTGGGCCTGGGGGAACAGAAGCGGGTGATCAGTGCCCACATCGCGGGGCTACGGGTGCTCAACCTCTACGTGCCCAACGGCTCTTCGTTGCACTCGGAGAAATACGCCTACAAGCTCGAATGGCTGGCCTGCCTGAAGCGCTACCTAGAGGCCCAGGAGGCCACAGGCGAGCCCCTGGTGATGGTGGGCGACTTCAACATCGCCCTGGAGGACCGCGACATCCACGATCCGGCCCGCCTCACGGGCGGGATCATGGCCAGCGAAGCGGAGCGGCAGGCCCTGCTCGCCGCCCTGGGGGAGCGGCTGGAGGATGGCTTCCGCCTGTTCGAGCCCGACAGCGGCCACTGGAGCTGGTGGGACTACCGCACCGCCGGCTGGGAGATGGGCCGTGGCTGGCGGATCGACCACATCTATCTCGATGCCGAACTCCGCGACCAGGCCTTGGGCTGCACGATTCATGCCGGGGTGCGCGGCAACGTGCAACCGAGCGACCACGCGCCGGTGACCATCAACCTGGCCTGGCCCCCGGAGGAGGAGGACAGCGAAGACGAGGAGTTCTGAAGGAAGCAGACGCGAGACAAGGAGAGGAGGGCGACAACGTGAATCAGCCGGTTTCCGCAGATCCCCGCAGCGGCAGCGCACCCTCCAGCACTTCCTGCTCAGCCCGCCGGAGGATCGCTTGCACCTCGGCCAGGTCGGTGGCAAGCCGCGGCGCCTCGAGCGGCAGATCCTGAAGCCGCTCGGTGGGAATCACCAGAACCTGCAGGTCGGTCGCGGCCCGCACATGCGTGTCGGCCGACCACGGCCGGCATATAGGGAATCTCATGGCGAATCAGATAAGGGATGGTGAGCCCATGCCGCTGGGCGAGATACCAGACGTGTTGGGCAGATAGGTGGCCAGGGCAGGCTCGCCGTCTACCTTATTCCTGAGCTAAGACATGAATGCATCAGTATAATAAGCAACAGGTTTTATCTGCTGCTCTGCGCTGAGCGTGGCACTCTAAAAATTGGGATAGGCGGCACGATAATCCTTGATCGATTCCACGCGGCTGTTGCGCAGGGCAACCAATTGATTTGTGGCCGCATTGGTGAGCACATGGCTGCCGATGCTGTAGCTCACCACACCGGTGAGCAAGAGGCTCAGCAGGCTGGCCAGCAGCACCATGGCCAGCACCTTGGATTGCACCCCGAGTTACCGAAAGAGCTCCATGACCATGGCCTTAGAGAGACGAAGGGGAAAGCAAGTCAATTAGGCGTGGCGCCTTCCCGGTCCAGCAACCGCTGCCGACAGGAATTCAAAACGGATAGGTCCACGTCAACGCAGGAACTACCGTCGTATTGGAACGGGTTATCCAGATCACGAATCAGCAGCAACAGATAGGTGAAGGAGGTGAACAAAAAGCAGGAGACCACGATGTTTTCACTGAATCGATCTGCCCCGATTAGGAGCAGCGCCACAACGGTGCCAACCAGAAAAATCTCAAGCATTGCATAGGCGGGCCCCAGGAAATCACTGTCTCTGTTGCTGGCCATTCTGTTGACCAGGATCCGCATCCTTGCGAGCTCAGGCAAACCCCGATCCACAACGGAATCACCACTGTTCAGGCGTAGGTCCGCCAAGATCAGGTTGAGATCAGCAAGGCTGGCATCAATCACCTCAAAGTCAACCTGATTGGCCAGCCATTGCGCCAGCTGCCCCAGCAGTTCGGCAAGGCATGAGGTGAGCCGGGCGGTTTCGAGGCTGGGCTGCAGCCTGGCCACGTAGATATTGATATCCTCAATCGATTCAGCCGCATTCATGAACTGCACCACCATGTCCTCACTGGCGTTGTAAGCGGTCAAGGTGCCGCTCAACACGAACGCCAGCACGAAGGTGGAAGCACCAAACAAGGAGCCCGTGAGGGAATCGAACTCCCAGGGTTCAAAACCAAGCGTGTGAACGCCAACCTTGGCCAGGGCAAACAGGGCCGTGAGCGGAAGCACCTTGAGAAAGAGTCTCCATTTCGGTGCCGCTGTCGGGAGCGCTTCAGATGGTGGTAATCCCGAAACGGCGGCCGTTGCTGCTTCCACGCTTGGGAGACTGCCCATCAGCACCAAACTTAGGCAGGGCCCAGGGTGCCGTCCTGAGGAAAACCTTTGCTTTCAGCCGGTGATCGCGGGCCGCCTCAGCCCGCCGCTGCCCCGGCAGGGCCGGGCTGCTCCCCGAAGAAGTCCTCCAGCCGGAGCTCCGGTCGGCGCACCAGGGCGAACAGTGTGCCGGCGTTGCCGCGACACACCCGCAGATCGTCATCGAGCACGGTGATGTCGAGCCAAGCCGGGAAGCTCTGGTTCACCTCGCGCAGGAGCTGCAGGCGCTGCTCGCCGATCCGGGGTCCTAGCCAGCCGCCCCGCACGAAGCGCACGCCCACCCGCTGGGTGCCTTCCACCGAAATCCGCGCCTGCACCGCAATGCCGGCCAGCGGAGCAACCGGTCCGGCGAGCCGCAGCAGGTTCATGGCCCGGCCGCGCAGCGGATCCAGTAGTTGGAGGTTCTCCAGCCAGGGCGCCACCGTGAGATAAGGCTGCCGGCCGCTGCTCCAGCGCAGTTCCCAAACCCCAGTCAGCCGATCGCTCTCGACGGCCAGGTTGGCGGGCTGAAGGTGCTCCAGGCGCTGCAAAAGCTCCCGCACCCGGGGCGCCTCGGCAGCTGAGCCGGGGTGGCCCCGATCCCGCAACAGGTGGAGCACTTCGGTGCGGCAGTCCGCGGCGGATCCCGCCGGAACGCCCGTGCTGGCGACGCCAGAGGCCATGGTGCCGAACGACTTCCCGGTTCCCGCATCATGAAGGACGGAGGGGTTGTTCGCGATCAGGCCGAGAACCGCATCAAGGGACAAGAACCCGGGCGATCAAGCCAGGTTCCCGGCCCCGTTGCTCCATCAGGCCCCAGCGCACGCTCCAGGGCGCCGTGGCGAACAGCCGCACCATGGCCGCCACCAGGCGTGGCAGGGGCAGGGTGTTGGTGAGAAAGCCAGTCCACTCCTGGCAGGGCAGGGCGAAGAAGGTGGTGAAGAAAGCCCGCAACTGATCCTCTGGATAGCGCATCAGCTTCTCCAGGCCGAATCGGAACAGGGCATGGCGGCGGCGCAGCTCCAGGGGCCAGAGACCCTCCCAGGCCTGCCGGGCCACGGCCTGGCCATCGAGGGCCGGATCGGAGAGGGCCGCAGCGATGGCGGCGGCCAGGTCCGGAGCACGCCGCAGCAGGGAGCCCACCAGGTAGCCGGAGGCGGGATGCACCATCGAGGCAGCGCCGCCGAAGCCCACCACCCGTTGATCGAGATCGGGCAGGGGCAGGTTCATCGGGAACAGGCAGAACTCCTCATCCTCGATGGCCTCCACGGTGATGCCGGCCCTGGCCAGGCGCCGCTGGAGCCGCCCCCGCAGCTGCGGAAAGGGCAGCGGCGGGGCGAGGGCCAGGGAGGTCTCCTCCACGAAGTAGCGGCCTTCGCCCAGGTCCATGGCATACAGAAAGGTGGGGGCTTCCGCCTGCCGCTCGGCCGCGCTGAGGTGGTCGGCGCGGAAATCCATCAGCACGAACTGGCCAGGATCCACCGGCGGCGCCGAGAAGCGACCCACGATGCCGTAGGCGGCCTGTCCCGCCACGGGCTCCCCCTCGGGGCGTTGCACAAACACGGGGTCATGGCCGCTGGCATCCACCACCAGCCGGGCCGCCAGGCGATCACCGCCGGCCGTTGTCACCACCGAGTCGGCCGGGCGGTGATCGATCGCCACGGCCTGGCCCCGGTGCCACACCACCCCGGCAGCAGCGAGCAACTCCAGCCAGTGCTGCTGTAGGGCGCGTTTGTCGAACAGGCCGTAATCGATGCCGTGGCGGGTGGGCTCAGCACCGAACCAGCTCACGGTGTCGCTCCAGCGATGGGCCAGCAGGTGGCCCAGACCGGCCCGATCGGCCTCCGGCCCCCAGATGCCGTAGGTGTTGGGCCAGGGGGCCGCGGGATCGTCCAAGGCCAAGGCCTCCAGCCGCAGCCCCCGCTCCACCAGGGCGGCGGCAATCGCCAGGGCGGCGGGCCCGGACCCCACCACCAGCACATCGGCGATTTTGGCAGAGGCTGCCGTGTTCACAGCCGAACCTCCAGCACGGCGCGATTGTTGGCCTGGAGCTCGGGAGCCTCGAGAATCTGCTGCTCCGGATCGGCGATCACCTCCAGCCGGTGCGGCCCAGGTGAAAGATCGAGGGCAAGCGTGAAGCGCTCCTCCTGGCCGGCCGCCAGCCAGGGCAGCCGCAGATAGCGGTGGCCTGAGTAGCGATCGTCGATCACAACGGCAACCCCCACATCGCTCACGTCCATCGCACCGCGATTGACGACGCTGAACTGGAGAGCCCCGGCCTCAAACGCTGGCCTCTCCACCGCCAGGTCGCTCACGAGATAGTGCAGGCGCTGGAGGGGGTAGATCGACAGCTGCTCGATCACCCGTAGCCGGGTGCCCGGGTGTTCATGGCGGAGGTGCCCTCCGTGGCGCAGATCCGTGCTGCAGCCGTGCAGATGCAGGTGGTCGTCCGGGTGCGGAATGGTGACCCGCCCGGCGCTGGGATCGGTGTCCCAGAAGCCGCAACACTCCCACTGAAGCGAGCGGCCCAGGAAATGGATTGGATCGCTGAGGTCTGCGGGATCCGTCTCGCTGAAACGGAAGTGCTGGAGTTGGTCATAGATCGTGCCCCCCGCCTGTTTCGCTTGCTCTGAGACGGCACGGAAGCCTTTGTTGCGGCCTTGCTGCGCCATGCACAGCTTCGACGACACGGTGATCACCAGGGAGTGCCACTGGCAGCGGAAACGAATCCCATAGATCGGGGCTTCCGCCAAGCGCCCCTCGTGACGCAAGCGGTCGATCAGCTGCCCTAGCAGCACCTGAAGGGACTGGCCGTCCACAGGCCCCAGATCCGCCGGATCCACCGGCAACCGGACGCCGCTGGCATCGGCGCTGAAACACACATAGGGGAAATGGGCGCTGCCATCGCCGCTCTGGAGGGCCCGGATGCTGCCATCGGCGGCCTGACACTTCCAGATCGTGGTGTCGCCGGCGCCGTTGGGGAGGAAGGTGAGCTCGCCGTTGTCGACGCTGGTGGTGGTGCCCAGGCCCAGAACATCGCCCGTCAGGGGGATGGCCTCGAGGGGGAGATGCTCGTTGATATCCCCCTGGATCAGATTGCTCACCGTGTTGGCGATCCAGAGATCGCCGCCTTGATCAGGCATCGGTGGTAGCCGCTTCCGTGCAGCCTGGATCTTCGCCCTCGGCTTCCTCGTCCTCGGGTGCCGGGGGCACCAGCACCACCTCGGCCAGGCGATCGCCGGCATCGATGCGCTGCAGGCGCACGCCGGTGGCCGCCCGCGACTGCTGGGGGATGGCATCGGCCTGCATCCGCACGATCACACCGCGTTCGCTCACCAGCAGCAGCTCCTCGCCAGCGCCGAGCACCTTGAGACCCACGAGCACATCGCCATCGCGGCGGAACTTCATGCAGCGCAGACCCATACCGGCCCGCTTCTGCAGGCGGAATTGATCAACCGGCACCCGTTTACCCAAGCCGCTGGCACTGGCCACCAGCACCCAGGGACCCTCACTGGCGGCCACCTCGTCACCCTCGTCGTCGTCGCCGGCGGCTTCGTCGGCGGCACTGCTCGCCACCCGGTCGGCGAGTTCGGCGGGCAGCACATCCATGCTCACCAGCCGGTCGCCTTCGCGCAGGTTCATGGCCCGCACCCCCCGCGCCGTGCGCCCTAGGGGGCGCAGCTCCTCATCGCTGAGGCGGAAGTGGATCGTCATACCCTTGAGGGAGCCGATCAACACGCTGTCGCCCGGAAGCGCTAGCCGCACCCAGCGCAGGTCGTCGCCCTCCTCGAGGGAGATGGCGATCAGGCCATTGGAGCGGATGTTGCTGAAGGCCGAGAGGCGGGTGCGCTTCACATAGCCGCCACTGGTGAGCATCAGCAGCTGCACGTCGTCGTCGAAGGCACTCACCGAGACCAGGGAGGTGATCGCCTCCTCGCGGGGGATCGGCAGCAACTGCACGATCGGCGTTCCCTTGGCGGTGCGGCTGCAGATCGGCACCCGGTAGGCGGGCACGGAATACACCACCCCGCGGTCGCTGAACAGCAGCAGGGAATCGTGGTCATTGCAGCTGATGAACAGCTTCACCGCCTCCTCGCCCTGGCTGCGGGTGCCAGCCTTGCCGCGGGTGCCGCGGCTGGTGGCCTCAAATTCACTCACCGGCATGCGCTTCAGGTAGCCGTTCTCGGTGAGCAGCACCACCGAACGCTCATTGGCGATCAGGTCGATGTCATCGAGGCCGCCTTCCAGGTCGAGGATCTCGGTCCGGCGGGGGGAGTTGTAGCGGCTGCGAATCGCGTGGAGCTCCTCGATGATCAGGCCGAGCACCCGCTCCCGCCGGGCCAGGATGTCTTGGTAATCGGTGATCTTGGCGAGCAGATCCTCGTGCTCGAGGCGGATCTTGTCGGCCTCCAGGGCCGTGAGCCGCCGCAGCTGCATCTGCAGGATGGCATCGGCCTGCAGGTCGGAGAGGCCAAACTGATCCATCAGACCCTGGCGGGCCGAGGCGGTGTCGGCGGCCGAGCGGATCAGGGCAATGATCGCGTCGAGGTTGTCGAGCGCGATCAGCAGGCCCAGCAGGATGTGGTCCCGCTCCTCGGCCTTGCGCAGCAGGTAGCGGGTGCGCCGCTCGATCGTCTCGACCCGGAAGTCGAGGAACACCTCGAGCATCCTGCGCAGGGTGAGCAGGATCGGCTCGCCCTTGACCAACGCCAGCATGTAGGCGTTGAAGTTGCTCTGCAGCGGCGTGAGCTTGAAGAGGTTATTGAGCACCACCTGGGGATAGGCATCCCGGCGCAACTCGATCACGATCCGCATGCCATCGCGGTCACTTTCGTCGCGGATATCGGCGATGCCTTCGAGTTTCTTGTCGTTGACCAGCTCGGCGATTCGCTCAATCAGCGCCGCCTTGTTGGTTTGGTAAGGGAGCTCGGTGATGATCACCGCATCGCGATCGGGCCGGCCCTTGGCCTCGATCGTTTCGATGTTGGCCACGCCCCGCATGGTCACCGACCCCCGACCGGTGGTGTAGGTCTCGCGGATGCCACGGCGGCCGAGGATCTGGCCGCCGGTGGGGAAATCCGGGCCCGGGATGATCGCCAGCAGGGCCCGCTCCTCGAGCTCAGGGTTCTCGATCAGGGCCAGCAGGCCATCAATCAGTTCGGTGAGGTTGTGGGGGGGGATGTTGGTGGCCATCCCCACGGCGATGCCGGTGGACCCGTTGAGCAGCAGCTGCGGAATCCGCGCCGGCATCACGGTGGGCTCCTGCTGGGAGCCATCGAAGTTGTCGATGAAATCGACGGTTTCGCTTTCGATGTCCTCGAGCAGGGCGTCGGTGGTGAGCGCCTGCAGCCGGGATTCCGTGTAGCGCATCGCGGCGGGCGGGTCGTTGTCGACCGAGCCGAAGTTGCCGTGCCCATCGATCAGGGGCATGCGCATCGAGAAGTCCTGGGCCATCCGCACCAGGGCGTCGTACACCGCGGTGTCGCCATGGGGGTGGTACTTGCCCAGCACCTCGCCCACCACACGGGCACATTTCCGGTAGGGGCGGTCGTTGGTGAGCCCCAGCTCGTACATGGCGTAGAGGATGCGCCGGTGCACGGGCTTGAGACCGTCGCGGGCATCGGGCAGGGCCCGGCCCACGATCACGCTCATCGCGTACTCCAGGTAGGAGCGCGACATCTCGTTGCGGAGATCGGTCTGGATGATCCGTCCGTCGGATTCGCCGGGACTGTTTTCGCCGGGTCCGGTGGGATCCGCCATGCACGACCGCCAGGGAGTATCACCACTTTATCGAACACCGCTCCCCTGCCATCCCGGCGGCCCCATTCGGGTGCTGGGGCCCTGGTCAGAGGGTGGGGATCGCCGCCACCCTGGGGATCCATCTCAAGGATCGGCAGGGGAAGCGGCCATGGCCCCACGCAGCACCTCCGCCGATGGGCCGCCGCGGAGCGCGCGGCCTGATCTGCCCCCCCGCGGGGAGGAGGAGCTGCGCGATCGCCAGCGGCGCGGCCTGTTGCGGGTGCGGGTGGCCGCCGACTTCCGGCGCCTGGTGAGCGAGGTGGGGCTGGCCGAGGCCTATGCCAATACCGATGTGGTGGTGGCGGCGGAGGCCACCTTCACCGACCAGGCCAGCCTGGTGCTGAACCTGGGGCCCACCGATCCACCGATTCGCCCGCGGGAACCCCAGATCGATGGGGTGGCGGCCCTGGCGGGCGGAGCCGGCAGTGACCTGGTGCTCCCGATCGGGGGAGGCGAGGGCTTCCGCCACGGCGGCGCCCAGGCGCTGGCCACCCTGCTGGCCGGCGGCAGCGTCCAACTGAGCGCCGCCGGCGACCCCACCCCCCTGCAGCCCCGCCGGGAACTCCACACCCGCCTCAACCTCGAGCGAATCGGCAACGGCCGGCTTCTCCTGCACCGGGGCATCGTGGAAAACGGTGTGGTGGCGGTGAGCAGTGCCGAAGGGGTGATCCATTCCGCCTGGGGCCCCCTGCTGGGGCCCTTCGGCAATGCCCTCTTCAGTGCCTCCGGCGCCGACAGCATTGGCCTGGCGATGCCGGGTCTGGCCCTCCTGGGCCCGGGCTCGCCGGTGCTGGTGGGTGGGGGCATCGGCTGGGTGGTCGGCACGGGGAGCGCCCACCAGCCCCATCCCCGCAGGCTCGCCAGCGGCCATGCCCGCAGCCCCGGCGCGGTGGCGGCCTTGAGCGTGGATCTGCATGCCCTGGAAGGCCGCTGGGTGCGCGCCTGCCAGTTCGAGGGCCACGGCGGTGCCCTCCTGGTGGCGGTCGCGGCACCGATCCCACTGATGGATGGGCCCACGGCCGCCCAGGCCGCCACGCCGGATGCGGAACTGGAAGCTCCGGTGCTCGATGTCTCGATCCCGCGGCGGATCAAGCCAAGCTTCGGCGGGGTGTCGTACGCGTCGCTGAAGGCCGGCGCCATCGTGGTGGATGGGCACAGGATCCCGGCGGCGCCCAGCCACAGCCCGCGGTTGGCCCAGGAACTGGCCGAGGAGCTGGCGGAACGGCTGCGGGCCGGCCGCTTCCCCCTGCGGCTGCCGCTGGCCCCCCTGTCCCCCCGGACGGCCCTGATCCCACTCGAGGCCTAGCGATCCATCCCATCCCAACCTTGCCGGGGCGGGGCGATCCCGGAAAACGGCCGTAAGCTCCGCCCAGACCCATCGCCCCCCATGGCCGAGACCCCCGAGATCACCGCTATGCCTGCCGGAACCCCAGCAGCGGAGGTGGAGGCCCCCCGTCCTGAGCCATCGGAAGCGTCCCTGGATGGCAGTGGGGAAGCCGCCGTCAACAGCGACGCCATCAGCCTGGAGGCCAATGGGAGTCCCACGGTGGTGGGCTCCGATGGCACCCCTGCACCATCGCCGCCCAAGGCCGATGCTGCGGCAGCGGATCTGCCCCCAGAACAGGAATCCGCCGAGGTAGGTCCCGCGGTGTTCCTGGCGAGCGACGGCTCAGCTGCCCTCGAAAACGCACCGGCCCCAACTGGCGCTGGGGCCTTGCCCACCATTCCCGCCGCAGCTCCGGCAACGACCCCAGGAAACGTTCCTGCAGCAGAGCCCGCTGCAGCGGAACCCCCTGCAGCAAACCCGGCAACGGAATCGAAGGCGCCGGCCCTAGCCGAGCAGCCGGAACCCCCGGGCATTGCCAGCAGCATGGTGGTGCCGCCGCTACCCGCGGGCGAGGCGGGGGAGGGCGGCGAATGGGACCTGCTGCGCGACAAACTGGGCACCTGGTTCGACGGCGCCGATCTGCAGGGTCGCTGGGAGAGCCTCGGAGGCCCCCTGCGGGCCGCTGGGCTGCTGCTGGCGGCGGTGATGCTGCTCCGCCTCTACTCCGCCCTGCTCGAGACCCTCGGTGAGCTGCCCCTGCTCCCCCGGCTGCTCCAGCTGGTGGGGCTGCTGAGCGTGGCTCAATTCGCCCTCACCCGCCTGGTGCGCAGCAGCGAACGGGAACGGATCCTCACCAGCTGGCATCAACGCTGGAACGACTTCCGCGGCAGGGATTAGGGCTCTCCGATCAAGGGATGAGGGAGGCCGGTTGATAACTTGTGCCGATTGCGTTCAACCCGACGGTGACCATCCAACTGGGCCGATCCCGAACCGTCCGCCGTGCCTACGGCATCGATGAGATCGCCCTAGTGCCCGGGGGGCGCACCGTCGATCCCGCCGTTACCGACAGCAGCTGGACCCTGGGGGGTATCCAGCGGGAGATCCCGATCATCGCCAGCGCCATGGATGGCGTGGTGGACGTACGCATGTGCGTGGAACTCACCCGCCAGGGAGCCCTGGGGGTGCTGAACCTGGAGGGGGTGCAGTGCCGCTACGACGACCCCAACCCGATCCTGGACAGGATCGCGGCGGTGGGCAAGGAGGAATTCGTGCCCCTGATGCAGGAGCTCTACAGCCAGCCCGTTCGGGAGGATCTCATCCGCCAACGGATTGCCGAGATCAAGGCCGGCGGCGGCATCGCGGCGGTGAGTGCCACCCCCGTGGCGGCCATCAAGTTTGGCAAGGCGATCGCCGAAGCCGGTGCCGAGCTCTTTTTCGTACAGGCCACGGTGGTGAGCACCGAGCACATCGGTCCCGAGGGGCAGGCGAGCCTCGATCTCGAGGCCCTCTGCCGCGATTTCGGCGTGCCGGTGGTGATCGGCAACTGCGTCACCTATGAGGTGGCCCTCAAGCTGATGCGGGCCGGTGCCGCCGGCGTGATGGTGGGCATCGGCCCCGGTGCGGCCTGCACCAGCCGCGGCGTGCTGGGTATCGGCATTCCCCAGGCCACCTCCGTGGCCGACTGCGCCTCTGCCCGCGACGACTACTTCAACGAAAGCGGCCGCTACGTGCCGATCGTGGCCGACGGCGGCATCGTGACCGGGGGCGACATCTGCAAGTGCCTGGCCTGCGGCGCCGATGCCGTGATGATCGGCTCGCCGATCGCGCGGGCCAGCGAGGCCCCGGGCCGCGGCTTCCACTGGGGCATGGCCACCCCAAGTCCGGTGCTGCCCCGCGGCACCCGCATCAAGGTGGGCACCACCGGCAGCCTCGAGAAGATCCTGCGGGGACCGGCCGGCCTCGATGACGGCACCCAGAACCTGCTGGGCTGCATCCGCACCTCGATGGGCACCCTCGGGGCCCGCAACCTCAAGGAAATGCAGCAGGTGGAGGTGGTGGTAGCCCCCTCCCTGCTCACGGAAGGCAAGGTGTACCAGAAGGCCCAGCAACTCGGCATGGGCAAGTAGGGATCCACCACCGTCGGCAGGGCCATTCGTGGGTCTTCCTCCCGTCACGATGGCGCTACCCTCAAAGTGTGGGGGCTACGGCTCGCACACTCCTCACACCCCCCGGCCCGGCGCGCCCGGGCTTTTTGTCTTCTCGCTGCAGGAGTTGGCCGGCCCGTTCCGCCCCGCAGCCCCACCCGCAGCAAGCGGGCTGAGCCGTCAAGGCCCGCCATTTCCCACCGCCTGCAACGCTCGGTTGCAAGCCGAGTGAGCGGAACAACAAGGTTGCTAGATTCGCAACAATGTGAATCAGCCAGGGATGTCCAGCTCCGCCGCCGTCACCGACGCCTCCTTCGAGCAAGACGTCCTGAAGAGCGACGTGCCCGTGCTGGTTGATTTCTGGGCCCCCTGGTGCGGCCCCTGCCGCATGGTGGCGCCGATCGTCGATGAGATCGCCAAGGAATTCGAGGGTCAGATCAAGGTGTTCAAGCTCAACACCGACGAGAACCCCAACGTGGCCAGCCAATACGGCATCCGCAGCATCCCAACCCTGATGCTGTTCAAGGATGGGCAAAAGATCGAAACCGTGGTCGGCGCCGTACCCAAGAGCACGCTTCACACCACGATCACCAAGTACCTCTGAAGCCCGGTCCGACCGTGGTTTGGAGGATGTGCAGCCCCACCGCAGGTGGGGCTACTTCAGGGTGTTCGGCTAGGCCAGTACCCCGCTGGACGCCCCCTGCTACGCCCTGGCGAGGACTTGGTCTCTCTGGCCATGGAGGCCGGCTGCGACGGGCTGACCAGATGCAGCCGTTGGGGAATGGAGGTGGCCAGCCGGGGGGCTTCGCTGGAGCAACCTGGTTGGCGCTTCCCTCCCCAGGTCAAGCCCGCCTGACCTTCCCGCCTGCCGGATCCTCTCCATGCCTCGCCTCGGACTGATCGATTACGGCATGGGCAACCTGCACTCGGTGCAGCGGGCCTTCGAACGACTCGGCGCTGTGGTGGAGCCGGTTTACGAGGGCGCGGCGATGGCCCGATGCGATGCCTTGGTGCTGCCAGGGGTGGGGGCCTTCGACCCGGCCATGGAACGGCTGCGGGAGGGCGGTCTGGCCACGGCCCTGCAGCAGGCCTGCGCGGCGGGCCAGCCCCTGCTCGGCATCTGCCTAGGCCTGCAGCTTCTGTTTGAGGCCAGTGAAGAGGGCCAGGCCCCTGGTCTGGGCCTGCTGGCCGGGCGGGTGCGAGCGCTGCCACGCACTCCCGGCCACCCGGTTCCCCACATGGGCTGGGCCCCCCTGGTTCCCGGCCATTCCAGCCCCCTGCTCCCGGCCGATGAACCGCCGGCCTGGGTGTACTTCGTGCACTCCTACGCCGCCGATCCCGTCGATCCAGCCAGCGTGACGGCATGGGTGGACTGGGCCGGCACCCCAGTGACTGCGGCGATCTGGCAGGGCCGCATCGCGGCCTGCCAGTTCCATCCCGAAAAATCAGGGCCCATCGGCGAAGCGATGCTGGCGCGCTGGCTGACCTGGCTGGAGCAGCCGTGAGTCTGCGGCTGAGCGGAGGCCGGCGGCTCCAGAGCCCACCGGGTGCCGTGGCCCGGCCCACCGCCTCAAGGGTGCGGCTGGCCGTGATGAATCTGCTGGCTCCCCGGCTGGCGGGATCCCGTTGGCTCGATCTCTGTTGCGGCAGTGGCGTGATGGCCTGCGAAGCCCTGCAGCGGGGGGTGGCGGAAGTGGTGGCAGTGGAGCGCGACCGGCGGATCGCCGCCGTGGCGCAGGCCAACCTGGAGCTGGTGGCAACCGCAAGGCACCCATCGGCTGCCGTGTCGGTGGTCCGCCGGGAGGTGCTGCAGTGGCTCGACTCCGAACGCTCCTCCCCCTTCGACCTGATTTACTGCGATCCCCCCTACCGGGCGGGGCTCTACGGGGCCATGGCCGAGGCGGTGATGCGGGGCAGCTGGCTAACGCCGGAGGGGCTCATGCTGTGGGAATGCGGCAGTGATGCCGTGCCGTCAGTTCCGGCGGGGTGGATCGCGCGGGATCAGCGCCGCTACGGAGGGACCACGCTGATCCTCCTGCAAGCGGAGCAACACGGGGAGAGCGAAGCCTGCGGTGTTCGGGAGGATCCGCAACCGCCGGCTCAGGGCTCAGCCGCCGAGGGCACTGCCGCGGCGGTACTGGTTCCAGGCGGCCACAAACAGCCCAACCAGGGTCACGGGGACCAGACC
>Ga0209088_10001440_pt1 | contig 15345 bp, 9 predicted proteins | sample S_140625_EF_Meta_FD_187324 | JGI IMG/M metagenome (GOLD analysis project Ga0209088, IMG submission 187324) | Freshwater microbial communities from Lake Simoncouche, Canada to study carbon cycling - S_140625_EF_MetaG (SPAdes) (version 2) | ecosystem: Environmental > Aquatic > Freshwater > Lake ... | reverse complement strand
AGTCCGTAGTAGTGCTGGCGGAAGTCGGCCGTGGCGCGCATCCAGGCATCCAGGGTTGCGGTGGCCCGTCGGATGTGCGGATCGGGAACGCCGCGTGCGGCGGCAAGTGCCGCTCCCCATGCACCGCGGCGCGTACGGCTCCGCGCCACGCGATGCTCGCGTCCCTCGGCATCGATCACGCGGACATCGTGCGCAGCGCGCGCCGACAGCACGGGAACGCAGGTGTGGACCGCCGCGCCGAAGCTCCGCGCCGGCGGCAGCAGCACCGCCGCCAGCGCCAGCCGTTCCTCGCACACGTGCCGCACGCCCAGTGCGTCGGACGCGGAAAGCGTCGACATCGGCTGCAGCAGCGCCACCGTCCCGCGCGGCGCCAGCTCAGTGCCCAGCATCAGGAAGGCCGCCGCGATGTCGGCATAGCGCGTCACCGCGCCGCCGAAGCGTGCCTCCAGCGCCGCGCGTTCCGAAGCGCTGCGCGCCGATCCGGCCTCCAGCTGCCCGAGGAACGGCGGGTTCCCGGCAACCAACGCAAATCGGCGCCCCTCCCACGAATCCGCCGCGAGCGAATCACCGCAACGGACGGCCGCGCGCCACGCCGCCGCGGTGCCGCCGACCTCGTGCCGCAGGCGCACGCGGGCGATGGCGACGGCCATGGGGTCGAGGTCCATCCCTTCCAATGACTTGGCGATGCGCGCAGCGCTCCATCCAGCGTCGCCCAATCGAGCGGCGATGGCGGACAGGAAGTTCCCGGTGCCGCAGGACGGGTCGCACGCCCGGAATCCCGCCGCCGGCCGCGAAGGCATCGACGCATCGAGCACCGATGCCACCACCGATGCCGGCGTGTACCACGTGCCGGCGCGCTTGGCCGTGCCGGCCGATTCCGCCGCGCGCTTCGCCGCTTCGTAGTTGTCGGCAACGCGCGCGATCCAATGGCCGCGCCTCGATGGCACAAGCGCCGTGCAGGACTCCTCGACGATGTCCGTCAGGAGATCCGCATGGCGTGGGTCCATGTCACGCTCGTGGTCGGTTCGGTGCGTCTGCAGTCGCGCCGTGCGTCAGTCAGCCATCGCGGTTTCGCGATCACGCGCCGAACGCTCCGAGCGGCGACGCTCGGCTTCCTTGAGGATGCGCTTGCGCATGCGGACGGCGGTGGGAGTGATCTCCACCAGCTCGTCCTCCTCGATGTACTCGAGGGCCATCTCCAGGCTCATGAGCCGGGGGCTCTTGAGGACGACGGTGGCTTCCTTGTTGTCGCGCACGTTGGAGAACGGCTTCAGGCGCACGGCATTGACCACCAGGTCGTTGTCGCGCGCGTTCTCGCCCACCATCATGCCCTCGTACACCGGATCGCCGGGCTGCACGAACATCACGCCGCGCTCGCAGAGCTGCAGCAGCGCGTAGGTGGTGGCGCTGCCGGACTCGTTGCCGATCATCACGCCGTTCTGGCGCTTCTTGACGCTGCCGGAGGCCGGGCGGTAACCGATGAACGAGTGGTGCATCACGGCCTCGCCGGCGGTGACGTTGAGGAGACGGGTACGGAAGCCGATGAGGCCGCGCGCCGGGATGTCCGCCTCGATGTGCATGCGCTGGCCGCGCTGGTCCACCTTGAGGATCTCGCCGCCGCGGCTGCCGAGGAGCTCGAGGGCCGAGCCCATGGTGCTCGAATCGGTGTCGATGCTGACGCGCTCGTACGGCTCGCTGCGGACGCCGTCGATCTCGCGCTCGATGACCTCGGGCTTGCCCACGGTGAGCTCGTAGCCCTCGCGACGCATGTTCTCGAGCAGCACGCCCAGGTGCAGGAGGCCGCGACCGGAGACGCGGAACTCGTCGGCCGTGTCGCCGGCACTGACCCGCAGCGCCACGTTGCCGCGGAGCTCGCGCTCAAGGCGCTCGGAGATCTGCCGCGTGGTGACGAACTTGCCTTCCTTGCCCACCATCGGGCCGTCGTTGATGCGGAAGACCATGTGGAGGGTGGGCTCGTCCACCTTCACGCGCGCCATCGGAACCTGGATGTCCGGATCCATGATGGTGTCGCCGATCTCGATCTCGGCCAGGCCCTCGATGGCGCACAGGTCGCCGGCGCGGATCTCGGAAACCTCGCGGCGTCCCAGGCCTTCGAAGCGATTCACCTTGAGGACGCGGGCCTTCTTGACGGTGCCGTCGGACTTGCTGAGGGTGACCTGCTGGCCGGCCTTCAGGATGCCCTTGTACACGCGGCCGATGGCGATGCGTCCCACGTACTCGCTGTAGTCGAGGTTGGTGACGAGCGCCTGCAGCGGTGCGTCCACGTCCTCGAGCGGCGCGGGCACGTGCTCCGCGATCACGCGGAACAGGTCATGCACGCCGTTGTCGCGCACGTCGATGTTGCGGTTCGCCCAGCCGCTGCGTCCGGAGGCGTAGACCACCGGGAAGTCGAGCGCCAGGTCGTCGGCGCCGAGGTCCACGAGGAGGTCGAACACCTCGTCGATGACGGCGCTCGCGCGGCCGTCCGGACGATCGCACTTGTTGATCACGACGATCGGCCGCAGGCCGAGCTCGAGCGCCTTGCCCAGCACGAAGCGCGTCTGCGGCATCGGGCCTTCGAGGGCATCCACCAGGAGCAGGCAGCCGTCGGCCATGCGCAGCACGCGCTCGACCTCTCCGCCGAAGTCGGCGTGGCCCGGCGTGTCCAGGATGTTGATGCGGAACTCCTGCCCGGCCACCGCGCCGGCCTCCGGGCCGAACACGTAGTTCACGGCGCAGTTCTTCGCCAGGATCGTGATGCCGCGCTCGCGCTCGAGCGGGTTCGAGTCCATGACGCATTCCTGGCCGGGGGTCGACGCCTTGAACGCGCCCGCCTGCTTGAGGAGGGCATCGACCAGGGTGGTCTTGCCATGGTCGACGTGGGCGATGATTGCGACGTTGCGGAGCGGCATGCGGGGTTCCGTTCGGAGGTTCTGCGACCCATCCCTGGGGCGCTCGGGGGAATCCCGCAGTGTACCGAAGCCGTGTTGTTATCCCAACAAGGAATCGCCTTCCTGCTCGCAATGCGTGAAATACGGACCGTGGCCGCCCGCTGGGGCTGCCCTGCCCCCATGCAAACACGCCCGCGGGCCGCCAGTGCGGCAACGCGGGCGCATTCGACGTGTCAACCGACCGTCAGGGCGTTCCGAGGTCCGCCGCGAAGAAGACGTTGCGCTGCAGACCCACGACACCCGAGTTCCGCATCAGGATGTCGGAGAGCCTGGTCCCCTCGATCTCCGACACCTGGCGCTGGTCGAACCCGCCGTTGCGGTACCAGAACCGATCGCCGTCGCGCAGCCGCATGAACTGGTCCCGCAGCACGGCGATGTTCGTCGGCCCGAGGCTGGAACCCGGGACATGGTCCTCCGCCAGCATGCCGACCCACGCGTCGATGTTGTTCACCGACCCGTAGAGCGATGCCAGGCTCGCAGCCAGCGTGGCGTTCGACGTGATCTCCGAGAAGTTCCGCACCGGACGGAGGCCGAAGTCCTGGCGCACCGCGTTGTAGTCCGGCAGTCCGTGGTCGCGGCCGCGCTGGATGTTGAGCGCCCCGAGGTCGAACCCGCCTGAACCCGGAGGCCCGAACAGGAAGTTCCGGAGCGGATCCACGATCTGCGTGTCGGTCTCCTGCTGGATGTCGGCAGCGAAGTAGCGCAGGAACGGATCGATGCCGTGCACCGAGGCAATGACCCCGGGGTTGAAGAACACGTCCTGCAGCGGCAGCGAGTCCACCTCCACGAAGTTCGCGTCCAGCACGCCGATGTCCGGACCGACCATCGAATGGCCGTTGCGGTACGCCGCGGTGGCGAACACGTTCGAGAGCCCGGGGTTCACCGTGTTGCGGTAGCCCTTGTACGGCGGCAGCGGGCTGCCGAGCATGGCTGGCACGAACTCATTGACGGTGATCGACTGCAGCTCCGCGATCACCACGCGCCGTGCTTCCTGGAAGATCCGCTCGTCATCCCACTCCGGATGGCGTGCGGCGGCGCGCGCAGCCTGCAGGTTGTGCTCGCGCAGGAACACCGTGTGGAAGCAGGTGAGCCCTGGCTGCTCGTTCGCCCGGACGTCGCCGGCCACCACCAGGCTCGTGGGCGGGTTGCCCAGCGGGTCGTCGTTGGCCTGCGAACCGTCATTGAGCGGAAGCATCGCGCCGTCCTCGGTCTGGCGCACCTTGAGCCGGCCGCCTGCCCCCTCGCGGAGCCACGCGGCACGTGCGGCGCTCACGCCGTAGATCTGCGAGCCGTCGATGAACGAGGTCACGGAATTCACCTGCTGCCGCGCATTCGTGGTGCCGGTGGCCGGGTTGAACGCCGAGCGGAACATGAAGATCAGCTTGCTGCCCGTGGCAGACGGGTCGAACCATTGATCGCCGGCGGGCACGCCGATGTGGAAGGCCTCGGCCTGCGCTCCGGCGGCAAGCCCGATGTCATGGTCGAGGAACTGGCCGAACTCGTAGAGCGCCGTCGAGAGTCCGCGCGCATCCTGCGTCACGGCATCGCCCTGGTCCGAGACCGCGTTGCTGATCGCACGTGCGCTCGGGCGATCGGCCCCTGCCGGGGCGGACTTGCCGTCCGCATACCGCGCGCCGCTGCGCTCGCGAAGGTAGTCGGTGCCGGCGCGCCCCCACTCCGGGTGAGCCTGGTTGTTGCCGGACCCGTCATAGGACCGGAACTCCGGTGCCGCGGGCGGCGGCGGGGGTGGAGGAGGCGTGGGCGCCTGCACCCGGCTCGCCGATCCCTTCGGTGCCTTCTTGCCGCCACCCTTGGCGTTCTGGGCGGATGCGGTCCCGACCACCGCCACCAGTGCCACCATGGCGAGCACCGTGGTGGCACGCGCGGTGCGCCCGGCGGCTCCCAGTGGTTGGAGGAATGCTGCCTGTGCATGCGATCGCCGGCCCTGTTCGGGCGAATCATTGCTACCCATTGGCTGTGGCTCCCTTTCGCAAGACCCGCAGGCACTGCGGTGCAGGCGGGTGGCGGTGGCCGTGGGTTCCGGTCGCGAGCGATTCGCGGCACTGACGTGGAACCGTGCGGTCACCCCGTAACCATCCGGTTGACAGCGGTTTCGGTGACAGCACTCCCGGACATTTTCGGAGAAATTTCCCCGACCCCATCCAGGGGGAATGCTCTCACGGGTTCCGCATCCGCTGAATTCCAGGCTCCGCGCGCGACCGTCAGATGCCGTACATGGGCTTCAGCTTCGCCTCGAGGTGCCTCATGAACGGGTCCGCGCTCAGCGGCGCGCCCGTCACGTGCGTGCAGAGGTCGGCGCTCAGGTAGCGGCGCCCGTGGCGATGGATGTTGGCGTTGAGCCACGCCAGGAGCGGCCGGAACTCGCCCTTCGCGAAGCCGTCCTCGAGCCCGGGCATCGCCTCCTTCGCCTTCTCGAAGAACTGCGCTGCATAGAGCGTGCCCAGCGTGTATGTCGGGAAGTAGCCGATCATGCCGCCCGACCAGTGCACGTCCTGCAAGCATCCGCGACGATCATCCGGCACCACCAGGCCCAGGTAGTCCTTGTAGAGGCGGTTCCATTCGCCCGGGAGATCCTTCACGTCGAGGTCGCGCGAGATCATGGCGCGCTCCATCTCGAAGCGGATCATCACGTGCATGTTGTAGGTGGTCTCGTCGGCATCCACGCGGATGAAGCCGGGCTCCACCACGTTGGCGGCGGAATAGAGCTGCTCGGCGCTGAAGCGGTCGGCCGCGTTGCCGAAATGCTCCGGCATGCGCTGCTTGGCCCAGCGGAAGAACGGGAGGCTGCGGCCCACCTGGTTCTCCCAGAGTCGGCTCTGGCTCTCGTGGATGGAGAGGCTCACGGCCTCGCCCATGGGCGCGGAAATCCAGTGGGGGTCGAGGCCCTGCTCGTACAGGCCATGGCCCGTCTCGTGCATGGTGCTGCCCAGGCCGTCCAGCATGCAGTTCCTGGAATAGCGGCTGGTCATGCGCACGTCGTTGCAGTGGCTGCCGCTGCAGAACGGGTGCGTGCTGCGGTCCAGCCGACCGCGCTGGTAATCGAAGCCGATGGCGCCGCTCACGAAGCGCGCGAAGCGCTCCTGCGAATCAAGGTCCATCGGATGGTCGTTGAAGCTCCCGTCGGGCCGGCGCGACGATCCCTTCACCGCGTCCAGGAGCGGCTGCAGGCGCTTGCGGAGCGGCACGAACACGCCCTCCACGTACGTGGCGGTGCAGCCCGGCTCGTAGCTGTCGGCCAGGCCGTCCCAGCGCTCGCCGTTGGCGCGGTCCCAGCCGAAGCAGTCGGCCTTCTCGCGGTTCAGCCGAACGATCTTCTCGAGCCACGGGCGGAAGCGCGGGAAGTCGCTCGCCTTGCGGGCCTCGGCCCATTCGTGCTGGGCAATGCTGGATGTGGACGCAAGCTCCTCCACCAGCGCGGCGGGAAGCTTCGTTGCCTTGTCGTAGTCGCGACGGAACTCGCGCACGTTGACGCGATCGGGGTGCGTCTCCGGGAGCGAGGCGGTTGCCTCGGCTGCCTTCTCGAGCAGTTCCCCGAGGCGCTCGGAGGTGGCCATCGAGTGCTCGATCCGCGCGAGCTGCGCGAGCTGCCGCGCGCGGTGCTCGAGGCCGCCGCCGGGCATCATGGTCTCCTGGTCCCAGCCCAGGATCGCCGCCGTGCTTCCGAGCAGCCGCGCATCGCGCGCGAGTTCGATCGCTTCGGTCACGACGGGGTGGGACGTGGTGGCGGGCGTTGCGGTGGTGCTCATCGCCGGGATCATAGAAGCCGCCCCTGCCCTCCATGCTCCCCGCGAAACGCGCCGTACGCCGCCCCAAACGCACGACGCGCGCCCAGCAGGGCGCGCGTCGTGGTTGGTCCAGGCATTCAGCGTCCGGTCACTTGCCGGCCGGAGCGGTCGTCTGCGGCGGAGCCGAGGACGTGCTGGCGGGGACGATCGGCTCGAGGAACTTCACCACTTCCTCGCGCTTGCCGTCGACGCGGTTGCGGGCGTGGTCGATGGCGCCCCAGCCACGCGAATCCTTGGCGGTCTTGTCGGCGCCGGCATCGATGAGCATCTTGATCTTGTCCAGGTCGCCGTAGGCACAGGCCACCAGGAACGGCGTCATGCCGAGCGAGTTCTTGGTGGTGATGTCCGGGTTGGCGGCCATGATGATCTTGACGGTCTCGGGCTTGCCGGTGCGGAGCGCCCGCATGAGCGCCGACTCACCGGTCAGCTTGTCCGTGGCCTTGGCATCCGCGCCCTTCTCGAGCAGCATCTTCACCGTCTCGGGCTTGCCGACGCCTGCCGCCCACATGAGGGGGGTCATGCCGTTGACGTCCTGGATGTTCGGGTTGGCACCGGCCGCGAGCAGCATGCCGACGGTTTCCGGCGAACCGAGGCCAGAGGCCCACAGGAGCGGGGAGCCCTGCACCTGGTCGCGGATGTTGGGGTCTCCCTTGGCGGCAAGCAGCGCCTTCAGCGCCGCAGCCTGGCTGCGCTCGGCAGCCACGGTGACCGGCGTCTTGCCGGTGCGGTCCTGGGCGTTGGGGTTGGCCTTCGCCTCGATGAGCATCATGACGATCTCGGCGTTGCCGTTCTCCGCAGCGAAGTGCAGCGCGGTGCGCTGCGACATGCGCTCCTGGGCATCGACGCCTTCCTTGCCGCCGACGGCCAGCGCCGCCTTGATGGCTGCTGCATCGCCCGAGCGGGCGGCGAGCACGATCGCCGGCGATGCCTCGCTCGGCTTGGTGGCGGGGGGCGGGGTCACGCCCGGCTTCAGGGCGCGCTTGACGAGCACCGAGAGCTGCGGGGACTTGGGGTTGTCGGTCATGATCGAGATCTTGACCGAGCTGCCCGTGGCTTCCCACTTCTTCCAGTCGATCTGCACTTCGTGCTCGACCTTCGATTCGGTGGGGTTGGACACGAGGACCTCGGGGAGGACGCTCGTGATCTTGAAGGGCACGTTCTCCACGCTCTTCATCTTGATGGTGGCGGGAGCGGCGTCCGGGGACGTCGGGCCGTCGATCATGTCCTGCGACAGCTCGATGTACGCCTTGACGTCACCCTTCACGGTGAGCATCTGGGGGGCATGGCCTTCGATCTGGAAGGTCACCATCTTGGTCAGCTGGATGCCGGCCTTGGCGCCCGGCTTCAGCGTGATGTCGACTTCGGCGGAGGCGCCGGGGGCAAGCTCGTCCGGCGGAGCCGTGGTGGTGGTGCAGCCGCAGCCCGGGACGATCTTGGTGATCTTCACCGGCTTGTCGAGGACGTTGACCACCTTGATCTTGCCGGTCTTGGCGACTTCGGCGGACATCTCGCCGAGGTTGAGGATCTCCGGCTCGAAGCGGATGGCCTGGCGTGCATCGGTGGGCGCCTGGGCCGGGGTGCCGGTCTGCTTGCCGCTGTTGTTCACGGCCACCGGAGCGACCGGGAGGTCACCGGGATTCCTGGGCGCCGGGGCCAGGGCCGGCGGCGGAGCCTGCGCGGCGGACATCGAGGTGACGGAAACGCAGGAAAGCACGGTCACGGAGCACAGCAGGGTGTTTAGCGAGATGGAGTGGTTGGCCATGGATTCAGCCTCGATCGGAAGTGTGGGCACCGTGCGGTCAGGCGACCGTGGTCCCGCAGCCCAACGCGCCAAGCGCTGGACCAATGCAGAGAAGCGCAATGTTACCTCTCCAAGGCGCAGGTCTGCCTCGCCGCGGAGCCCATCCGGCGGCGAACAACCTCTATCGGTCGGTTATGTACCGGGTTCGTCGAAATATCCGATGAGGGCCGGATATCGAGCCCGGGACCCCACCCATACACTGCCATCCCCCATGTCGAACGCCTTCGATTCTCTTCCGGAACACGTTGCCCGCCCCCATGTCCGCCGCTTCCTGCCGATGGTGACGCCCGCCAAGGCCAAGGCCGAGGACGGCACGGAGATGGACGTGGCCCTCCTCGTGCTCCAGGATCCCCTGCGGCTCTCCCCGCAGCCGTTCATGATGCCGCTGCAGGGCACGAACCCCCAGCAGATCCAGCAGCAGGTGAACCAGTGGATGGGACTCCTGCTGCAGCTCAACGGCGAGTCGCACCTGGAGGAGGTCTTCGGTCGACTCAGCGTTCCGCCGGAAGTGCACGGTCAGCTCGTGCAGATGCTCCAGCGGCTCGATGAGCTGGGCTATCTCTGGGGCCCCACCAGCGAGGCGCTCGAGAAGAGCAAGATGGACGACATCCGCGCACGCGGCGCATTCCCGCTGCCCGAGGAAGCGCGTCGGCCGGAAGTGGCCGAGCAGCTCAAGGGCTTCATCACGGAACGTCTCGCCAAGGCAGAGGACCCGGAGTTCGACCGTCCGGTCGTCGGCATCGTGGCTCCGCACCTGGACTACGGACGCGGTGGCGAGAACTACGCCGCCGCCTACAAGTGCTTCGAGACCGCTGCCAAGGATCGTCCGGACCGCATCGTGGTCCTCGGCACCAATCACTTCGGCCCCGGCGACGGCGTGGTGATGTCGGAGTTCGGTTTCGAGACGCCGTTCGGCATCGTGAAGCCCGACGCCAACGTCCTCGAGCGCCTGCGCGATGCGTTCGGCGACAAGCTCTTCAAGGACCAGATCGACTTCGCTTCCGAGCATTCCGTCGCCCTGCACCTTCCGTGGATCCAGCACCTGTACGGCGACGTGCCGGTGGTGGCCGCGCTGATCCCGGATCCGAACGTCGGGCTCATTGCCGACGACGGCGAGCGCGTCGGCACAAAGGAATTCGCCGCTGCGCTGAAGTCGATCCTCGGGCAGGCCGGCGGCCGGACGCTCTTCGTCTCCAGCGCGGACCTCAGCCACGTGGGTCCGCAGTTCGGTGACCAGGGCCCCGTCGACCAGAAGCGCAAGCACGCCATCGAGCAGCACGACCGCGAACTCCTCGGCGAGTACATCGAGGGCGCGGACAAGTTCCTGGCCCACGTCGCCAAGGTCGGCAACTCGAACCGCTGGTGCTCGATCGGCAACATGTTCGTCGCTGCCGCATGCGCCCCGCATGCCAGCCGCGAGATGGTGAAGTACGAACAGGCTGCGGATCCGAACGGTGGCGGCATGGTCACCTCGGCTGCGCTGGCGCTGCTGGGCTGAGCCCCAGTTTCGCGAGCACTGCGCGCAGGTCGCTCCACACCTCCATGCGAACCTGCTTCGTGTACGTGCGCAGCACGTAGGACGGGTGGTACGTCGGCATCACCGGGATCGCCGGGCAGTCCGCTCCTGCCGGCGGGGTCCACTGCTGCCACGTGCCGCGGATGCGGCTGATGCCGGCATCGGTGCCGCAGATCCACTTCGCGGCGGGGCCACCGAGTGTCACGATCACCTTCGGCCGGACGGCCAGGATCTGCTCCATGAGGAACGGCCCGCAGGCCGCCACTTCCTCGGGCATGGGCGTGCGGTCGTCGGGCGTCCTGCTCTTGAGGATGCTCGCGATGTAGACCTGCTCGCGCGAGAGACCCATGGCCTTGATCATCTCGTCGAGCTTCTCGCCCGCCGCGCCGAGGAACGGACGGCCCATCCGGTCCTCGGCATCGCCGGGGGCCTCGCCGACGAACATGAGTTCTGCATGCGCTGCGCCTTCGCCGAACACCAGGCGCGTATGGCCGGTGGCGGCCAGGCAATGCGGGCACGCGGCGGCGTGCCGGGCATCGATCTCGGAAAGCCTGCGCGCGCGGTCGGCGGCGTCACCCGGCGCGCGGAGGGACTCCGGTGGATAGACGTGGGTGGATGCGACGGGCGCCGCTGTCGGCGCGCTCGCGCGGAGCGCGGGAGCGGCTGCGGTGCTCGCAGCCGGCGCACGGGCGGGTGCCACGACAGCCGGTGCCGGAGCGGGAACCGCCGCCGAAGGCGCCTCCGGAAGTGCTCCGGTGCCTGCCGATGTCCGGGGCGACGTCTCCAGGCCGATCGCCTGGTCGAAGCGCGCCAGCACCTGCTGCATGGAAAGGCGTCCGTCGGACATGGATCGCAGGGTACCGCGCGTGGCCGCCCTGCTCCGGCGTGTTCAGGCCAGCGCCAGGATGGCGCTTCCCGCCACCGCCACCGCCGCACCGGCGATCGATCGCGCCGTCAGGCGCTCTCCCTCCACCAGCACCGCAAACGGCAGGATCAGGACCGGTGTCAGCGCCATCAGCGTGGTGGCAACTCCCACCTCCAGGTGCGAGATCGCGAAGAGCGCACACATCACGCCGCCCACCGGCCCCGCCGCGGTGCCGAGCACGATGCACATGGCGGCGCGCCCCCGCCTCTGCCGATGACCCGGGGCCACTCGCGTGCCGAGCCTCCAACCCGCGAGGCGTCCAAGGCCAAGGATCACGATGAGCGCCGCCGCTGCGGGAATCATCCGTGCCGACTGCGTGGCAAGGACGCCGGGTGCGTGGTCCGCATCGCTGTCGTTCATGCCGTACTTGGCCATCACCATCCCGCCTGCCTGGCAGACCGTGGCGCCGAGGGCAAGCAGCAGCCCGAAACCGAACTCGCGCCGGTCGTGGGATTCGCCGTGCTCGCCGCGGGCCGCCACCACGATCGCCACGCCTGAGAGCGTGACCGCGATGCCTGCGAGCTGCAGCAGCGCCACCCGCTCTCCCATGGCAATGGCGGCCATTCCCAGCGCAAACACCGGCGCCAGCGTCATGATGAGCATCGAGACTCGGGGGCCGATCGTGACGAAGCTCGCGAAGAGAAGCTGGTCACCGATCGCAAGACCGACAATGCCGCTCCCGCCGAGCACCAGCCAATGCCGTGCGTCGAACTCAGGAAGCGGTGAACCGTCGCGCAGCCAGAGCGCCGCGCAGAGCACCGCGACCGCCAGCACGGACCGCAGCAGGTTGACCGCGGAGGAGCCGACCTCGCGCCCGGCGGCCGTGAAGGAGAGCGACGAGACAACCCAGAGCGCTGCCGTGGAAACGGCGGCAACTTCGCCGAGATGCGAATCGAGGAACGAGACGTCCACCGGAGGACGTCAGCGCCGACGCGCGCGCGCGTCCGGGGTTTCCTTGGCGGAGGCTTCCGGCAGCTGCACCATCGACTGCGTGCGCAGCACCAGTCCCGAGGCCGCGCGCAGGTGGAAGCTCTGCACGTGAAGCTCGTTGCGGAAGCGCTGCAGGTCGATGAGCGAGAGGTTCTGCTTGCCGTTCGGCTCGGACCACGCCACCATCAGCGAGTCGCTGTCGCGACCGTGCTGGAGCATCTCCTTGTAGGTGCCCAGGTAGAGGTGATCACTGAGCGATTCCGACTGGATGCTCGTCATGTAGTTGATCTCCTCGGTGATCTTCTCGTCGTGGTCGTGCTCGCCGGCGCACGGCAGCGTGCCGGCCAGGCCGCGGTCCGGGAGGCTGGTCGGGTTGTCCACGACGACCTCGCAGAAGGAGATGGCGCCGTACTGGAAGCGGATGCAGTGGCCGCCCTTGAAGATCCAGCCCTCGAACTCGTAGTCGCCGTGCTGCACCTTGCGCCGGGCCTCGATGCCGAAGAACTCCGGGTGCACCGCACGCCGGTACAGCAGCATGGCGTAGGCATGCGGGCTGGAGGACTTGGTGGGGTTGACGTTGGTGTCGAGCGGGTCGTGCATGGTGGTTTCAGGCCTATCCGGCCCGGAATTGGGGCGAGATCGAGTGATTGTCCCGGGTTTGCGCAGGAACTCAATCCCCAAAATGCGGATATTGGCATCAATTGTGGCTGTTCAGGTGCAAACCCCTACATCTAGCGGTTTGCCGACGCGGGAAATACAGGCCAAAAAGGCGCCCGGACCCCGATTTCGCGGGGTCCGGGCATTCAGTGTGGGCGGCATGGACGGTAAGCCGGATTCTGTCGGTGGCCGAGGCCACGTGCAACCATTTCTCTGGGACGGTCGTTGCCGACCGCCTCAAGCGCGCGACCCGCTCCAGGACCCGTGGACACGGGCGCCGGCGGAGACCGCCGACAGGAGCTGCTTGCGCTTGCACGCGATGGGGTTTGCCGTGCCCTTCCCGTCACCGGGAAGGCGGTGCGCTCTTACCGCACCGTTTCACCCTTACCACGCACGCCCGAGGGCGCCGTTCGGCGGTTTGCTTTCTGTTGCACTGTCCCGCGTGCGCGCCCACGCGCACGGGTGGCCGTTAGCCACCATCGAGTCCAATCGTGTCCGGACTTTCCTCTGCGGTACCCAAGGGTTCCGCAGCGGCTGCATGTCCACGGAGGCATCGTAGCGATGGCCGTGCAAAGGCAACGCCGCGATTGGCCAAAAGCAGCGCCGCGATCCACGGTGTTGGTGGATCGCGGCGTTGAATGCTGTGAATGCAGGCACTTTTCCGCGCATCGCACGGCGTTCGTGCGTGCGTGATCAGGCAGCCTCGATCAGGCAGCCTTGATGGCCGTGATCTTGACGCGCAGGTACTCGGCGCGGTGGCCGGCCTGGCGGCGGTAGCCCTTGCGGCGCTTGTACTTGCCGGTGCGGAGCTTGTCGCCCTTCGCCTCGCCGACCACATCAGCGGTCACGGTGGCGCCAGCCAGGTACGGCATGCCGAGCTTCGCCGCGGTGCCGTCGCCGGCGCCGACTGCGAGCACCTTGTCGAAGGAGATCGACGTGACGCCGTCCTCCACCGCGCGGGTGTCCAGGTCGACGATGTCGCCGACGTTGACCTTGATCTGGGTTCCGCTGTCCTCGAAGATCGCGTACACGGGTCTGCTCCTTGCCTGGCCCTCATGCCGCTCGGCGGCGATCCCACGACGGGACCTCGCTGTGCGGAGGGGAATCGGCAAGTGTAACGGAAGCCCGGCTTGAAATCCACCCCCTGCCCGGCCCGGGCTGAGGCGCCCGCAGGCGCCTCGTTACCCGGACCTCAGGACAATGCCGGTGACAGGAATCGAACCTGCAAGGGTTTAGAGCCCGGCGGATTTTGAATCCGCTGCGTCTGCCAGTTCCGCCACACCGGCGAGTGTGGCCCGCGGGGTCATTCGTCCCCGGCGGCCGCCACAGTGTAGTTGGGGCTTTCCTTCGTGATCTGGATGTCGTGCGGATGGTTCTCGACGACCGTTGCGCCGCTGACGCGGACGAACTGCGCCTTGGCGCGGAACTCGTCGAGCGTCCCGCAGCCGCAGTAGCCCATGGAGGAACGCAGCCCGCCGACCATCTGGTAGACGAACTCCGACAGCTTGCCGCGGAACGGCACGCGGCCCTCGACGCCCTCCGGGACGTACTTGCGGGTGTCCTTGATGGACGCCTGGCCGTAGCGGTCCGAGGAACCGAGCGTCATCGCGCCCGCGCTTCCCATGCCGCGGTAGGTCTTGAAGCGGCGGCCACGGTGTATCACCAGCTCGCCCGGGCTCTCGTCAAGGCCGGCGAAGAGGCCGCCGAGCATCACCGAGTTGGCGCCGGATGCAATCGCCTTGGCGATGTCGCCCGAGAGGCGCACGCCGCCGTCGGCGATCACTGGCACCTGCCCGTTCGCACCTTCCACGGCATTCATGATGGCCGTGATCTGCGGCATGCCCACGCCGGTCACCACGCGCGTCGTGCAGATGGAGCCGGGGCCGATGCCCACCTTCACCGCATCGGCGCCGGCGTCGATCAGTGCGCGCGCGCCGTCGGCCGTGCCGACGTTGCCCGCAATGACCTCGATCTGGAAGCGCTTCTTGATCTCGCTCACGGTGCGCATCACGTTCAGGCTGTGTCCGTGGGCGGTGTCGACCACGATCACGTCCACCTCCGCGGCCACCAGGCGTTCCGCGCGATCGAGCTGCATGACGCCGACTGCCGCACCGACGCGCAGGCGACCGCGCGCGTCGCGGCAGGCATGCGCATGGCGGGTGAAGTTGTCGATGTCGCGCATCGTGATGAGGCCGGTGAGGCGCCCCTCTGCATCGATGAGGAGGAGCTTCTCGACGCGACCGCGGTTCAGGATCGCCTCGGCCTTGGCAGGCGTGGTGTCGGAGGGAGCCGTCACCAGCTTGTCCTTCGTCATCACGTCCGCCACCTTGGTCTCGGCGGGGTGATCCACGAAGCGGATGTCGCGGCGCGTGAGGATCCCCACGACGCGGGTGCGGCGGGTGCCGTCCTCGGTGACCGGGAAGCCGCTGACGCCGTGTTCGGCCATCAGCTGCTGCGCGCGCTGGACGGTGTCGGTGCCCGCCACCGTCACGGGGTCCGTGATGATGCCGTTCTCGGTGCGCTTGACCTTCTGCACCTCGAGCGCCTGGCGCTCCGGCGACATGTTCTTGTGGATGATGCCGATGCCGCCCTCCTGCGCCAGCGCGATGGCGAGCGTCGCCTCGGTGACGGTGTCCATCGGGGCGGAGATGAGCGGGATGTTGAGGGAGATGCGCCGCGTCAGCTGCGTCCGCGTGTCCGCGGCGTCTGGCGTGATCTCGCTGTACCGGGGAATCAGGAGGACGTCATCGAAGGTGATC